>Ga0210057_1003332_pt1 | contig 22235 bp, 16 predicted proteins | sample CryGeyCG2114_010_2_FD_183968 | JGI IMG/M metagenome (GOLD analysis project Ga0210057, IMG submission 183968) | Groundwater microbial communities from aquifer - Crystal Geyser CG10_big_fil_rev_8/21/14_0.10 (SPAdes) (version 2) | ecosystem: Environmental > Aquatic > Deep subsurface > Groundwater ...
AAAAGGCGGTTATACGCCTATGTAGCATATAACCGCCTTTTGCTTGTCTGCCCGACTTGCGTCGGGACGAGGCCGAAGCCGTTTGTAAGTACACGTTAGCAAAAAGAAATCATTTTGTCAATATGAACGCTATAGATAATAATTAATGTGAGACCTCGCCCCTTGTATAGATAATAATTCGGTGATACCTCTTGCTCATATGACTATGAGTACAAAAATAGAGGTGTTGCAGGCCAACCTCAAGAAATGGCTCACAACGAAGCCGTATTCATCCGAGCGGCGTGAACTTGCGAAGCAATTATCAGAAACCCTTGAGCTCCATCCACGCTCTATCGGTAGAGCGATGAAGCGAGAGCAGATGCGTAGCGTAGGACGAAGCAAAGGAGCCGGTCGTCCCGTTATCTATGGCAATGATGTGAGGGCGGCGATACGACTCATATACGACAGCATGGATTGTATTTGTGCAGAAAACATGCACCCTGAGATAGACCTATACATCCATTGGTTGGACATGGAGAAGAAGTGGGATTTTGGTGTGGAAACAGAAGCTTTGGTCAAAGGTATGAGCTTGGGTACGCTCAAAAACATCGTACGCCGTTTTCGAAAGAAGGACGGTACCATACGAGGCAGGAGTAGTACTACTCCCTCTACCTTGAAAGTGTTGGTGCCCGTGCGCAAGAGTCACACATGGGTTGGACTACCACCCGGACATGTACAAATGGATACTGTGGTGCACTGTGGTGATCTTTTGACCGGAGACGTGATATACAGCGTTGGATCCGTGGATTATGCCACCTATTGGAGTGACTATACCGCGCAATGGAACAAGGGAGAGCTTGGTACGAAAGAGAGTGTTGATACCATACGGGGACGGTTTCCGTTTCCTTGGCATGAGATGCATCCTGATTCCGGTACCGAGTTCCTCAACTACCACTTCTTCCGATTTGCGGAGAAGGAAAAGATAGCCATGACTCGTTCTGAACCGAACAAGAAGAACGACAATATGTACATTGAGGAGCGGAATAACACGATACCCCGCAGACATGTGGGGTATGCGCGTCTGGATGATGCGTCATTGGTACCGTTAGTGTGCGAGATATTAGAAACCGCCTGCCTGATACACAATTACTTTCGTCCCGTGAAGCGGATGCTTACGAAAGAGAGACGGGGTGCGAAGTGGCACCGCACCTTTGAGAAGAAGTCGAAGACGCCGTACACGCGTGTGTTAGAGAACGCTATAATACCGCAGGAGGTGAAGGACACATTAAAGAAAAAACATGACTCCCTGAATCCACTGGAACTTAAACGAAAGCTTGATAGACTAAAAGCTGAACTTAACAGAAAATTAAGCAAAAAGAGCAAAAAAGAATCACCGGATTATTAACGATACATGGACAAAAGAATCACCAGTAATTATTATCTATAACGATGAAAATCTCATATACATGGCTCCAGTCATATTTTGAAGAAAAACTTCCCGAACCGGAGAAGCTCGGTGACGTACTTACCTTTGCTGGTTTTGAGGTTGAGTCGTGTGACAAACTCGAAACGGGAGATACAGTTTTAGATGTAAAGGTACTTGCAGATCGTGCGTGTTACGCGTTGTCGCATAGAGGTATCGCGCGGGAGGTGTCGGCTATGTTGCGTGTACCGCTTGTAGCACGAAAGAGCCCCGCTATTCTAGAAACGGACATTCCTGATGCCGATATAGGCATCGATGAACCAAAACTGTGTACGAAATTTGTTGCTCGACGTGTAGAGAATATACAGGTATGTCCTTCTCCTGCGTGGTTGAAAGAACGTCTTGAGGCGATTGGCCAACGTTCGATTAACTCCATTGTCGATATAACCAACTTCGTTATGTTTGACATTGGGCGTCCGACGCACGCGTTTGATGCGGATAAAATAAAGGGGACGCTGACGGTTAGGTCGGCTACAAAGGGCGAGAAAGTAGTGACTCTCGATAATAAGGAGATTGAGCTTACGAATGGGGAACTGGTGATGGCGGACGATGAAGGGCCTGTCGGTCTTGCTGGTATTAAGGGAGGAAAACGCACCGAGGTTGACGCAGAGACAAAAAACATTATCCTCGAAGCCGCGAACTGGAATCCATCATATATCCGACTGACCGCAACGGCAACCGGAGTGAAGACAGAAGCGTCGAAGCGTTTCGAAAACAAAATTTCTCCTTCGCTTGGAGAGGAGGGTATCGATGCGCTGGTCGGACTTATTTCTGACCTCGCGTCTACTCCTGAAACGAAAATAGGGAAAAAAATTGTGATTTCACACGAGAAAGATACACCGCGGACACTTTCTGTCGATGCTGCGCGAATTTCTCGAAAGCTCGGAATTACCTTATCGGAAGAAGACGTTGTCGGGTCCTTAGCGCGACTGAATCTGCCGTGTGAGAAAAAGGATGATGTACTCGTCGTTACTGTTCCTCCTGAACGGTTTGACCTTACTATTCCGGAAGATCTCGCGGAGGAAGTAGGGAGGATGATTGGATATGAAAAGATTGAGCCGGCGCTACCTCTCGCGGTACTTTCTGATACTCGTATAGATAAAGCGTTTTATACAGAGTGGAAGATTCGGGCGCTACTCTTTCGAGAGGGATTCTCGGAGGTGATGACGTCGTCCTTTAGTTCGACAGGAGATCAAGAGATTGAAAAACCGTTGGCAAAAGACAAAGGATTTGCACGACCGTCGCTTCGGGAAGGATTTGCGAAAAGCCTCTCTGCGAACATTCTTCTCATACCTCTTTTGGATGTCGCTATCGTCAAACAATTTGAAATTGGTACGGTATTTACAGAGAAGGGTGAATATACCGCTCTCGCACTCGGTGTCGGCGGTGATAAGAAGAAGGTAAAAGGGGTGCTTGAAGGAATACGAAGCGCTCTGTCCCGGGAACTCGGTGCTCCTCTTGAAGGTGAGGAGAAGGATAATGTCTTTGAGTGTTCGCTCGCGTCCGGTATTGAAAACCTTCCAGGGCCCAAAGCATGGGATATCGTCTTACCGCCCGAAGAGCACAACACCTTTACGGCGTTTTCGCTCTATCCGTTTATTGTTCGTGACGTGGCGCTGTTTGTTTCTGCCGATACCGATCCAGAGGAGGTTGCTTCGGTAATTCGCGATACTGCTGGTCAGTTTGTGGTCAGAGGTCCGTCACTCTTCGACAGGTTCGAGAAAGATGGAAAGAAGTCGCTCGCGTTCCGTCTGGTGTTCCAGGCGTTAGATCGGACTCTTACTGATGACGAAGTAAACGCGGTCATGAAAACTGTCTATGACGCTATCGTGCAAAAGGGCTGGGAAATCCGATAAGGGGTAGGGTAGAACTCAGGCTCCGACGTGATATAATCCAGGTACCATGCATGATGACATTGCTCGAATAAAGAAATACGTACGGGCACTTAACTATCTCGTCGTATCGCAACTCTATTTACAAAATAATTTTCTTCTCGAGAAAAAGCTCTCACCGGACGACATAAAACCTCGTCTTCTTGGGCACTGGGGTACCTGTCCTGGCATTAACTTCGTCTACGCGCATCTGAACCGACTTATTCGCGATACGCAGGCGGAGATGCTATTTGTACTCGGTCCTGGACACGGGTTCCCCGCACTTCAAGCAAACCTGTTTCTCGAAGGAACTTTGCAGAAGTATTATCCAGAGGCAACACGCACGAAAGAAGGTATCGGATATATTTCCCGAAACTTTAGCTGGCCCTATGGGTTCCCGAGTCATTCAAATCCACAGGCTCCGGGAGTTATTCTCGAAGGTGGCGAGCTTGGCTATTCACTTTCAAATTCATTTGGCGCGGTGCTTGATAATCCGAACCTTATCATCGCCTGTCTTATCGGTGATGGGGAAGCGGAGACAGGGGCACTCGCCACTTCGTGGCATATCAATAAATTCATCGACCCCGAAACAAATGGGGCAGTTCTTCCCCTATTGCATTTAAACGGATACAAAATCTCTGGTCCGACAGTCTTCGGACGTATGAGTGACAAAGAACTCAAATCTCTTTTTTACGGTTATGGATACGAACCGTTTATTGTTTCGGGTACCGGTGGAGGCGTCTATACAAAGATGGCGACCACACTTGATACGGTGTATGCAAAGATTCGCGAGATTCAGAAAACGGCTCGGACTGGTGCGCATAAAGCTTCACCTCGTTGGCCGATGATTATTATGCGAACACCGAAAGGTTGGACAGGTATCCAGACCCTTCATGGCGAGAAAATAGAGGGGAACTGTCTTGCGCATCAGATCGTGGGGAAAGAGGTTAAGGAGAATAAGGATGAACTCGAAGCCCTACAGGCGTGGATGAAGTCATACTCGTTTAAGAATCTTTTTAAGAAAGAGAGCGGTTTCGATGAAGACATGCTTAAGATTCTTCCGCCCGAGCATTTGCGCATGGGGGAAAGTCGGTACGCAAATGGAGGAAAAGACGTGAAGTCTCTTATTCTTCCTGATGTGAAGAAGTTTGCGGAGGATGCAACCGTTCCGGGAACAATCGGTTCAAGTAGTATGCGTCGCGCGGGAGCGTTTCTGCGTGATGTGTTTGAGCTTAATCAAGACAATAAGAACTTTCGCTTGTTTTCTCCTGACGAAACCTATTCAAACAAACTTGATGAAGTATTTAAGGTGACTGAAAGGGCGTTTGTGTGGCCTCACGAAGATTGGGACAAAGATCTCTCGCATCATGGGAGGGTTATCGAGATGCTCAGTGAACATTCTTTGCAAGGCCTTATGCAAGGGTACGTACTTACCGGTAGGAACGCCATTTTCGCTTCTTACGAGGCCTTTATCGAGATAGTGTCCAGTATGGCCGACCAGTACGCTAAGTTCCTCCGGGCGGCTCGTGAGACGGAATGGAGAAAGTCGGTGCCGTCTCTTGTGTACATTTTGACCTCATCTGGATGGCGACAAGAGCACAACGGTTTCTCACATCAGAATCCTGGGTTTGTAAGTACCATGCTCCAAAAACAAGGATGTTTTGTAAAAATCTATTTCCCACCAGACGGAAACAGTACCCTTGAAGTACTTTCAGCAAGTCTGGAGTCAAAAGATGAGATTCGTATTGTTGTTGCTGGCAAAACATTGGAGCCGAGATGGCTCACACCGGAACTCGCTCAGCAGGAGCTTCGACGGGGTATGATGATTTGGGATTTCGCCAGTGATGAAAATCCTGATATCGTTATTTCAGGAGTTGGTGACTATCTTACGAAAGAAGCTCTTGCGTCTGTCGATATTCTAAAGACGGCGTTACCTGACGTACGTATACGATTTGTTAATATTCTTGAGCTGACGGCACTCGGTATCGGCGAGAGCGACTGCGAACTTCCGGCCCACGATTTCAACGATTATTTCACGCTCGATAAACCTGTGCTCTTTAATTTTTACGGGTATCCGGAAGCACTCAAGCCGATGCTTCTTGATAAAGATAATCCAGAACGGTTTAAGGTGTTTGGCTATATTGAAAGTGGTTCAACAACAACGCCGTTTGATATGCAGGTCCGAAACAAGACAAGTAGGTATGACCTTGCGATGGAGGCGGTACAGTCACTCGCAAAACGTGGAGTCGTACCACACGAGAAGGTAGACGAACTGACACATCTCTGGAATGCTAAACTCGAAGAGCACACGGCATATATTAGAAAGAACGGCGTCGATATGCCGGAGATAGAAAATTGGACATGGAAACCACGAGCATAATCATCAATATCGGCAGTACGTCGAAACGGTACGCGTTTTTTCGTGGAGAGACACGTGTCGCTGACTTTCACATGGCAACGACGTCGAGTGGGCGTTCTGGTTCGTGGAAGGAGTCAGGGGGAGAACGTGAGGTGACGGTCACGGAGGACGATTTCAATGAAGGTATACAGACATTTCTTCGTCGTCTAGTAGAAAGTGTCCATATGACGGAGGGTAAAGCTCCCGATACGGTCGCAATACGTGTCGTTGCGCCGAACGCATTTTTTGTAGAAACACGCCTGATTGATGCTATGTATGTTGATAAGCTCGAAGCGGTACACGCGAAGGCGCCACTCCATGTTGCTCCGGTGTTGGAAGAAATACAGATGATACGAAAGGCTTTTCCGAGTGTACGGCTTGTCGGTGTATCGGATAGCGCTTTTCACGCGGGGTTACCTGAGGTTGCTCGAGTGTATCCCTTGCCGAAAGAATTTCGAGATTCTATTTCAAGGTTTGGGTATCACGGTATTTCACTTTCCTCGTCATGTTTTGCGCTTACGGAAGCGCTCGGAAAAATGCCGGAGCGTGTTATCGTCTGTCATCTAGGTGGAGGCGCGAGTATTACCGCAATCAAAGAAGGAAAGAGTGTCGATACCTCGATGGGCTTCTCGCCACTGAGTGGTATCGCCATGGCGACACGATCAGGAACACTCGACACAGGAGCACTGTTTGAACTCTCGCGGGAAAGTGGCCTATCGAACAATGACCTCGAACTTTTTCTGAATACGAAGTGCGGACTCGTAGGGTTAAGTAACAGCATGGCAGATGTGAAGCAACTCATTGTGATGTATAAAAAAGGTAACGCTGATGCAAAGCGTGCTCTTGATTATTTTATTTACTCGATCCAAAAGACGATTGGGTCATACATTGCCGTTCTCGGAGGACTTGATGCCCTTGTCTTTAGTGGGGCGATTGGTGTCGGTTCTGATTTTATTCGTGGGAAAGTAGTCGCGGGTTTCGAGTATATTGGTGCAAGAATCGATCCTGCGCGCAATAGTGCTCTCTCATCCGGGAATATCTTTGTTGAAAAACAGGGGACTTCTGTTGCTATTGTCGGTATCGAGGTTGATGAAATGGGGGAGATGATGAAAATCCTGTCTCAAGGGTAATTTTAACGTTGCGGTTAAGCCATATTGTAATCCCCAGCTTTTTGTCTTCCCGCTTCCTTTTCAGGAGTAGATTTGGTAGAATAGAGGCACCAAAAGCGAGGTGCTTTTTCTTTTTTGTAATTAAAATCTATGGCTAAAAACAAGGCTGATAATGTAAAGAAAGAGGGTAATTACGATGCGTCGTCTATTACCGTTCTAGAGGGGCTCGAGCCGGTGCGAAAGCGTCCGGGTATGTATATCGGTACGACGGGTCCTGATGGCCTTCATCATCTCATCACTGAAATCTTCGACAACTCACGCGACGAAGCGATGGGTGGTTTTTGCAATGATGTTGAGATTACGCTCCTACCGAATAACCGTGTACGCGTCGTTGACAACGGTCGAGGTATTCCCGTTGATATACATAAATCGACAAAAGTCTCTGCGCTCGAAACCATCATGACGACACTCCATGCTGGAGGTAAATTCGGAGGCGAAGGATACAAGGTGTCAGGAGGTCTTCATGGTGTCGGTGCTTCGGTCGTTAATGCGCTCTCCGTGTATATGGAGGTCGTAGTTCATCGCGATGGAGGTGTCTATGTTCAAGAATACAAGCAAGGAAAAAAGAAGGCATCGGTTAAGAAGATAGGAAAGTCGGATCTGCACGGGACGATTGTACTGTTCGAACCCGATAAAGAGATTTTTAAGGAAGGTGTTGAGTTTAGCTTTGACCGTATCGTAACACATATGCGTCAGCAGGCGTACCTCGTGAAAGGTCTTCGCATTAGTGTTATTGATGCTCGCCTCGTTGAGAAGATCGATCTTGCCGATGTTGTGTATTTCCGTGAGCTTGGTATCGACGTGCTATCACAGACGTTCTATTTTGAGGGAGGACTGCTCTCGCTCGTGAAGCATTACAACGAGCAGTTTAAGCCTGTGCATAAGAAGATTTTCTACGTTGACCGAAAGGTCGACGGTGTCGAAGGTGCTGAAATAGCCCTCCAGTATGTCGACGATATGTCGTCGCGCATCATGCCGTTTGCAAACAATATTTATAATCCAGAAGGGGGTACGCACCTTACCGGTTTTAAAACCGCACTCACTCGTACACTCAACACCTATGCGAGGAATAATAATTTCATTAAAGAGAGCGAAGAAAACTTTACCGGTGAAGATGTGCTTGAAGGTTTGACTGCGGTTATTTCGGTCAAGCTTCGGGAGATTCAGTTTGAGGGACAGACAAAGGCCAAGCTCGGAAGCATGGAAGCACAAGGCGCGGTTGCTTCTATTTTCGGCGAAGCGTTTTCGGCCTTTCTCGAAGAAAATCCAGAAGATGGCCGAGCAATGGTCAACAAGGTTATCTTGGCGCTCAAGGCCCGTAAGGCTGCGAAGGCGGCCAAGGATTCGGTACTCCGTAAGGGTGCGCTCGAAGGCATGACGCTTCCTGGTAAGCTTGCCGACTGTGAGACCAAGAGCGCCGAAGAAGCGGAAGTATTTATCGTCGAAGGAGATTCCGCCGGAGGTAGCGCCAAGCAGGGACGTGACCGACGTACACAGGCGATTCTTCCGCTTCGAGGAAAGGTACTGAACGTCGAACGAGCCCGTCTCGATAAGATTCTTGCCTTTGCGGAAATCAAAGCGCTTGTTATTGCTTTCGGTACCGGTATCGCGGAAGGATTTGATGTATCAAAACTTCGCTACCATAAAATCATCATTGCGACTGATGCCGACGTTGACGGTGCTCACATTCGTACACTTCTGTTGACGCTCTTCTTCCGCTATTTCCGTCAGCTTATTGACGGTGGATTTATTTATATTGCGCAACCGCCACTCTACAAAATCAAAAAAGGAAAGGAAATTGTTTATGCGTATTCAGATGAAGAGAAAGTCGCTTTCCTCGGTAAGGACGCCGACAATATCCAGGAGATTGATTCGTCCGAAGAGGACACGATGAATGATGAAGAGGGAGGAGAAGGCGACGAGGAAGAAGACGCTTCTGGTAAGAAAAAGGTACAGGTAGTTAAAAAGCCTAAAATCTCCATTCAAAGGTACAAGGGTCTTGGAGAAATGAACCCGGAGGAACTCTGGGAAACAACCATGGATCCAGAAAAGCGTGTACTAAAACAGGTACGCGTTGAAGATGCTCAAGAGGCAGATAAAATATTTGATATCTTGATGGGACAGGATGTCCCGAGTCGTAAGAGCTTTATTCAGTCGAATGCCACGAAAGCGAATTTGGATATATAGCTACCCAATTTTTATAAAAAATCCGCACCCGAAGCTCGCTCCGAGTGCGGGGTTTAGGCGGCGAACAATATAAAAGTTTGTCCGCCGTCTTGGTATTCGGCAAGGTATTGTACCTTGCCCCGACGGTCGGATTCGGCGGGGGACCCCTTTCGTACAAGGACCATTCCCGTTTCTCCTCCGTTCATACGCTGAAAATCTGTATTCTCGCGTCGCATTGTTTCTGTGGCGACGGCAAGCTTGATTTTCAGCGCTTTGCTTGTTTTCACTTCAAACATAATGATAGCTCGTTATTTACTTTTTGTCAAACTAGTCCCGAGCTTTGCCGTAAGCCTTTTTTCTACCTCTCCAAGACTACGCTTGTCATTTGGGTAGGTTCGAAAAACACGGCCAAAGTCGTCACGAATAGTATATGGGCTTTCGCCTTCCATAACCGAGGCCGAGTCCCCGAAATCAATAAGGCAGGGGTCTCCTGTTTCCTCCATAACCATGATATTTGATTCAGCGATATCCCGGTGGTGAATGCCAGCCTCATGCAACTGTTCCAGACTGGCTCGCAGGCGCGCAAAAAAAGTGGTCATATTGAAATTTTTAGGCAATGGAGCCCCCTCGTGGACATCTTTAAGTGATATCGCTTTCAATTTTTCCATTACAATAATGCGCACATGTCGGTCTTCATCTGTGTGAATATTTAAGACAAGATGCGGGACGGGTATATGCACCGCTTGCGTGACCTCTTTTACTCTTTCCAAGAAATCAAACTCAATCTCCGGACTATTAAATGGTGGGAGGCTTCCATTTTCGTACATGTTTTCCAGCCGGTCGCTGTCAACAACCTTCATACAAAGCATCTCAGAGCCCTTCAGCGGCCACACTTCAGCGGTCTTGCCTTCTCCTAGAAGGTGATTGGTTTGAGAAGTTATTTCCTCCAGTTCTCTCAAAACACGTTCCTCCTCGAGAGCAAGAATCTCCCCTTGAATTTCCGGACTTGCTATCTTATTTACAATCTCAAATTTCATTAGGTTTACTTTCTATTTTTAATTTCAGTGTGCAGTCGAGAAATGGCTTGCTCGGTTGTGCAGATATCTTTGCTTCCCGCACGGCCTTCGAGAGTGACCGTCTTGTCGGTCATCTCTTTTTCTCCGACAACAATTAAGTACGGCACTTTCTCCACTTTCGCTCCGCGAACTTTCTTACCGAGAGTTTCGTTTGATTCGTCGAGTTCGGAGCGAATTTCTGCTTTAATGAGCGCGTTGTGAACTGTCTTTGCATATTCAAGAAACTTCTCACCGACGGGAAGAATCTTCACCTGTACCGGCGAGAGCCAGAGGGGAAACGCTCCGGCGAAGTGCTCGATGATGATAGAGAGGTACCGCTCGATAGATCCCATGATAGCGGCATGGATCATCACCACATTTTCTTTGTCCCCCTTTTCGTTCGTATACTGGAGCTCGAATCGAGCCGGCATATTCATGTCGAGCTGGATCGTGGCGACCTGCCATTCGCGGCCGATTGAGTCCTTGCCCATGAAGTCTACCTTTGGACCGTAAAACGCGGCCTCGCCGACGGCCTCAGCTGCTGTTGCACCCCTTTCTTTTACCAACTCGCGAAGCTCGCTCTCAGATGTCTGCCACATCTCCTCGGTGCCGAGATACTTCTCCATCTGCTTAGTGTCGTGTAGGGAAAGGCGCGGCGTGAGCGTGAACCCGACGGCTCCGTAGAACGTCTCGATGATGTTCCAGATCTTCGCCATTTCGAATTTCACCTGGTCGGGGCGGCAGAATACGTGAGCATCATCCTGCGTGATAGCGCGGACGCGTGAAAGCCCGGAGAGTTCTCCGGACTGTTCATCGCGATAGACCATAGTGGTCGTCGCATAGCGCTGTGGCAATTCGCGGTAGCTCCACGTCTTGCGCGCATAGATCTGCGTATGATGCGGGCAGTTCATCGGCTTCATGGCGAATTCATGCTTCTCACGCGTCGTGATGCGGAAGAGCTCGTCCTTGAACTTCTGCCAGTGACCGCTCTTTTCGTACAGGTCCTTCTTTGTGATATGGGGAATCTCGACTTTCTCGTAGCCTGCCTTTTCCCGGAGCTCCCAGACGAAGCCGTCGAGGATGTTGCGGAGGAGCGTGCCCTTCGGTGTCCAGAGCGGCAGGCCACCGCCGACGAGGTCCGAGAAGGTAAAGAGGTCGAGCTCGCGACCGAGCTTTTTATGGTCGCGCTTCTCCGCCTCCACACGCATCTTCTCGTAGGCTACTAACTCCTCTTTCGTCTCAAACGCGAGTCCGTAGATACGGGTAAGCATTTTGTTCTTTTCATCCCCCCGCCAATACGCTCCCGCGATACGGTCTAGCTTCCATGCGTCCTTCGGGATCTCATGTGCGGGATTGTCCACGTGGCCTCCTTTGCAGAGGTCGATAAAGTCGCCGATGGTGTAGAAAGTAAGCTTCTTTCCTTCTTCTGAGAATTCCAAGATGAGCTCTGTTTTGTATTCATTCCAGGCGAATTCCTTTTTCGCTTCTTCGGTAGTTACTTCCTTGCGCTCAAAAGCCGTCCAGTGCTTTATCTTCTGCCGCATCTTCTGCTCTATCTTGCCGCGGTCCTTGTCGGAGATAGCCTCCGGAAGCTCAAAGTCCTGATAGAACCCGTCGTCAATCGCCGGGCCGATCGCGTTCTTCGCGCCGGGGTAGAGTTCCCGAACGGACGCCGCCAAAAGGTGGGCAAGCGAGTGTCGTATATGTGAGAGGTGTTCGTTAGGTTCGGACATGGGTTAAATGATACCAGTTTTAAAGGCTTTGTAAAAGATGCCTTCCCAATATAGCCAGCACCGAGTGTTTGATACATTAGGTATTTAGACAAGCGCTCTTATCTTCTCGGCGATGATGCTGGGGGTGCCGTTGCGGGTTGAGTACCTACCTTTGATAGCGACACAGGTTTCGCCGACCATAAGGGTTTTAAATTCAGCATATATTTTAGGAAAGACGACGACTTCAATGGTCGATGAAAAGTCGGCGACACGAAGGAAAGCCATTTGGTCGTTTTTCTTCGTCATGATTGGTTTAATGTCCTCGATAATACCTCCCACAACGACGGTCATACCTTCTTTATACTCTTCTTTTATTTTTGCAAGCGTGATTTCGCGTTTTCCAAGAATGTCGCTAAACTTGTCGAGTGGATGACCAGAGATATAAAGGCCAAGAAGCTCTTTCTCCCAGCCGAGCTTTTCTTCCATAGTAGCGGGTTTTGCCTCAGGAAGTTTGAATGACGACGGCATACTGTCGGCGATAGCTCCAAAGAGGGAGTCTTGGTTTATCGGAACCCGTGCACTTTCTTTGTTTCTCTCGAGAAGAAGGTCGATGCTTGAAAGCATCGCACCTCGCTCGCCGAGTTCGTCGAGAGCTCCGCACTTGATAAGAGCTTCGAGAGATTTTTTGTTTAAGTTTCTGTCGATGACTCGTTCGAGGAAGTTTTCCAAAGAGGTGAATGTCCCCCGTTCTTTTCGTTCTTGAATAATCGCGTGCGAAATGCCCTCGCCGAAATTTTTAATGGTCATAAGGCCGAATCGAATCTTGTCTTTTTCTTCTGTTGTTGGTTGTGTGTTGTCGGTTGTTGGTTTCCGTGGCTTCACTACGGTAAAAGCGCTGTAGGACTCATTTATTGATGGCGGAAGGACCGCGATACTCATTCGTTTACACTCGGCGATAATCTCGCCAATTTTTTCTACGTCGCCCGAGTCAGCCGTAAGTACTGCCGACATATAGATAGCAGGGAAGTTCGCCTTCATGAATGCGGTTTGGTAGGCGACCTTACCGTAACTTGCGGCATGAGCTTTGTTAAACCCATACGCTGCGAACGGCTCAATCAACTTCCAGAGCTTGTCGGCCTTTTCTTTAGTAAGTCCGTTTTCAACAAATCCAACAATGAGCTTTTCTTTCTGCGCTTCCATTTCAGCAGGGATTTTCTTTCCCATTGCTTTACGTAGTTTGTCCGCTTCCAGCCACGAGTATCCAGCAAGGTGTATAGCAATAAGCATAACGTCGTCTTGGTAGGTGATAACGCCGTATGACTCAGAGAGGATGCTCTTCATTCTCGGATCAAGGTAGGTGACAAGCGCCGGATTGTGCTTTCGCTCTATGTATTGAGGAATAGATTCCATAGGGCCTGGACGATAAAGCGCCACCATGGCGTTGATGTCATGAATAGTAGATGGTCGCAAGTCTTTAAGGTAACGAGTCATACCTTGGCCGTTGAGTTGGAATAATCCTCCGGTAATACCGAGAGTGAGCATCTCAAAAGTCTTTTGGTCATTAAGTGGAATGTTTTCAATATCGATGGTCTGATTCTCGATTTTTTGCACGCGAGTTACCGCATCAGCTAGGATAGAAAGGTTTTTGATGCCAAGAAAGTCGAATTTGAGAAGGCCGGCGTCTTCGACCGCGTGCATGTCATATTCGGTAATGACTTTACCTTCACCTTTCGGGTCAAACTGAAGTGGTACAAAGTCGGTGAGTGCGGTCGGAGCGATAACGACACCAGCAGCGTGTACACTGATATGGCGGGCGCATCCTTCAATCTTTTTCGCCATGTCGATAATCGTCTTTGTGTCGGCGTCACTTTTGTATAACTTTTTGAGTTCGTCGGTGGTTTCTAGTGCCTTGTCTATCGACATAGGAAATCCTTGTGAACCGAACGGAATGAGTTTTGCGATACGGTCGCCAGTTGTGTACTCAAAGCCCATCGCGCGTGCGATGTCGCGTACGGACCCGCGTGCCATCATGGTTCCAAATGTTCCGATTTGGGCGACTTTGTCCGCGCCGTATTTTTGCTTCGCATATTCAATCATTTCGTCTCGGCGGTTATCGGCATAGTCCATGTCGATATCCGGCGCCGAGGGGCGTTCGGGGTTTAGGAAACGTTCGAATGGTAGTTTGTATTCAAAGGGGTCGACATTCGTAATACCGGAAAGGTACGTAACCATCGAACCAGCGACGGATCCTCGAATGGTAGTGAGGATACCTTTCTCGTGTGCGAAACGGAGGAGGTCGGCGACGACAAGGAAGTAAGGGGCATATCCTTTTGTCTGGATAATGCCGAGTTCGTATTCAACGCGCTTCTCGAGCTCGGGAGTCCTCTCCATTTTGCGTCGCAAAAGGCCGGTGTAGACCATTGTACGGAGCTCTTCGTCGTAACTTACGTTGTTCTTTGTCTTATAGTCAGGGAATACCCAGTTTCCAAGCGAAAGCTCGACGTTGCACCTATCGGCAATTGTCTTACTCGTAGTAAGGGCTTCAGGAATATCGGCAAAGCGCTTCTCAAATTCTGCGGTGCCGGGGAATGAGAAATCAGATTCATCGTTGTCTCGCTCGCGTGTGTCGCCCTGTGAATTGACGAGGAGAAGTGTTTCGCGCGCTTTCTTTTCATCGGGGACAAGATAATACACTTCTTGTGTTGCGACGATAGGTACGTTCTCGGCTTTCGCAAGCGCGATACGTTTTTTCATCATCTGATCGTGGCCGTCGATTTCCGGGTGCCTGCTTATTTCAAAGAAAAATGAATCCGCACCAAATGTGTTTTTGTACCACTCAATCTTTTCTTTGAGTATGGTGTCGTCACCTTGGTTATGGAGGCGACCAATGTCCGAGCCAAACGCCGGCGCGATAGCGATAAGGCCGTCTTTATATTCTTCGAGGAGTTCTCGGTCAACACGTGGTTTGTAGTAAAAGCCCTCAAGGTTTGCGCGTGTCGTGAGTTTAATCAGGTTTCGATATCCTTCGATATTTTTTGCAAAAAGGAGGAGGCGGTCTCGACGGTTATCAATACCAGCTTGCTTATCTCCACGTCCTCGGAGGGCGAGGTACGCGTGCAGTCCGATGATTGGCTTTATTCCAGCTTTCTCGCACGCCTTGTAAAACTCAATCGCCCCATACATATGCCCATTATCGGCAAGAGCGAGCGTCATATGGCCTTCCTTCTTCGCGTGGGCGATAAGGTCGGGAATCTTCGGAAGTGCCGTTAGGAGGCTATAATGGCTATGGATGTTTAAGGGGGTAAAGTTAGGCATATATGAGGTGTGTTATGCACTTGCGAATACAGGTTAGTATACTACAATGATACTCACCATTGACCATTGACCACTGACGTTTGACCTTGGATAGAGGAACTACACATCTCTAGCTACGAGGGCACAGGTTACTCGTTAATCATCAATAACGTTTATGTCAGACGTAGAATTTAGCGAAGAAGTCGCGTATAAAGATGAGATGCTCAAGCGTGCACAAGCGAAAGGAGAAATAAGTTCTTCCCTTCTTCTTAATTTTCCTATTCGTCTTGGTCTTGCAAAGGATCAGACCGGAGCCAATATTATTCTTGGAATCATCGGCATTCTCGCCGCCCTCGCAGCGGTATTGGTATTTCTTCTCGCTCTATAGCCTCACGTTACTATGGCGTTTGCGTATATTGTGGGTGTCGATGAGGTGGGCCGTGGACCAATCGCGGGGCCACTTTGTGTGGGTGCCTGCGTTCTTGTTCGTGCTCACGGAGCAAAATTCTTTACGTCGGTGCGAGGACTCAAGGATTCAAAACAATTACCCGCTCATAAGCGCGAAGAGTGGGTGAAAGTACTTCGGACACTTGAAGAGTCAGGATGTATTCGACTTTCAACTGCGTTCGTGAGCGAAAAACAAATTGATACCTACGGTATGGCATTTGCGCTGTCACGTGCTGTCCGAAACGCACTGCGATTAGTACATATTCCCGCGCATCGCTCATTTGTCATGCTTGATGGAACACTTCGTGCTCCGGCAGAATATCTTTTTCAGGAAAGTGTTATTGGGGGAGATGAGGTAGACCTTCTCATCGCGTCTGCTTCGATTGTCGCAAAAGTTCGACGCGACGCATATATGAAAAGAATTGGGAGGCTCTTCCCTCAATATGAGTTTGAGGTTCATAAGGGGTATGGAACGAAAAAACACTACGAAGCACTTGCAAAACATGGGGTATGTCCCGCACATCGGAAGAGTTTTTTAAGGAACTTTCAACTCAGTGTGTCCTCAGAGTAAGAGCCTATCTCCAATCTCACCGCCAAACATAGCTCACTTTGACGCTTACCTGCTAAAATGAGAAAATTCCGGCTACAAATCGCCTCTTTCTCCTCATCATATCTCGATATGACTCGTCAAAATATGCGATTTTCGCTCGGAATTTTCTCATTTTATCAAGGTATGAGATTGGAGATAGGCTCTAAGACTGGAGACTCTATCTAGTGAAAAACCGTGTATAACGGCCTATATACAGGGGAGTCTTGTCTTTTAGTACAGGTAGTAGTATAGTGTCATCCATGGTTGTTCGAATGCGATCCACAAAGTCTCACCGAAATAACCGACGCTCTCACTTTGCGTTGATAGCGCCGAGTATTTCTAAGTGCGAGTCATGTAGCAAACCACGTCTCTCACATGGGATGTGTTTGTCTTGTGGTAAGTATCGAGGACGTGTCGTTGTCAACATGCAGGCCAAGCTTGATAAGAAGTTGAAAAAGAAGGCGGAAAAGGAAAAGTCCACACGATAACCGTCGGCCCACAACCCACAACCCACAACCAACTACCGGATTTATTCTTGTTGTTGGTTGTCGGTGGTAAGTTGTACGTTTTCTATGGCTAACAGGCACCTTGCACGTTCAATAGTTCTTCAAACCCTCTACGAGTGGGATTTTCGTAAGTTCTCTCGTGAACGTGCTTCTGTGCTTCTCAAACGTAATATAGACGAATTTGCTCCGGGTCTTACCGACGCAGATTTTCTTGGTGATTTGCTTTCCAATATTTTGGCGAAGCAAGATGACCTTGATCGCATTATTGAAAAAGCCGCACCGGACTGGCCACTTGATCGTATCGGCGTTGTCGATAGAAATGTACTTCGGCTTGGACTGTTTGAACTCCTTTTTGCCAACAAGGCGGAAGTGCCGGCTAAGGTTGCCATTAACGAAGCTATCGAGCTTGCAAAGACCTTTGGGGGTGAGAACAGCGGTAAGTTTGTGAACGGCGTTCTTGGTTCTGTGTATAAAGAAATCGGGGAGCCCGGAAAAGACGCAACTCCTCGAAAAAAAGAGGTGGCGTTTGAAAAGATGCTGATTCAGAACTTGGTGGGAGCGGTGGTCTATGCTCGTGAAGGGAAAGAGGTTTACCTCGCGTTTGTGCATGATATCTTTGGTCATTGGACGCTCACCAAAGGGAAGCTCCTTTCTGAGGAAGACGTGAAGGTAGGTGCCGTACGAAAGATAAAGGAAGAGATAGGGATCGACGTGAATTTGAAAGATGAGCTGGGGCGAAATGAGTATATTGCTTCTGATCCGGAACTTGGTAAGATACGAAAGCAGGTTCACTACTTTCTCGCGGAGTCGTCATACACAGAGCTTACCCTTAAGAAGACGGGTGGTCTCGACAATGTAAAGTGGTTTAAGATGGGGGATATTCTCGAACTTAACTTTTACGACGATATTCTCCCCATAGTTACAAAAGCGATTAATTTATTACTTAAGAAATAACTTGTAACGTATAGCGTATAACGCAGAGCGCCTGAATGGCTTTCTTCCGTTACGCGTTACACGTTATACGTTTTGCATGTATGGATTTTACTGAATTTGAGAAGAAAATCGGAATAACGTTTACTAACAAAGATTTACTCCGCACTGCCTTTACCCATCGTTCTTATTTGAACGAAAATCGTGGGTCAGGCATGGAACATAACGAGCGTCTTGAGTTTTTAGGCGACGCCGTTCTTGAGCTTGTGGTCACTGCATATCTGTTTGAAAAGTACCCTGAGAAAAACGAAGGTGATTTAACCGCGTATCGATCTGCTCTTGTAAACGCAGTCACGCTTGGTGGCGTTGCAGAAAGACTCGGTATGAACAATTGCTTGCTTCTTTCTCGTGGAGAAGCGAAAGATACAGGGCGTGCCAGGCAGGTTATTTTGGCAAACACCATCGAAGCGTTTATCGGAGCACTGTATTTAGACCAAGGCTATGATGCGGTTGTTAGCTTTGCTTCAACCAACATCTTCGTACTCACCGATGAAATCGTCAGTAAAAAAACGTGGCTCGACGCAAAAAGTCATTTCCAGGAACGTGCGCAAGAGGTTGAGGGTGTTACTCCGTCATACGAGACCGTTAAAGAAGAAGGCCCAGACCACGATAAACAGTTTACTGTCGCCGTATCGCTCGGTACCGCGCGTGTCGCGGAGGGAGCAGGGAAGTCGAAACAGGAAGCTGAACAGGAAGCAGCGAAGGCTGGTCTCAAGGCCAAAGGGTGGGGGTAGAGGTAAGTTAAAAGTTGAAAGTGTAAAGTTAAAAGTGAGAAGAGGTGAGGGAGAGCTACTTTTCCCCGCCTTTTTTATTTACCTGTAAATTGCTATGATTAGGACGTTTTTGTGGTACTAGATATTTTTTGATATGAGGTCAAAGCAGAACAATGTCGCCTATATTGATGGAGCGAACCTTCATAAAGGCGCGGAGCAATTGGGGTGGCAATTCGATTATAAAAGGTTCCGAAGGTGGTTACTTGAAAAATATTCAGTACAGCAAGTTTATTTGTTTTTGGGGCTGATACCGAAGTATAAGAGTTTATATACCCGTCTTCAGGAGATGGGCTTCATCCTTGTATTTAAGGAAGTTATTTATAACTCCGATGGAAAGGTAAAAGGTAACTGCGACGCAGACCTTGTGGTGCATGCGATGAAGGATGCTTATGAAAGTGATTTTGATGAAGCGATCCTTGTTTCAAGCGACGGTGATTATGCAAGCCTCGTCCGCTTTCTGTTAGAAAAAAGAAAGGTGAGAGTCGTTCTTTCTCCTTATGAAACGAAGAAATGCTCGGTGTTACTAAAAAGAACAAAGGTTTCCATCTCTTATATATCCGACCAACGCACTATTTTAGAAACCCGAAAAGAAAAAGCCCCCAAAGCGGACGGAACCGCTTCAGGGTCTTCTTCGTGAGAATGTTGCTATAATACGCCTACATAATCCAAAAGTCAATCATGTACCTCAAATCCCTTGAACTTGTCGGGTTTAAATCGTTCGCTAAAAAGACCGAGCTCTCTTTCAACACGCCCATCACTTCTATTGTTGGACCAAACGGTTCGGGAAAATCGAATACTGCTGAGGCCTTCCGCTTTGTGCTCGGTGAACAATCGATGAAAAGTATGCGGGGGAAGCGCACGGAAGATTTAATTTGGAATGGTTCTCCAGACATGGGACGCTCAAACCGTGCGTCGGTGAAGCTTGTATTCGATAATCATAAGCGACTTCTCAATCTCGATTTTGATGAGGTGATACTCGAACGCATTATCTATCGCGATGCGTCGAGCGAATATCTCTTAAATGGAACACAGGTGCGTCTTCGCGATATCGTCGAAGTACTTGCGGGGGCACATATCGGGTCATCAGGACACCATATTATCTCGCAAGGCGAGGCAGACCGAATACTTAATTCAAATCTACGAGAACGACGCGAGATGATTGAAGACGCTCTCGGTCTGAAGATTTTTCAGTGGAAACGCGAAGAATCAGAAAATAAACTTGAAAAAACCAAGGAGAACCTGAAGCAAGTGCAAAGCTTGCGTCGTGAAATCGCTCCACATATCGCTTTTCTTAAGAAGCAGGTGGAGAAAATCGAGAAGACAAAGGTACTCAAAGTGGATCTCCAGTCTTTGTACGGTGAGTATCTCAAACGAGAACATACGTTTATCACGCTTGGAAAACAGCATATTGAAGAAGAGGCTCAAGCACCCAAGCACGAACTGTCGCTTCTCGCCGAGAGGTTAAAGACATCTCGCCAGACACTCGAGGAGACGCACGGTAAGGACGTGAAGACGCAGGCGATTATCGCGGTTGACGGGAAGCTCCATGTACTTCGCCAGGAACGTGAGTCACTTTCTCGCGAGCTTGGGCGACTAGAGGGCGAGATCGCGGGCGCGGAGCGCTTGGAAAAGATTCGCGGTGCAGAAGATACCCACAGTGTCGTCATTCCTCTCTCCGAAGTTGAAGGCCTTGTGAATCAGATTGACGCAGTCTCTGTCGATGAAGAAGAGCACGATATCGGTATTCTTGTCGCCACAATCGGACGCATCAAAGAGGTGATGCATATCTTTTTGAATAAGCATCGTAATAAAAAAGATGAAGGAGTAGAAATTGTTGCAAAGGAGATCGCCGGACTCAAAGAAAAGAAGAAAGCATGTGAGCTCAAACGTAGTGACGTCGAGAAGGCGGAACACACGGCACAAGAAGAAGAACGTCGTCTTCGCATCGAGATAGACAAAGAAAAGGACTCCAATCGTGACGCCGAAAAAGAGATGTTTCGCATCATGGCCCGCCAGAATGAGCTCCACGCTATTATGGGCACACTTCGTGCACGTGAGGCAGAATTGGACCATGCAGAGGCTGATTTCAAGCGAGAACTGACCGAAGGTGTCCTGCTTGTCGGACGAGAGATTCTTACCTACGAAAATGTCGTCGTAATGGACGTTTCGGGTGTGCCTATTGAGCCAGGGGCGATAGTAGCTGAAGAGAGGACGCACCAGGAGGAACGACGACGTAAGATTGAACGCCTCAAGATTCGTATCGAAGAGGCTGGTGGTGGAAGTGGGGCAGAGGTGATGAAGGAGTTCGAGGAAGCGAACGAGCGAGATGCATTCTTGGCTCGGGAGATTACCGACCTTGAAACCGGCGCAGAAACCCTCCGTCAGCTTATCTCTGAACTGGAAGCAAAACTCAATGAAGAGTTTAAGCTCGGTGTCGAAAAGATAAACACGGAGTTCCAGAAGTTTTTTGTACTTATGTTTGGTGGTGGGACAGCTTCGCTCGCCGTAGTCAAAAAAGAACGTCGAGCGCACGGAAGCGACACTGAAGAAGAACACGGAAGCGACACGGAATTCCTAGAGGGAATGAAAGAAAAAGAGGAGGCTGAAGAGGGAATAGAGATTAATGTAAGTCTTCCTCGTAAGAAGATTAAAGGGCTTATGATGTTGTCGGGAGGGGAGCGAGCGCTTACGTCTATCGCGCTTTTGTTCGCCATGTCGCAGGTAAAGCCTCCGCCGTTTATTATCCTCGACGAAACAGACGCTGCTCTCGATGAAGCAAACTCGCGCAAGTATGGCGATATGATCGAAAACCTTTCGAAGTACTCACAGCTAATTTTAATCACTCATAATCGAGAGACGATGTCCCGCGCCGGTGTCATTTACGGCGTGACGATGGATAAGAGTGGCGTCTCGAAGCTTCTGTCCATTGCCTTTGATGAGGCAGTCGCGGTAGCAAAATAGTATGTATACGCACGCATATTTTATCGGGGAGCTCGTCATGTTTCTACCAGCCTTTTTGCTTTTTTTCTTTTTGCGAAAGGATCTTCGGAGAGAAATGATGATTGCCGGTTTCGTGTTCGGGCTCGTTGCCTTTCTCAGTGAGCCTATATTTATCCTGCACTATTGGCATCCCGAATATATTTTCCCCCTGTCCTATGGGAACATCGCTTTGGGCTCTATGGAAGACTTTCTGTACGGTTTTCTGAAGGGTGGCATTGCCGCAGTCATCTTCGAGGTCCTCTGTGCCAAGGGTTTTTACGTAAAGCGAATCAGGACACATCATTGGAAGCGCACACTTATCCCGATCTTTGGTGCGGCAACGGCGCTCTTCATTGTCCCGATGATGCTCTGGGATTGGAACCCTATCTACACCAGTGCATTCACGATTCTCGTCTTTCTTGTGGCGTTGATCCTTTACCGGTCCGACCTTGTTCTTGAAGCATGCATAAGCGGTGTCTTGGTGACCGTACTCACGTTCATCGGATTCAAGTTGTTGCTGGCGCTTTATCCCGGCCTCATCGAAGCGTGGTGGAAGCGCGACAATCTCTCTGGCATCATGCTTTCCGGAATTCCGATCGAGGAAATGCTTGAATCGTTTGTCGTTGGATTTTTCGGAGGGCCGTTCTACGAATTTTTTAATGGTTTACGTTTGAAAAAGTACGTTTCTGCTTCACACTACTGACCTTTCCATATTAGGTTAATACAGCCCGCTCGCTTTGAGGAAACCCCTGAGTAGCTTGCTGTCATTCATTGTATACTTCGCCTTTCTCACTGCGTGCCCAAGTTTTTCCATGCCCTCCGCC
>Ga0210057_1003333_pt1 | contig 22235 bp, 24 predicted proteins | sample CryGeyCG2114_010_2_FD_183968 | JGI IMG/M metagenome (GOLD analysis project Ga0210057, IMG submission 183968) | Groundwater microbial communities from aquifer - Crystal Geyser CG10_big_fil_rev_8/21/14_0.10 (SPAdes) (version 2) | ecosystem: Environmental > Aquatic > Deep subsurface > Groundwater ...
TAAATGGTATGACGCCATCCGCTGCCCCCACCCGCGGCTTCACCCTGATCGAAGTCTTGGTCGGCATCAGCATCCTCACCCTCATCTTCCTGGCCTTAGGCGGCATCTTCTTACAAGTATCCCGGTTAAACCGCACCCAAGGCCCCCGGGGACAGGCGATAACCTCAACTCGTGTCTACGCCCGCCGTCTGGCGGACGCTATCCGCACCGCCCAAACACCGGCTGACAGTGATAACTGGGTGCTGTCTGCGGGAGAGAGCCGGCTGCAGTTCACCGCTGACGCCGACGCTGACGGCACACCGGATACCATCACCATGGAGCTGGCCGACAACGTACTCCGCGTCGAGGTCAACGGCGAGCTGAACGCCCGTATCCCGCTGGCCAACCAACAGCTGGCCACTCCGTTGCCGTTATTCATCTACTACACCCTGACCGGCGCCGGCAGCGAGCTGGACCCCCTGGTGCTGACCGATCCCGATCCCAGCCAAGCCAGCCTGATTGACCGTGTCCGGCTCACCCTGGCCGTTGACCCGGATACCGACGGCGACGGCAATCCCCAAACCGGCTCGATACCGGAAATCCTTTCTACTGTCGTGACCCCCCGCTCGGCTTCCGGCCCTGTCTCTCTGGCCGGACCGGTCATCCTGACACCGCCATCGCCATCGCCATCGCCAACTCCCTCGCCAACGCCCACCCCGACGCCAACGCCCACACCGTGTTCATGGTGGATGTGGTGGTGCAGCTCTCCGACACCAAGCCCGACACTCACACCCACTCCCTCGCCAACTCCCACGCCAACGCCCACACCGTGTTCATGGTGGATGTGGTGGTGCAGCTCTCCGACACCAAGCCCGACATCCACGCCCACACCCTCGCCAACTCCCTCGCCAACGCCCAGCCCGACGTCAGGCAGCGGTTCGGGCGGCGGGGGATACCCGGCAGAGGCTGAAATTCAAGTGACCAGTCCCTATGAGTATGTGTATGCGTCGTCCGGCGGCACCGAAGGAGTTTATGGGATGCGTGAAGGTGACTCGGCAGCAAGTATTACCATAGCTTCACTGTCGTGGCGGCAGTGGCCCGAAGCTGATCGGCCGCAGAAGTTTTTACTGATTTTAGAAGGCAAAACGGCCGGGACGGATGCTTATCCTGACATGAGTTACTACTCATGGTCGCAAGAGGGCAGTGTGAGCAGTGATGCATCACTCTCCGGGGGCAAGCCATTGCCGGAAGAAGCGCGGCAGAAGTTTTATTTGGATGCCGGCAAAGCGTACGAATATGTGGTTATCGAATTTCCTACCGGCTATTTACAGCCCTGGAATGGCCTACCGAATCCGAATAGGGCCGAAGTAGGGTTGAACTTGACCGATGATAGTACGCCGGAAGTGGTGGAGTCATTGGAATTGTCCGTCTGGGCGCAGGTGCCTCCTGCCGTGACTTGTTATGACTGGTATCCGAAAGTAGATGGTGTTTGCTGGGGTACAGGAGGGGCTCGGACGGATGTGGATAATTTCTACATTTTTGACAATGATGGTACTTGTGATGCCTTTGCCTCGTGCGTGTACGATGACATGCGCGATGACGGATATGCGCAATTACAGCAGTGCCGGCCGCTGGCGGATGCGTGCAAGACGGAGGCGCGGGTTAGCTGGCAGGGCCGGCAGCCGTGATTGGGGAGATGCACCTATGATTTTTGGCAACAGATTCAAGCTAGATGCGTCAGGGCAGTCACTTATTGAATTGCTGGTGGCGGTGTTTGTGCTGGCTTTGATGGCTGCCGTTGTGGTTAGTTTGGCTATTTTAACGAGTCAGATGTTGTTCAGCAGCAGTAGGCATACAACCGGTCAAGCGCTTTTAAATGAGCATCTGGAGTTTTTGCGGTCGTTGCCATATGAGGATGTTGGTTTTGTGGATGGCGGTACATTTACCGGTGTAGTGGAGCCGGAAGAGAAACGAGAAATCAGCGGCACAACATATTCGCGCCGGACGTATCTTTCCTGTGAAACTGGCACGCCGGCGGAGAAGTGTTTAAAACGACTGGAAGTGTTTGTGCATTGGCTTGAACCGGATGGCGAGACCCGTTCGGTACGGGCGGTGACCTTGGCTGCACCGCGGCTGGCTTTGTTCAATTGCCAAGCATGCCCAGACGGGACTGCTTGTCATGCCGCACTTGGCATTTGTCTGCCGGGCGCAGCGCCGGCAGAAGGTGTCCAGACTTGCACCCCGGGACTGCTCTGTCCGGCAGATGGGTCGCTCTGTCCGGCAGATGGAATTTGCCGAGGAGCAGAAGCAGCTTACTATCAGCCCCCTGCGGACGCTGCTGCCGGGAGTGAGGGGTGTGTACCAGGCCAGTTGTGTTCTAACGGAGCGTTGTGTCCGTATAGCGGCCGTTGCCCGATACAAGCGTGTCCGACCGGCAGTTGCCCGGCTGATCAGACCTGTTTCAATAGTTATTGCTATGATTCCTTGTGGTTGTATGACCATGCGTTGTCCGTAGGCGGCAGCAGCAGTTACCAATGCGCCGAACAGCGTTGTGTCACGTCACTGGATTGTCCGGACCCATGTTCTGTGGCAGACGGCAGTTTGACGTTGATTTATCGATGTGAGCCGGGCTGGGTACCTGCCTGCAGAGCCGGTACCGGCGGCGGGGCAGCCGCTGCCTCGAGCAGTGCAGGGCTGAGTTGTGAGCCAGTCGCTTGTCCGGCTAGCGGACAGTGTTTAAATGGTCAGCGATGTGAGGAAATATCGAGTAATACGCTGTGTCAGGAGGATAGCGATTGTGAAAGCGGGGAGCTGTGTGATACAATCAGCCGCCGGTGCCGTGCTGCTTGTCCGGCGGATGCGGCGTGCACGCCCTACTGGGGAGGCGCGGCCCAAGGTTGTCGACCGTATGCAGTATCAGGCGTGGCTGGGGGTGCAGTGGAGGAATGTTCAGTTGACGTAGTTCCTGTTGCACCAGGCGCGTTGGCATTGACGTTGACGGGTCCTGGAATTGACCAGGGGCTGTCGACGATCGGAGTTGTGGAGGGTGATGATGGTGAGACTACCACACTTAATTACCACATTACGCTGTCGGGGGTGCCGGCCGGCGGTTTGACCGGTGTTGTGCAGTCTGGTTTAATGATTCGTGATGAGAGCGGGCAGGCAGTGAATACAGTCACGTCCGATGGCGGTGCGGCAGATTATGATGCGCCGGTGTGGATTGAGTTTTTGCCGAGTGATCCAGTAGTAGGCGGCCGGGTTGAGAAGGATCTACCAGTGGTTGTTCAGGGAGATACGTTGCCTGAAAACCATGAAGAGTTTACCGTGGCAGTGCGGGTGGCGCGGTCAAGTGCCGGTGCGGCCGTATCGTTGGCGCCGGAGAAAGTGGCGGTAACGATTTTGAATGATGATGTTGAGCTGGCGCTAGCCGGTGAAACGCCGGCAGCGGAAGATCCAGATGGTGATACCACGGTTGACGTGCTGATAACAATGAATGGAGCTACTAATGGCCACAGCAGTTCGATTTATCCTGGCTATAGCGGTAGCTGGGCTGGCATTCCGGCGGAAGTGACATTTCAAACTGATGATGACGGAAGTGGCGGAGCGCAAGCTGATGAGGATTATATTCCGGAATCCACCGTATTGACATTGCCTTCCGGCAGCGGAGAGGCCACGGTACCGGTAACCTTAACTATTTTGCAGGACGGGGAAGCAGAGGGTGAAGAGTATTTTGTTGTGCGGTTGTCTGATCCGACTCCTGATGCACTGGTTGCAGTCGTTGATGACACTGGTCAGGTTGTCATTGCTGCGAATAAATAACGGTTCGGGCGTTGTCGCGGGCTACCCACTTCTTCTTTTTTTCTATGATCTCGGCGGCGGAGCTATCAACAGACGCTTCTAACAAGAGCCAGTCCCTTCATTGGGTGCAGGAGCGGCGTTGGCTATTATTACTACTTTTTTTTGGCATAGCATTTCATGTGCCGGGACTCGTATATCCTCGGGAGGTAGTTTTTGACGAAGTACATTTTGGTAAGTTTGTAACGGCCTATTGTTGTACGCATGAGCGATTCTTTGACATTCATCCGCCGCACGCAAAATTATTGATTGCGGCGACAGCGTATCTGGCCGGGTACCGCGGCGGTGTGCCGTTCGAGCATATCGGCCAGCCTTATGGGCCTGTATCTCCCCTGCCGCTGCGTCTATTTCCGGCGTTAATGGGTATAGTATTGCCGCTGGTCATCTACTGGCTGATTCGGGAGCTGGGCGGCGGGGCAGGCGCAGCGTTTTTTGGCGGCACTTTGGTTACATTGGATACCGCAGTCTTGGTACAGACGCGCATAATTGCCTTAGATGGTTTGCTATTGACGGCGCTGTTCGGTTCGCTGGCGGCGTATATGGCGGCAGAGAGATGTTTATTGCAGCGCGCGCGAGGATGGATTCGTTGGATGGTGTTAGCTGGAGCTATGGCTGGCTTAGCGGCGGGAACAAAATTTACCGGTTTGGTTGCCGCCGGTTTATTGGGAGTAGTCCTCATTGGTACGTTACCGCTTCGTCCCGCAAGCCGGTGGGTTAGCGCAGTAGCAGCCGTTACTGCCAGTGCGCTTGCAGTGTATGCAGCCGGCTGGGCGTTGCACTTTGTCCTATTACCATTGCCTGGAGATGGGGATGCCTGGGGGGTACCCAATTTCTCCGGCGCACCGCTGCCAATCAGTTTTGTCCGTGAAGTGTGGAAGCTGCATGAGGTTATGTTGTCGGCAAACACCGGATTGGCGGCGACACACCCGAACGCGAGCGCTTGGTACACCTGGCCATTTATGGCGGAGCCGGTTTTCTATTGGCAGCATGGGCCGATGGCGCCGGGGAGGGCCGGGGTGATTTACTTTATCGGGAATCCAGCAGTGTGGTGGGGCGTTAGTTTTATGTTTTTGGCGGCCGTTTTTAGTGTGTTGTTGACTTGGGCAGACTGGTTGCGGCTGGCAGCACGGCGCGGTGTACGTGCGGCCAGCCGCGGTGCCAGACGGTTGTTCAACGAACCATTATTTTTACTGTTGGTGGGTTTTGCCCTGTCACTGGTTCCATTGACTGGTGTGCATCGTGTGCTCTTTCTTTATCATTACCTGACCCCGCTGCTTTTTTCGTTGTTGTTCGTTGTCTTGTGGTTGGAGCGTGTTGGTTGGATCCAGCCGGGAGGAGTGCGGGTGCAGTCACGCTGGTATGTTCTCGTTCTTTTCAGTACGGCGGCATTCTTTATCTTTTTCAGTCCTCTGGCGTATGGCTGGGCGGTGCCAGCGGAGTGGCTCAATCACCTGTATTGGCTGTCCGGTTGGAGATGAAGGCTAGAGACTTAAAAAAAAGATAAATACGAAATATCCCTCAGAGTACAGAACCTAAAAACATTAGTGATTGCAAAATATATATTTCAGCCGTCGCGAATGCTTAGCCGGCGGATAAATACAAAAAAGAATCCAAACGACTCGATGACAGCACCGTTTCTGTATTTGTACTTTGTTTTTTGTGTACGTCTTTGCTCTTCTCGTTTCCATTAGCGGGTTTGTGACGATGATTTTTGATATACTTTTATTATGGGCGCAAGCTATTTTCCTTTAGTAGCCCAACGCGGCAGTGTGTTGTTGCTAACGTTGATGTTTGTGGTGATGTTTGTGGCTATATTTATGGGATTATCTGGTTTTATTGGCCGGTCGTACCACCAAGCGGTGTTACAATCTCAAGATGAGTTAGCGTTTCATCTTGCTGAAGCCGGACTGAACTATGCCCGTTGGCGGTTAGCGCACAATGCCAATGATTTCAGCGAAACGACCATGCCGGTGGCTGATCAATTTACCGGCGAGTTGGGTTCGTTTACGGTGACCATGGCGGCGCCGCAGCCAGGTAGCACTATTGTGGACATTACCTCACTCGGCCGCACCAGCGCACTGGTAGACCGGGAAGTAACGTTGCGGGCCCGGTACGGTCAGCCGTCTCTGGCGCGGTATGCTGCTATTACTAACGGCGATGTCTGGTACGGCGGGACTATTCGGGGACCGGTCCACGCAAACGGCGGTATCCGAATGGATGGCAACTCGGACAGCCTGATGACCAGCGCCCAGGAGACTTATGCTTGCCAGCCGCATCATGGTTGTGCCTCGCCATATGATTCGAAGCCGGGTATTTGGGGGAGCGGCACAACTAAGTCACTATGGGATTTTCCGGTAACGCCGGTTGATTATAATGCTCTGACGTTGGATTTGCTGGGTATGCGCGATGCGGCGCAGGCGGCCGGGTCTTACTGGGGTCCTTCCGGATCGTTCGGGTATCAGATGGTCTTCCATAGTGATAATACCTACAGTGTCTACCGGGTGACCTCTCTTGGTCCGCGTGTGTGGTCGTGGTGGCAAGGAGCTTGGGAGAATGTCTCGCATGATGTGGGCGACAGTACGCTGCTCTCGCGCCAGGCTGTACCTGCAGGCGGAATTATTTTTGCGGCTGATCGTATTTGGATTCGCGGTGATGTGCGCGACCGAGTCACCGTGGCGGCGGGTGTGTTTCCGGATGAGCCGTCTACTAACGCTGATGTTATTCTCAACGGCTCGATCAGCTACGGCGGTGTGACCGATGGTTCTCGCGCCTTTGCGGCGATTGCTCAGCGGGACATTCTTATCCCTTGGTCTGGCGCGTCCGATATGATGCAATTGGACGGTGCGTTTGTTGCCCAGAAAGGTGCCTTTCATCGACGGTATTATCCGAACTGTTGCGGGGCGCAAACTCATCGTCTCAAGACAAGTTTGGTGCGATATGGCATGATAGCTAGCAGCGGTGTACCGGCAACTGCGTGGGTTGATGATAGCGGTAATGTGGTGAGCGGATTTCAAGGCGGCGAAGCGACTTATGATACGAATTTTCTGTACGGTCCGCCGCCTTATTTTCCGGCGAGCGGCCGGTATGAGTTTATTTCGTGGGAGGAAGTGCAATGATCGGACTTGATATTTCAGACCGTTCTATGAAGGTGGTGCAACTGTCTAATGACAGCGGCCGAACGCTGCTGTCACATTGTTGGCATGCCATCCCGGCGGGTGCGATTGAGGAAGGGGTTATACAGGAAGCGAGAGTAGTTCGGCGTGTGTTAGCAGAAACATTAGCACAATGCCGCATTGCGGCACCGGCGGCAGATTCAGTGGTCGCTTCAATCCCGGAGATGCAATCATTTATGCGCGTCATTGAGGTGCCGGTAATGCAAGAGGATGAGGTTGCTGAGGCGATTCAGTGGGAGGTGGCTCAGCATATTCCGTTTGGTTTGGAAAACGTCTATATCGATTGGCAGCCGGTAGGCCGCGGACATGTGCCGGCTGCCGGACGGCGGGAGGTGTTGGTCGGCGCGGCTCAGCGTAAGGTTGTTGATCCTTTAGTGGTTGTTTTGGGTGAAGCAGGGCTTGATGTGGCTGCGCTCGAGTTGGAAAGCCAGGCCTTGGCACGGGCGCTTATTTCTCCAGAGTTGGAGCGTCAACAGGGCTTACTTTTGGTTGATATTGGCGGGACAGCGACGAATGTGATTATTCATGATCATGGGGCGATGCGATTTACTGCCAGCTTGCAGTCCGGCGCCCAGCAATTGGAACGAGTATTGCCAGAGGATGACCGGGCGCGTTTGTCGGGGCCACGTCAAGAGGCGTTAAGTGTTTCTGATGCCGAGCGAATTGCGCAAGCAATGCAGCCAGCGCAAGAGCAGTTGGCAGCAGAAATCCGCGGGGTAGTTGACTTTTACAACAGTACTGACAAGCAGCATCAAGTCCACGAAATTTTGTTAACGGGCGGCGGAGCGAACTTTCCCGGATTCGATCGCGTTATTATTCGTTATTTTGATAATGTGCATGTACAACGTGGTAATCCTTGGGCGAATATCTTATCCGGGGAAGAGAAGAAACCGCCATTGCTGGTGCAAGAGTCTGTCCATTTTGCTACGGCGCTGGGGCTGGCATTGCGCCACGTTATCCTATGAGAGTACAGAAAGAGGAAATCAATTTGTTGCCGCAGCCGCTGCAGCAAGCCAGGGTGCGGCGGTTGTATGTCTCTCGCTTGCGGCAACTCGTCTTTACGCTGGCTGGCGCAATGGTATTGGTAGTGTCGGTGTACGCTGTGGTGTGGTGGCGATTGACACTGCGGGTGCAGGATGCGGCATCAGCCTCGAGCGGTGCCGTAGCGGCAGCAGATGGAGCGGTGCGTCTTAATGCGGTATTGTTTCAGATTGTGCAGCAGCAGGAAGCGGGTAGGGAATGGCTACCAATGCTCGCTGATGTATTTGCCGCTGCTCCATCCGGCGTCCAACTGACTGCAGTGTCTGGCCACTCGACTGATAATGCATTGACGGTGGCGGGGGTAGCGGATGAGCGGGCAGCGATTATTGCTTTTCAGCAGTCGTTGGCATCGCTTCCGTGGGTAGACCAGTTGGATGCGCCATTGTCGAATCTTTCAATTGGAGACGTGAACGATTTTACTTTTGTATTGAGGGCTGCGACATCGCTATGATGAGTATCCTGTTACGCCGAGGCGGCTTTATTTCGGTCGGACTGGCAACGATGGCGTTATTCGGCGCTGCGTGGTGGCTGCATGGTCGGATTGTGCAGGTGCGAGGCGAGTTAGCGGCAGCAGCGGCGCAGCAGCATCGTCAGATGGATTTAAATGCTAAGCAAACGTTGTTGGAACGCGAACTTATTCACCGGGCGGATGATATTGCTCGCATTAACCAACTGGTGCCGCAGCCGGAGGAGCTTGACGGTGTGCTGACTCTGTTGGAAGGTGAAGCAAAGCGGGCTGGTGTAACAGTGGCGGCGACGGCGTTAACTGTGCCGGCAGAAGCTGTCGAGCAGGAAATGAAGAGTGGTTCATTTTTCCATATGGTTCCTTTTGCTATTACTGCCAGTGGTGAGCCGGCAGCTCTTGTTCGTTTTTTCCAAGCGGCAGAGCGCCTGCCGTACTTAACGACGATTGCGGATTTTTCTTTGCAGGCCGGGCGGGCCAGCAGCGCGGTACCTATTGGGCCGACAGGACCAACTTCGCGCCCCCCGGGATTTAGTGAGCCGACGCAAGCGCGGGGCGGCGGTGAGCTTTCTCTAACATTATTGGTGGCTGTTCGATCGGCTGACGAGTAAATGCTATGCGATTACCTCGACCTTCTTCTTATTCGATTTCCTTGGCCCAGATACAGGTGTGGCAGCATACAGCTTGGTGGTATGCTCGCCGCGGTTGGCAGCGATTGGTCTTGGAGCGGTGGCTGTTGGTGCTCGGCAACGTCTTATTTGCCGTTCTGGCAGTCGGGGCAGCTTTGCTACTATGGGCACTATGGTCTCCGTCGCCTGGCGGGACAGAGCCGCCCGCTGCCGATCAGGTGTTGGCTACGGACGTTGTTGACCGGCTAAACATGTGGCTCGATGAGCGGTCAGGTGCAAAGACAGAGCCGGTGACGGGGCTTACACCAAATTTATTTGTCCGTCCAGGTGAACATAACTGAAGTGTTATGATCGGTATTGATATTTCCGACCGTTCAATCAAGGTTGTTGAAGTGACTGATGAGCCGTTGCCGGTGCTGCAGACGGTCTGCTGGTCACCGCTGCCACCGCAATTGATGGAACGCGGATTGGTAAAAGATGTGGTGCGGTTGTCAGCTGAATTGCAGACGGCTTTAACAAAATGCTCTCCTCGGCCTGTAGCTGGAGAGTTGGTGGTCGCATCGATACCGGAATCCCAGTCCTTTATGCGGGTGTTGGATGTGCCGGCGGTAAATGAGCAAGAAGCAGGTGAAGTTATACAGTGGGTGGTTCGCCGTCATATTCCTTTTGATTTAGAAAGAGTCTATTTGGATTGGGAGCCGGTGCTTGGTCAGCCTCAAAATCTGCCAAGGCAACAAGTGGTTGTCGGCGCGGCGCAACGGGAAGTAGTCGATCCTTTGCTGACGGTATTAGATAGTTTAGGGTTAAGCGTAGTGGCGTTGGAGCTGGAGAGCCAGGCAGTGGTGAGGTGTTTATTGCCGCGTGACACTGAAGAGTTGCAGGAAATCCGCGGCGTGTTGATAGTGGATATCGGAGCGACTCTGACCGATATCGCCTTGTTTGACCGCGGTGCCATTCGCTATACGGCGAATATTCCCTGGGGCGGTGATGATTTAACCCGCCGGCTGGTAGAGTCAATGGGCGTGTCGCCGGAAGAAGCGGTGCTGCTGAAATCTGCAGATGATGTTGGTTCGGAACCCAATGGTGCCCAGGTGGTAGAGGTGTTACGCGGCGGAGTATTGGACCTAGCTAAACGAGTTGCCCGTGTCGCGGATGAAATTGCGGCAGAGCTGCCTGCTGAACAGCATATGCGAGCCATTTTACTTTCTGGCGGCAGTGCTAATGTGGCGGGAATGACTGAATTGTTTTTATCTCTGTTTCCTGGGGTGCCGATTCAGCTGGGGAATCCATTGACAAATGTGTCTGCCGGAGGTCGGCGCGGGTTGATGCTTTCCCGTTCTGATGCGATGCATTTTACGACTGCGATTGGCTTAGCACTTCGTCCGGTTGATACAATGGTGTGATGCGTTATCTTAACCTTCTTCCGCCGGAGCGGCGCGCTGCACTTGGCCATGAACGATTGTTCAGCAGTTTGTTGGCATTGGGCCGGACCCTGTTGGCGGGGTTATTGTTACTGACATTTACTGGTTTCGCGCTGGGTTTTGGTTTGCGGGTACTGCTGGCGACTTCGCCTACTGATGCCACTCCAGCATTGTTAGAGCAAGTGCGTCAGTTTAGTGAACTTCGGAACGCTGTTGACCGGAGTAATGCTTTAGTTGAAGATTTAGCGCAATTAGGAGAAGAGCGGGTGCTATGGAGCCGAGTTTTAGCTAGCTTGTTAGCTGTTGTTCCTGACGGAACTCATATTGACCATATTCACATTGATGCTGCAGCACAGACTCTCACTCTCTCTGGCATTGCCCCTAATCGATTAGCAGTGGTGGCGCTGGAAACGGAATTACGCTCGCTGGCTTGGGTAGCGGCGGTGAACGCGGCCGAGAATAATTTGTTAGAACGATTGAATCCGCAGTATCAGTTTGAGTTGGAAGTTGATGCTACCGCTGCTCATTCCTTGTGACGTTTATGTTGACCATCTCTCCCGTTAACAAGCGGATTGCCCGGCGACTGGCAGCGGTCAGTTTTATTGTGGTAGCTGCGGCGGCTGTCCAGCCCTGGTTGTGGACTTGGGCGCGTTCATATGCTGAGGATTTTCACCGCCGTCGTTCCGAGAATGAACAACTCACACGCCTGATTGAACGAGTTGAATCCGGCCGCGATGCATGGACAGCCCAGCAAGTCTTTCTTGAAGACCTTGATATGGTGGCGCCACGTGATCATGCAGCTGTGCCGGCAATTGAATCGTTGGAACATTTGGCAGCCGCCCGCGGAATTTCGCTCGTGATAGATGAGGTTTCAGTACCTTCAACTGACGGAAAAGCAGCCGGTGCTGGCGCTCCTGTACAGCCAATTGTTATATCATTATCGGTGGTTGGGGATGCGGCAGTGTTGTTAGGTTTGATTGATGATGTTGAGCGGTTGCCATTGTTAGCACGGTTCCGGAATGTGTTGTTGGAACCAGCCCGTTCGGAAAGCAGCGCAGCCGGTGTTGGCGGTTTTCTCCTTACAGCTAAGGTAGAATTTTTTATGCAGCAGCATGATGCAGCAGTCTCGAGCGGGTCGTAGTTTTTTGTTCATCGCGATACAGTCGGTTGTCCGCCGGAGTCTTCAACGTGTCGCCGTGGCGGCAGCAGCGCCGTTGCCGAGAGTGCTGCTCCTCCTTGTTTTTTTAATACTACTTGGTTGGCTGATGTACCAATCGGTCTGGCAGCAACTGTCAGCGCCGGCGCCGTTGCCTGCCGGTGTGAGTGCTGAGGATCCGCAGCTGAATACTAATTTGCTGCGAACTATTGCGGCGCAGCGGGAAGAACGGGTCAGACGGCCGAGGTTGCAGTGGGAGGCCCTGTCGCCGGTTATTACAGCATCAGTTGAATCGCCGCTGCGGTGACCGTATTGCAAAATTACTATGCCGCGCGTGCTGGCTTTTGGTTCTTTTGACCCATTACATAACGGGCATCGCGATTTTTTTCGGCAGGCGCGATTAGCCGGCGATCCGGACACGCATCTGACAGTAGTTGTAGCTGCAGATTCCTTTTTACGTTGTGTTAAGCAGAAGGAACCGCAGCAGCCCGCGGCAGTACGATTGGCCGCTGTTCGTGCAGATCCTTTTGTTGACGCTGCTTGTTTGGGCGATACGTGGCCGACAGCTGATCCCTACCGTTTGCTGGAAACATTGGATTTTGACGTGCTGGCGGTGGGGTATGACCAGCGGCCGGATGACGCGGTGATTGCAGCAGAGTTGGCACGGCGGGGAAAGAAGGCGGTGCGGTTGGTCCGATGCCGGCCGTTTCAACCGGAGCGGTATAAATCATCGTATTTCCGCCGAGGATGAGTCATGGGGCTTCATGCGGCAACATCTGGCCAGGTGTTTTTACGAGCGGGTAATTCGGCTGCCGCCAATTTGTTGATCGTCCCGTGTTGATAACCTTTGGCTTGTGTACGATTTGCATCTACATTCAACATACTCTGATGGTGATATAGCGCCGGCGGAGGTTGTGCGGAAGGCAATTGAACGCGGTCTGTCCGGTGTGAGTTTGACAGACCATAACGGTGTGTGGGGCGTGACAGAAGCGGCGGCAGCGGCTGAACAGCTTGGAGCGGCATATGTAGAAGGTATTGAAATTTCTGTGCGTGAGGCGGGGCGGGATATCCACGTCCTTGGCTACAGCCGGCGGTTTGATCGCGAAGTGTTGCGAAATGGTTTGCACGAGCAGTTGGTTGGATACACGGCGCGCATGGAAGAGATAGTCCGTCGGTGCCGGTCAGCAGGGTATGATCGGGTAACTGCTGCCGCTGTGCGAGCATTGCGGCGGGGCCAGACGGATCCTTGCCATCTCTCTTATGACGTCGGCCGGGTGCTGATGCGACTCCACGGTCTTTCGGCGGCAACAGCACGGGCAATGGTGACGGGCACCGGATCGTGTGCGGTGCCGTACGGCTCGTGGGCACTGGATGCCGCTGCAGCCGTGGCGTTACTGCATGCTGCCGGCGGAGCGGCGGTGTGGGCACATCCCGGACTGGTACTTAAGGATGCGGGTGAAGAAGTCTTTACGACGGTGTTAACAGCGCTAACCGCAGCTGGTGTAGACGGCCTCGAAGTATATCACCCCTACCACTCATCAGCAGCGTTACAGCGGCTGTCTCGGGCGGCGGCCGAGCGCCATTGGCTTGTAACTGGAGGATCAGACTGGCACGGCCCGGACAGGTACGGAGAGAGCGACCGGGCTTTTGGCGAGGTAGGCGTCAAAGAAAAAGAATTTCAGCTGCTAATGGAGAACATTGACCGCATTCGATCGTAGTAACGCATAATATATCAACCGCTGACGGTTTCTGTATCCTGTTTTCCTATCTACCGGATGTTTGCTTTAGTGCTCTTTGCAGTGGGTTGTCATTATCCCACGCTGCGAACACTTTTGGTATATATTGCATAGGTTTAGCGCCGCCACTCTTTTAATACGTGTTCGTATGTTTTTGGGGTGGAGACATCAAACCATTGCCCTTCGAAAGGATACCCAAGCAGGAGATTTTCTTTGATCAGCCGGGGAAATACGTCTTGTTCCAGGGACAGGCGGCCTGATTTCTTCAGATAGGCAAAAACCGGCGGGTTAAAAATACCGCAGCCGGCAAACACGAGCCGAGAGGCACGTGTGTCAGCGGCGTCCGGTTTTTCGGAAAATTCAACTATGCGGTTACCCCGCAGCCGGACGGCACCGTAGGCGGACGGGTCGGGTACGGAGGTCAGCGCAATGGTACCGATTGCGGCAGTATCCTGATGTGATTGCATAAACTCGGTCAGATCGACATCAAGAAGGACGTCTCCGTAGAGGAGAATGAATGGCGCTTGTTGGAGTTTGGGCCGGGCCGCGCGCAAAGCGCCGCCGGTGCCCGTGGGCCGGCGCTCTTTGACGTAGGTGATATTGACGTTGAATTTGCTACCGTCGCCGAAATGCTTCATGATACGATCGGCCAGATAGCTGACGGTAATGGTAATGTCACGAATGCCATGGCGAGCAAGCAGAGTTATACCATGCTCAAGCAGTGGTTTTCCTTGGACGGGGATCAGCGGCTTCGGGATCTCGTAGGTAAAAGGACGCATTTTTACACCCCGGCCGCTGGCGAGAATGAGTGCTTGTTTTGCGTCTATATCCAGGGTGCGTGCCAAGGACATTTCAACCGCATGAGAGCGATTACGGATCCGCTGGCCGTCAATGGAGCGGTCAAGCGCACGCAGAAGATCCTGACGAAGGGTAATAGTGACGCGTTCGCGCGGTTGGGGAGACATAACTTGTGTTTGTATCTTATTTTGACATATTGTGCCAGCCTTTGCCGGTACGGTTAGTCGGCATTTGTCGAATGGATTTGACTTGATGTGCGGCCGGGTATACTCTGGGAATAACTTTTATGAAGCGCTTTGATCTTGCAACCTTTGTACTGTTTCTGATTATGGGCTGGTTCTTGCTGCGCAGGGACCGGCTGGGAGTTGCTGTGAGCGCCTAAAGACTAGTTTTAGACCTTTACATGAGCCCCTAGCCGAACGCGCGAGGGGCTTTTTGTTCTTTTCATCACGTGCAGATGGTTAGCAGTGTCCTATAACATGATTGGAGACTCTTGTGTACATTCGAAGGCGACAGGAATTGATTGAAGAGCTTGCGGGGCGACGAGAGCGCCGTCAGGAAATTCAAAAGCGGCGAGATGCTTTTATTCAGCAGCAATATGGAATTGACTTTTTTTCTGACGTGGTGGCGCATTATTGGTCTTTGCCGATAGCAAGTGCGCCGACTGGAATGCTCTGCCGGCAAGTAGCTTCGATTATGATCGAAGATGTTGCGTGTTATCTTGGATGCCGATCTCTAGGGTTGTCCGCTTGGGCTGGTGAGCTAACGTGTGATGGTTTTTATACGGTCAATGCGGATAAACAGTATCGTGTAAAGATCCCGTGGTTGCGGTGGGGTAAGAAAGGAAATCCAGTTGTTAAGTATGAATGTCTTAGTACGATGCCGTTTGATCAATTGGAAGGTATGTGTCTTGCCAATGTGCCCACCCAACATGGCGTTCTATTGCCTGAGTGGCATCATCAGCGGCGACAACTGGTGTTCGGCGATACCTACCCCACGATGGATATGTCCGGTTTTTTTCGTGACTGTTTGCAGTTGGCAACGAAGCGACCCGGATTGGTTTACCTTGGGACGGATGACGGATATGAGATACCAGTTTCATTTGAAGAATCACTGCCGAAGCAGTCCTGCCGTCCGCCGGCAGCGTGGTACTATCCTTTGTACTTTTCTCTGTTTTTGGATGGTTCTTTGGTGCTTCTGGAAAGCTATGATGATGCGACGACAGGGAATGTTCATGTAAAAGCTCTGTTTGAGTCGACCATGGAGCAGATTGCCTCGGCGGTTGGTGTTCTTCCCTTGGTGACTTGTATACCATCATTGACAAAGGAGACTCGCTACCTGCTGTACTATAATAAGCACCTGCTCGATTCTCGGTTGACTGACTTCTCTTGTGAGGAGCTAGCTGAAGAGCAGGATTTATTGCAGCTCTTTTTTACAGCGGCTGATATTGGCTATCGCTCGTGTGATGTTGTTTTTTCCGCATGAGTCATGGCGCTGTCATGATTTTCCGGGCTATGCTGTGCATAGCCCTTTCTTTATCCGTCTGGTGAGCGTTACATGTCTACTTCTCTATTAAGTTTGGCAAAACAAGTCACTGTCTTTAAGCATCGGCAAGGTGTTCACGAGTCTGCCGCCGCTGATTTTTTGCAAAATGTTCTGGTTGCAAGCGAGGCCTCATTTGATGTGCAACGGTTTTTGACAGCGGTTCCTGTGATTCGTGATGCTTGGTTGCAGGTTGACGGATTCTCGGTGCCTTGTGAAGGTTGCTCCTTTACAGGCGGGCGCATTGAGGGCAAGGATCACATTGTCAGTTCGCTCATTTGGGAGCCCGCGCTGTTGGATACGCCGAATATTAATTTTAATCCGCATTGTGCAGGAATATCGTGCAGTAATTATTATTTTGCACCGGCATTAGCTATTTCACGTACTGCGCTTCCTCAACTACTGTCTGGCCGGGAAGTTGTTGGGGAAGTGGTGGTTGATCGTTTTCAATTCGAATCTCGTAATTTTCTTGTTGGCAACTCTTCGACACCCCGTTCAATTGTTTTTACACACTACGATTCGATACGTACCGGCGCAACAGACAATGCATCCGGGGTTGCGGTTGTATTAGATATTATAGCGAATCAGCCAGACGTTCTTCAGCATACTTTGTTTGTTTTGGCTGGTAACGAGGAACTTTCATATGAGCGGCCGACATATTGGGGTTTTGGGTATCGTGCCTTTGAAAAAGAGTTCGGCGCTCTGCTTGGGTCATGTGAACGTGCGATTGTTATTGATAGTGTGGGTAATGGTTCGGCAATTATTACCCAAGAAAGCGGGCTTGTATATCTTGGATTTCCTCTGTCGCGCATTGCTGAATGGCACTCGAAAGTCTACATGTTGCATGGCGATATGGATCAGCTTATGGCCGTATATCATTCAGCTGATGATGCAGTATCAACTTTGACTGAAGGATCGTTGCAAGCGGCACGCGATACACTTGTTTCCTTCTTGAATTTAAGCAATTCGTAAAAATACGCCGGCTTTCGATTGTACTGCTATACTTCAGACATGACCGAGCCGATATCATTACCGCCGGGGGTTTCCTTTGCGATCCTCGCCTTTTTATTGAGTTTGCTGCCGGCTGGGCTGTTCATTTGGTTGACGTATTTGCGCCGGCTGAACCGGCCGGTGCCGGCCGGTACGGTGACGCAGGCTTTTTTGGCCGGCATGGCGCTGGTGGCGCCAGCCTTCTTTTTTGAATCCCGGGTGGCGCGGGTATGGGAGCATGTATCCCCGGCGACAGCCCATTACTTTGCTGGTGCGGTGCTGCCATTGCAGAGCATTTTTGATGTTTTGCTGCCGGCGTTGGGGACTTTTTTGGTGGTGGCAGCTGTTGAAGAGGGCTTACGATACGGAACGTTAGCCGTCTGGCTACGGCGTAGTACGGCAGTGGATCAGGTGTTTGACGGAATTGTTTTGGGTATTGCTATGGGACTCGGATTTGCCACGGTGGAAAATACGTTGTATTTCCTGAACCTGATTCGGGAAGGCAGCTTTGATACGCTTATTTTTGTTTTCTTCCTCCGCTTTTTAATCTCAACCTTGGCTCACATTGGCTTTGGCGGGGTGATGGGCGCGCTGCTGACGCGAGGAATCTTTCAAATTTATCAGCCGACTCGTTCGCAATTATTGACGGGGGCGTTCTTTATTCCCTGGTTTCTTCACGGTTTATATGACTTGTTACTGGGAATTAATCAGACGCTCTACGCAGTATTGGTACTTCTGCCGCCTTTAGCGGTATTGGCGCTGTGGATGCAGCGGCCGGATTTTATGGTGTACGCCCGCGAACGCGGGCGGGTATTGGTGACACCGCGGGTGCCGGTGCGCCGGGAAGAACGGCTGAGGCGAGCGTTTTCCCGGCAATTCTATACTCCGTGGAATCGCTACGCGCCGTGGCTGCACGAAAGGCGAATGCGCGGCAATTTTTTTAAAGACATGTAGGGAGAGATTATGCAAGACGTACGCTCTTTAATGGTATTGGTCGTTGTGTTAGTTGCCGGCTTTCTGATATTTCTTAGTGTGCTGGCTTCGCAGGTGGGCGGGTTGCATATCCGCAGCGCTAGTCAAACCGTTCCGCTGGGGACGCTTACGTCCGTGCAAACTACGCTGGTGCCAGGGGCGCCGACTGCTTTTCAGACACGTTTGCCCGGTACCGCAGTAGCTGCATGGGTAGTGCTTCGTTTTGCGGATGCGACAGTGCCACTGAGATTGGTGTCTGAAGCAGAGATGCAGCGCGGCACTGTATCTCTCACTGTCCCGTGCCGTGGCTCATTTCTGGAGGGAGCGAAGCCATTACGTGGCCGGGTGGTACTGTCGGCAGCTGCTAATGGCGCTGTGTTGGCACAAAGCGACGTATTCACAGTACTGCCGGCGGGGCCAGACTGCTTTTTTGGCGGACCTGTCGGAAACTAGCGAGCTGGGGTATTACGAAAGGTTTTGAAAATAGCGGACGGTGCGGTTCAGGCCGGCATCAAGATCGGTTGTTGGTTGCCAGGCTAATACGCGTTTCGCTTTGGTGATATCCGGTTGGCGTTGACGGGGATCATCCGGGCGGCCAGGCTCAGTTGTAATCGCTACGGGAGCCTTGGTGCGAGCGATGATTTTTTCGGCGAGTTCTTTCATAGATATTTCTTCCGGGTTGCCGAGGTTAATGGGTCCTATGTCTTCAGTTTGCTCCATCATGGCCAGCAGACCGGATACGAGGTCATCAACATAACAAAAAGAACGAGTTTGCTCGCCGTTGCCGTGAAGGGTGATTGATTTGCCGGCCAGAGCTTGGGTAATGAAATTGCTGATTACCCGGCCGTCAGCGGGATGCATGCGCGGACCGAAGGTGTTAAAAATACGGACGATCCGTATGTCTAGCCGGTGGGCCCGGTGGTAATCAAAGCAGAGCGTTTCCGCTACCCGCTTACCTTCGTCGTAACAGGCGCGCGGACCTAGCGGATTGACGTTCCCGAAGTAGGATTCCGGTTGCGGATGAACCTTCGGATCGCCATAAACTTCCGATGTGGAGGCCTGTAATATGCGAGCGCGGTGTTTTTTAGCCAGGCCAAGCATATTGATCACACCTTTGGTGTTTGCTTTGATGGTTCGGATGGGATTGAACTGGTAGTGGACAGGAGAAGCTGGACAGGCGAGGTTGTAGATGCGGTTAATGGCGTAGTCGAGATGGAGCGGTTCGATAATGTCGTGCTCAATCAGAGTGAACGCCGGGTGTTTAATCAAGTGCTCAATGTTGCGCCGCTGGCCGGTGAAAAAATTGTCGATACATAGGACGGTATTGCCCGCTTCAATGAGGCGGTCGCAAAGATGGCTGCCAATAAATCCGGCTCCGCCGGTGACGAGAATGGTCATGTTGGTACTTTGAAATATGTAACTCGTATTTGGTCCACGTTTCAATAGTACCAGTTGCGGATTACTCGTTACTAGCTACTTTTTGGCCTCGTTTTCTCAATAATTTCCTTAATCATCGCCGGGTGCTCGTTCGCCAGCGTGGCCAGTACTTTGCGGTCTAGCTGGCTGCCATAGGAATTGAGAGCGCCGATTAAACGGGAGTAGGTCGTGCCATGCTGGCGGGCGGCGGCATTGATCTGTCCCTGCCAGCGTTGGCGGAATTGGGCTTTCTTCTTACGCCGGTCCCGGTAGGCATATTGTCCAGCTTTGAGACTTGCTTCCTTGGCCAACTTGAAAACAGTCCGGCGGCGTCCGCGGAAACCCTTGGCACGCTGCAGCCACTTCTTGTGGCGGGCGCGTTTGGTCACACTGCGAGCGGTTCGAGGCATAGGGAGCCGGTTTAATTAGCAGCTGCGGTTAATACACCACATGCAGTGGTAACCCTTACTCCCGGTGCTGATTTTATTGTCGTTACGGTTTTCATTGCAGCTATTGCGTGTTTTGATACGGAACCAGTTCTTGAATACGGCCCAGGTCAGCCTTGTCCACTTGACGGGTCGGGTGTTTTCGGCGGGTTTCATTGCCGGTTTCTTTGCCATTGAAGTGGGCTTGACGGACAGCGCGCCGCAGTACCTTCCCCCGGGCGGAAAAGCGGAATCGTTTGCTGGCCGCCTTCTTGGTTTTCTGTTTCATAGGTTGTCTGAATTCTTTACAGTACTTGGCTGCGACTATCGTGTCAACATGATGGTGAGTCCCCGGGGAGATCTGCCGACGGATCCTTCAATCCGGGCTGGAATTGCCAGCGCAGTGACAAATTCCCGCATTTTCTGCTCGGCTTGGTCCAGCCGGCCTTTTTCCCTGCCCCGCAAGCGCATTTCGAGCCGTACTTTGTGGCCTTCTTGCAAGAATTCCTCGGCTTGGTGCAGTCGCAGCTGCCAGTCATGTTCGCCGGTTTTGAAGCCTATGCGCACTCCTTTAATATTGCTGCTTTTTGCCTTTACTTTTTGTTTGGCCTGTTTCTTTCGTTTCTCGTACATGTGTTTCCCGACATCCAAAAGGCGGGCTACCGGCGGGTCAGCTTTCTCGGCGACAATTACCAAGTCAGTGCCCAATTCCTGGGCTTTGGCCAAAGCCTCTTGTTTGGACATTACGCCGAGTTGCTGGCCGTCGGCGGCAACGAGCCGTATCTGCGACACAGCAATCTCCTCATTGGTCGGCGGTCTTTTTGGTTGGGGTTTCGGGCGGGCCCGAAAGCGTCGACGACGGGAAGCCATATGTGGAAAAAGGAAAAAATAAAAACGTAAAAAAAGTAAAATTAAGGTGTCTGCCGGTTGGCAGACAGTGAGGCTAGGATAGCGTAATATGGCTTTTTTGGCAATGAAGTCATATATAACGCTATAATGCCTTTCGTGATCAAAAAGGTCTCTATTTTCTGTTAGCTTCCACAACATAAGAAACCGAACTAAAAAATGCGAGACTAGCTGAAACTGTCAATGATAGTAGTCTGGTTTTATTGTTTCGTGATTCAGCTTCAGAAAAATCTTTTTTGAATTTTCGCGGCACTTTCAGCCCTTCTGCGGATAGGGTCTGCTTGACCATACTGCTCTTCCAGACACTCATGAAGTTAATGCTTGTTAGCAGGCAGCCCTCTAACAACAAGTGAAGATGAAAAAAGAACAACCAGATTTCATAAAGGGAAGAAAACGAGCAGCTCATTTTCTTTTCGGCATGACTTTCAGACATAATGATGGCATGAAAGATTTGGCTAGAAATAAACGGGCGACTTTTGATTATGAGCTGCTCGAACGGTTTGAGGCTGGCTTAGTGTTGCTCGGTACTGAGGTGAAATCAGTCAAGGCGGGTCACATGAGCCTGAAAGGAGCGTTTGTAACGGTGCGAGAAGGGGAGTTGTATTTGACTAATGCCATAATTCCACCCTGGCAGCCGAAAAATACTCCAGAGGTGTATGAATCGACCCGGCCTCGGAAATTGCTCCTTTCCAAGGGCGAGTTGAATGCCCTGCTGGGTAGTAAGCAAGCAGCCGGTTTGACAATCATACCCTTGCGTGCCTATACTAAAGGGCCGCGTGTGAAGCTGGAAATTGCGTTGGCCCGCGGGAAAAAACAGTACAGTAAGAAGCAGGCGAAGAAAGAGCGGGATATTCGGAGGGATGTAGACCGTCTGCTAAGAGGGAAGGAGTAGTACTTTAAAAATATTGAGGTTTTGGCGGGTTGGCTTTTTCGTCGAAGGTAAGCCTCACCTTGCTCCGTCATGGCGGAGGTATGCGGGGCACACTTTAGCCTTCGGTTAAAACGCGGGCGTGTTAGGCCTCGATGGGATGTTATTTACTCAATGTGCGTGTCGTCCGCGGGTTTTAGGACGTAAATATTTAAGCCCACAAGTTCAAGTGCAAACTTTTCTACACGCGTGAAGAATGCATTGGCGCGAGTCTTTGCTCCTTCATTTGCGTTTGCTGTCGCTTAATCTCGACAGCCATCGGTCGGCACCTGCCGTCAGGCGCCTGATTGGTGTCAAATCAGACGGATTGAGGGCTATCGGCTGAAACACGATAGACCTGACGAGCACTTGTTTCTCGCTAGTGTGAAGTCTTTGCTGTTCTGTAGCTTCGCATCAGCGTAATTCTAGAACAGCTACACACGTAGATCATCGGGTGGAGATATTCCACACGCGAGTTCAATTCTCGCCACGTCCACTAGAGGGTTTGTATGCCTCCCTTCGCGATGAAAGAATTTTTCGCAATCCTAAAATTTACGTTACTAGAACAGGTAATCCATTTAAGGCATTTCTAGATGAGGATTCCTATGCTTCCAATAATTTTTTTTCTCTCCAGTTATTGGATTACTCGCCAGACTCGATTTCAATATCCCTTTAGTGATACAACTGATCTAAAGTAACTCCCTTCTTCCCACAGAAAAGCGCTAAACTAAGAGCACAATCACATCCGATGTTTGTGCTCTTTAATTTTTAACGCTTTGCCATGAAAACAAACAAGCGAAACAAAAAGTCTCAACGCCCTTCTCCA
>Ga0210057_1003335_pt1 | contig 22229 bp, 19 predicted proteins | sample CryGeyCG2114_010_2_FD_183968 | JGI IMG/M metagenome (GOLD analysis project Ga0210057, IMG submission 183968) | Groundwater microbial communities from aquifer - Crystal Geyser CG10_big_fil_rev_8/21/14_0.10 (SPAdes) (version 2) | ecosystem: Environmental > Aquatic > Deep subsurface > Groundwater ...
AGTCAAGTTTTAAGTGCTTTATTTTATTTTTTTTATTGTTAGAATTGCCAAACTTTTCATATGATTAAAAAGGCGAATAAAAAAGTTCCCAGAAATCCCAGAAAGAAATCCAGCACGAGAAATGCTGGCGCCACCAAAAAAGGCAAATCCTCTATGCGCATTGGCTTTATTGGAATGGGGAAATTAGGTCTGCCGTGTGCGGTAGCAATGGATATGAAAGGACACGACGTTATGGGCTACGACATAAACAAAAATCGTATGCAAAAGCAATCAATTGGTTATCGCGAGACGGGGCCAGACGGTAGATCGCCACTTCAGCCACTTCTGCGTAAAAGTGGTCTCAGATTTGGGACGATAGATGAGGTAGTTAAGCATGCAGAAATTATTTTTGTAGCTATTCAAACGCCCCATGAGGAACGATATGAGGGCGTTACTCGTATTCCAAACGAACGCGTGGATTTTAATTATGACCACCTGATAAGCGGAGTATCAGAACTTTCAAAGGCAATAAAGCAAAATGGAAAAGACAAGATAGTTGTCATCATTTCAACGGTTCTCCCAGGCACTATAAAAAATTACATACTCCCTGTTGTAAACAAGCACGTTAAGTTGTGCTACAACCCATTTTTTATAGCGATGGGAACGACAATGCATGACTTCCTAAATCCCGAATTCGTCCTTTTTGGGGTGGTAGACGACACCGCTGCACGTAGAGTGCAAAAATTCTACAAAACACTGCATAATGCTCCGTTTTATCGCACAACTTTAGAGAACGCAGAGCTAATTAAGGTTGCATATAATACATTTATTGGAATGAAAATCGTATACGCAAACGTAATGATGGAAATTTGCCACAAAATGGGGGGCACGATGAATGTAGACGCGGTAACCGATGCAATGAAATTAGCCACCACCCGTTTAATCAGTCCGAAATATCTCTCTGCGGGAATGGGTGATGGCGGCGGGTGCCACCCTAGAGACAACATCGCCCTCTCTTGGCTTTCAAGAAAACTTGACCTCTCATATGACTTTTTTGATTCCCTTATGATTGCACGTGAAAAACAAACTGAGTGGCTTGCAAAGTTAATGCTTGAGCATAAGGATCTCCCAAAGGTAATTCTAGGAAAAGCATTCAAGCCTGAAACCAATATAGTTACCGGAAGTCCGTCAGTATTACTAAAAAATATTTTAGAAGAAATGGGTCACGATGTTACCATTTACGACCCATACTTAGATGGAGAAAAAACGAATTGGGGAGCAAGCGTTTTCCTCGTAGGAACCAGACATGCACAATTTGCAAAAATGACTTTCCCAAAAGGATCAGTCGTTCTTGATCCGTGGCGTTACATTCCTAAGCAAAAATGGATTAAAGTTGTATACATAGGAGCGCCAAATGAATAAAACATGAAATATCCAAAAATTTCCGTTGTAATACAATGCTTTAACCGCGAAGAATATATTGCTGATGCGATAGAGTCAGTAATAAACCAGGGATATCCCAACCTTGAATGCATTGTTATAGATGATGATTCCACCGACGGTAGCTGGGAAGTAATAGAGCGTTACAAAGACCGCTTAACATATTGTGAAAAATGGCCAGGGAAACGCACCACTCCTATTTATGCGTTCAACCGAGGATTTGAAAAAACAACCGGAGAAATCTTGTATTCTCTAAACGACAAAAACAAATTAATGCCGGGAACGCTTCTTGCAGTTGCAAAAGTGTTCTCTGAATTTCCTGACGTAGAGTGGTTAACCGGAATTGGGCTTGTATTAGATAGAGATGGAATTGTAGCTAACGTAATTCCAGTACGAAAAGATTTTTATGAACACCTGGCGAATGTTAAGTGGGCCATGCAACACGAATCTACGTTTTGGCGTCGCTCATTATGGGAGCGTACTGGGGCAAAATTTGATGAGGAGTATGAGTGGGCATTTGATGGCGGGCTTTGGAGAAAATTCTTTTTTGAAGCCAAGCTTTATCACCTAAACACAATTTTAGGGGCTTACCGAAAGCTACCAAGCGGACAAAGCAGTGCTAGGACAGAGGAGTTTTATGGCTACTATACAAAAGCAAGTTTGGATATGCGCAAGAGAGCGTCCGCGACAGATATGGTGTATATGAACATATATAAATTGTTACGTATGCTCAAGCCAATGGTACGCAACATTCCTGATGGCGTGTGGGCTCGTACACCTATACTGCGAAAACTCTCGCATGAAGCAATCGCATTTCAAAACCTAAACAACGCCGACTTACCACAAATTAAGCGCTATAAAAGAAACCCCTTCCGAACAATATTTCCTTGGTAGAAAAAGCCACTATTTACTGTCTTCGCTGTTTAGGTAATCACGCACATATTCATCAGAGGTCTTGAGAGGATAGAAAGAATTCACTTTTTCAGTGTTCATTTCATATTTTTGCAATACTGCATCCGATGAAAATTTTACTTCCCTTCCAGAAATATCTCCTAATTCTGAAACTTTGGTGTGTCCACTACCTGCAACATTAAAAATTTCATTTTTAATTCCTTTATCAAGAAAGGTAGTGACGCACTCAGCAATAGCGTTTGCCGTTATAAACTGAATATATGATTCTTGAGTTATGAAAAGTGGCTTGTTGTCTAAAATATCAAAAACAGGACCTTTTTTAAGACCATTCCCTAAAATAGCCGATGGTCGAATTATTATGTACGAATCTGAATAATTTGTAACGATTTGTTCTGATAAGAATTTGTTAAGCCCATATGTATTCCGCACCCCTGGCGTTACCATGTCTTCTTTCGTGGTAGTTGGACCTGATGGATCAATGTATATATCCGGAGATGAAATATATATGTATTTTTGAAACTTGAAATCAAATAAGCTCTTGTAAACGGACTCCGTTGACGCCTCAAAATCTTCCAAAGGATTCTCATTTGCCCAAAACCTTCGACTATTTCCATTTGCGTTGATAAGAATGTCATAATAGCTACCCTTTTTTGATTGATAGCTATCCCTTGTTATGGAGTCAACTTTCGCTACTGCAGAGAAGTGCTCACACAAATTGCTTCCTAAGAAACCCTTGCCACCCAATATTCCTATTTTTTTATTCTTAATGGCTGATGGCGAATTCATAGTTTTTATCAAGCCAATCAATTGTTTCCTTAATACCCTCCTCAAGAGAAGTTTCCGGCATCCAATCAAGTTCATTCTTCATCTTTGTTGTTCCGAATGTTTTCTTAAGCGCCCCGTCTGGTTTTTCAGTATCAAAGACTATTTTACCTTCGTAACCAATTATTTTTTGTATAGTTTTTGCAAGATCTCCAACAGAAATCCCAACACCACTTGAAATATTAAGTGGCTCAATACTGTTATATACTTCCGCCGCTCTTATGACGGCTTCGGCTCCATCTTCTACATAAAGCCAATCTCGCACGGGCTTGCCAGTACCCCAAACGACTACCTCTGGCGTGCCTTCTTTTTTTGCATCGTAGAATTTCTTTATTAAACCGGCGAGCGCTTTTGATTGCTCTGGATTAAATTTCTCACCAGGACCATACATATTTGCCAAAAGCAGATGTATTGAGTTGAATTCATACTGTTTTGACAATGCCTTACCATAAACAACACTCATTTTCCTGGAAACACCGTAGCTAAATATGGAATCGTGAACTTCCCCACTCCAATAATCTTCTTCGTTAAGTTCCTCTTTTTCAATATATCCGGGATATGAGCAGCCAGCGACAATGTTCACAAACTTATCAACGTCTTCTTTCTGTGCGGCCTCCATGAGAAAAAGGCCTATTTTTGTATTGTCCAAAAACAAATCTGCTTGTTTACCTGAATGATAACCTATGCCACCCTGAATCGCCGCGCAATTTATGACTATGTTTGGCGAAGCTTCTTTCATAACCTTATTACAATCTTCCTCCCGTCGAAAATCAACACCATTCTTTGTCGACGGAACTAAAACCTGCGCGCCCATCTTTTTAATTTTAGTGACAATGTGCGAGCCAAAAAAACCACCTCCCCCGGGAATTAGTACTTTTGTATTACTCCAGTCCATATTCATACATTTGAAGTTTAGTTTAGAGTTTAGTCATGGTCAATGAGGACCTGAAATGAAGAGCTTTTCTAAGAATACTCACGTGGTAGGATTCAGTTATGACAATAAAAGGCAAAACATTTCTTATAACTGGCGGAACTGGCTTTATTGGCTCTCATACAGCCAAAGCTCTTGTGGAAAAAGGTGCTCACGTTGTAATCGTAAGCAGAACGAAGTCTAAGGAAAATGCTGTGCATGGCGCAAAATTATACAGGCTAAATCTCAGTAGCCCACGTATTGAGAATATTTTTAAAAAAGAGAAACCGGATTACGTTTATCATTTCGCTTCAAATTTATTGGCGGTTAAAGAATTCGACCCAACAGCGGACGCACAAACCGTATTAGACTCGGTAAATCTATTAAAAAACGCATCAAAATTTGGAGTCAAGAAATTTATTTTTTCCTCTACAGGGGCTGTGTACGGAAATAATGCACCTCAACCAACTTCAGAAACTCAATCAGCAAATCCTGAAAATCCGTATGTGCTATCGAAATACGTTGTCGAGAATTATTTGAATTTCTATAAACAATCAACCGGAATGCCGTATGTTGTATTAAGATATTCAAATGTATATGGCCCAAAACAAAAAACTGGAGCATTGGCTTATTATGCAAGAGCATTAGGCTCAAACGAGCAGGCAGAAATACCAGGAGACGGTAGTCAAACACGTGACTATGTATTCATTGATGACGTCGTCCGTGCAAATGTTATGGCGCTTAAAGTGCCAAATGATTTTAAAGATCCTATTTTTAATGTAAGCACAGGCAAAGAAACTTCCTTAAACAAGGCATACGAAATGATAGCAAAAATTCTAAAAAAAGAAGCACATCCTATATTCATTCCCAGCAAGATTAGTGAGCAGTCGCGCTATTGCCTTAATTCTTCAAAACTAAATAAAGCGGTTGGATGGAAAGCGCAGACTAATCTTGAGAAAGGTTTAAAACAAACACTGGTATAAAATTACGGTTTGCCACCGATCCAATATCTCCTTATTCCATACAAATACCAACGCATATAAGCCGGAAGCCACAGAAGTATTTGAAAGCGAGATGTACCAACGGTTCGTTCACGCCATATTGTTGGTATTTCAATTATCTTTCCACCTGAAAAATAAGCTTTTAACGTGAGCTCTAGAGTAAATTCAAAACCTCTCTTAGATTTAATGGGGGTTGCATCCAGAAATTTTTTACTGTACATACGAGTGGCATTTGTTGCATCATGAACAGGAATACGTATAAGAAAATTCATACTAATTCCTGCAACACGAGATAGGATACTTTTTATAAAATTGTTGCCGGAAGATTTACCTCCTTCCATATACCTAGACGGAGCAACAATGGTTGCGTTTTCTTTATAGAACATATCAACCATTTTATCTATACTGCCTATAAGCTCTGGCGAATCGTCCACCATCAAAACCAATACCGCCGGAGCATCAGCGTGTACAAAACCAGTTTTAATTGCCCCCAATGCGCCCACGGATTCATTTTGTATAAGCAACAATCTATCTTCAGTCTTTGAAATTGGCTCCGCAATTTCAAGTGTGGTGTCTTTTGGAAAATCGTACACTAACAAAACCCTCCAGCTTGAAGTAACTTTCTCCTTCAGATGTTTATAGGTACTCTCAAAATTCTCACGTTCGTTGTACACGGGAATTATAATGTCCAAACGATTGTCCATACAAATAAGTACCTAATATTAACACAGCTGGACACGTAATACCGCTACACATATACTAGCGACAATGGCCTTATTTGTTGCCCTAACTTTGGGTATTTTGTCTGCTTTTAGTTTGTTTGCTTCACTTTTTCTGGCAGCGTATTCAGCAGTCGAAAGCCCGCTTGCAACCCTGTTTATTACCGGAGCAAGAGAGACAATGCTGGAAACTGGAATATTTTTAACTGCTTGTTCAATAATCATTATCTCCTATATAAGATTAATTGGATTCCGATCATTCGTTAAAAGGGTAATTGCTTACATACACGACTTTATTTATGGACTGCCTAAATTCACACGCACCATATTATTTTTTTTACTGGCAACGTTGTTTATATTTTCTCTAAACAGCCAAGGAATCATCCGTGGGTACTTCCATTCAGATGATTTCGCAATGACAATGCACGCCTCAACCTACTCTATGGGTGAGCTTATCTGGATGCCTTACAGCGATCATGCCATGCCACTAAATTGGGTGGAAACAAAATCTTTTTATGATTTATTCAGTACAAATCCTATTCCGTACAATATATTTCTACTTGTTATTGCCGCAGGTCTTACTTTTTTAGGATATTTACTTTTGCGCGAACTTGGATACGGCGATTATTCACTTCTAATTCTATTTGCGCTGTTTGGCAGTACAGTCATTTTAAGTGAATTTCTATCTGGATTTTATGCACTTGCCATATATCCTCAAGTTACAATCTTATTCCTATTGTCACTATTAATGTACTTAAAGTCGGAGCGCAGTACTAACAAAAAAACTCTTTTTGCTTATCTCTCGCTGATGTTTTTAGGGATGTCGATCTTTTTCGACATTTCCGGAATATGGACTCCCATAGCATATATTCTATTTGTATACACATATGGAGTTGCAGAGAAAAATGAACTATCTCCTATTAATTTTATAAAAAGTAAGTGGAAGATATTGGGCGGAGCTATCATCATACTAATTACGTATGGTTCATATCTTATTCGTCTATATTCAACACAAACAGCCCCATTTGCTGTTGGGACTAACACTCTATCGTTAGATGTATTTAAACAGCTATACGATGTATATACTGCCGGTGTTATTGCACAATTCTTTTTGCCAAGTGCTGGATTAATAGTTAGTCAACCACGCTTTCTGGAATTTTTGACAGCATGGAATATTTTGATGGCCTTATTCCTACTGTCTATAGCATTAATTACATATTTAGTAATCAAAAACGGTGACAGGGCAACGCGTGCGTATGGTATGTTTTTCCTTTCTCTCGTGCTGGGTACCGGTCTTCTAGTAGCTTTAGGACGACCAACGTCTCATCCTGCTGCTTTTTTTCCCGTTCAACAGATAGCGATGCCATTCTTCTGGATGGCAATATTCTTGACAATCGCTGCTTGTACCTACTTACGAACATCTTTTGAAAAAGTTTATATAGATCGTTTATTTTTAGTTATAGGTCTCTGTATAGTCGTCGTTTCAGCGCAACATGTCTTTTCCTTCTACAACAAACAAAATCTACAAGAAGTTACGGACAGCAAAAGTGCTGTTTCTGTACTCCAGAACAAATTTGTACCGACTATAAATAACCTTGCTGAAGAAACGGAAGGGCTTTTTTATGTGCCAAACCTTAGAGGTCAATATATAAATCCATTTTTATTTGGCAGAGATACAAACCAATACAAAGCATTCCTTAACCTAAGTGATAATGTACGATTAATAGGTGTCAGGAATGGTCCATACCACGCTTCTACTAGTGCGTCTTTTATTGAGGCTCTAAAGACCAATAGCAACATTAGGTATTGGTATACAAAGCCGATTGAGGTGGAGGTCGGATACAACAAAAGTTATATAGAAAACGATATATCAATAAATCTCGAGGGAGAAAATATGGATACCGCAGTGCTTTCACCTAAAAAAGTATCGCCCGTTAGTCAATACATATTAAACATGGATTTCAGCGCTGAAAACGCTCCAGAAAAAATTTATATTAATCTTACATTTAAAAATGATTTCTCTACGGAGGGGGAAAATGCTATCGTTCGTATTGATCAATACAGCAAAATGCTTACCGACTCAAAAAACAGGAGGTACTCAATAAGTGTGGACTTAAATCAAGTGTATACATTTGCTTTATCGGAAACAGTATCTGATTTCACGATATCATTCAATAGCCCTGGTTCTTATACTATTCACGGATATCAGTTTGTTGCAGACTAATATCTGATACGAGCACTTTGAAAACAATGTGCCTGTACGCAAAGAAACTCCATACTGCTATAGCACCACTTACAATTATCTGTGCAATTAGGTACATCACCTTCAAACTATCAACAATAACCCACATAAGAAACAGGTTAAGACAAACATTAAAACCAAGTAAAAAAAGGTACAAAATCATTTGTCTTGGTATACGTTTAACATGACTATCCTGGAAAGTTACTACTTTATGTAGTGTAAAGCTGACCAGTAAAGCAAGGGCAAACGCGACCCCGGAAGCAAACAGATAATATAATTCAAAAAATTTTACTAAAATGTAAAGTGTTCCAATATTTACCGCGGCGGCAATCCCCCCGGAAAAAACGTACCGAACTATCTGTATTCGAAATGCACAACGAACCGCGGAAATAAATTCGCCACGCATCGTGTGTAAAAAAACATTTTTATACTCACCCCAATCCATAAGTATTTTATAGATTTTCTTCTAAGAAATTAAGAACTCTCCTTGAGCGAACCGACCAACTAAGATTCTTCACAAGCTTTGGGGTATTTTGCAACAGTTTACTAACAAGCAATTGGTCATTTAGTGCATTATTTATTCCCTCTGCCAACGCCTTTGGATCATCGGGAATAACAAATAACGCAGCTCCATCTGCAACCCAACGGGTACTCGGCAAGTCAGATACAACAACAGGGCGATTTGAAGCAAGGTGTGCAATGAGTTTTAATGGCGAAGTAAAATGTGTCGACACATCGCTTTTCCCAGTATTCGGAACCACAAGAACATCACCCGCGGCCTGGTTATCTGGTAAATCTATATAATTTTTGTATCCAAGAAATGTCACGTTCGGATACTTTTTCGACAACTCATCAACCTGCATTTCCTCACCTCCAATTATAACAACTTTTACATCAGAGAGTAACAAAGACGCCTCGAGCAGAGTTTCCACACCCTTCCATCCATCAAGCTTACCTATATACAGCGCTATTTTTTCATTCTGTGGAAGCCCGAGCCTCACTCGCGCTTCTTGCTTTGATTCTGGATTTGCAAAATCATTCAAATCAATTCCGTTGGACACCGCAAGTATACGCTTCTCAGGGACGCCATTCTGTTTATAAAAATCAATGGCACCTTTAGTAACGACGACCATACCTTTTGCACGACGCGCTAGATACCGCGCCCACAGATTCCACGCTCCATCATGCGATTCCCAGACAATCTTATTTCTTGTAAGAAAGCTAATAATCACTAGTACAATTTCATCTCTTCCGTAAACCACGTCCGGTTTTTTTCTTTTTGTATAAATGGAAGCTACAATTCCAAACATTACCGACTGAAATGCATACCCCAATACGCCCCATCCAACTGTATCTATTGTAAATAGGCGTTTTATTTTAAAACGCTTCTTGATGCCATAATAGGTAAACGGGTCTTCCTTGATATGACTCTTTCTATTAGGTACAACGAGTTCAATATCTTGACTATACGCAAACGCTTCACAAGCTTTCATAATTTGAATACCGTGCGCCTTTTCAGTTGGCATCCTTATATTTGCTACGTACAAAATATTCATACAGAAAACAGGAGGTGGCGATGTACCGGATCATCTGGGTAGCATTTATTTTTTTCCAAAGATAATCCTGCCTCTTTTGCAAGATTAACAAATCGTCTTAATGAATAAGAACGTTTTCCTAATTCCCAATAATGCTGCCCATCAAAATTATGTGTCTGCCAGAAAAACGGTATTTTTGCAAAAAGCGTTATTCGCGGTAAAAGTGGAAATTTAAAATGTAATAAAAACACATATCCCGGATGAGGAATAGAGATAACAACATGACTTTTTGCGACACGCGCGAGTTCTTTTAGAGCAGTTAATACATCCTCGAACCGAATGTGTTCTATTACCTCCGCAGCAAGCGCTATATCAACTGAGTTGTCTGGAAGTGTAATCTCAGTAACTGAGCCCACAATGTCGGGCTTTAAATCCTGGGCAATATCAAGCGTAGTCACCACTATACCCTTCGAGCGTAATTCCCTTGTAACAACACCACCTCCAACTCCTACTTCTAATACAGTAGACGGGTTTTTGGAGAACACCATTGATAATTGATGCCAGTACGAATCCCATCTATCTTGCGTATTGTATGAACCAACAAGGTAATGTGATGGGTCTACTTGTGACTTATAATCCATCATGATGAAAGAGTACTTGTTATTCTAGTTATAAGTGATGGTAATGAATGTTGATCCCTTACATATTCCACTACATTTTCCATATTCATCCCCTTGGCTCTCTCTATAGTTTCAGCAATCTCTTCAATATTGTCCGCAGACACAAAAAGATCGAGTGGCTCAAGTAGCGATTGAAACGCCTCGTTTGAAGTAACCACCGGCACCCCAGAGGATAATGCTTCAAGCACCGCTTTGTCCATACTGCCAGTTTTACTTAGATTTAGGAACACATCTGATTTATGCAAAATTTCTGGGAGTAGGTCGTGAGAAATGGCTCCTTCAAAATTTACCACGCCAGAGAGTCCCCTACGTTCTAAATCGGAGCGCAAACTATTAAGATATTCTTTGTCCAACGACGTCACGGGCTCCCCGACAATACTAAAAAGTACTTTTTGACCCTGCGTATTAATTCTATCAACAACATCTATCATTTCTGCAATGCGCTTAGTTTCCGATACCCTGCCAGTGGTAAGAATACGCAAGGTATCATCTTTTATAGTCTCGGTGGGCGTAAATTGTTCAGTATCGATTCCGTGCCCAGTCTCAATGCGCTTGCTCGTTTCTAATCGTAAACTCTCTCTAGAGGTGGTAAATACGTGGTGCACTAGTAGCACAGCAAATCGCAAAAGTGCTGTAACACTTTTGTGTACATACCAAAGACCAACTCTTTTCCCCCACAGGCGCCAAAAAAAACCTCCAAGTATCACGTATTCCGAATTCATATGAACAAACACTGCATCATATTCCCTCCTCTGTTGCCATATATATCTGTAAAAGCGAGAAACATACTCTATGCGCGACAGCACTTCTTCTTTACCTAGTGAGTGCACGGAGACATTTGGCGGTAAATTATACACACCTTTTTTAAGACAAATTACGTGGACATATTCAGCGTGCTTTGAAAACTCCTCAATCCATCGATGAAAAAACCCCAGAATTGGGTCATTTTTGTCTACCGCCTGGGTACAAATCAATAATTTCATATGCACTTTTCAATATCATCCTTATATAGTTGTAGGTATTCTTTTTCGCTTTTATACGATTTGTATAGAAGCCTCCCTTCACGAGGGCCGTTCTTAAACCATTCGACAAGAGCATCCTCAAAACCATCCTCTTTTGCAACAATGGCACCAGCCTCATGAGCAATGCCAACATCAGTAGATAATACCGGCACACCAGCAGCCAACGCTTCTACGATTGTCATCCCGTACCCCTCGTAGTGTGACGGAACAAGAACTAAATCTGAAACAGCATAGTATTCTTTTGGATCTTGCCAACCTGCAAACTCAACCCATTCGGAAACCTCTAATTCTGTTGCAAGCAGTTTTAATTTTTCTTCTTCACCCCCCGAGCCTACAATGACTAGACCCGCATCATTTCCTACGTCACGTGCCTTGCATAATGCCCTTATCGCAAGTTGTACATTTTTTTCTTCCTCCAAACGCGAAACGACAAGGAGTGTTGTCTCAAAACGTGGGTGCTTCTTGTGCTCTATTTTTTTAAATTCCTTCAAATTGACAAAAATAGGAAGTATTGATATTCCCGCATTAGGGCGATACTTCACTTCCACCCCACGTTCTATCCTTCTTGAAACCGCCCTTATACAATCTGCCTCTGATATAACCCACTTTCCCAATATACTACGAGCTCGATTGATACGGCTCATTCTCTTGAAATATGAGCTTGTTATATCAGTATGAATTTGTATGTGAAGTGATGTTCCTAATTTTCTAGAAATAAACACCCCGGCAAGTCCAGACTCGAAAGGATCTTGTGCCGTTACCATATTTATATTACTTATTTTTTTTCCCATACGAATTGCATCAAAAACATACATCCATCTAGACAGCGAATTTGTGGGATGCACCCATGTGTTTTTTAAGATTTGTGTTTTTTTAAAACCATATTTTCTCTTTGTAAATACAATAACGTCTAAACTGTCAAAAAGCGCCCCATATTTTTGAATACGTTTGCGCACGGCGCTGTCTTCTTCAAATATCTTCTTATCTGAGCTAATCATTAAAACATGCGACCCTTCTATTTTTGCCTTAAACACTACATCTTCCAGCAACTTTACAGTCGCTTCAATTGTATAATTAACCGAAAAATCCTTTGCTTTTAATCTAGCATTTTCTGCAAGTTTTCTTCTAAGTTTATTATCGCCAAGCAATTTTTTGATTGCGTTGTGAAGTGCCGTATCGTCTTCTGCTTCAACCAAAAGGCCATGCACCCCATCCTCAATAAGTTCTGTGTTGCCACCGACATTAGTAGCAACTATAGGCACTCCAAGCGCCATAACCTCAAGAAGAGTGTGGGACAGTCCTTCATATGACGAATTGAGCACAAATACATCTGCCACATTACACCAACCGAGCATTTCATCTTGCGGTAAGGGACCTTTCAATTTCACTCTCTCACCCGCCTTTTTTTCAAGAGTATCTTTTTGAGGTCCGTCACCTATAATCGCCAAAAACCAATTAGACTCTCTATTTACAATTTGAATTAAAGAATCAAAACCTTTCCAAGTAACAAGTCTGCCGACAGAAACAATAAACTCTCCGGCAGGTCTTTTCTCGGGCTCTTTCACGCTAAGAGAGAGCTCAACGCCATTATAAATAACATCTATTTCTTGATCTTCTCTGATCCAATTTGAAACAATATTTGCCAAGTACTCGCTAGGAGCGATAACACGCGAAGCACTTCGGACAGTAAGTTTCTGTACGACGCGGAAAAATTGTACAGCAGGTCCGTAACGCTTCTTTTGAAAATCATCTAGATTTTCAAGGACGCCGAACCTTTGTCTCCCCTGCTCCCACGCATAGTCTCCGGGCACTCGCACGACTAACGGTATTCCTGTTATTTTAGAAGCCATCGCCGCGGGAAATCCAACAGAAACCGTGTCCTGCGCCAATAATACGTCAGCAGAACGAGCCCGGCGTATGAGCATCCACATATATGCAATATGGCGAATTATATTTGGAATGTTCCTAACCACACTGAAAGGAAGTACGTCCACTTCGTATCCATAGTCGGGTAATCTTTCTTCAAAAAGCTTCGCGTACGTGGCAGGCCCCCCAATTTCGGGAGGATAAAGGCCAGTTGCAATTAAAACTCGCATACAAACTACTCTATCGCAATACAACGAATAGAGCGAGCATCATTGCATTTTTGCAGAAAATACTTGCCGTGCAAAATAACAAGAAGCCACTCGAGCTTCAATTGTATCCGCACGCGATGTAAGTATTACCGGAACTTTAAGTCCAGTTACAATACCTGCAGGAGTCGCACCGACATAAAAAACCAGAGCTTTATAAAAAATATTTCCCGCTTCAATGTTAGGAAACACGAGCAAATCAATCTCACCCGCCACCTTGCTCTTAATGCCCTTTTCTAAAACTGCATCCTTTGATAACGCAACATCAAGTGCAACAGGCCCTTCAACTACTACATTTTTTTTATTCCTTAACTTCATTACAACCGAATCTATTATCGTACTGCTTGGAACAGAAGTGGTAATCTTTTCTGTTGCAGATAACACCGCGATCTTTGGCTTTTTTATATCTAAAGATTGCAAAATTTCAATCGCGTTATTTGCTATTTCATATAAAACTTCTTCCGTTGTTTCGACGTTCAAAACCGCATCAGTAACATACAGATCTTTTTTAGACCCGGGCAAATCTAGACGAAATATATGGCTAGCCCTACGGTTTGTCTTAAGTCCATTTTTTGAAGCCAGTAGTTGATTTAAAAATAAGTCTGAACTGATACATCCTTTCATCACCATCTCCACACTCCCGTCTTTAATTAATTCAACCATTTTTTTTACTCCTTCCTCGTCATTCTTTGCGTCAATAATTATTTTATTAGCTACGTCAAAATCCATATCGCGTGCGATTTTCTTTATTTTCTCTCCGTTTCCAATCAAAACCGCGTCAATTAGAGAGTTAGATTCTGCATGTTTGACACTTTCTAAAACTAACTTAGTGTGAGCGCCAACTACTGCCGTACGTGGAATAAAAATTTGACTCATAAGAAGATATTTTAGCAGTAAGAAACGAGGCGCCACAAGTGGCGCCTCGCAGTTCGTGACGGCTTAAAGCCAAAAATTCATTTCGTTTCTCCTATTCAATAGGGTGAAAATAGCGCGGAAGCCGGTCACGAGGCAATAGAAGGGGCACCTCCTTTCCGAAGATTGGCATACACAGAGCAGTTATTCTCTGCATGGTTTTTTTCTCCCTTCTGCTGTAACTGTCCTCAGTTAAGCTCAAAATGCGCGATTTAACAAACCAATTCTTATAACAACTTTCCAAACACTTTTTGGCGCATATCGGTTGCGATAGTATCCCAATCATATTTCTCAAACGCGAGCGCTTTTGCGTTTCTTTTCACATGTTCAACCTTTTCTGGATTATCGATAACGTCTTTCACGGCTCCGGCGATTTGCTCAGAAGAATCTTTGTCCACTGCCCATCCGGTAGTTGGTTTATCGGGATTTCTTTTTTCGTCAAACAGAAAATCTGCAATACCGCCTTCTTGTGTCGCTATAACAGGAAGTTCTGCGGCGAATGCTTCAACAAATGAATTTCCCATACCTTCGGAACGCGAGGGCCTAATAAAAATATCGCACGCCTTTAAGTAACGCGGCATATCTTTATGATCTATCTGCCCCCAAAATATTACACGGTCTTCTATACCTTCGTTTTTTGCCAGCTGTTTGAGTTTTTCTTCGTCCGGTCCCGTACCAAATATCAAAAATTTCACATGTGCTGGCACAAACGTTAGCGCACGTATGACATCATCTAAGCCATTCTTTTGCACGAGTCGTGATGTTGTGACGACATACACCTCGCCATCTTTCTTTCCGATATCAGCTTTTGCAGACGCAATCTCATCTTCGGTATACGTCTGCGAGAAATGTACGGCATTGACCGCATTCGGAATCACTTCAACTGGACCGTGAAAGCCCATATGACGCGCCCACTTGGAGAGAAAAGTTGAGATGGCCTGTATTATATCTGCCTTCGTAAAGCCTCGTACAAACAGAGGCCACAGCGGGCACATTTTTTTCTCTATATATTCCGGCGGATCCCCTTCTTGAAGCGTCAGTGCATATTTTACGTTTGGATACAATGTTTTGAACATGCCCGCCGGCACGCCGCATGAATGCGCCGTCATCGCCCAAATGCCATCATAATTATTCTTTCGGTGAAGCCCGACCGCTTTCCATACTGCCAAAAACTGAAAAAATATTTTGTTGAGGTGGAGGGGAAACTTTCGCAAATCGCCCATGTTAGGCTCGCGTGTAGTAATTCCAATGCGATGCACATGCACATTCCCTACCTTTTCATATCGCGGCAAAGCAGAATCAAAACGATTTGTCACCATGTGGAATTCGATATCTGAAATGCGGTCTGTAATTTCCTTGATTGCAATCTCCGCTCCACCGTAGTATTTCGGATAGTACGCAAGAGAAAATATGAGAATTTTTTTCATGATGAGGTTATTTTCGTTATATATTCTTCAACGCCATTTTTTATTCCCCATCCAAGTGTTTCTGCCTTTGACGTATCAATGCTCGCGCTCATTCTATTTCCGGAACGCTCCGGCAACATTTCAATCTCGCTACCAAACATTTCTGCAATTTCTATGACGGAATAGTCCCGCTTGTCTCCAAGACCAAACTCGTCCCCTTCTCCTTTTTCTCCTACAAGGATTAGTCCCTCGACAATGTCTGCGACATGCGTGAAGTTGCGCTTTTGAGTACCAGGAGAAACGACAGTAAGCGGCTCGCCCTTCAGGTATTTTTGTCGGAAGATTTCAATAACGGTACCGTAGACTCCCGCTCTTTCCCGGGGACCGTATACATTATAAAAATACGTTACCGCATACGGAACACCGTACCAAGCCCCGTAGTTCTTTACGAGTTCGGTATTAGCGGCCTTGCTCCATGCGTACGGACTTTGGTTGATTCCCAAGCCCCCGTCGCCAAATTTTGTACTTGAGCCAGCGTACACGATTTTGCATTCTTTTTTTCGACAAAATTCTAATACTGCGAATGTGCCGACGGAATTTAAATCCCACACCACATCAGGCTCATCAAAGCTTTTTTCAACACGGGCGTACTCGCCAAGATGGAAAACTATGTGAGGTCTTTCTGAAATGTATCTCTCTATATTCTTTGTGTGACCTTCGCGGTACTCGACGCCTTCTACATGATTGTCTTTGGAGCCTGTAAAGTAGTTATCAAATGAAATCACGTTATAACCTTCTCTCACTAAGCGCTCACACAAATGAGAGCCGACGAACCCAGCACCACCTGTGACAATTGCGAGCTTTTTTTTATTGTCCGACATAATGAAAGAGGTACATTATACTGATAACAGCATATGATACACGGACAGGATGGTGCTGGACAGGCCCGACTCCACCTGTGACAATTGCCCTTTTTTGTTTGTCACTCACTCCTAAAAGGTACACGAATTAGTCCTTTTCCTCAATAATCGTGTACTCATCGCGCGAAGCGCTTTTTGCCGCCGCCGCGCCGATAGCGCCAATGCCGATCATCAATAAAAGCCCAGCCATCCACTTTGATGATGGAATGAATTTCCCCAAACTCTCAGGCGCGTCGGCGGCGGAAGCAATGTGGCTCTCTGCCTCTATCTCATCTTTATGCGCCAGCGGCTCTTCTGTTATTTTCAATTCACTCACAATTTCCTGAGGCGCGCGCACCTCAGCCCTTACCGGCTCGGCGGCGTCATTGTCCGTATTTTCATCCAATATCACCGATTCTGCTTCGTTTTTTTGATCAGCTAAATACGCAATAGCTCCATTCGGATATAAAAGCGCAACATCCTCACTTAAAGGAAGCTCCGTCGTATCTCTGTAAAATACCACCGTCTCCCCTCCAAGCAAAAACGTATTCTCGGGAATCGTAAAGTGAAGACCTAGAGATTGTAAATGCCAAAATGAAATATCTAAGTCAAGCCTGCTTCCGTTTTGCAAAGAGACATTTCCCTCCTCGTCCACCGATATCGAGATGCCAGCCTCCCTCGCGGTCACAGTAACCCTATCCGACACCGCTGACTTGTTATACGCAACATCGAGTACAAGCGCATACCTTCCAGGATGCTTCCATGCATGCGTTACCCGCTCTCCTTCTGCCGTTTGTCCATCTCCAAAATTCCAAATATACCGAACGTTACTTTCAATCAGTTCACCATCGGCATTAATCGCACGAGCAACAAACACTGTATCGGCCCCGACAATTACATTTCTATCTTCCCCAGCATACGCATACAAAGATGGTTTCGGCGCAACATACTGTACAGAATTTGTATTTATAGTCTGCTCCTCATTTTGCGCCTCGCCAGTTGATTCTGATTCTTCACTTTCGTACACACCGCCTAAAACAGATAGATTTCCCCTCCCAGGAGTGGGCGCTGACGCAGTAAGTGTATTTGTATTTGGATCAGTCCTGTGAAGCGCCTGCCCATCTCCCGCTGCTCCTTGCTCGGATGAGTAGGTCACACTATCTATTTCAATAAGTTCACCGTCGCGCATCCCAAGTATCTCTCCATCGTTTCGCAGACTAAATGCACTATCAAAAACCTGTCCACTGAAATCCGGCCAATCCTCAAGAAATTTTGCTGGATTATCAGCAATGATGGCGTATCCGCCAGATGTAAATATTTCTCCTCCAGAAAATGCACTTAGTCGGTGATTCACTTCATTTTCATACAGTCGCCAATCAGTAAGCGTCACCGATGATGAATACGCATTGAATACTTCAACCCATTCGCGTCCTGAATCAGAACCTTCAGATAGGTCATACATAATTTCACTAATTAGCACTTTTGCATTCAAACTAAAAGGAAAAAACAACGCCACCACCCCCAGTACTCCGACCACTGGGAATGATATTGAGGACAGCCGTGTCAAACCTACTGCCTTCATATACTGCTATTCTAGCAACAAATATATTTCAGGATCGTCTTTTTCCCGAAGAGTAAGTGTGTGTTTGAGTGCGTCTTTTGCGAACTTTTCGTATTCTGAGCTGTTTTTAAACTGTTCAAGAATGATGCTTTTTCTGCAAATTACACTATCCCCATTCTTGCCTATATACTCATCCAAACTTGAACGAAACAAGTTAAGTTGAGATTTGTGAATACCGTGCACGACATTGTTGAAATTTATGTACGCGCTTACTCGCAATAGTTGTTCATTTGAATCAATTTTTACAAACTTATACTTTCCTTGAAATAAGACTCCGTTTCGCCTGTTCTTCTCGTTATAATATCGGGTATATCCTCCGGCAATCTTTTGGATAAACTTACTTATCCCCTCATCTACAAGTTGCCGCAATAATAAATGGTAATGATTCTTATTTAAGCAAAAACAAACTATTTCCACCAATGGATCTCGCGTCTCCTTATTCCCAGTACTCCTATTCCCAGTACTCCGACTACTGGAGATTGGTCCATTGTCTCGTAAGCTGCCAAGCGGCCTCGTTGTGTTAAATTCCTTCATTCCCTCGATGAATCTGTCGAAATCTCTTGTATCGCCAAAGATGTTCCTTTTATCGGCGCCACGATTATACACGTGGTAATATTCATTGATTGAAAGTAACTCTCCTCTACCCATATATATTTATATTAATAAAATGTTATTCCCATTATATATACTATACACGCTAATGTATTTCCCAAACCTCCATTCCCAGTACTCCGACTACTGGGAAAGTCTAGGAATACAACCGTAGCCACTCTTCCCAGTAGTCGGAGTACTGGGAAGAGGTGGGAGGATATTCAATCGTTGCCGTTCAAAATTCGCTTCAGTTCCTCCGGCGAAATGTCATCATTGGAGCGCGCGGACTGTTGCTGCTGTTGCTGCTGTTGCTGTTGTGGCAGCTTTTGTGGTTGTGATTGTGGTTTCGGTGACTTGCTTTCTCGCCCTTGTGTCGCCTGCGCAATTGCGTCTTTAAGCGCATTTCTCACTCCACTTTCTTGCGAACTTTTTCTTTCGTGATTTTTTTCTTGCTTAAACTGAGGTTTTGGTTTTTCCCCTTCTTTGACGAGCGATTTTTCCCTGAGTACTTCAGCAGGCGGCCGCTCCGGCTTCTTTTCCTCCCTACGATGAGTAGGAGTAAACTTTTTGCCGCCACTTGGAGCTTGACCTCTTTGCTGACCAATCGCACTCGATTCCTTGTGTTTTCTTTGCGCCGCTTCCTGCCATTTATCATTCATGCTACGAATCGCTTCCTCTACTGAACCTCGTCTTCGCCCGTATGTTTTTCTGGTGTACTCAATAATACTCTCCTTAAATGATCTACTTGGCTCTTCAATCGGCGGGAGTGTCTGTGCAGAAAAAGGTTGTGAGCCAACTCCGTCTATCATGAGCGTGAGATATATCTGACCAAGTCCGAGATTTACCATATCCTCCGGATAAAATGTTGGTTCAAACACCGGTTTTAAGAACTCGGCGTCCAGTGGCCCAACGCGAAAAATAATTGTTGTACCTACATTTCCAAAGACTGCATCTCGCACCGTCTCTGACATCTGTTCTATATACTGATGCGCTATGGTGAGTGCAAGTTTATACTTGCGCGCCTCGGAAAGGATACCCTCAAAAGCATCGTTCACGACGGATTGAAATTCATCAACGTAAAAATAAAACGGTGGAAGATTTTTCATGACCGATGCCGATTCTTCCGCACGCGAGAGCGCCGCGAGATAAATTTTAATCACAATCATACTTCCGAGGAGCGCGGCATTCATCTCTCCCATTCTTCCTTTGGATAAATTCACAATCAATATTTTCCTGTTATCCATTATTTCCCGAATATCAAAAGTGGAGGTCGGCTGTCCCAAAATATTTCTAACCAGCGGATTACTGACAAATTGACCGATTTTGTTTTGAATCGCCGGCGTCGCCTCTTGTGCATACCTATCCGTATATCCGGCAAATTCCTCTTTCCAAAATGAAGCGATAACTGGATCCGTGATGTTATTTACTACATCGTCACGAAATGCCTTATTTACAAGCATTCTGTTTACATCAATTATGGTCGCACTAGGGTATTCAAGAAGCGCAAATAAAGTATTCTGAAGTATATATTGCATTCTTGGGCTCCACACGTCGGCCCAAATACGCTCAAATGTACCCATGAGCCCTGCCACCACTTTGTGCCTGTTTTCGTACCCTACGTCCTCCATTATGTTAAAACCGACGGGATACTCGGTGTCAAACGGCGCGAGATATAACACGTCTTTTAGTCGCTCTTCTGGAACAAAATCAAGAAGTTTCTCAGCAGTTGAACCATGTGGATCAATGAACGCAATTCCCTCGCCATTTTGGATATCCTGGATCGCCATATTTTCAAGAAGGGTGGATTTACCCATTCCAGACTTTCCGATGACATACATGTGTTTGTCTCGGTCTTTCGCTTTTATGCCGAAAGCAACATGTTTGCCGCGCGTATGTGTTGCGGCTAAATAAGTAATATGCTCCGGGTTAAGTGCATACATGCAAAAAGTATACCATCACGCCAAAGGGTGCGACGCGATGGTATGAAGTAAAAGGCCCATTCACTGGGTACAAACCGAGCAAATGGCAGATAGGCGCATAGCCTCTGCAATAAGCCATAGAAAGAAAACTACGGCAAGTAGCTCGATCCAATGGGTTCGCAAAAAGCGCATCAGCATGACACAGTCCTCTCAAACCCCAGCGCCGTTTTCATTCTACGCTCGACGGCGCTTCCGGCTCAAGAGCCTCGCGTTTATATCTATTGGCTGGATCCCATAGCATCCAGCTATTTAGACCCGCGTCGTAGGCGGCTTGTATTTGAGAGCGCACTTCTTCCGGTCCATAATCGCCACCGTAGTCAAAGTCCTGTATCCACGGACGAAGCACATTCTTATCGTACGACGGCTTTTTGTATACCGCCGGAGTACTTGTTCCCACACGCTGATATTCATAGCTGAAAATTGGAGTTGTCGTGCCGACCACACGAGGAATCGCGCGGTCCATAGAAAACTTGATTACTCCGTATACGTTATCGTTTGGATTCGCCCATCCGTTGAAACCAGGTGGGTAATGCGACGGATACACCATTGGCGCAATGTGGTCAAAGTACGGAAGCGCTCGCTCCATTACCTGCCCAATTGTTAAATCGTCATAGTTAGTAGCAGTCATTCCGAAAAGGTCGGCAGACAGCAGTGGCCTATATCCTCCTTCGGGAACATCTCTTAATCTATCCGATATATACCGAAAAAACTTCTCCAACTCTCCAGTGCGATCGTCATATGAAGAATGTTCAAAATAAATATCGCGCATGTTTCCGTCTGATGGATAACGAATATAATCAAGATTTATTTCGTCTACTCCATAAGACACCGCTTCTTCGGAAATAGTTGCGATATAGTCCCAAAACGGCTCCGCGCCAACATCCACAAACGATAGCCCCTTGTAGTCCGTCCACGCCGTGCTTGTTGCACTCGCCTTTTTCACCGCCCAATGAGGATTCACTTTCGTATAGAGTGGATCCTGAAACACTGTCACGCGCCCTATTACATAGATTCCTTTATCGTGCATCATCTTCACGAGCTCGCGAAAATCACTCGCCTGACATCCGCCACCGCCTTTTTCAGTATTATCCGAAGGAAATACAACGCTCCCGGTGTAGTCTTTAATATCAACTACTATTGAGTTCACTTCCGTTTCGTCTGTTATTTCAAACAGTGATTTTCTAAAAGAGTCTGAAGTCGCCGCACATTGCGACATATAAATCGCTTTTACCGCCATTGGTTTTTTTATGTGTTCTACCTCCGGTTTTTTCTGAACAGGATTTTCGACAGCCCCCACCTTTTCAGGGCGTGTAAAATGCTGTGCCTCTTGCACATTCACTACCTCCAGGGAAACGAACCCCGCGACCGCAACAAATGCGCCCACAGTAAAAATACTAGTTAATATTTTCGGCATGTTGGTCTCCGGC
>Ga0210057_1003337_pt1 | contig 22226 bp, 24 predicted proteins | sample CryGeyCG2114_010_2_FD_183968 | JGI IMG/M metagenome (GOLD analysis project Ga0210057, IMG submission 183968) | Groundwater microbial communities from aquifer - Crystal Geyser CG10_big_fil_rev_8/21/14_0.10 (SPAdes) (version 2) | ecosystem: Environmental > Aquatic > Deep subsurface > Groundwater ...
TGTGTAGGTCCAATAGAAATGTCCCATCTATAACTCATAATGTTTCTTATGTCTCTTAAATTGAAAGTAAACAACAGCAGGAGTTAATCCACGAAGACTTTCATGATTGTACATCATTCTCCAAAGCCCTGTATTTCCTTTCCAATGTTCAAGCTCAGCTTGAATAGTTCTCTGCATAGCACTTACTTTCCCAACAGTGGTTGGCTTGTGAATTCCTGAGCGAATGTGAACGATGTCTTGTTTATTTAGGGCGGACAAATGTCATGAACCTACACAGTTACCAGAACACAACATTCTTTATAAATAGTAGTTTATCTTCTTAAATTATACAAAAAAGGGATTATATTATTTAATCAATAATGAAAACAAGATGGTAAAAGCAATATTTTTAGACAGGGATGGTGTAATAAATAAAAAAATGCCTGAAGGAAGTTATGTTACAAATTGGCATGAGTTTAGATTCATATCAGGAGTAAAGGAAGCAATAAGTTCGTTATCAAAAACAGATTATAAAATAATAATAGCAACAAATCAAAGAGGCATAGCAAAAAAGATTTTGTCTGAGAAAAATTTAATAAAGCTTCATTTAAAAATGCTTGACGAGATTAAAAAATCAGGGGGCAGAGTAGACAAAATTTATTTTTGTCCGCATGAAAAAGGAGAATGCAATTGTAGAAAGCCCTTGCCAGGAATGTTATACAAAGCAAATAAAGAGTTTAATATAGATTTTAAGAATAGCTGGATAATCGGAGACTCATCTTCTGATATAGAATTGGGGAAAAAGCTTGGCTGCAAAACAGTTTTAATTGGAGATAAAAATAAAGCCGATGCAGATTTTGTATTTAATAATCTAAATGAAGCTATCAAAATATTAATATGAAAGCAATAATATTGGCTGGAGGTTTCGGAACTCGTCTTGGAGATATTGTGCAGGATATTCCAAAACCTATGATCTCAATAGCAGGAAAGCCTTTTCTGGAGCATCAGATAGACCTTCTTAAAGAGCATGGGATAACAGAAATCATTCTCGCAGTATATCATATGTCAGATAAAATAAAATCATATTTTGCTGATGGTGGCAGATTTGGAGTAAAAATAACATATTCAGAAGAGGATTTTCCTCTTGGAACAGCAGGTGCTATAAAAAACGCTGCGAAATACATTGATGGGACATTTTTAGTTTTAAATGGGGACACATATTCACATATAAACTTAAGGGAATTGATTGATTTTCATAATTCAAAGAACAGCAAGTCTACAATGGTGTTGACAAAATCAAAAGAGCCCAGCGATTATGGAAATGTAATCTTAAATGGAGATAAGATTACTGATTTTATTGAAAAGCCATCTAAGGAATTGGGAAGACAGATTATAAATGCGGGAGTTTATGTTTTTGAAAAAGAAATTTTAAGAGATATAGAAGAAAACAAAAATATTTCGCTTGAAAAAGAAATCTTTCCAAGGCTGGCAAGAATGAATATTTTAAACGGTTATTATTATGAAGGATATTTTATGGATATTGGAAGGCCAGAAACACATGCAAAATTCAAAGAAGATGTTTTGAATGCATTAATTTTAAGAGAGACACATAAGGTAAGAGATGCTATGAGCAAGATAGCAAAAAACAAGATAAATTTAGTCTTAATAACAGATATAAACAAGAAACTTTTGGGTGTTATAAATGAGAGAATGATAAGAGATTATTTATTAAAAGGAGGAAATGTAGATGATTACCTTTCTTCCGCTATGATTAAAAATCCTACCACTGCAAAAACAACAGATGATAAGAACAAAATAAACAATTTATTGTTTGAAGTTGGGATACATCATCTTCCAATTGTAGACGAATTAGGTATAATCAAGGCGGTTGAATTTCATTCTGAGAAGATAAAGCAAGAAAATTTCCCAGTTATAAGGGGGCGTTCCCCGTTAAGAATAAGCTTTGCTGGAGGAGGAACGGATTTGCCTGACTTCTTTCAAAATCATGGAGGGATAATCATAAGTTCAACAATAGACAAATACTGCTATGCCACACTAAAAAAAAGGGCAGATTCAAAAATATTAATAGATTCTGACATGACTCCAGAAATAGAAATATTTGTAAATTCCATAGATAATTTAGCTTATAATGGTAAGTTTGACATAATAAAAGCAATAGTTAAAATTATGAAGCCGGATTTCGGGTTTGATTTATACTTACGCAACGATATTCCTCCAGGGAGGGGCTTGGGTTCATCAGCATCTATCTCTGTTTTGCTGATAAAAATGCTTTCCAGTCTAATGAATCTTAATTATGATGATTATAAAATAGCTGAGATAGCATTTAAAGCAGAAAGAGAAGAGCTTGAAATAAATGGAGGCTGGCAGGATCAATATGCAGCTGTAACAGGGGGTTTTAATTATATAGAATTTGACAAGGAAAAAAATCTAATTTATCCATTAAGGCTAAAGCAGGAGATAATAGAAGAGCTTACTCATCATCTCTTGCTATGTTATGTTGGGAATTCTCATTTTTCAGGAGAACAACAAAGCTCTTTGGCAGAGTCTATAATGCAAAACGATTTTGAGAAGATAGAAAGCCTAAAGAACCTAAGAAGTCTGGCAATAAAGATAAAAGACTCTTTGCTTACCAATAATTTAGAAAAATTAGGATTGCTTCTGCATGATTCTTGGGAAGAAAAAAGAAGATCTAACAGAAAAGTCAGCAATCTCTATATAGACGAGTTATACAACTTAGGAATTGAAAATGGAGCAATAGGAGGAAAATTATTAGGTTCTGGGGGTGGGGGATATATTTTATTCTTCTGTAAACCAGAAAAAAGAAATAAGCTTGTAAAGTCACTAAATGAAAGAGGTGTAGAAATTTTAAGCTTTAATTTTGAATTTTCAGGAACAAAGATATGGCGTGGCATGTAAATCTATACTTGGGAGATAAATTTTTGTATAGGCTCTAAGCACATTTTCTTAAAAGAATCTTCTCCCTGAGCAGCTAAGTGGTTTGTCAGAATTATATTTCCAAAGTTTAATTCTTTTTTTAATTTTTCAGAATAAACGTCAAGAGCAATGCCTCTAAATTTTTTAATCTTAGAAAATTTTATCAAAGCCTTTTCATCTATAACTTCAGCTCTTGAAGTGTTGACAAGGAAGCAGCTTTCTTTCATCTCTGAAAAAATTTTTTCATTAATAAGCTTGTCAGTATATTTGTTAAATGGCACGTGTATACTGACAATATCAGAATTTTTTGCAATATCTTCAATATCAAGCATCTTAACTTTTAATCTTTCCAAAACTTCTTTTTCCTGTTTTATAACATCAGAAGCTATGATTTTAACACCAAATCCAGTAAGTTTTTCCGCAACAATCTTGCCTATATTACCAAAACCAATTAATCCGATTGTTTTATCTTTCAACTCAAAAAATGGTTTTTTTACATCTTCCCTGATTAATTTTAAAATTAAATAGATAGTATGCTCAGCAACACTATTTGCATTGGTTCCTTGACAGAATATAAGCTCTATGTTTCTTCTTTTTAGTTCATCAATATCAATATTATCCAGGCCAACACTGCAGCTAACTATATATTTCAAATCAGGCATTTTACATATCTCTTTTTCGCCAATTCTGGTAAATGTTCTGATTACAAGAGCCTCGCAATCTAGTCTATCAGATTTAATAAACGCGTCATTGCTCATTTGCCTCACATTGGTCTTTTTTGCAAGCAATTCTCTTGCCTCATTATCTATTTCTCCAATAATTAAAGTTTTCATTGTAAATCTCTATGTGTCCTTGTCATTTATCTCAATTTTAGACTTAAAATACCTTATTATCATCAAATCATTCTTATCTAATCCTTTAGTCAAAAAGATGATTGCAATATAACTTAAGACAAAAAAAGCAGATAAGACAATAAGGGAGTAAATATTAATTTCAACAAATTTCTTTACATAAAATAGAGCAAAAGCAGCAACAGCTCCAGAAGCAAATATTAAAATCATCTTTCTTCTTAGTGGAACAATTGATAAGTATTTCCTTGATTGCAATGTAAGAAGTAATGAAGATAAACTAATGGAAATCAATGTAGCTATAGCAGCCCCATTCAAACCCATAGAATTTTCAATAAACCATATTTTTTCCATAGGAATAAGAAGGAAATTAAGAACAACATTGACAATCCCAAAGATAGTAATATTAATTAATAACGTTTTTGATCTTCCAGTCATAGATATCAATCTATAAGGTATAATACTAAACATAGAGGATATTAATCCCCCCAAGGCAAGCAATCTTAAGGCAGTTTCAGCAGCCAAGTATTCCTTTCCAAAAAGAATATTCAAAGCAGCCCCCGGGAACAAGATTAACAAAACCATTAATGGCAGATTAATTATAAATATCCACTTTGTTACTTGCTTACTTAATTCCTCTATAATTTTTATATTCTTTTTAGAATACTCTCTATTAATAATCGGGAAAAATAATTTAATAAATAATTCTGGAGCTATACTCAACAAAGCAGCAATAGGAATTGCAGCATTATACCATCCAACTTCAATGGCTCCTTTCAAAAATCCAAGAGAAAAAGAATCTATCCAATGAAAGATTAAAGAAATAATTGAGGAAAACAACAAAGGCAAAGAGTAGGAAAACAACCCTTTTCTGATATCTCTCCTCTTTTCAAGATTTAATTTACCTTTCTCATTACGCGTAATCCTCGGCACGACTTTTTTAACTACAAAATACGCTAGAATTAAACTTCCTAAAATTCCAAGAAGATATGAATAAGCAATTGCATTTTCCCCCCTAATTCCAAGGTATACAAATAATCCCAACATCAAAATTTTAATTATATTGTGAAAAACATAAGAGAGAAAAGAGTGCCACCCAATTTTTTCATAGGCCCTGATAGTTGCAATATAAACATCAGAAAATACAGAAATCGGTATTAACAAACTAAATATCTTCAAAAATATGGCCAAGTTCGCATTATGAAATATTCTTTCAGCTATCACCCCAGATAGAAAGAACAACAAGATTCCAGCAAACAAACTACTAATCAAAACAACTTTATTAATAGATTTTAACAAATAATCTGTATCTCTCTCTTGTTTAAGGCCACGATATATCGGAACGAATCTCAATATTCCTTCAACCAATCCAAATAAAGCAATAGCAACAACAATCCCAGAAATCATAATTGCAAGAGAAAATAGTCCATACATTTCAGATCCATAGTATCTCGCTATAACAACTCTGTAAGCATAGACTAATATTTTAGAGAAAAACACTGCAAAAAGAACAAAAAATCCAGATTTAGCAATCAATTTAAGATTTCTATTTATCTCTTCATCATCAGTTTTTTTTGTATCTTTCATCTAAATTTTAAAGTTCTTAACAATTGGGCCGTAATCCTTTATGAGAATTTTTTTTAAGATAGTATAATTAAATTCCATATTTTTCATCCATTGAATAGCAAAAGCCCTATTTATTTGTTCTCCAGGAAATCTTGTTTTTTTAATTCTCGCGTATCTATTTTTCTTAGTGTCTTCCACAATCAAAATTTTCCCAGTCTTAGGCAATAATCTCAGAGTTTTCAGAATCTCTTTTTCATTTGACTTGACTTGTAAAATCATAAAAATCGATTGGATTACAAACTCATCTATAAAGAACTCTTCTCTTTTAGTTCTCATCATTTCATATTTTGCTAAAACAGCAGAAATATAAGAATTTCGCATCTTAAAAATTCTGAAATAATCACTAGAATTAAGATCCGACAAAGAGATTCTATTACTATTCAATTTGTTGAATATTCCCACAGTCCTAATAGGATTTTTTAAGAAATATTTTAAGAATGCAAATAACTTAGTTAAAGAGCCAACATTTTCCCAGTCAATAAACCCTCTTTTGCCTTTCTCTAAAATCTTCTTTAAAAGAGTAGTCTTTCCAGATCTAGAAAGCCCAATCAATTCTACTGATTTCAGATTTTTGTCAGCGTTTTTATCATTTTCAAATAATATCTTCTCCATCCAAATGTAATAAAATTAACGCATTTAAATCTTTTTAGGGTAAGAGCTTAGCTTTCTGAAGCTCCGACGATAAAAATAAACCCATTTTACTAATTTTCTTGCTTATCGACGATAACTACTTCATAAAGCTAAGTAGATACTGTTTTTAGGGTTATATTTAAATACCCTTACTTCATGTAAAATTCATGGAAGTTCAAGCATATTTAGATTCTGATTTACAAGCTTTAATAGAAAACTCAAGAACTCATCCAAGATTAAGAGTTGCTAAAACTTTCCAAGACCCAAACAATCCAAATTATCAAATGTTATTCAATGCAATGTAGCCAGGAAGCTATCTTCCATCTCATGCGCATTATCATTCAGAGGTTTGGATGCCCTTAAGAGGAGATTTTCTTTTAGGAACTTTTGATGAAAACGGAAATATAAGAGAAGTATTTTCCCTTGCTAAAAGAAGAACCATATACACAGAAATTCCAGCTAATGTTTATCACACAGCAATATCAATGGCTCAAGATTCTGTTTTCTGCAATGTAAATCCAGGACCTTTTGACAAAGATCGAGCTAAAATTTCAGCTCCATGGGCTCCTTAAAAAGACAGACTTGAAGAGCAAAGCGAATGGCGAGATTATTTTGAAGATATGCAAAACAGAATAATACATCAAGCAAGATCTTCAGAAATTTTATAATCAACAACATTTTTAATCTCTAATAAACCTGTATTTCTATGAGAATTCCTAACAAAGAAATAAGATCAATCTTAATTATAAAAAACGATAAAATCGGAGACCTTGTTTTATCCACATGTATCTTTAGAGAGCTAAAAAAATTTTTTCCCCAATCAAAGATAACAGTTATCGCTTCAAATTGCAATGCTTCGCTTATTCAAGAGAATCCACACATTAATGAAATAATAATCAGAGATTATCCTCCGAAAGGTTTCTCCGGCTTATTAGATTATTACAAATTGTCTAAAAAAATAAAAAAACAAAAGTTCGATTTAGGAATTGATCTAAGAGGAAGCATATTTAACATATTTTTCTTTCTAGCTCTTGCAAAAGTAAAGTATAAAATTGGATTTTATAATCGTTCTCTTTCAAAATTTCTTTTAGATTTTGCATACAAAAAAGATAGAGAAAACAGCCACGTAACTTTCCAAAGAATTAACCTCATAAATAAGGCATTAAATCTAAATGCAAAGAACGATTGGCCGGATATACATACTTCTCTTTCTGACAAAAAGGAAACAGAAGAATTTATCAAAAAATACAAACTAAGAAAGTTTATTTCTATACTGCCAGATGCTAGTTTAGAAAAAAAACAATGGCCTATGCAAAACTGGGATGCTCTCATAAAACACATTCAAAGAAAATATCCAAGATACCAAATTCTCCTATTAGGAATGGATAACTCCAAACTTGAAAAATTAAAAAAAAATAATCTTAACGTGATTCTTCCAAATTCTCCATTATCGTTAAGATATCTATATCTCTTATTCCAACGTTCTATTCTTACAATCTGTCATGATGGGGGCCCAATGCATCTTGCCTGGGCGGGAAAATCCAAACTTTTAGCTTTGATGGATGAAAATCTCCCCGTTGATTACGTAAAACCATTAGGAAAAAATTCACAATTTATCAAGACAGATATTAAAACTCTTAAATTAGGAGAGGTAATTAAAAAAGTGGATTCAATACTTTAAATTTTTTCAAATAAATACAAAGATCCATAACCTTTTCTTAACTCAAAGCCAGAAACATCAGTAGAATTTGAAAAGCTTAACCCATACTTCAAAGAGGCATAATCTGTATCATCGTTTCTATTCTTTCTTAATCCAATATCGAAAAATAGCTCTCTTCTAAAATCAGAAGGAGCATTACTTCTTATCTCCTTAGAAGCAATAGTATCATCTCCCCTCAAAAATAGTTTATAATCTTGAACACTCACAAATTCTTCTATGTCCGTGCCCCAATAATAATGGGCTAATTCTCTATAATCATCATCTTTTCCAAGTACAACAAACTTTTCCCCCTTAAATTCCATTCCAATTGTTTCAAGATTGGATTGGATTTTTTCAAACTCAAAATCAGAAAAAATCAAATTATCCCATTCAGCAACAGCAGCCTTAAAGTATCTTCCATTCGTTTGATACTTTGTTTGTATAATATAAGGAGAAATAACCAATAAGCTCAGTATGATAAAAATAATCACCTGCACCTTAACTTGCTTTTTAGTTAATCTTTCTCCCAATAATAAAACAATTATCGGGGCAATTACAATTAGAAGCCTTATTTGAGAATTAGTCCAAATAAACAAGAAACTTAGGATGAGAAAAATTAAAGTTTTCTTCTCTCTAAGAAAACTTTTCTTATCTTTAAAAATAAGCATGTACCAAGGCACAAAAAGTAAAACAAGAATTTTGCTAAACAAATCTGTAGGAAATCCCTGACCATAAATACCTCCATAAAATGCAAAGGCAAAAACTGCAGAAATGTGTTTCAATTTGCTATAAAATGGAAATTCAAAAATAATGTAATCAACAATAAAGTTAGGCAACATCCCTACAAAAACAGCAGTTAAGAAAAACAAAGAATAATAAAATTTCTTATTATACAAAAAAGTAATGAGAAAGATGAAGGAAAAATAAAAGGCAGTATCCCAAAACGCTCCAGCTAAACCTATCAAAAGTCCAGAATATAAAAGATTTTTAATTTTTCCTTCCTCATCAAATTTTTTAATAAAAACATAGGCCCAAAGGAATAATAAGGCCACAAGAGGCAAGGGGCTCACCCAAGGAGACATGTACCAAATTAAAGGCAGTGTAATAGCAAGTAACAAAGTTTCTTTTTTCTTTCCAGAAAGATAATACAAGCTCAAAATAATCAAAACTAAGAAAAAAGTAGAACTAAATTTCAGAAAGAAGTAACTATCAACGATTTTAACATAAGGACTTAAAAGCAAACCATATAAAACGGAATGCGATGTTCTTAGATTTGCCGAATAATCCCCAGCAAAGAACTTAGCAGTATCTGAATAATCTTTAACATCTGTTGCATCAAGTAAATCTTTCGGAACAGTAAAGGTCGCAATTAAAATTAAAATTAATGTGGTATATATTATCAAGTTTCTATTACTTGCATAACTAAATGTCATTTTTAATCTCTCCTCTCACAAACAATCAAGTGAGTCATGGGAAAATAGAATGGAAACCGATAATACTTTTTTATTATAAAATGTTTTCTCAACATTCCAATAATTTTCTTCGGATTATGATGAAACAACGTAACTTCTTTTTCTACATCAGTATTAATCCCAAATAATTTAACAAAAAAATGTGTTTTCTCTCTCAATTTTTCATTAGGGAATGTTAAAACCAATCTTCCCCTTTTCTTTAGAACTCTTGCCATCTCTTTAAAACCAAGATCTAGTCTTGGAGCATGTTCAATAACTTCCGTGCAAACAAGAGCATCAAAACTTTCTTTCTCAAAGGGCATTTTTTGCAGGAATCCTTTCTTCAAAATAATTTTTGTTTTATAATCTTTTTTCCTTAAAATTTCTCTAAACTCATCTAAAGCTTCTTGAATTATATCCATTCCATAAAGTTCTGTTGGTTTCTTATTCTCTATAATCTCTCTTGAGACATATCCTGCTTCACATCCAACATCCAACACTTTTTTCCCTCTTAAATTCCCCAATTCTCTAAGGATTTTTCTAACTCTTAATCTAGAAGGATATCCAACAACTAAATTTCCATAAAATTCTTTCATCGGCTCTTCAGTCCATTCTTTTCTCGCTGCCAATAAAGAATGTTCGATTTCCTTATCTTTCATTTTATTTAAAATGGAATGTTAGCGAACCTCCTGTTTGCTTTATCCATCAAATAATCCAAAAAGAAAACTATATAAAGATATCTCAGATATGAAATTAATGGTAAAGTATATCTGTCTTTCCGGGAAAAAAAGGAAAAATCTTTCGGAAGCAAAATCTCCATTTAACAGATCTGTAGAAGTCTCCATAATTCTTCCAACATACAATGAAGAAAAAAACATAGGCGAAATTGTAAAACAACTAAGAGAGCAATTTAAAGGAGAAAGTTACGAAATAGTAATTCTTGACGATAATTCCAAAGACAAAACTCCCAAGATTATAGATAAATTAGCTGAAAAATCAGATATTCTCGCCATACACAGATATGACAAAAAAGGTTATTGGAGTGCATATCAAGATGCAATTTCTCTTTCTCATGGTAAATATATCCTAACAATGGACTCTGATTTATCTCATCCACCGAAAACAGCCTTTTTTTTATATCAAAATAGAAAAAAAGCAGACATAATTTCTGGCTCAAGATATATGAAATCCGGAGGCATGGAGGCACCATTCTTTAGAAAATACGGTTCTGAATGGCTCAATAAAGTTTGCGCCATAATTGCAGGCTTGCCATATACAGACATTGCCGGAGATTTTCACGTAATGGAAAAATCAAAATTCAACAAGTTAAAATTTAGATACACCCCTGTTTTTGGTGAATTTGATTTTGAATGGCTTTATAGAGCAAAGAAATTAGGATTTTCAAATTTAGAAATTCCATTTACTTACAAATTCAGAGAAGAAGGAGAATCTGCAATGGGTTCTGGAGGAGCAGATGCTTTGAAGCTTATGAAATTCGCTCTCGCATATGTAAAAATGGCTCTGAAATTGAGATTTATAGGTTAAATTTTTGTATATAAACTATAGAGGACTTTGAATAACCTCTTCTTTTTCAAAGTCCTTCTTAGAGAGTTTTGAAGATTTAGAGGTTTTTCAAAACTCTCTATAGAATTTTCTGTTTACATGCAACTGGTAGAATTTACTTCGTAAATTCTGAATTGTTTGCTTATCGACGATAACTACTTCATAAAGCTAAGTAGATACCTTTATACCAATCAAATGTTTTCTTCAATCCTTCTTGTAATCCGACATTCCAAGAAAAACCAAGCTCTTTAAGTTTTGAAACATCAGGACATCTTCTCATAACACTCCCTTGAGGAGCTTCATGAATATCAAATTCAAAATTTACATTTGCAATATTAAACAATTCTGAAGCCAGATCTTTAATTTTTATTTCTCCGTCCTCTCTTCCAATATGAATTGTTTTCCCATTAGTCTCTTCTGATTCCATTATCTTCTGCGTTGCTTTAACAGCATCATCAACATAACAAAATGTTCTTGTCTCTTCACCTCCAAATATTTTAAATTTTTCTTCTCCTTTCAAAACTTTTTCAATAAATTGTGGAATAACATGCTCAAAACCCATTCTTGGTCCATAAATATTGTGATATCTTATAATTGAGAATTTTTCCATTTTTTGTGCCTTTGCCCAAGAATGCATTGCAACTTCTCCTAAAATCTTACTTGCCCCATAACTCCATCTGACATTGCTTGGGTCATCAACAACCAAGGGAACATTTTCATGAGTCGGGATTGGAAATTTTTCTCCAAGCAGTTTTAGAGATCCAGCATAAGCTTCTGAAGAAGAAGTAAACAGCAACTTCCCAGTCCCTTGTTTCACAAACCAGTCTAAAACATTTATTGTCCCCAGAACTCCAACTTTAAGCACCTTGTCTGGAATGTTATAAAAGTTCTCAGTTCCATTTATAGCTGCTAAATGATAAACATAATCAAACTTTTCTCCTTTTTCATTCGATCTATCTAATTCATCAAATGTCTCTTGTTTTGTAATATCTCCTTTAATAAAATGAACATTTTCTTTTTCAATTAACTCCAAAAATTCTCCGTCCTCTCTCCCTCTCGCAAAATTATCCAAAATAGTTACGTCATATCCTTGATCTGCTAAATGCTTAGCTAAATGAAATCCGATAAATCCCGCTCCTCCCGTAATTAATGCCCTTTTCATAAATCACACAAAGAGAAGTGATTTATAAACTTTATATTAAGAATGAAGAGCAATTTTATCTTCTTCAGTGACAACATTTTAAATCTAAATATATTTAAACAGAGTATTCTCCTCAAAAACATATATGGAAGAAAAAGAGACAATTCCCGTTGCGAATACTTACATAGGAGAAGAAGAAGCTAAAGCCGCTTATGATGTGATTAAATCCGGTTGGCTCAGCACAGGTCCTAAGGTAAAAGAATTTGAAGCTGTCTTTGCTCAAACTGTGGGCGCTAAACACGCAATAGCCGTAAACTCTGGAACTGCAGCCCTACATACCGTTCTAGCTGCTCTTGATATAGGTCCCGGAGATGAAGTCATAGTTCCAAGTTTAACATTTATCTCAACAGCAAACGCCGTTCTCTATCAAGGAGCAACACCAATTTTAGCAGAATGCGATCCAAAAACATATAATATAACAGCAGATATAATCTCTTCACTAATAACAGAAAAAACAAAAGCGATAATTCCGGTTGATATGAATGGCTTGCCTGTTGATTATGATTCAATTCTATCTTTGGCAGAAAAATATAACATTCCAGTAATTGCAGATAGCGCAGAATCTTTGGGAGCAACATATAAAGAAAGAAAAATTGGCTCAGTTGCCCCAATCCACATTTTCAGTTTCTTTCCAAATAAGAACATGACTACTGGAGAGGGGGGCATGATCACAACCAGTTCCGATTCCCTTGCAGAAAAGATGAGGATGATAATGAACCAAGGGCAGGATTATAGGTATCATCACATCCTCTTAGGATATAATTATCGCATGACTAATTTTCAAGCTGCAATTGGCCTTGAACAACTAAAAAGATTATCTTTTGTTCTTGAAGAAAAAGAAAAAATAGCAGAAAACTACAGTAGGGCATTTGTTTATTGTGATAACATAGAAACTCCACATGTCCCTAAATATGTAACAAAAAATGCTTGGTATATGTATACTATCTCCGTAAACAAAGAAAAAAGAGACCAAATAGTTAAAGAGTTAGAATTTGCAGGCATCCAAACAAGACTCAGTTTTCCCCCAATACACACTCAACCACTCTATCAAGAAAGGTTTGGATACTCAAATGATTCTCTCCCAATTTCTTATGATGCTTGGAGCAAATTAATCAACATTCCAATCTGGGCAGGTTTAGGAGATAAGCAGGACAAAGTAATAAAAAAGGTAATTGAGCTTTGCGAGCAAAACTAAAATAATAAACATAAAAATGGTAGATTTAAAAAATAAAATAGCAATTCTTGGACTTGGATACATAGGTTTACCATTCACAGTAGCTCTTGCCAATGTAGGATTCAAACTAATTGGAGTTGATAGGGATACAGAAAGAATAGATATCTTAAATCGTGGAGATGTCCCATTCTATGAGCCAGGATTAAAAGAGACCTTAGAAAAAAACAAAGACAAAATAACTTTTACTACAAATAGCTCCTTCGCAATACAAAATGCAGATACCATTTTTGTAACTGTAGGAACCCCTGTAAATAAAGACGGCACCCCCGATTACTCTCAAATAGATTCTGCTATGGAATTAATAGGAATGAATTTAAAAAAGGGACAGCTAATAATAATAAAACCAACAGTTTTTGTAGGAACAACAGAAGACCACATAGTTCCAAGATTGGAATCTCTTTCTGGAATGAAAGCAGGAGTTGATTTTTATCTTTCATTCTGTCCTGAGAGAACAATCGAAGGTTTAGCTCTTCATGAAATATACACTCTGCCAAAAATTATTGGTGGGATAAATGAAGAAAGTTCTCTAAGAACAGCAAAGATAATGGAAAAGCTTGGCGGAGGTATTCGGATAGTTTCAAGCCCAAAAGTTGCAGAAATGTGCAAGCTTGTTGATAATTTATACAGGGCAAATAACATAGCATTTGCTAATGAGATAGGCCTGGTTTGTGAAAAAATCGGAATAAGCTCAAGTGAAGTTGTCTCTGCCGTCAATAATTCTTATTCAAGAACTAAAATCTTTTCTCCGGGTCTGGGTGCTGACGGTCCTTGTTTATCAAAAGACCCATACATATTCAGACACGCAGCTTTGAAACATGGAGTAAAAACCCATGTTATAGATGGTTCAATACAACAGAATAAAGAATCAACTATGAGAATAGCAGATATGGTAAAAGAACACATCTTAAAGAATAATTTTGATAAAAGAAATCTCGCGATTATAGGCTTAGCATTCAAAGGATTTCCAGAAACAGATGATTTGCGCGGTTCTCCCGCACAAAAAATCCTAGATTCATTAAGAGAAGAAGGAATCCATTTTGATTCAATAAAACTTTATGATCCTTTAGTAAAAAATTTTTCTAATCATCAGATATCTAATTCAATTACAGATGCCCTTCAAGATTCAAATATCATCCTATTTTTAACGAATCATCCAAAAATTATGAATCTTGATATAAAAGACATCCATGATAAAATAAGAAAACCCTCTTTTGTTATAGATGCGTGGGGAAATCTAAAAATGGATTCAGTCCCAGAAGGCATAAAATACTTCAGAATTGGAGAAGGAAAAGTTTAATCTGAAAATACTTTTTTATCCAAGGGAACTATTATTTTATAGCTTGCTGTTGTTTCCTCACTTGTCTGCTCAGATTCAACTGTTTTCACTCTAAATTTCTCAGGTAATCCATTTGGAATTCCAAAATGAATTCCTCTCAAGCTTATTAAAATGTCATTTTTAAAGTATTCAAGAGTTATTTTTCTTTTAATTGCAGTTTCAGCAAAAGGTTTCAAAATTGGAGCGAAAATATTAATTAAAGACAAATACAATTTAAAGGGCAAGGCATTTGCAACAAACCTTGCAGTATTTCCAAGAATCCCTTTCTTTTTATGAAACAAAACAAGAACCTTTCCCCCATGTTTGGTTACTCTAAAAAACTCTTTCAAGGCAAGCTTCATTTCCTCTTCTTTTAAATAAAATATCGTTCCCACACAAATTACAATATCAAACTCATTATCCTTGAATCTTTTTAAATTTATAATATCTCCTTGATAAAACTCAAGTTTTTTATTTTTACTGTATTTTTCATTTGCAAACCTTATACATTCAGTGCTTAAATCAACTCCAACAACTTTCTTGGCTCCTTTGTTCAATAACTGTATAGAATAGTCTCCAACTCTGGCTCCAGCATCCAAAATCTTTTTTCCTTCAATTTCAGAATTTTCAAAATAATAATCTAAAAGTTTTCTTACCTCTTCAGCACTTTGAGAATACTCCTTTGTTTCATCAAAAATTTCTCCAGAGTTCATAACATTGCCTGTATCTGCTCTATTTAAGATTTACTTCTCTCAGTTTTAAATAGCAATTCTCTAAAAAAACATTTAAATACTCCTTCATCCCATTAAGGTAATGAAAAAAAGAGGGTGCAAAAATAATTTTTCATTTGCAATTTTATTTACTATCACATCAACTTTTCTATTAATTCCTCTGGTTTCATCAGCCATAATTATAGCATCTCCAGTAGATAGTGGAAATTACACAGGATCTTTATTGTTCAATGTAACTTATGTAAATGTAACAGATATAGCAACTCCTCTAAATGCTACATTTTATTATAATCTTTCAGGAACATGGACGAGAATAGAAAACACTTCCGCAACGGGATGTGCTCTTACAGGAAACAATTGTAACATAACTCTCTCAATATCAGGTTTGACGGACGGTTTTTACAGCATAAACGCTACACTAGACAACGGAACAGATTATGCTTATGTTACTGTTCCTGGAAATCTTGCAACAGAGGTTCTATTTGATAACACACCTCCAATTGTATATCCTGCAAATATCAGTTCTCCTCTAACTTCTTCTAATTATTCATCTACTTTAATATTAAATGTATCAGTTGTAGATGCCTTGGCAGGAGTAAACACTGTTTATTTCAATATAACAAATTCTTCCGGACATTCAAACGCAACCTATACTGCAACTAACGAAGCATCAACTTCAAGATATTCAGTATCAATAAATACGATCAATTTTCCTGACGGAAGATTTAATGTAACTGTCTATGCTAATGACTCTCGTGTAGGAAATTTAAATAGTTCAGCTTTATCCTATTCAATAATTTTTGATAATGCTAAGCCCACCGGAACCCTCTCCTGCTCTCCAAGTTCGACTTATGTAGGGAATTCAATAACCTGCACCTGTTCCAACTCTGATGCTACCTCTGGCGTAAAGACAGTTGTTAATACGGCAAATCCATCAACAGATAATTCAGGAACTTACTCAACATCTTGTGTAATAACAGATTACTCATCTAATACTCTCACGCTAACAACATCCTATACAATAGAATATTTTGCCTCCACAAGAGGTTCGTCTGGAGTCAGTTTGAGCCCAGATTCTTCTGTTTCTAATTGGAGAAAGACAATTCCTAATTCTGCAACTGAGCTTTCAGAAAAGGGTCCAATAACGAAAATTCTCTCAGAAAAAAATAGAGTCTCAATAAAAGTAAATTCAGAAACACACCATGTGGGAGTTATTTCAGTGGGAACTGATTCAGCAACTCTTGAAATTGCCTCAACACCCGTAACTGCAATATTCTCAATAGGGGAAACAAAGAGATTCAATCTAGATGATGATGATACTTACGATATTTCAGTAACTCTTAATTCAATTACAGGAAAAACCACAGATATAACAATAACTCCAATTTCCGAAGAAATCCCATCTTCAGATAAAGAACAACAAGCAACAGAAGAAACTGAAGAATCTGATAAATCTTTTGAAAAATCCGAATCAAGCATTTCGTCAAAGATGGGAATTTCAATCATAATCATTCTTTTAGTAATAGTAATATTGTATTATTTCTTAGTCCTGAGAAAGAAAAGATAATTTTTAATACTCGATATTCCGTAAGGAATGATGGTTTAAGATTTGCTTACAAATCTTTAATAACTCTTCTTTTTTCAGGTTCTAATGGTATTAGTAAAAATCCTCGGAACAATAGACCTTGCAGCAGCTCTCGCATTCTTAATGTTAATCTTCGGTCTTTCAGTCTTTCCGCAGTATATTCTCTTTTGTGCCTTTCTTCTGTTAGTAAAAGGTTTATTCATAATAACTGGAGATGTATTAAGTGTAATAGATTTATTCTCTTCACTAATATTGATTCTTTCCTTATTCATAACACCTTTTTCCATTCTTCTTTGGATTCCGGCTTTTCTTCTATTAGGAAAAGGATTTATTTCCTTTATCTAAATTTTTCTTACCAACCAATTGAAAAAGAAATATTCTCTTCTATGCATTCTTCCAAATTTAACAAGATAAATAACATCTAATAATGAATGGAAAACCATCCCTATAAAAATATAATAAAATTCAATCCAGAGAACTCCAAGCAATCCAACTAATAAATGAAATTCAACTGTATGGAATAAATGAAAATCTCCTTTTCTTTTTATTCCTTTATTCAAATCTTTTTTCTCATTCTTTCCTATCTCTTTATGATATTCAAAATTCTTTCTCAAACTCCAAGCTTTTCCTTTCCAAACCCCATTCAAATAATGATCAAAATCAATCAAAAAAGAAGATAAAAAAACAAGTATAAGATTCAAAGTTCCAACATCGGGAATAAAGAAAAACAAAACAGCAGTCAAAACAGCTCCCCAAAAGATATGCCATCTCGGTAACATATTAGATGTTAACCTCTTTTTTATACGGTAACATATTAATCAAAAACTCCTGAAGCTTTTATAAGTCTCTTAGGATACTCTGCAAGATTCTCATCTATTCTATCAACCCATTTGAAATCCGTACTTGTTTCATCTAATTTAACTTCTACTTCTTCAATAGGTTCAACAAGGAATCCTCCAGAGATTGAATGAGTTCCACTCTTAATGGAATTGCCAAATGCGCTACTATCTTCAAATGCTTCAAAAATTCCAAGATTTTTCAATATTTTAACATTTAATCCAGTTTCTTCAAATGCCTTCCTTTTAACAGCATCTTCAAGTTTTTCATTTTTGTAAATCCTTCCCCCAATAATAAACCATTTCCCATCAAAAGAATCTCCCTTCCTTTTAATCAATAAAACCTTACCCTCCCGAACAATAACTAAGTCAACACAACAAATTGGCATTTTTTCTAAAATATTTTTATATTCTTTCTCAGGAATCTTTTCATCAACAATTTTCATTCCTAATCTCCTTCTATTCTCCCAACTATCTGAGCAAACGCTGGCCTTGTAATCAATACTCCCGCAGTTATTCCTAATATTGTAGTAAATGCAAATCCTTTAAACAATCCAGCTCCTGCCCACCATAATGGAATAAGAGCAAATACTGATGTCAAATAAGCAGCCATGATAATAAACAGCGCTCTTTTCATTTTTTGCTTTAATCCAATTCCTGTCTTTTTAGACGCTTCATCTAAGATAACTATCTGCTGGTCAACTCCTGTTCCTATAGTTGCCAGAATTCCAGCAATACTTGGCAGGTCTAAATTCCATCCAATAAGCGCAGCGAATCCCAAAATAATTAACAATTCAGAGAAAGAAGTAAGCAATAAGGCAAGGCTAGATTTTATCCTTCTATATCTCACAAAGACAATTAAGGAAACAAGAACAATCGAAGAAATTCCTGCCAAAAATAGAAGGTAAATAAAATCTCCTCCCAAAACAGGACTTATGCTATCTAATTTAACTATCTCCAATTTATATGGTAAACTTCCAGTAATTAATATTGTCTGCAATTCGTTCATTTTACTTTTTGCATCTTCTAAAGCAAGTTCTCTTGTACTTCCCTGCCCAGAACCCTGAATACTTACCTCACTTGTTAACTGCCCCTTCAAGTTAGAAGAAATTAATAAAGAATCAACTTCTTTATCGTCTATATAAAGATATAATTTTTCTTCTAAATACTGTCCGCTTGAATCCAATGGAATCTTAGAGGTTATATCTGCATGTTTCCTAGCAGCATCAGAACTTAAGAAAATTGTAAAAGCAAAATTACAACTATATCCTCCAGAAACTTCAACGCACCCTTGAACAGATGCACAAGAAGCATCATTTCTACAAACATCGTTTATATCATTTCCTCCAGTAAATACAGTTTCATTTCCAACCTTAGCTTCAAACTTTCCTTGCTGTCCAATCAATTTTTGCAAATCCTCAGGACTCGCTCCAGCAACTTCAACTAACATAAATCTATTCCCTTCAAAATCAGAAACCCCTTTAATTTGAACGTCAGACAATCCATAAACATTAAACCTATTTCTACTAACTTCAATCAAATCCTGTAATTCCCTTTCACTTAATTCTACATCCGCCTTAACTAACGCTCTTGAACCTCCTCTTAAATCGAGGCCGGTCTTAATCTTCGTCTTTGGAGTGTCTTCAACAGTTATTTCGGGAGTTTCGTTTGTAAATAAGCTATATGTGTTCACATCTGTAACAATATCTATTCTCTTTTCAACTCCATCGGACAAAATTCCTGAAATTTTACTAGCATAATTTTCTTTGGTTGAAATCTCAAAACTGTTAACAGATTTGATTATTTCTCCTGTTCTTAATCCCTCACGATATATATCTGAATTTTCTGAAACACTAGAAACAAAAGCTCCAGACTTAAGACTTGGACTAATGGCTAAAACAGAAAGCAAAAGAGCAATTATTAATATCCATACTCTAAATCCTAGTTTTAATGCCATTATCTTATTCCTCCCCGTTTTTTCTCAACATACATCTTCAAGATTCCAGCATTAGCAAACCATGTATTAATTATATCAAATCCAAGTCCAATCAACAGTATAGAAAATATTTGTCTTAATGTTTCGGAGAAATTATATATAATAAACAACGAAACAGCAATAGCAGAGATACTTGTTAAGGTCATAGTTATTCCAGTTTTAAAACTATCAAATATCCTTCCATTAACGCTTCCTTCCCCATTCTTTAACAATCTACTTGTTAACAGAATATCTGTATCAACACTATAACCTATCAACATCAAAAAAGCGATAATTCCAGCAATAGAAATTTCAAATCCTAAAATATTAACCAAAGCTATTGTCATAACAATATCTGCAAAAGCACTCAATATAACTGCAAAACTTGGAACAAAAGTCCTAAAAACTAAAAAAACAACAATTGCCATAAAGACAAAAGCCAAAACAATAGCGTTCCTAACTTGCTTGTAAAATCCGGCACTCAAAGTTTCTCCAGTAAATTCAATACTACTATTTTCTTGATTCAACTTATATCCCAATACATTTTCTAAACCTTCAGTAATCTCATTAACTCCTGCCTTTGTTTCAACAAAAAATCCTATCTGTCCTCCTGATCTAAAATCTCTTATCTCTCTTATCCTTAAATCAGGAAAATCAGTTTTCAATTGTGACTCAATAACTACAATATCTGCCTTTGCATCAAAAACACTAACGCTCGTTCCCCCAGTTAGGGTAACATCTTTTCTTATTATGTCTCCATTATCTTGTGTAAAAACATAAAGATATCCAATAGAAAATATCAACAATAAAGCAGGAATAACTAAAAGCAACTTATAACTTTTGTCATACCAATTCTTTCTTCCGTGTTCTTCTTCCATATTATTCTTTATTCCTTTCCTTTATAAATTTAACAAATGCGCGATAGGGGAATCGAACCCCTACCATTTGGTCTTCTCGATTCAAGAAATAATTGAATCCTGGAAACCAAAGATTCTACCATTAAACCAATCGCGCTCAAATATATCTCTCCATTATCTCTTTTAAATCTTCTGATTGTAAAATCAGAATGATACTAAGAGCTTGCTCTTTTAACTTACGATTCAATAAATTTAATAACTCTTTTTCTTTCTATTAAACATGATGTATAAAACTTCTGAGAAGATAATCGGAGCAATAACAGCAATCTATATCTTAATATTTTCAGTAGCATATATGCTCCAAGGAAATATTGAATTCCTTGCATATATCGCTGTTTTAATTATCATCGCCGGAATTATTTGGAAAACTCTTCCAGATACGAAACTTGACTCTCTTGCTCTTTCTGGGCTTTCTCTTTGGGGGATTTTACATCTCGCCGGAGGTGGAGTAAAACTTTCAAATGGAGGAGTTCTCTACGGCTTACATTTAATCAACATAATAGATAAGGGAGGACAATTCTTCATCTTAAAATATGATCAGTTTGTTCATTTCCTTGGATTCGCAGTAACAGCAATAGTTATCTTTCAAATATTACAGCCAAGATTCAAATCTCAAGTATCCAAAAAAATGCTATACTTCATAACAATCATTTCTGCTTTAGGTCTTTCAGCAGCAAACGAAGTAATAGAATTCGCAGCCTTCTTATCAATCCCAGACACATGGGTTGGAGATTTCTATAATCTCGCTCTTGACCTTGTTTTCAATACTCTCGGAGCAATAACTGGAACAATTATTTCTGTATTTAGATTGAGAAAGTAAAATCCCAAACGCCCGAGATAGGATTCCTGAAGCTTAACTAAGCGAAGGGACAGAGATTTTCCTAATCTCTGGATGTTCAAATCCCAAACGCCCGAGATAGGATTTGAACCTACGACCCTCACATTACTTCGGAAAGTCTCATCCTTCTCTACTTTCTGAAGGACGAAGAGACACTCTCCGTAGGAGTGTGATGCTCTATCCAGGCTGAGCTACTCGGGCATAATAAAATCAATCTAAGAAGCGTTTTAAAATTAACTAATCCAAAGAATTCAGGTTTAGCTGATCAACAGAAATATAAAATCTTGCTTCCAATTTGCCCCCATGGCTCCCTTGTCTAGCAGGGGCATGCAAGCAGTAATTATGGCTACGCATACTCTCCTGATCTGGGTCCTTAGCACTAAGCTGCCAAAATTCTCCTTCAGACCAAAAGTTTGTTAATCCTCTTGAAGTTCCCTCAGGAGTCACCGCCTCCACAGAATAAAAGATTCTCCTACCCCTACCACTACTTCTAATTATCTTTAAAGGTCCCCTATAAATGTTTAATGTTCCATTGCCCTCTATATCGACTATTCCAAAGCTCCCATTAAAGAAAACAGGTACACCATCCTCCGCAGATAGACTAGCTAACAATTTACCTAACTCAGCTCCTCTTGCTCTATTAATTCTTTCTCCACGACAATATGCCTCTTGAATTGCTGTCTCTGCCATTTAGCATTCCAATCAAACCACTATTTAAGAATTATTGTAATGCGGGTGCTAGGATTCGAACCTAGGTAGGCACTAAGCACAGTGGATCTTGAGTCCACCCCGTTTGACCACTCCGGCACACCCGCACAAATGCACAAACAAACAAAAGTCTGG
>Ga0210057_1003338_pt1 | contig 22226 bp, 17 predicted proteins | sample CryGeyCG2114_010_2_FD_183968 | JGI IMG/M metagenome (GOLD analysis project Ga0210057, IMG submission 183968) | Groundwater microbial communities from aquifer - Crystal Geyser CG10_big_fil_rev_8/21/14_0.10 (SPAdes) (version 2) | ecosystem: Environmental > Aquatic > Deep subsurface > Groundwater ...
AAGACGCAACGAATGAAATAATCATAGATGATGTTAAACAACTAATTAACCATTTAACTCTTCAGTTGTTTAAAAGATTATATAAAAAAGATAATAACTGGCCGGTCTTATCCTTGGAAAAACTTTTTGAAAAATATGCAAAAATTGACTATAAAAAAATGATTGAAGAAGATGATTATTTTTTTCAAGTTGCAAAAAATAAAAACTACAATATTCAAAACACAACGTGGAATGAATTATTTGATCAGATTCTTGTCAATGAAATCGAACCAAAATTATTTAAAGGACCAGTTTTTATCAAAGATTTTCCCAGCCGTCTTTCACCACTTTGTCTTCCCAATAAAAATAAACCTTATCTTGCCGACAGATTTGAATTTTATATAAATGGAGTTGAAATCGCCAATGGAAACACTGAAAACACAAACAGTAAGACAATAGAGTTATTGTTCAAACAGGAGAAAGTTAAGCGAGAAAAACTCGGATTAGTAACGTCTCCAGTTGACAACGCATTTATCAAAGCGCTTGAAAAAATGCATCAGTCCGGAAAAATCTTCGCCGGTATTGGTCTTGGTTTGGAAAGATTAATTAAGATACTCAGCTAGATTTTCCAGACTTTTATCATCATGTATCGATAACGCAATAACTTTCGTCCCAATTTTTTCTAATATTTTTGTTTTCTTTTTCACTTCAGAAAATGTAATCAAGTCTGTTTTAGTCAACAAAATTATTTGTTTTTTTTCCAATAAAATTGAGTTATATTTTTTCATTTCATCAATCACCACCTGGTAATCTTTTTCCAAATCAGATGATTCACTAGAGATACAATGCAGTAATAATCTAACTTTTTCCACATGTTTTAAAAATTTAGTTCCCAGTCCTTTTCCGGTCGATGCGCCTTCAATTAATCCTGGAATATCCGCAATAATTTTTCTATCAAGCTCACCTAAATTAGGCTCTAGTGTTGTAAATGGATAAGCAGCCACTTTAGCTTGTGCTTTGGTTAATGCATTTAATAAACTACTTTTTCCGGCGTTTGGTAAACCGATTAATCCAATATCTGCAATTAATTTTAAGATTAACTTTATTCGTTTCTTTTCACCGTCATATCCAACTTGAAATTTTCTTGGCGTCTGACGAGTTGAAGTTTTATATTTTTCGTTTCCAGCGCCGCCTTTCCCACCACGACAGACAAGCAGAGGAGAGTTTGAGGTTTTTAAAACTGTTTCCGTCTTACTTTCCAGATCAATAACTGTCGTATTTTCCGGAAGCTGCAAAATCAAATCCTTAGCGTTTTTTCCCGATCGCAAAAATGCTTCACCAGACGCACCATCAGCGGCTGCGTATTCCCGCACTTTAAAAAACCGGTTTAGATTAATGTGATTATGACTGGCAGAAAAATAAACATTTCCTCCGGCGCCTCCAAACCCGCCGCACGGACCACCACGTTTGGGAAAAAACGCCACTTTTCCATTTCCTCCTCTTCCTCCCTGAACTGTAATTACTGCTTCGTCAATGAACATATAGTATCATGATACATAAATCAATCACAAAATAGTAATTATTATCTGTTTCTTGGAGGATTTACAAGTCTTCTAATATAAATCATTGCTACTACTTGTGATTGAGCTTCATCGTTAAATAGAGCAAGTATATCAGCGTTTGCTAATCCTTTATTGATTAAATAACCAACAAAACGATCACTAAAATTTTTTGCCCACTCTTGTATTGATATTGGATTTCCCCCTTTAAAGGTCAAACAATTAATTAATGGAATAGGTATCGTTCTTAATTGTGTCATTGCAGATGTTAATATCGGAATGGCTAAGGCATATAATTTTAATCTTCTATCAGTCGGAGAAAGAGCGTCTTGGATTATTTGTTGTTTCAGATCAAGAAGAACCGCTGGAGGTGTAAATATTCCTAATCTTGGATTAATGGTTATATCATCTTCATTCTGTCTGATTAAACTTCCAGCTCTAAGCAACAGACCTGATTCAAAAAGAAGTCGTTGTATTGCATTTAGTTTTAATGTTGTATATGTTTCATCACAGGATTTTAATATTTCTATACAAAACCTGTCTACGTTAATAACGTGTTGTCCTTTTGCATAAATTGCTTGTAGTCTTAATATGATTTCTGTTTTTATTAATATTAATCTTTCCTCACTAAAGGAAGTTTGTTCGATTTTTGTTTCTCCAATCGTTACCGGAATTGTACTATCACTATATACTATTTCTAAATGAGTAGGGTCTAAAACTGGAATGCTTCTGCCATACATTTTATCATTCCATTGGCTTTGAGTTGAAAAAGAAAGCATGCCCAAATCTTGATCAAATAATTCATTCCAGGCAACTAGATCCATAAAGTCATCGGTTTCGTCACCTCGAGACTTACCATTCAAGGCAAGATAAAATAACTTTAAACCACTGACTTCATCTCCGACTTCCTCCCATGCTTCTGCTTGTTCAGTAATTGTTCTTATATTAAACTGCGAATAAGTTGGAGATGACCTTTGAGCAGGGACTCGTGGATCTTGAACTAATTTTATATTAAAAGCATTATTCGCTAAGAGTTTCAATTCAAAACCAGGTGGAGCATTATGAAAATATGGTAGTAATCGCAAAAATCCTGTTCTTGCTGAAGTTAACAACGTATAAATCGGATTTATTTCAAACATCAATGCGATCTCTTTAATTAGCAATTCTTGTAAAGGAATTGGTATTTTTTTCAGATTATCTCGATAACCATTCGTACTATAGACTACTCTTCTCATTTCACTAACAATTTTTTCAATTATATCCCAACCTCTATCTTCAGTAAAAGCGCGCTGAAAAAAATCTTGATTATCATGTCCCCCAAGAAAAAACATATTAGTTCTTATTGCCCTAAATGCTCTTTCTAATTCTTTATCTATATCATTAGTATCAATCTCGGTTTTCTCATAATAATCCGGAAATTTTAATACTTTTCTGAGTTCATCAATGTCTTTCGATACAACATACAAACCATTCTTAGTACACTTAAGCGTCACAGCTACGTTTCCTTTCCTTGAAACGCTATGCCCTGCTCTTTTATCTTCTCTCTCGTCTCTTAAACTATGAGAATATAACCCTGTGTGAAACAAAAATTTTGTTTCTCCATCTTGAATTATTTTAATTTCTCCGCTCCTAATTTTGTTATTTGTAGCAACTGGCCCATACGAAACCACAATTTCGATCTCATCTTCAAGAGTATGTGTTTGAAATACTCTTCCATTTTCATCTTGAGTTATGGAACTTGAATTGCCAAATAGATTATAGCTTGTTTGAAAAAATATTGTTTTTATTCTCTCTCTATCAGTGTCGTTTAAAAGTGTCAGTTTTCCTGCTTTTGTATCAAAGTCTGTTGGCCCAACGCCTGCTAATTTTTCAGCTAATTTTTTTGGGTTAACGCTCTTTGAAGTTGAATCACCCAATAATCCATAAAACTTTCTCTTTCTTTTTCCCATTCCCTCAACTCCTTTTTCATCTTCAAACATTTTGGCAAATCTATTTCTAACAATGTCAATTCTATCTGTGGGTTGAGCCATCCTCATTAATGCGCTTTGAACCCCATTCAAGACTATCCCGATACCATTTAATGAAGTTGTAAATTCGCAAATATATTGTTCTGCAAGAAATGATATTTTAGGATCAAGACGTGGGAATATTTCTAACAAATTAACTTTAGTATAGGTAGTATTTTCTACCTCAACTCTTCTATACCTATACTTTTCCAGAACCATAGTTTATAAACTAGTTTATTAATAAATATCCACGATTACGTAGCGTTTGAATTGTGGTTTTTGGAAGACCTAGTTCTTGAAGTTTGTTGCGTAAGCGGGCAATGATGCGATCAATTGCCCAATCTGAATATTGATCTTCTGTGTTAATTGGCCAAATAGCTTTGGACATCTCATCACGAGTAATAATAAAACCTTTACGGTTAAGTAATATTTTTAATGCATGTTTTTCTTTTTTAGAAAAATTACTGTCAACATTCACATCATTTAAAACTATTTTATTATCATTAATTACCATGAATATTTTAGGCAAATACTGACGAATGTAATTTTCTAAAAGTAAAATCGAAAGTTTATCACCAGTGACTAATCCAATCTTTTTTAGATAATTAAAACTATGTTTTTCTAATTCACCAATAATTGACTTTCCTTCAACAATTGCCCTTATAACTTTTTGTTCTATCTCAGAACAACCATGATAAATCTGTTCTAATCGCACGTTCATTGCCTCTGATACAAAAGCCTTATCTAAATGAGCCTTTGGCTCGTCACGTAAGATTCGCATTGTCTCTTTCAATAGCCATGTATGTCCACCACAATTATCTACAATTTTTTCTTTAACTTCTCCTTTGATATTTAAATTCCATTTATTCTCTAAATATTTTATAAATGCATAAGCGTCTTTTTGATCATATAAAGAATAGTAATTTACATTACTAAAAAAACTCGTTTGGCAAAAATTCTTAGCTATTAAACGATCGGTAACATCTCTTTCAAAACAAAGAATAAATCGATAACGTGAATTGTCTTCCTGCAGAGTGACAATATTTTCTAAAAGTGCGTAATTCTTTTCTTCGAGTGCTTGTTCTGCGTTAAGAATAAAAATTCCAATCAATTTTTTTGTATCACCGTTTAACTGCTTTTTAATTAGCATTTCTAAATCTTCAATATCTTCGGTATCTTCTGCGATTAAACGAACTTTTATAATCGTACGCGTGTCTTGGAATTGTTGAATTATTTGATCAGTACGACGAACACGATCGGATTTTGGCGCAAAAAGAAAAATAGCGGGTTCACCCGTCTGAAATAAATGCAGACACTTATGTACAAATTCTTCGTATCTTGACGGTACGAAATAATTGTATTGCACAGTCAAATTATACACTGTAAATATGTAAAAAACAAGTTATATGACATTTTTCCGTCTTCTAACTTGTCAGACTTCAAATAGTATAACACATAAATATTGTCTGATATGTTGTCAAGCAACCGATACTATAAGACTTTACAATTGAAAATATGAATTTAATACAAATCACTCAAACCAGACCGGCGATGAATTTTTCACTTTCCCATAAGTTCAATTTACAAATTGCTAAAGAAAGAATTGCATACCGATCAATGCAATTTATTAGCAGTCAATCAAGCGATCGAAAAGATCGCAGCAGTTATCAATTTATATAAACAAATGTTTAAATTTTGCCACAAAACTGTAAATAAATTTTATGATTGGTTTTCATCGGGCTGCTTTTGGTTTTTTATCATTTTATTTATTATCTGTCTTTTCCATTACTTACCTGTTTATAAATAATTGGTTTATTCTTATGCTAAGAATAACTGCATAAAACTACCCTCAACTCCAATAAATCAGTAAAATATGGTAGAATTATTGCTCAATGCAAAATAATATATTAAAAATCGTTGTTACGGTGGTAATCAGTTTTATTCTTCTGTATTTAATCTATCTTCTTATTAATAAACTAACTCAAACTTATTTCCCTGAAATTAATGTTATTTCAAGAAACGACTTAATAAAATGGTCACCGGATAAAAAAAATATCCTGGTGGAATATAGTGACTTTCAATGCCCAGCCTGTAAAAACTTTCATGATTTTCTACAGGAATTTGAATCTAGTTCAAGCGCCAATTATTCAATCACCCAAAAAGTAACCTTAGTTTTTCGTCATTTTCCACTCTATCAAATTCATCCAACCAGTATGGATGCAGCCTATGCTGCCCAAGCCGCCGCTCTTCAGGGAAGATTCTGGGAAATGGATGATCAACTATTTGGTAAACAAGATGTTTGGTCAACCAGTCCCAATCCAAGACAGAACTTTATCAATATGGCAAACGAAATAAAATTAGATATTGAGAAATTTAAATCAGATATGGATTCAAAAGTTGTGAAAGATAAAGTCCAGGCTGACTTAACTTCAGGTAATAAAGCAGGAATTAATTCCACTCCAACATTTTTCCTGAACGGTAATAAAATTGAGTTGACAACTTTGGATGAATTTAAAAAACTGCTTCTTAAATAAAGACAGTCTTATAAAGACTGTCTTTAATAAAATATGAATAAGTTCAATTTACAGCTTGGTAAAAAAAACATACGCACGTTTTTCGCAATCCCGCAGTCAAGCCAATATCAGACCATAAACCAACTTATTGTCAAACCTAAATCAAAAATAATTAGAGATGAAATTTGGCGCAATCCAATAGTGTTTACTGATAAAAAAACTAATATTAGTTTTCACCAACAACCGAAAATTGTCAAACAAAAAATTAAACCAATATGGACAATACAAGATTACTCGCCACAATTAATAAAAAAATACTCTTATTTATTAAAACCAAATCGTTTTATTAATGGACAAGATCTACGAATTATCAAAATTGTCAACGATTTAAAAATCATCTCAAAAAATAAAAAATCGTTGTTGATAATTATTCAAGCTTTTTACGATCATATTCTTTCTAACCTTACCTATGGCAAACCAATTGACGGTCTATATTCATACGATCAAGTATTAAACGAAAAAGTTACTGACTGTGGAGGTTTTTCTTCGTTATTATTATCATTACTACAATCAATTAAAATTCCAGCACGTTTAGTGGTAGGATTTCTTATTAAGCATAATAGTATTTTTCAAAATACATTATCAATGTTACACGTTTCGCGTTACACGTTTTGCGACTTACTGATTCACGTCTGGGTCGAAGTATTACTCCCTGATAAAATTTGGTTTCCTCTTGACCCTGCAATTGAATGGCGAAGAAGTAGGGGACTGACAAAAAGACAAGGTGGATTTGGAATAATTCCCGCTGACAGATTAGTAGTATCTTATGGACAGGATTTTAAAATATCTAGACCTGATAAAATAATTACAGTAGATTTATTGCAAAAACCAGTTAATTATTAATAGTAATATTTATGTCATTGCAAGGAAGTCACGCTTAGCGTGACGACGTGGCAATCTCGTTAATATAGAACAACCTATAAAGCTTAGTTGGGTTTATTGGTAACGGGATTGCTTCACCCCGCTAAGCGTGGTTATAACCCCGCATTGCGGGGGTTCGCAATGACATTATAACTAATTATGATCTCCACTGACTTTGCTCCGAATGAATCATGCAGTGACGCCTGGCAATCAATTAAAATGATTGTCCAACCTTGGTGCTGGAAACAAGGATCTAGCCTTAAACAACTGAACTGGCAAATACAACGACTATTTGCTAACAAGCATATAACTTGGTTTTTGGCTGGTCGAAGTGCTCTATATGCCCTATTTAAAGCATTAAAATTACCTTCTGGAAGTAAAATTTTAGTGCAAGGATATACTTGCGAAGCTGTGGTTTTACCAATAATCGCCCTTGGACTAAAACCGGTTTACATCGATATTGAAACTGAAAGTTATTCAATGAATCTGAATGATTTTAATCATAAACTATCGGATAATTGTAAAGCTGTTATCATCCAACACACTTATGGCTTAACACCAAAGTACCGTGAACAAATCATTACACAGGCTATAGGAAAAAAACTCGTAATTATTGAGGATTTGGCACACGGATGGGACAGAAATCTAGTTCAAAAATCAAAAATCAAAAGTCAAAATTATTACCGATTATTGTCGTTTGGGCGGTCGAAAAGCCTTTCTTCCGTATTTGGATCTGCGATCTTAACCAATAACAAACCTATAGCTGATAAATTAAATGAATTGACAAAAAATTTACCATATCCAAAAAACCTTTTTATTTTAAAATGCTTGTTGTATAAGCCCATTTCATGTCTAATTAAATCAATGTATGATTGTATCATTGGAAAATGGCTTCATTATATGATTCGAAAACTTAACCTATTAATCCCGGAAATAACTCCACAAGAAAAACTTGGTAACTACAATATAGTATTTAACAAACAATACCCTAATGCATTAGCTTATCTATTGCTCAAACAGATGAATAAACTTGATCAGACTAATGCTATCCGCCGAAAAATAGTCAAATATTATTCTAATGCGTTCAAAAAAAGTCAACAACCCAACTTGTGGTATGATAAAGCTTTAATTCGTTATCCTTTGGTGATTAATAATCGAGATCAAGTATTAAAAATATCCGCAACTAAAAACATTTATCTTGGAACTTGGTATAGTCAACCGGTTGCACCAAAAGGACTAAGTTTGTCTAAGGTGGAATACAAAATAGGTAGTTGTCCCATAGCAGAGAATGTTTGTCAAAAAATTATTAACCTACCAACCAATGTTTCTCTTAAAACCGCTGGAATAGTCGTCCAATTATTAAACGATGTTGCTTCAATAAATTAATTTAATAAAGCATAAATTATGAAAATAAAAATTATTAATGATAAAAAAACTTGGAAGAAGTTTTTTGAAGAAAATAACTCGCCCTCTTTTTTGCATTCATGGGAGTGGGGAGAATTCCAAGAGAAACAAGGAAGTAAGATAACAAGATTGGGGATTTATGATGAGAATAATTTATTTGCTATTGTATTCGTAATAAAAATCCGATCTAAAAGGGGGAATTTTTTATTTATTCCGCACGGTCCAATTATTGGAATAAAGAATAAAGAATTAAGAATTATGAATTACGAATTACGAATAAAAAATGTTATATCTATTTTAGTTAATTACTTAACTGAAACAGCAAAAAAAGAAAGGTTTGATTTTATTAGAATTTCGCCAATTTTACTTGATACGCAAGAAAATAAAAACACTTTTGAAAAACTTGGTTTTAAAAACGCACCGATTTATATGCATGCAGAACGAATATGGCAACTAACGTTAAATTTACCGGAAGATAAATTACTTGAGCAAATGCGCAAATCCACCCGTTACTCAATTAATCGGGCAATCCGTGAAAACGTTGTCATTGAAAAACGTACGGACCAAAAAGCAATAAATGATTTTTTAGAAATTTATAAAGAAACAGTGTTTCGTGAACAATTCGTCCCATTTTCCCGGAAATTTATTCAAGATGAATTTCAAACATTTAAACAAAACAATAACGCAATATTTTTCTTTGCAAAAATAGCTATAAATAAAGAAACTGAATTTTCTACACAAGTCAGTTGTCCGAGCGTTGTTACTACCTTCGCTGAAGAAAACTTATCTACCAGTAATCAAAAGACCATTAACAACGAGACTAGTCGCGAGTTGATCTTGTGTAAAAATTCAGTTTCTGATGAGAAAACAATCGCAGCTGCCTTAATAATCTTCACCAAATCCACTGCTTTTTATCACCAAGGCGCTACCACTCATTCCAAGATACCAGGATCACATCTTTTGCAATGGGAAGCAATCAAGGAAGCAAAAAAACGCGGCTGCCAATTTTATAATTTTTGGGGAATTCATCAACTTGGTCGCACACCAAAAAACTGGGTTGGTCTAACCCTTTTTAAACAAGGGTTTGTCGGAGAGCAAGTAGATTATCTCACTACCCAAGATTTAATTTTATCATTAAAATATTATCTAACCTATTGGTATGAAAAATATTTGAACTGGAGAAGGGGAGTGTATTAATAAACCTTTACCAAACCCTTATTTAGCACCTTATTAAAACTATTTCTCAAAAACCACAAGGATAAAATTAAATAAACAAAGTTAAGTATAAAACTAATGTAAAACTTATTTGGATCGGCCTTTCCTTTTGAAATTATCTCCCTTATTCCTTCAAATACATAACTTACAGGAATAAATTTAGCTACAGTCTGTGCCCATACTGGTAAAATAGAAACCGGATAATATAAAGCAGAAAATGGAGATATCAATGCAACTACAGTCCATGCAAATGTTTGTACTTTTGTTCCAAAACGTAAAATTAGTCCAGCCACAAAAAAACCCACTGCCCAACCGGTCATAATTAATAAAGCAATGATTGGAATAAAATTCCAACCAAAAAATAAAATATTAACTTTATACAGTATAAACGCCATCAGTAATGCAAAAGAAAAACTCATGAAAGCCTTAATTACTCCGATTATTAAAAAAGCCATAATCCATTCTCCAAATTTCAAAGGTGACACAAACATATTAATCAAGTTTTCGTTCCATAAATCCTCAAGTAAATTAACAGTAATTTCATACTGACCACGCCAAATAATTATCCAGAATAAGATTCCTGACATAATGATAAGAATGACTTTTGATGCATCTGGCATGTAACTTCTAAAGTAGACTGAGGTTAATCCCCAAAGCATCAAATCAATTGTTGGCCAATAAAAAGCATCAGAAATCCGATCATAGCTTCTTCTGAATAAATACATAAAGCGTAAAATAACGGCATAGATTCGATGAATTTTCATATTTTTCTTGTCATTTGTAAAAAGTAATCTTCCAAGGTGGGTTTATTAATACTAATTTCATCATAATAAACTCCCTTATCCATTAAATCGCGTAAAAATTGGGCAATTTCCCGCTCTTTAACATCAACAACGATGTACCTGCCATTAATCTTATATGCATAATGTTGCTTTTGACAAAATTCTTCAGTTCTTTTAAGTCCATCTTTTACTAATAATTCAATATGAGAAATTTCAATAGTTTTTGCCAATCCTACAGGCGTATCATTGGCAATAATCTTACCGTTATTTATAAAAATCACCCGGTCACAAACTTCCTCCACTTCAGCCATATTATGTGAAGTGATAATAATCGATACATTAAATTTTTTTCGTTCTTCAAGGAGAAAATCGCGAATATAAGTTGCCACATCCGGATCAAGAGAAGCTGTTGGCTCATCAAGAAGTAGTATTTTTGGATAGTTGATAAATGCTTTTGCAAGATTAACTCTTGTCAGTTGACCGGCTGACAAATCAGTCATAGGTTTATCAATTAGTTGTTCAATTTTAAATGTCTTAACAATCTCTTCAATGCGACTTTGACGATTTTTTATTTGATACAAGTAGGAAATAAATGTCAGATTTTCTTTAACAGACAATCTCCATGGTAGTTTCGTATAGGTAGATGAAAAATTAACCTCTTCTAATATCTGCGTTCGACTTTGAACCAGGTCTTTTCCAAAATATTGTATTGTTCCGGTTGTTGGAGTCAACACTCCCAAAAGCATCTGTAATGTGGTGGTTTTTCCAGCTCCATTAGGCCCCAACAAGCCCAAAATCTCACCTTCCTGTAATGAAAAGGAAATATCGTCAACCGCAACTTTATCTTTGAATTTTTTCGTTAAATTATTTACCACAAGAATGTTCATAAAGCCTATTGTAACACAAATGTCATTGCAAGGAATCCCGTTTGACGGGATGACGAAGCAATCTCGTTAATATAGGACGTCTTATTGGTGACGGGATTGCTTCTCCGCCAACAGGCGGATCGCAATGACATTGTTAAATATGGGTTTGTTATGAAAGAAGACTATTTATATTGTCCTGACAAGATAAAATCCTAAAAGGGGAGTAATAAAAGGCAAAAAATAGGGGTGGTTTAGACAAGGGAAGTAAAGCGCTTTATTTAAAGAGATTTAAGATTTATGAAATAAGAATTTATTAATATCTTTAATGATTCGGCAGATTAGAATAATCCAACCACTTCTCTGTCTTTCACTCTTCAAGACGTCGTAAAAGATATAATTTACGACGTTATTCATATTCGCTTCTCTAGATATATGTCTGTCATTTTTTTACTTAATGTCATAATTAGTTATCTCTCCTAAATAGCAGAGTACTCAATAGCGCATCACTCTCTCTTTTTTACATATCTGTAGTTTACCACGTTTATATTATTGATAATTGATCATTTTCTCGTTTAATTTACCTCTTCTCCGATGTTAATAAATATCCATAAAATTAAGTTCGTTTTTAGCTTGTTTTATCAACCTATATATTAATTATTGAGGCTAAAGTATAACTATCTTCTCTTCTATAGAATAGTTTAGATTGCTATAACATTCTACATTAACTATTTTGAAGCTAAATTACTAAGCACAATACTCTCTTTAAGGGTAGATACTAATTATATAATTTAGATTGTCAATATAATCTATAATACGAATTACCAAGCTGTACAGATTGATAGTTAATTAAGTAAACTTATTTAATACGGAGTATAATGACGTTCTATATCATTAATATTGAAGCTAAAACAATTAAGTTATCCACATACTGCCACCAGTATAATGAAAGAAAGAGCGTAGTGATAAGTTAATCTTAAATTAATAGCTTTGTTCTGAGTATTGAATATCTAATAAATATTTTTGTCTAACTAATAGATTGAGGGTATGTATTAAATACATCTTATAGTATTTATTAACTATAGGACTAAATACTATAAGATATATTGTTCACGACCGTTGTTTTTCTCTTCTCCCCCTCTCCTCTACTTTCTTGCGTGTCATAAAAATTTCAAAGCTGTTTGAAAACTTAATTGACAGCTTTATAAGTGCCTGTAATGAAAACTGATTTTTATGATTAGGTTCAGTTTTCAAACAGGCTCTTACCTACCACTTTAAAGATAAAAAACTAATCAACAATACAAATCCGATTACAAAAATATATTCCCGAATAATTTTTTTAAAAAAACGTTGATTGTAATAGCTATAAACAAGACCCGCCAAGCTATAATAACTTGCTGAAAGTAATAACGCACTAATAGCCACCCTCATGGGAATGAAAGATAACCATATTGCCACCTCGCCCATAATCATACCAACGACTATGCCATATAACCAGATTTCCCTTTCAATAATTAAATCCAATTTAACCGACCACAATAAGTGAAATAACATTATTGATGTTAACGTTGTTATTAATAAACCATTAATTATAAAACTGAATTGTAACGATAAAATAACATTGATAAGTAAAAAAATTGAGAATACTTGAAAAAAGAAGTTAACAGAGAATGCTGCTCGATATAATTGTAAATTCGTTTTTACCCCAACATTAAAAATATTGGCGGTCAATAGGATTGCATATAAAGAAACTCCATAAAAAACAATAAAGGGGAATCTCGTTAACCAACGAACTGGAAACAAAAAATAAAAAAAATAAACGGCAATCGTAAAAAACAACGGCAGAATGAATAACATCACCCACTCAACTTTTCTTATTCCTTCGCTAATCGTAAACCAAGTAACCAAATATGTTACGGATAAAAATGTTGGGATAAAAAACCATGCTTTATCAAAAAAATAAAAGGTCGCAATCAACATAATTCCTGTTATAAAAAGAGTTCCTATAACAATTCGTATACGCTTATCATACTTTGTAATTTTATTTATCAACAGGTGTAAATATTTTTTAACCATAATTTGCAAATACATGATGAACATCATCAAGTTCCTCAAGTAAGTTAATTGTATTAATCACCGACTTTAAATCTTTTGATTCATCAACAAAAACCTTTGTTAATGGTTGATAGTATAATTCTGGATTGGCTTTGATTAGATAAGTTGTTTGTAGCTCGTTAAAATAATTAATATTTGTAAAAGGAAAATAAATAATAGTATTTTTTTCATCCTCTTGAATATCAAGTGCCATTAGTTTTTCAATTAACAACAAAATTATTGTTTCATTATAATCGGCCTTATTTAGGGCTATCATTGCACAACGTCTAAATAGATAAGAAACCGCTCCCCGATTAACTAATTTTCCTCCACTCCGTTCCAGCTTTAATTTTATTTCTGATAAAGTGCGATTAATATTATCTGTTGTTGCATAAATAATCAGAGCAACTCCATGAGGGGCATAAGCCTCGTATATTACTTCCTTCAGGTTAATTTTGTTTTCACCACTCCCCTTTTCAATCGCCCGAGCAATGCTATCTTTTGGCATATTTGCTTGATGTGCCTGATCGATTGCTAAACGCAGCTTAAAGTTATTATCAGGATTTATAATGCCATTATTTTCTAGTACTGCCATTGTAATCATGCGCGATATCTTAGTAAACTGCTTTGATTTGGCTTTATCATTAATTTCTTTTTTCCTTTTAATATTTGCCCATTTAGAATGTCCTGACATAATATCAGTTTAAAGTTTATAGACTATTTTTATTATACTCAATTATCAATAAAAAAACATTCACATAGCTTTAATATTTATTAAAAATATTTGATTGCAAACCGGTATAAGAGTGGTATACTTGTTCCTATTTATGACTGATCTTGAACACTTAGAGCAACTCGCAATCGAGGCTGCTTTGAAATCTCAGTGGAAAATGGCCATTGTCTATAATCAAAAAATACTGGCAGTTGAACCAGATATTCCTGTTTTATTACGACTAGGCTATATTAACTTTAAGATTGGCAATTGGAAAGAGGCACGTAAATATTATCAAAAAGCATTGAGAATTCAACCCCTTAATCGTCTTGCCTATGTTAATCTGGAGAAAGTTAAGATTCTGGAAAAAAAAGGTTATAAAAGTAAAAATAAAACAAACACTATTGATCTAAATCAATTTCTTGAAATCACCGGAAAAACTAAAAATGTCTGTTTGGTAAATATTGGACAAAAAAATATAATTGCTTCTTTAAACATTGGACAACCAGTTAATTTAATCCAAAAAAAACGGAAAATCGAGATACGTACTCAAGAAAATGAATATATTGGTTCTCTTCCAGATGATCTTTCAAAACGATTATCCTATTTTATTAAGGCTAATAGTATTTATGAGGCATTTGTAAAAGAAAGTGATCTTATTTACGTTGTTATTTTTATTAGAGAAGTAAAAAAAGGTAAAAAAGTCACAAACTATTTATCATTCCCACGCAATATTCAGTCTCAATTAAATAAAATTAGTCAAAATGAAGAAAGCGATCAAGATGATGATTCAGAAGAAGAATTTTGGGAAGAGGAAGTTTCTGATGTTGGTCGTTTGGAAAACGAATTGGAGGAGGATAATTTCCTCCCTGTCCAATCTGAAGATGACGAAGAATAATGTTTTATCTGCTGCCTAAAAAAAATAATTGAACCCTTCACTGTCTTCCCTGTTATTAATTTCTTTAAAGAAGTGGGAAGATCATAATCATGCATAGAAATTACAGCAAAAATAATTGATAAAAATAGTATCGTAAAAAAAATATAAATCATAGTTATTCAATTTCCCAATCTTTTTCTAAACTATTTAAACGAACAATAATATCAACTGAACCTGTCTCTACTTTATTTTTACTACATTGAAAAAAATTTACAATCGCATCAACGGTTTTAATAACCTTAATATTATTATAGTCAACCTGACATTTAATATTATTTCTTTGTTGAAGATTTTCAGAAAGATCAACAATCTTAATTCCATTACCCTCAATTATATTGCTTAATAATAAAGCGGTGCGATAGTTTTTTTGATAAATGATCGCAACATTTGCACGTTCTTGTCGTAGGTTTTTACTATACCAATATCCGAGATATTTATTTGCAAATTTTTCTCTTTGCCAAACAAGATCATTATCTTTATCAGTAATGACTAAACTTGCAATATTTTGATTAATTTCCCGTTCTTGGAAAAAAAATAAAATAAATAAATATAAGCGGTCAAACCACCCCGCATTACTTTTATAAGTAACGAGTTGGTTTATCGAAGGCAGTAATAAAAAATTCTTATTTTGATTTTGATAAATCAAATCGCTATCTGGATAAAAATATATGTGCGTAAAGTTAGAAAATACAGCTGAAAATGTTTTTTGTAATAATTGGGGCTTTTTTTCAAGTCTTATTAATTTTCCCAGTGAACCAGCCCGATATTCACCATAACCTCCAGGAACTTTCATTCGGATATCAGAAGGAAGATTAATCCGATAATGAATCTTATTTTTAAGATCAAGTGAGTAGAAAACAACATTTCGTCCATAAAAAACTAAATTTAAACGATCCGGCCGGATAATGAATAAAGAGTGTCGAATTTGATTAAATAATAACCCAAATATTAAAATCGCAATGCTGATTAAAAATATTCGTTTATTTATTATTGTTCTCTTGAATTGTTGTTTATTTTTTGTTTTCATATTCCTTCTTCTTCCTTTCTCAAGTATTGAAGATATCGAATAATCTCTTCTTTTGGTATTTGTCTTAAAAGGAATAATTTTTTAATGATGGACAAAGATGCTTCTGTTTCCGGTTGCACAACAAAATCGGCTCCTAAATCTTTCATCCTTTGTTTGTCAATTTTTTGGTGTATACGACTTATAATGATTAAATTTTTATTTATTGTTTTGGCAAACATAATGATATTTTCTTGAGATATACGATCTGGCAAAGCAATAATCAATGCCATCGCAGTTTCGACTTCGGCATAATCAAGAATATTAGGATCTGTGGGATCACCATAAATAATATTAACTCCTATTTTCTTAGCTTTACTGACAGTGAAAAAATTGTAGTCAATTGCTAAAAAAGGGATATCTGCAATTAACAGTGCCCGGCCAACATACGCACCAACTCTTCCATAACCACAGATGATTACGTGGTTTTTTATATTTAACACATCAATACTAGTTGAGTCTGCGTCGACCCTATGACAAATGTAAGAATCCATAAATGGTAATAAGCGTTTAATAAATTTACGTAAAATTTTATATATTTTTTCCTTATTATTAATAAGAATTGGGGTAATAGTCAAACTTATTAAAACCGATGTAATAATAAAAAGATATTGGTCTTGACTGAACAGACCATTTTTATACCCTAATGATGTGAGAATAAAAGCATCTTCGTCGATTTGAAATAAAAAAAGTGCCAAGTAAAAAGATAGCTTTGATTGCAGTCTAAACACAGTAAAAATTGTAATGATTATTACCGCTTTAGTTAAAACCACGATTAAGGTGAATAGCAATATTTGTGGAAGCTGTAGAAACACCATTCCAATATTGATATTGGTTCCAATGTATATAAAAAATATTATTGCGAGGATATCTCGAAGTGGACGAATTTGGGAAAAAATATGGTAGTGTTCCATTGTCTGCGCGATAATAATTCCCACAACAAAAATACTGACTAAAATAGGCAAACCAACCAATGAAGATACATAACCTACTAAAAAAATAAATAAAATAATAAATAAATTTAATAACTCGCGAGAAGATCGGGCGATTTTATTAAAAACAACCGGAATAACTTTTTGACCAAAATAGTAAGCCAGCCATAATACAATCGTTGCCACTATCATATCAATGACAATTTTTAATACGATTGGTCCGAATGCGCTAACTTCATTAGTGAGTGAATTAAAAATTATCACAAAAGGAATAAAAGCCAAATCCTGGAAGATCAAAATTCCAATTGCCAATTCACCCAAAAATGAGCTTTCCTCTCCCCGGTCTTGAATAATTTTTGCTACTAATGAGGTCGATGATGATGATAATGCGATACCGATTAAAAATGATTGCAGTAAACTGAAATTAAAAATTAAAGCAATAATGCCCACAAACAAGATTGAAAACAATATTTGTAGTGAACCCCCCAAAACAATAAAACGACGTAGGCTTATTAATTTATCAAATCGGGTTTCTAATCCAACCGTAAACAAAAGAAGAATTATTCCAAAATATGCAAAACTGTTAATTGACTCTCTTGATAAAACACCAGAAAAAAAATTATTGAGTATTAATCCACCAATAATATAACCAATTAAAGGAGAAATTTTGATCTTATTTAAAAGATATGCCGTAAAAAACGGTACTAGTAAGAATATGGAAAAGTTTAAAAAAACAGATGCAGCAATATCATTCATATTAAACTAGTATACTCAAAATCCAGGAAGCTATTTGATAACTTTAATAACAGCTTCATAAGAGTCTGTAATGAAAACTGATTATTACGATTGTTCACTTTCCAAACAGGCTCTAAATTATTTATTCTCGCATTTTATGCACAAAATAGCGTCTGGAACTATTTTCAATCTTGCGATTGGAATTGGAAGATTACACTTTTGACAAAATCCGTATCGATTTTTTACAATTTTTTCTAAAGCAATATTTATTGTCATTAAGCGTTTTCCTAAATCTTTAATTTGAGCTTCAATATTATCATGCCCAACCTGTTCACGTACATCTGTATCAACAGCAGCATTGTCAGAAACATGTTCTGGATCAGAAAATGGATCATTCTGTTTTAATTCAAGAATTTGATCTTGAATTTTTTTCTTTTCCTTGTCTAGAACGATTTTTTGTTCCTTGATAAATTTTGCTGATATTTTTTTTAACATGTCTCGTTATGAAATTAATAATGTTTTTAATATTTTGAATAATTTGTCTCCTGAAATAATACAAGAAATATAAAACACCTGTCAAGTGTAATAATAATCCAGTAATCCGATTAAAACTCCAGTTCTGGAAGTATAAATGACTGCTCTTAAGTTTGTCAAACCAAAAGTATTCCCCACCAAACCAGACAATAAAAAAATATAAATTTAGTCCCTTTCTTCCTTGCTCTTTTCGAATAGCCATTAATATTCTATATGCCAAATAAAATCCGCAAAAGAATAAAAACGATTCATAAAATGCAGTCAAGTGATAGTTGCCAATCAATCCTGGATATTTTAAACTTATAATGAACTTTGTCTTACTCCCCAACTCACTTCCAGAAAAAAAACTCCCGAGTTTACCAAAACCAAGAGCTAAAAAGATTGGAGGTATGAAATAATCGACTATTTCATTAAATGATGCTTTCTGCTTTTTTGAAAGTAGATAAATTGCTAATGTAAAACCAGCCAGACCACCAATAATGCTAAAACCAGGATAACCATTAACTAAAATGAATTTAATTGGATCAAAGCCAAATTTTGAAAAATTTAATATTACGTATAGCAATCGCCCGAAAAATAAACCACTAAAAATACTTGTAAATAAATTGTCAAACATATCTTCTTCTTTGTATGGTGTAAGTCTTATTAATTTCCATAAAAGATAACTTGACCAAAAAAAGGCTAACGCCAGGAATAATCCTTGTGTGTAGATTTTGACGAATTTTAAACTAAGAAAAACAGGAAGCATATATTTAGTTATAAATCTATCTATGTTGTCATCGCGAGTCCCGCTCAGCGGGACGTGGCGATCCCGTTACCAATAAGACATCCTATAGATTAGTGCAATAGAATTCACATATTTTGTCATTCTGGACTTAATCCAGAATCCAGCATGATAATCCTCTGGATTCCAGCTTTCGCTGGAATGACATATGTTAAACATTTCTATATAACTTCTCTATATATTAACAGGATTGTCTCTCGAATAAACCTCGGGATTATAACTTCATTCTCGATTATACTCGGGTTCGCAATGACAATATTTTTGTTTAATACGAAACTGTTTTAGTAATAAGTTATAAACTTTATTTAGTATAATTTACGAATGAAAAAAGCGCAACCCCCCACCATTCGGCAGGGGGCTTTGTCCCCTACTAGACAATGGGGGACTTTGCCCTTTTCTATTTAATATTGAACGATTTCCTAAAATTATACCGTAAATAATTTATTATGCCAAAAAAAATTCTTAAAGTTGGGTTTGATCTTGATGGGGTTATTCTTTATAATCCAGCTAGAATTCTGCGTCCAATCATCGCGATAGTTAAACGTGTCATACTTCATAAAAAAGGACTTGAGTTCTACTATCCCCGATCTAACTGGGAAAAACTCCTCTGGCGCGCTTTTCATTGGTCAAGTTTTATCACAGCACCGGGTCTTTCTGATCTAGTAGATTTGGCCAAATCAGGTAAAATCGAAGCCTATATTGTCACTGCTCGTTTTGATTATCTGAAAGACGACTTTCATTCTTGGATAAAAAAAATTAATGGTAATAAATTTTTAAAAGGATATTATCACAACGTTAATAATGAACAACCGCACCTTTTTAAAGAAAAAATGATTAAACGACTTAATCTAGATATTTTCGTTGAGGATAATTGGGATATTGTTGATTATTTAAATAGTTGTTTTGACAATAAAAATAAACGCACAATGATTATGTGGATATATAATCTTTTTGATAGAAATACTACATATTTAAATAAGTATCCGTATCTTAAACGCGCTATTGAGTATATAAATAAAATAACATGAAAATATTAATTACTGGAGGCGTGGGTTTTATTGGGACTAATTGCGCCATTTATTTCGCTAAACAGAAAAATAAAGTTGTCCTGATTGATGATTTTAGTCGAACCGGTGTTGACAAAAATGCAAAGTATTTAATAAATTATTATCCAAATTTGATTAAGATAATCAAGTGCCGGGTTGGAAAAATTGAATTGTACAAAAAAGAACTTATAACCTCAAATGTTATTATTCATTTAGCTGGACAAACCGCAGTCACTACATCAATTAAAGACCCTGAATATGATTTTGAAAATAATCTTCATGATAGCTTTTTATTATTAAACGCTGTAAAAAAATATAATCCATCTGTCCCGTTACTTTTTGCATCAACTAATAAAGTCTATGGTAACTTATCAAAACACCAAACTGTTCTTAATAAAAAGATAAAACAATATATTGATATATGCCACCCACAAGGGATTGATGAAACTGAACCGGTTGATTTTATTTCTCCATATGGTTGTTCCAAAGGAGCTACTGACTTATATTTTTTAGATTTTGCGCGTATTTATGGTTTAAAAACTGTTGTATTTCGTCAGTCTTGTATCTACGGACCACATCAGCTTGGAGTTGAAGATCAAGGTTGGGTGGCACATTTTTCAAAACAAATAATTAGAAAACAACCAATCACAATTTTTGGAAACGGTTTTCAAGTTCGCGATCTACTTCATGTTGATGATCTAATTTATGCATATGATTTAGCAATAAAGAAAATTAATAAAGTATCCGGGCAAGCAATCAATGTTGGAGGTGGAGTCAATAATGCTTTTTCACTTAATCAGGTAATTTCAATCTTAGAAAAAAAAACAAATAATCATATACAGATTTCTTATCAATTATCTCGTCTAGGCGACCAACCATATTTTGTCTCTGATAATAAAAAAGCAAAAAAACTTCTTAATTGGAAACCATTAATAAATTTTAAACAAGGAATTAATTCGTTAATAAAGTGGCAAATAAATAATTTATGAGAATCTTATTTTTTTCTTCATATTTTTATCCTTATACGTCCGGCATTACAACTTATCCCTTAAAATTATTAACCTATCTATCAAAAAAACATGAAATTACCGTTCTGACTTTTAAACATGATAATAAATTGTCAGATAAAGAAATAGTCAATCAAATTAAGATTGTCCGTCTCCCCTATTGGTTTAAAATTTCTAAAGGTTTTATCTCACCACAGTCAGTAATATATTTTATTAAGTATGTAAAAAATTGCGACCTTTTGATTTTAAACATTCCAAATTTTGAAGGAATATTATTAGCGCTTTTTTCTAAATTATTTAGAATAAAAATTATTAGCATTTTCCATTGTCTTGTTTTTCCAGACAGATCTTTATTTTTAAAAATAATTACATTTTTCCTTAACATGTCAATTTATCTGCAATTATCTTTCAGTCAGATGATTATTGGATATACACAAGACTATGTTAACAGCACTTGGGTAGGTAGAATTTTTAAAAAGAAAATTAAAATAGTATTACCACCAATTGAAATACATCATTCTAAACAAATAAAGACGCGATTAATCGCGTCTCTACAAAATAAAGATATTATTATTGGTTATGCCGGAAGAGTTGCTTCTGAAAAAGGATTGGAAATTTTAATCGATGCAATTAATATTATTCGTCATTCTGACCCGCTTCGCCAAAACTACAGCGAGGCGTGCCCGTCCAGAATCAAATTAGTTATTGCTGGTCCTTATGGAAAAATTGTCGTCGGAGAAATGCAGTATTATCAAAAGATTGTTAAGCTACTTAAAACCAGTCAAGTTACTTATGAATTATTAGGAAATCTCGAAGGATACAATTTAGTTAATTTTTACAAATTAATTTCTATTTTAGTACTACCTTCAATCAATCAAACCGAAGCCTTTGGAATGGTGCAGGTTGAAGCAATGTTATATGGAACACCGGTGGTCGCATCAGATTTACCCGGAGTTCGTGTACCAATCCAATTAACCAAGATGGGAATTATTACCCCACCAAAAGATTCCATGGCAATTGCTGAAGCAATAACAACCATAATCAATAATCGTAGTCAATATACTAATAAGAAATTAGTTTTAAATGCCAAATTAATATTTGACATAAAAAAAACCTATCGATTTTATGACCAATTATTAA
>Ga0210057_1003339_pt1 | contig 22225 bp, 24 predicted proteins | sample CryGeyCG2114_010_2_FD_183968 | JGI IMG/M metagenome (GOLD analysis project Ga0210057, IMG submission 183968) | Groundwater microbial communities from aquifer - Crystal Geyser CG10_big_fil_rev_8/21/14_0.10 (SPAdes) (version 2) | ecosystem: Environmental > Aquatic > Deep subsurface > Groundwater ...
CTTTGCAGATACAGCCGGAGGAAAGTGTGCACGTGCAGATCAACAGCAAGGTTCCGGGTTTTGGAGTAGAGTTGGAGCAAATCAACTTGAAATTCGGCAAAAAGCTAAACTCTGCCGATCAACCTGCCTCTGCTTATGACCGGCTCCTGCTAGATTTTATCCAAGGCGACCAGAGAATGTTTATTCGAAGTGACGAAATTGAAGCCGCCTGGACTTTTATAGATAGCGTCTCCAAAGCACTCGAAAAACTTACTCCAGCAAAATACAAACAAGGATCAGGAGGTCCTGCTGCCGCTGACGATTTTATCAAAAAAGACGGCAGACAGTGGTGGACACGCTAAGCGTGTCCATTCCCCGCTTAGCGGGGTGGACGAAATAATTATTATTAAAGAGTAGAATATGCAGATTGGTATCATAGGTTTGGGAAAAATGGGTAGTCAGATTGCTCGTATTTTGCATAAAAAAAGACACGGTGTCGTAGCCTGGAACAGGTCATCTGAACCGAGGCAAAAATTCAAGCGGGCCGGAGGCAAGGTTGCCGGTACAGTCGAGGAACTGGTTGCCGGGTTGCGTAAACCTCGCGTGATCTGGACGATGTTGCCAGCCGGCAAAGCCACGGAAGAGATAATGTTTGGTAAAAAGGGTTTATACAATTTACTATCCCGTGGAGACATCCTTATTGACGGTGCCAACGAGAATTATCAGGTGACTATAAAGCGGGCAAAAAAGTTTGCCAGCAAAGGTATCACCATGTTCGACGCCGGAACCTCAGGAGGGGTCTGGGGGGAGAAGAATGGGTTTGCCATCATGGTTGGCGGGCCAAAGAAATTGTGGCCAAAAATAAAACCAGTAATTCGGGATCTGGCTGCGGGTGAATCTTACGGCTTGGTCGGCAAGTCAGGTTCTGGAAACTTTGTAAAAATGGTCCATAACGGCATTGAGTACGGTATGATGGAAGCGATTGCCGAGGGGTATAGTGTTATCAACAAATGGGATTCATCTATTGATTTGGCGCAAGTTTCCAAAATTTGGCAAAAAGGTTCGGTAATTTCTTCTTGGCTCATCGATTTGGCACGGGATATTTTCGAAAAAGAAGACCTCTCGAAGGTAATCGGCTTTGTCAAACATACCGGAGAGGGGGCCTGGACCGTGGAAGCGGCTAACAGGCTGGGAGTAGATGTCCGGGTGATAGAAGATTCTCTCAAGGTGCGCAAAGAATCGGAAAACAAGAAAAACCAAAATTTACTTCGTAACAAGGTTCTGGCCTTGCTCCGCAACCGTTTTGGCGGGCACGAAGTATTAAAAAAGAAATAATATGTTAATGCGACCTCGAAACAAAATATTTCTGATAGTAGTCCTTTGGTTTTTGGTGGCTGGAATTGCGGTTTATTGGTTTGCTGTATCATTACAAAACCAGGGTCAGGCACCGTCTGCATCTCTTGATGAAGATGGAAATGGTGTTTATGACCGGGTTGACAGTTATATTGAGTCTAAGTATTCTGGCACCGATAACTTATTACTTCGAAGTGGGCTTCGTCAGTATGCTTCGGCCTTGCAGAACGGCATAGAGCACTCTGACGATAAGGAATTATCCATTCAGTTTGCAGAAGCCTCCGACCGAGCTCAAGAGTGCGTTTATTATCTGTCTCCGGATTCTGCTGATGAAGCGCTATCAGGCTTGGAAGCCGCACTTCTTAATAGTCATGAGTTGAGTCAAAAGTTTGTAAAATTGAGCGAGCAATCAGCTGGAGAAGTTTTCGAGAGTGCAAAATTAGATGCCAGAAAAGATTCTTGCGCCTTTAAAATTGATTAAACAGAAAACTATGGTGGAGAGAATAATTTTCGAAAGAGAACCGCAGCTCCACGAGGATAAAAAAACCTCAGTCGAAGCCGGGCCTGTGGATCTGGGCAAACTTCGCCAGCGGTATTCTGAGCTTCTCGATGCTCGGACCGGAGTTTACGCGGAGTACCTGGAAAAATTCGGTAAAGTACAGGTGCCGGAAAAGGCTTTGCGAGAAGTTATCTCCTTTGCTCGTGACGGTTTGTTCGGCGAACATAGGCTCGTTCAACCTCAGCAAGCCGAGCAGTTGAAGAGCGCGGTAAAGGTGATACAAGAGATGCGTGATCAGGTTCAGTTTGGTCATGAAGACCAAAGTCACCTGGACGAAATGGTTGGGACTTTCATTCAGAGTAGGCTCCAGCATTTTGAAAAAACTCTGCCAGATAGAGTAGGGCGTTCGATTTCGAATATCCAATCGGAGACAAATGAATCCCAAATGCCACGAGATATCCGTATCGCGGAGATCAAAAAAATACTTGAGCCACAGGACGAGCGAGGAAGGAGTTTAGGTATCTTGCTCAATATTGGTCGTACGCTAAAAAGTAAGCCCGGTGAATTATCTGCCGAGCTCTATGACCGGGTGTTAAAAGAGATTCAAGTAGATTTTAGCGACGCAGGAACCTGGATGGATCCTATGCGTTATGATGAATTTTCAGAGTCATAACGGTATTATTTCCATCACGCTGAGCGTGATGATAGGCGCGCTAAGCGCGCCATAGTACGACTCTGCTCGGTGCGCCATCCTCGTTTTATTTAAAAGGAGATAGTCTAATTGTTTGACAAAGAGAAAAAAATGTGATACAATATTTTAGTAAGTTACCCATTTTCGCTCTAGACTAAAATAGTTTAAGCGAAATATTGAAACAAAAAAACATCTTATAATAATTAACACCCCCAAATCCTTTTTAGGAAGGTTTTTGAGCTGTGTTTGCCCATGGACAACAAAAACAAAAAACAAAAACAATTTGCAGACTCCAAAGGGGCGATTGATATCAAAGTTGCGAGCTTGCTTGGCGTTATGGTCTGGGGGGCTGTTTTTATCTTTACCATTTCTCTATATCAGCCAGTCGAAAAAGAACTAACTAGCCTGTCACAGTTACAAGAAAGCTCAGTTGAGAGAGTAAGTTCAAAAGAAAATCCCTACAAGCATTTTCCTCCAGAGACCGTGGCAGTTGATGTTAAAGAGTCAGTTGTCTCCGACGCTTCCGACAAAGAGAGTGGCGGACTTATTTCCAAGGTTTTGGGTGTTAAGGATGGGTTAACAACAGAGAAGGTTCAGGCGATTGTGGAGGATACCCTCTACGTTTTTTTGCAGCAAGATTTTTTCAGAGGTGAGTCGGGTCCAGCAGGTCCTCCAGGCCCGCAGGGTCCCGAGGGAGTCAGATCCGTACAGATAATAGCTCCAGCTGCCAAGGAAGGCGGCATTGTAGGTTCATTCAAATATTTAGCAGGCAGCTCTATAACAGGAGAGACATTAGAGTTGACTGGTAGCCTGACACAAACAGGAGGAACAGCGTCACTGCTTGACACAACCGTCACCGGGGAGTTATCGGTGTCAGGAGCTACAAGTCTCAGCAGTATTAATTTTTCTTCCGCCACCTCAACCGCAAGTCTGCACGCAGCAGAAGTTTGCATTGCTCTCGAATGCAGGATATCGTGGCCAAGTAGCTCCTCTCCTTGGAATACGTACGCTAACGGAGACTTGCTTGCGCCGACTAACACGGTTGCCTCGCTTGTATTCGGAGCGACTGCCACCACGTCTTCTGCTAAGCTCTCAGTGTACACCCTGACCGCCGACCAGTCCGGCGTTGTCATCAAGGCTACGACCGGGCACAGTGCTAACCTACTGGAGTTACAAAATTCTTCAGCAGCTTTTCTGTCAGGCTTTACCGCCGCTGGAGGATTGTTAATAAATATTTCTTCAACGACAGCTGTAAACATTCAAGACGGATCAGGTACGACGATTTTTTCCATCGACACTTCATCTCTTACCGCCACAACAACACTCAACAACGGTTTGGTGATTGATAGCACAACCCTCGTGGTTAATGCGAAAGAGAATCGAGTGGGTATTGGTCTTGCTAACCCCAGCGTGGAACTCGAAGTTATGGGCACGGCTTCGACTTCAGTACTCTATGTTGGTGGGGTAGGTGAAGGAGCGACAACAACCACTCTGTACGGAGGTGTGTTGATTGATAGCACAACCCTCGTGGTTAATGCGAAAGAGAATCGAGTAGGTATAGGAACAGCCACGCCGAACAATACCATTCAAGTTGCGGGACTTATCAATTTTGACGATCCAAAAGATTCCACCTTTCTCGGTGTAAACGCAGGCTCTGATACGATGACCGGACAGGACAATGTCTTTATTGGTGAAAGCTCAGGAGATTTGATTTCAAGCGGTCTCAGAAATGTATTTGTCGGCTACCAAAGCGGACGTGTCCATACAGGAGGAGGTGATAATGTGTATATCGGTAATGGATCGGGGTATAGCTCTACATTAGCAAATTATAATGTATCTATAGGTGCGACTGCCGCTCGCAATACAACATTCGGCTCCCGAAACGTGAGTATTGGTGTATCCTCTGGTTATAATGTGAGTACAGGAAATTACAATACTTTTTTGGGTTCTTACGCTGGATATAATGTTTATAACAATTTAGCAGGCAATGTTATTATCGGTGATAGCGCAGGCTATAATGCTCAAGGCGATAACAATGTGTATATTGGGAAAGAAGTTGGCTACAATGGTATCGGGGACAACACTTTGATGATTGATAATTCCAGCACACCCGCGCCCCTTCTTCTAGGCAATTTTGAACTAGATTATCTAAACATCAACGGAAAACTAGCTGTTACATACGCCAGCACTACCCCAACTGCAAAATTTTCCGTGCTACCGGAAGCAGGTGGTTATACCGGCACAGACATGCTTGTCCAGGTAGCTACAACAACTCTCGATAGTTCAACCACTACAATTTTCTCGATTACCGCTGACGGTAATGTTGGAATTGCCACTACCACCCCCAGACAAAACCTTGTTGTTGTAGGTAATGTGTGCGTGGATGATACAGCGGGAGTTGATTGTGGGTCTCGCACGATTTCCAATGGCGCTATTGAGGCAGAAGGGACGATAACTTCCAATGCTTTTGACGTGGCCGAAGTCTATGGCTCTGACGGCACGCTTGAACCAGGAGATATGGTAACGATGAAGCCTCTATTGAGTTCTACTTATTCAGGCGACCCTTCAACTGTGCCGGAAGTAGAAAAAATGACTTCATCCCATAAGAGGCAAATCTTGGGTGTTGTTTCAACCAAACCTGCCTTCATCCTGGGATGGAATCGCGACGATAATGATGTAAACATCGCGATCGGCGGACGCGTGCCTGTGAAAATTGACGGCCAGCCAGTTGTTACTGGGGACGCGCTGACGATCAGCTCTGAAGCGGGTGTGGCCACTAAGGCAACTACTTCTTCCTATATAATCGGCTATGCTTTGGAGGATTATAATTCTGCTAATTCGACCTCTACTGATCCAAAAATTTTAGTATTTATAAATCCCGGTTGGTATGAAGCTCCGGCTCAAGAGGATTCGGGTAGTGTATTTTTGGAAAAAGTTGCAGCTACTTTGGATGAATTCGGTATCATTATTCAGCAGGGGTGGATTCAGACAAAAACAATCGTTGCCGACGTACTGCATGTTAAAAGATTAGAGCTTGGAACACCGGATGAACCCGGTGGTATTACTCTATACGATACGGTTACACGGGAACCTTATTGCGTAACAATGACTGGTGGGGTATTGCAAAACAAACCAGGAAAATGCAACGAGTAGAGCAGTCTTTAGAATCGAGTTAATCCCATAATACGACTCTGCTCGGTGCGCCATCCCCGTTTTTTAGTTTCAGAGGCAACGCAGCGATATTGTAGTTACCGTTCGGAACCTTAGACAGATCGCAGCCTTCTATGATGACTATTTTTTTTGCCAAGAGTGCCTTGTGCACCGGGTGTCCGGGAGCGGATTTTGCCTCAATTCCGAAATAGTCGATCCCGACCAGATCAATTCCAACTTTTGCTAGGTATTGGGCCGCCTCCAAGCTTAGAGAAGAGTAATCAGCTGTGAATTTATTTTTTTTAAGCAGCCTATAGCTGCCGGTTTTGAGGAGAATTTTTTCTCCTTTTTTGATACTGTGTTTTTGTAGCTGAGCTTTTGATATCAATGTTCCCTTTTTACCTCCCCTAACCCCTCCCTGCCTAGCCGGCAGGCTGGCTTGTAAAGGAGGGGAATCTGCCTTTACTGAGATAACTCGTGCTTTGCCTATAAGCTTTTTTAAATCTATTTGATCAACCCCGGGTGCGTTAAAGAGGAAGTGACGCGGCGCATCAATATGGGTGCCAAAATGTGATGGGATATCGAGGCGGGAAGTGATGGCCGAAGTTTTGAATTCCTTTTTTCCCATGGGTCGTTCGCCCGGCCAGGTAATAGTTGCCGGAGATAATTCGATGCTTAGGTCGTAGAATTTCATATTCCTTAGAAGCGTTTAATGAGTTATAATTGACTTAATTGTAACACAATTCTCGAAACAAATTTTTGCAGAAAATAAATATTGCTACACCATTTACCATATTTATCATCGGTCTTGCAGTCGCTAGCCTGATTTTTGTCTGGCAGTCGGGAATTCTGGCCGAGCGTTTCGGGGAGCTCCGGGCGCAGAAAATCAAAGTGGAGGTTTTGGATACGGATCCCGTTTTGGGGGTTGATTCAGCACCGGTTACTATTATAGAATTCGGCGATTTGGAGTGCCCTTTTTGCCAAAAGTTTTCTCTTGAGACTTTGCCAGAAATTGTAAAAAATGAAATAGCCCAAGGGCGGGTAAGATTAGTCTGGAAGGATTTCCCGTTGTCGACTCACGCGCGGGCGGAAAAAGCTCATGAAGCGGCGCGATGTGCTCAGGACCAAGGGAGGTTTTGGGAATATCATGATCTACTCTACCGAAACCAGCGGGCCTTGGAAATATCCGCCCTCAAACAATATGCCACCACTCTGGGGCTTGATCAAACCTTGTTTGATCAATGTCTTGATTCTGGGCAGTATAAGGGCTTGATCACAGAAGGAATAGCTCAAGGGGTCGCTGCAGGAGTTCGTGGCACGCCGAGTTTTTTGATCAATGGCAAACTTGTAGTTGGTGCTCAGCCGTATGAAGTTTTTAAAAAAGAAATTTCTAACGCTTTATAGATGGAGTTAGTTTTACCGGCTTTTTTGGCCGGAATTTTTACTTTCCTTGCCCCGTGTACTCTACCGCTACTACCCGGATATTTGGCTTTTATCAGCGGTGTCTCAACTGCCGAGCTTGATGTTGGACAGGAGGCAGCAAGAAAAAAAATATTTAAAAACGGATTGCTTTTTGTCCTCGGTTTCAGTCTGGTATTCATCATGCTGGGTATACTTGCAGGAGTGGCGGGTCAATTGTTGGTACCTGTTCGTTTGTGGCTCGTACGGATAAGCGGTGTTTTGGTCATCATGTTTGGACTTTTCATGCTGGAGACAGTTAAAATCCCGTTGCTGTCATATGAACGCAAATTTCAGTTACCTTTATTTTTCCACCGAGGCAAATTGTTGGGCGCACTGCTGCTCGGCGCGGCATTCGGTTTTGGCTGGACACCCTGCATCGGGCCAATCCTCGGCTCTATTCTGTTAGTTGCCTCAACGCAAGGGTCAGCTTTACAAGGGACTATCCTTCTCACAGTGTTTTCAGCCGGTCTCGCGCTCCCTTTCCTCATCTTTGCCTGGTGGCTCGGCCGTGCTCGGTCCTGGGTAAAAAATCTTTCAAGATTTTCCAGGATAACTTCAATCGTCGGGGGAGTATTTCTCGTATTTTTGGGCTTACTGTTATTCTTTGATCAAATGGGCTTGCTTCTGTCGTACGGTTTTCGGCTGCTTGATATCTTCGACTATGAAAAATTTATTAACAAATTTTTGTAATTAACATGAAAAATTTTTTTATCAGCGTAGGGCTTTTGGTCGGCTCGGTATTTGCAAGCTTTATGCTTGCCCGATGGCTTGGCGGACTCTATGATCGCTTTTTCCCCGAACTCATAGATTCCATTATCACCATAGCCGATAAGCAAGTGGAGAGTACTGTAGGGTTCTTGCTCGGTTACTCATTTTTTATTCCCTTATTGTTCATTACATTAGTACCGCGGTACAAGAAAACCCTTGCTATAATCTTCGTCACCCCGGCAATTTTGCTTTGGGGGTGGGGTGATCCGGTGCACAGCTATTTACCAATCGTTTTTGCAGTGATTGCCTGGTTATTGGGATTGGCTTTGCGGCGTCTCGTATATCGGCCCAAGATAGTAGAGATGAAAATTGTTTCGCAGCAGTAGATTCCCCAGGGGTTTACAAAATCCCGGGTTTCTGTTAAATTGTCAGCAGTTTCACTCAAGTAAAAGCAGGCTTTTACTTTTTATTTTTTTAAAATATAATAGAATAAGTCGGTTTTTCGGCCTTCTATCAATTCGGGCGACTAGCTTCCGCCTCCGCCAAGGCTTCGGCGGACAAGATACTATAGATAAGTTCCTTAAAACAAGACATCTTTAAGTTCACGATTTTTCTTCTAGGGCGACTAGCTCAGGTGGTTAGAGCGCGTCACTGATAATGACGAGGTCCGAGGTTCGAGTCCTCGGTCGCCCACCACCGCGCTTAGCGCGGTAATAGAGACGCTTAGCGTCTTAAGTAAAAACAAAAATATGCATTTCCTCTACGGACTTATTGGTCTCATCATCGGAATTTTGATCCTCAAATATTCGCCAGGGATTTATAAATTCACAGGCAAAGACAATGACGCCGAGCAATACCTCGGCCGAGGGGGTACTTACAAGTTCATCAAGATTTTCGGGGTTGTGATCGTAGTTTTCTCGCTACTTTATATGCTCGGTTATTTCTAGAGTGTGATGGTCATGGGCCCTTAGCTCATTTGGTAGAGCGCCGCCTTTGCAAGGCGGAGGCGACCGGTTCGAGCCCGGTAGGGTCCACCATTTTTTGTGAAAATGAAAAAACCAGTATACAAAATAAAAGAAAAAGTCTGGTTATATCCCGGTCAAGCAGCCTGGCATTTCGTTAACGTCACCAAAAAAGCATCACAGGAGATAAAGGAGCTGTTTGGAGTAAACAGTAGGGGGTTTGGGTCACTTCGAGTTTTGGTTACCGCCGGGAATACTTCCTGGAAGACCTCAATTTTCCCGGATAGTAAAACCGGTGTATATATTCTGCCTATAAAATCGGAGGTTCGTAAAAAAGAGGATATTCAGGCAGGAAAAATGCTCAATTATTCGATAGAGATTTTATTGTAATTTTATCGTTAGAAAGTGCTGTTTAGGGAAGCTCCCAAAGGGGAGTTTTATTTTTTGACAAAATAAGGTCAGACTTGTTATAATTTCATTAGTTTTACACACTCTTTTGAGACAAAAATAAATGTTTTTCGGACAAACAAAAAAAATTCTCGGTCTTGATATTGGAACATCGTATATCAAGGCAGTAGAACTGAAAAAAACTGAAGACAAACCAGAAATCTCAAGTTATGGGATGGTTAATGTCATTTATCCTTCTGTCGAAAGTCATAAAATCGATATTTTGAAGGAAACCTCGGTAATTTTGTCGAAGCTTTACGACAAATCTGGTTTTACTACAAAAAAAGCGATTATTTCCCTTCCGGCCAACGTGGCATTCGTTTCAGTTATGGATTTGCCGCCAATGCCGGAGAAGGATATGCAAAAGTCCGTGGAATTTCAGGCAAAAAAATACGTTCCTTTGCCACTCAATGAAGTTAATTTGAGTTGGCAGATATTATCACAGAAAAGTGCAAAAATAGTTCCAGATGAACCGAAAAAGGATCCGAAAGACTCTGTTGTGCCCAACGGTATACTAAAGGCTAATCTTAACTTCACTTCGAAAAAATCCGAACCCATGGAGACCAAGATCCTCCTCACTGCCGTAGCCAAGAATGTTATTAACAACTATTTAAAAGTTATTCAGGATTCTGGTATTGAACCAACTGCTCTGGAGATCGAAACACTTTCTCAGATTAGGTCGCTTATTACTCCAGGGGAAAAAGGGACCAGCATGATTATTGATATCGGGGCAAAAGCGACAACTATGACCATCGTCAACGATGGGGCTCTTTGGGCGACAAAGAGTCTGAGTGTCGGCGGTGATAGTCTGACTCGAAGTATTTCTCGGAGTATGGGGGTTAGTTTTAGTCGAGCAGAGGTGATGAAGCGCGACAACGGAAGTGATATTCGTAGCGCAATGGCCCAATTTTCTATGCAAATCGTAGATTCTATCATCAGTGAAGCCAGTCAGCTGAACCGGATTATGTCCGATCAAGGCAGGAATATTGAACATGTTATCATTACCGGTGGGGGCAGTTCTCTACCAACCTTGACCGAGAAATTAAAAGCGATCAGCCCAAAGATCATGTATGGGGACCCTCTGATAAATGTGTCATACGACCCTGCTTATCAAAAAAAATTAGAAGCAGTAGAACAGCAGTTAACTGTAGCGATCGGACTTGCTTTAAGAGGGTTAAAAAGTTAAACTTTAGTAATAGAAGATAGGTTTTAGTAGAAACAAAATGCCAGAAATCAACCTGCTACAAGGTGATCAAAAAAGAAAAATTCAAATTTCCCATGTCGGGTCTGCGGCACGACCTCTTTTCTGGATCTTGATTGTTATTTTTGTCGTGGAATTAGGTGCTTATTTGTGGGTTAAGAAGCAAAAGAGTGATGTTCAAAATACCATTATTGCCCAGCAAACCGAGATAGATGAAGCGCAAAGAGAAATTACTGGCCGATCAGAGGAGATTCAATCAGCGGTAAAAGCTCAATTCGCACTGAAGAATTTTTCTGAGCTCCTCGATACCCATGTCCACTGGACTAAAGCTTGGGATGAACTTTCCAGACATACTTTGAAAACAGTGAGGTTTACAACTCTACAAGCTACTGATGATTCGACTCAGTTTATAGTAGGAGGCAATACAATAAGCTTCACCGAACTCGGTAAAGTCATGCTCGGTATGCAAAATTCTCCAGAATTTACTGAAGTGATGTTGCTTAACTCCACCCCTTCCGAAAAGGAGGAGAATACGATTGAATTTGAACTGCAGGTTAAATTCAAGAAAGAATTATTAGAAACCTAAATGCCTAAATCACCTCTATCTGAAGCCAGCATGGGCCTAGTTAACACCTTTTTGGTTTTGGTGATTTTTTTGGGCGGATGGATGATGCTTCGGCCAGAGTACAACGATTTGAAACAAGTTCGTATCGAGGCAGATACTGTGTTGGTAGAACTGAATACCAAGAAAGAAACGATCAAACAAATCAACGAGCTCGTCAGCAATTATGATTCTTTGCGGGAAGATTTTCTGGCTTTGGAGAAAGCGATTCCAAGTTCTCCGAGAGTGCCTCAGCTACTGGCTAATCTCGAAGAGCTGACTATTCAGGGAGGAATGGTTATAAACGAGATGGATGTCACAGAGATGACCGAACAAGATTTAAAAAATACGATGCAAGCCACTGACCCTGCGGCCACTGCCTCGACAGGCGGTTTGGGTGATAAACCCCTCCTGATTCCTATAAAGATTGATTTGAAAGTCACTGGATCGTACGAAAACTTTTTGACGTTTCTTACCTCAATTGAAAAAAATATTCGTTTGCTGGATGTGAAAATTTTAAATATCGAACCTGGTGAGGGAGAGAACGCAACTCAGCCGACCTTTGATTTCGTCATTGAAACAATGTACCAAAAATAGTATGCAGGTCACGATGGAAAACAAAAAAAAGCAGTGGATTTATATCGCGATTATCGTGATTGCTTTTGCGGCGACTGGGTGGCTTATCTTGAAAAATAGGAGCGGTTCATCACAATTGACGGATGCTGCAGATGTTACGCAAAACACTGCTCAAATGGATGAAATTCAGAGCCTGCTCCCGATGGGTCCTGATTTTGATACCAGTGTATTCACGAATGAAAAATATCTTGAGTTGAACGATTATACTGATCTCAAAGTCGATCCTAGTGAATTGGGGGCCGCTAATCCTTTTGTGTTTTCAGAGGAAGAGTTGGCAGAAGTACAGACGATTAGGGAGCAGCAAGCACAAGCGTTACTTGAAAAGCAAAATCAAGAGCAGACGCTTGAACCGTAAAACTAACATTTCGCGTTATGCCTGATGCCGCAAAACAGCAGGTGATCGATGCTCCTCAAACCAAGGATAGTTTTGAGGATTATTTATTACAATCTGGAAAAGTAGACCGGAAAAAACTTGCACAGCTTTCCATCAAATCTCGGACATCCGGAAAAGATTTCATCGATACCTTGGTCAAAAATAAAATCATTTCCGAAGAAGAACTTACCCGTATCCGTGGCGAGTTTTATAGTTTGACTTATGTGGATCTGCAGAGTTATTCGGTGCCAAGAGAGATTTTGGACTTGCTGCCACAATCAGCGATTGCAATGTATAAATTTGTCCCTTTTGCTTTCGACGGCAAAATTTTGAAGGTTGCTATCACTGATCCAACCAACCTGACCGCGCTAGAGGCTTTGGATTTTTTTGCCCAGAAAAAGCACTACATCGTAGAAATTTACATAACCTCGATTGCTGGTTTTCAGCACGCTATCTCTCAAAGTAAAGACCTGAGCAGAGAAGTTGGTTTGGCTCTGGAGGATATCGCAGAGCGCGAGAAAGCGATTGCCGAGAAACGAGAAAAGCAGCTTTCCGATAAAACTAAAGAGTCAGAAAAAGTTATCTCCGAAGCTCCGATTTCAAAGATTGTCGATGTTATTGTCAAACATGCTATTGAAGAGAAAGCTTCTGATATTCACATCGAACCGGGAGAACATGATTTGCGTGTGCGGTATCGTATTGATGGTGTTTTGCAGAATTCGTTGGTTGTACCGAAATCCGTTCATCCTGCCATCGTATCCAGAATAAAGATTTTATCCAATTTGAAAATTGACGAAACCAGACTGCCGCAGGACGGACGTTTCCATTTGCAAATGGGTAAAGTTTCAGTAGACTTTCGTGTTTCTACGCTGCCGACTGTAAATGGCGAAAAGGTAGTATTGCGTATTTTGGACAAGTCTTCCGGAGTCCCAACTTTAGATGATTTGGGGATTTGGGGCAGGAAAAAAGCGCTTGTAGAAGACAGTTTGAAAATTTCTCACGGCATGGTGCTTGTTACAGGGCCTACAGGAAGCGGTAAATCTACAACCTTATCTTCTGTACTAACAAAGTTGAATAAAATCAGCGTAAATATTGTCACACTGGAAGACCCAGTTGAATATTACATTGAAGGAGTGAACCAGTCTCAAGTGAAGCCGGAAATCGGTATGACTTTTGCTTCAGGACTGCGTTCAATTTTGCGTCAGGACCCCAATATCGTAATGGTCGGAGAAATTCGTGACAAAGAAACAGCCGAACTTGCGGTGCATGCCGCTCTTACCGGACACTTGGTATTTTCGACTTTGCACACGAACGATGCGGTCGGCGCTATTCCTCGTTTGATTGATATGGGGGTCGACCACTTCTTGGTCGTTGCCTCCCTCAACCTCGTAGTGGCGCAGCGCTTGGTTCGAAAGCTTTGTCTGGAGTGTCGTAAGCCGATAGTGTTACCGGAAGAGTCAGCCGCTCCGATACGAAAAGATCTCGAAATCGTACCTAAGACAGATTTAGAATCATTAGAACTCAAGAAATTAAAGGTCTTCCAGGCCAAGGGGTGCAATGCTTGCGGTGGGACAGGTTACAAGGGTCGTCTGGGTATTTACGAAGTATTACAAGTTTCAAAAGCGATTCAGGATTTGATCATGGAAAAAGAATCAGGGCAAAAACTTTATGAACAGGCGAGCAAAGAAGGTTTTGTGACAATGAAACAGGACGGTTATATCAAAGCTTTGCAGGGCCATACCACGATCGAAGAAGTAATCCGAGTAACCAAAACCTAAGATGTTGTTATTTATTGAGCAAGACAAAGTTTGGGAGAAGATCATAAGAGAATATTTTGAAAAGCTGGAAGAACCGAACTCCATCATCCCTCACTGGTCCGCAGCGACCGCTGGCGCCGGATACGAACCCCCACAGGTAGTTATAATCGATATCGCTCCTTTCGCAGGTCACAGCGAAATTCCAGGCCAAATCAGACGCGCTTTTTTTTCACCTAGTCTTCCGATCGTTGTTTATACTAGCCTTACTCACCCAGCTTTAGTGGTGAATTGCCTAAATAACGGATATAATCACTTTATAGACAAAAAATTTGCTCGGCCCGAAATATTGCGCGAGGAAATAAGCAAATTTATTTTACAAAATTAATAATTTTCCGATGTATAAAAATAGCGAAGTTGCATTGAATAAAATGTTGTCGAAAATGTTGGAGCTAGAAGCCTCCGATCTGCACTTGGTAGTTGGTAAACCGCCTATTTTTAGGGTGAATTCTGCCTTACATGAAGATGATCAGGAGCCGGTACTTTCACCGGAATCAGTAGAGTCTTTGGCTCGTGTCTTAGTGCCGAAAAATAAATGGGATTTTTTACAGAAAGATAGGCAATCTGACTTTTCTTACGCTTTCAAAGATAATCACCGTCTTCGTGTAAACGCTTATTACCAAAAAGACACTCTCGCTATTTCGATCAGAATGATTCCCAATAAGATCAAATCATTGACCGATTTGAATCTACCTGAAGTAATGCATAAATTTCCGCAAGCCAAGCAAGGTTTAGTCATTGTTGCGGGTCCGACCGGGCATGGTAAATCCACCGCATTGGCCTCGATGGTTGACCTTATCAACCAGGAGCGTGCTGAGCATATCATCACCATTGAAGATCCGATCGAATACGTTTTTATCCAGAACAAAAGCATCGTCTCTCAAAGAGAAGTATTCCGCGATGTGCAGAGTTTTTCTGACGGTTTGCGTGCTGCTCTTCGTGAAGACCCGAATGTCGTGATGGTGGGAGAAATGCGCGACCTCGAATCCATTGCTGCCGCCATCACCATTGCCGAAACAGGGCACCTAGTTTTTACCACACTGCACACCAATGACGCGGCACAGTCGATTGATCGTATGGTGGACGTTTTTCCTCCCCACCAACAAGCTCAAATCCGCAACCAGCTGGCGAATATTCTTCTCGGCATTGTTTCAATTCGTTTGCTTCCTAAAATTGGCGGTGGACTAATTCCGGCAACAGAAGTATTGCTTGCTGATACAGCTGTGCGCAACGTTATTCGTGAGTCGCGCACGTTCGAGATTTACAATATCATTCACAGCAGTGGCGCAAAAGGCATGGTCTCTCTGGATCGATACCTAGCCGAACTTGTGCGCAAGGGACTCGTTTCGTATGACGATGCTCTGTTGTGGTCAGCTGACAATGAAACCTTCACTTCGTTAGTAAGCAGGTAAGTTAAATGCCCTTATACCGTTACCAAGCTAGAAATCCCAAAGGCGGCCTATCCGTAGGCAAAGTCGAGGCGCGAACCGAGGCGCAAGCCGCGGAGGTTTTGGAATCTCACAATTTGATTCCGGTTAGGTTTGAGGAAGTTCTAGCCGACAATCCGATTGATGCATTCCTCACCAAATTTTCCAGAATTTCCGCAAAGGACAAGGTTATATTTTTCAGGCAGTTGTCGACCTTGGTAGGAGCTCAAGTCCGTATCGTCAGTTCACTTCGAATTTTGATCCGGCAGGTCACCTCGCCAAAATTCAAATCGATCATCGAAGAACTCGCACTTGATATCGAGGGTGGTAAAAGCTTGTCCGAGTCGCTGGAAATCTACCCAGAACTTTTTCCCGAGCTTTATGTTAGCTTGGTTAAAGCCGGCGAAGCCTCAGGTTCTCTTGATAAAACCCTAAATTACCTGGCTGACCAGATTGAAAAAGATTATGATTTGAAGTCAAAAGTCCGCGGCGCGCTGGCTTATCCCGCCTTCATCATCGTGCTTTTGTTTGTGGTTGGCGCTCTTATGTTTATCTTCGTCTTGCCCCAGATGACTTCAGTCTTGATTGAAGCTGGTGCTGAATTACCTTTTGCCACGAAGATAATCGTAGCAGCAACGAATTTTTTCTTGAATTTTTGGTGGATGGTTGTTACGGTGATTATTGGAGGGGGATTCGGACTTCGTTATTATTTGAAAACTACTCCTGGGCGCTATAATTTTGACCGATTGGTTGTCCATTTGCCGATTGTTAGCAGTTTTTTGGAGAAAATTTATATGCTGCGTTTTTCTCACCACATAGCCAATTTGCTCGACGGCGGCATTAGTATCGTCAAGGCTTTGCAGCTTATCGCCGCTATCACAGGTAATTGGGTCTATCGGGATATTTTCATGGAAGCGGCCAAAGAAGTTCAGACCGGTAAGTCTTTGAGCAAGATTTTGGAAAATTACGAGCTTATGCCGCCACTGGTTTACCAAATGATTTCAGTAGGAGAAGAAACCGGCGATCTGCCAGCGATCATGAGAAAATTGTCAAATTTTTATTCCAAAGAGGTGGACAATATTATCGCTACGCTCACCACTTTAATCGAGCCAGTGATCATGGTTATCTTGGGGCTTGCTGTGGGTATCATGGTTGCGGGAATATTGCTGCCGATATATAATTTAGCTAGTGCATTTTAGTCAAATTTTGACGATCGATTTGAAACATACAATAAAATTAAAACTTACGAGAGGGGGTGAAAACAGAGAGTGAAAAATCTAAATAAGAAAAATAAAGGTTTTACCTTGATCGAATTGTTGGTCGTTATCGCAATTATCGGTATTCTTGCCGCGGTGGTGTTGGTATCTCTGAATTCCGCCCGACAAAAATCCCGTGACGCAAAGCGTCTTGCAGACGTTCGCCAGATAATGACTGCCTTGGAACTCTACTTTAATGACGTGAATGCATACCCGATTGCAGCGAGTACTGTGTTAGATGGGGAGGGTCTCGGCAGCACTTCCGGGTGGAACACAACAGTTTCAGGTATAACTTATATGGGACAAACTCAAGCGGCCCCAACTCCGAATGATGGAAGCTGTACAGTAGCACAAAATTCATATACTTACTCTGCTGCGTCTCCAGGATCTAACTACACCTTGAGCTTCTGTCTCGGCGCTCCTACCGGCGGATACGGTTCTCCCGGCGATACTGCGGTTGTTTGTAGCGCAAACAACGCGGGTATTACTTGTAACTAATGGTTTGCAAACCTCGGGCTTTCAATAGCCCGCGGGCCTAACCAGATTGCAGTCGTAATCTGGCAAGACTTGCGGTTTCTTGTTACAGTCAAATTGAAGACTTGACCCATCACCTAAACCCTCCTCCTCCGAGAAGGAAGGTAAGAATTAACTGAGAGGGTGCAAATATAAATTTTGAAACAAAAAATAGAAATTTTTTTTAGTGATTTATTTGAGGGTAAGGGAGGCTTTACCCTTATTGAGCTTTTAGTAGTTATTGCGATTATCGGTCTGCTTGGCACTATAGTTTTAACTGCCCTGGGAAATACCAGGCTCAAAGCGCGTGATGCCAAGAGAGTGAGTGATATAAAAGAGATTAAAACAGGGATGGACCTTTTCTTTTCTCACGGCAACGGTTATCCGTCAGAAACTGATTTTAACAATTCTTATCTGAACAAAACTCAGCTTTCTTGCGGCAACACCCCGATAATCCAAGTTACTCAAGATCCTCTCTATCCAACTCATGAATACACCTATGAAACCAGCGTGACAACAGTCTCCAATGGTTGTGTGGTCGGCGGACCGGACCTATATAAAGACTATACAATAACCTTTTATCTGGAACGTCCCGACGATACTTTTACCATGGATTCAGATGGGCAGTTTGATAAACCTTTACCATTTTAAGAAATTGCTAATTGTTAACCATAAGCCACAATGTATTGAAGCATTGTGGCTATTTATAAAATGACGGGATTAATTATATTTTTTAGCTGTATTTTCGGCCTTATCATCGGAAGTTTCCTTAACGCCGTTATTTACAGGCTTTTTCAAGGAAAATCTCTTGGCGGGTTTTCTGCATGCCCGCACTGCAAACACCGTCTTGCTCCGATGGACTTGATCCCTGTGGTGAGTTTTGTTTTGCTCAAAGGTAAATGTCGCTACTGTGAAAAGAAAATTTCTATCCAATATCCGCTTGTTGAAACAGCGACAGCCGCACTTTTTGCTTTGACGACTCAGCACTATTTGCAGGCCCTGCCTGGCTATGGTGGGCAAAATATCATTGAATTATTGTTGATTTTCGGGTCGGTGGCTTCACTACTTGCGATCTTTGTCTTTGACCTCAAATATTATCTGATCCCTGACGTTTTGGTCCTTGCTGGCTTGATTTGTGCTATCGTATGGCGGTTTTTTTTCCTGGAAGAAATATTACCGGAGGTTTTTGGAGCCGTTATTGTCAGTGGATTTTTTGGACTGATGTACTTTCTCTCCCAAGGCAAATGGATTGGTCTTGGGGACGTGAAATTAGGGATTTTCCTAGGTTTTTTCTTGGGGGCAAAGTTATCCCTAGTAATGCTACTTGTTGCCTATGTATCAGGCGCCCTGGTCGGAGTCGTGTTGATTTTGTTGAAAAAGAGGACGCTGGCCGGAATATTGCCGTTTGGAACTTTTTTAACTTTATCCACTTTTATAGTATATTTATGGGGACAGAGTATTCTTGATTGGTACCTGAATCTGTTATGAAATCAAACACTAAAATCAAACTCAGCCCCGGCTTTACCATGGTAGAACTGATTGTGATTCTGGCGATTACCGTAGTATTGTCAGGGTCTATCATCGCAAATTTTCGCAATGGCGACAGGTCTCGTGACGTCAGAGTTGCTACAGACTCGATCCAGAGCGCTCTGCGTCAAATGCAAAACAACATACTTTCCGGTGTTCAGCATCCGTCTGGTTCGCCGGCCGGAGATTTCGGTTTTGAAATAACTAGCGGACAGAAAAATTATCTGACCTTTTCGGAATTACCCGGGGGTGGGAGTAAACAGACACTGGAAACCGTTACTTTACCCGATTCTGTGACCATCTCCAATATTATCGTCGGCGGGCAAGCCGCTTCGAAAATCGAGGTAAGATTTTTACCGCCTTTTGGCAAGATTCAGATCACCGGCATCGGGACTTCATATAGCCAGGCAATCAATGTCGTCTCAAGCTTTAAGGTTAGGTTTCGTGGAGAAACGTTAGGTGAAAAAACCGTGCATGTAGACGGGATTACCGGTAAAATAAGCGTGGAATGATGCATATCAGACTCAAATTTGAAAACGGGCAAACCCTGATCGAGACGATTGTGGCGATCGGGCTTTTGACAACCGGAATAATCGGGGGATTGAGTTTGGCGATTTATGCCGAGGGGTCTTCCGATGTGGTGCTCAATCAAATTGTCGCTACCAACCTTGCTCGCGAAGGAGTAGAAATAGTGAGAAATATGCGTGACACTGAGTGGCTAGAAGGAGCGCACACTGGGGGGCCGCAATCTTGTCCTGATATTGGAACCGATCAGGAGTGTTATCCCGGCTGGTATTCTGCTTTTTCCGGGTTGCCAGGCCAAGCGAGTTATAAGCTTGAATTCAATCCCGTGACGTACCAATGGAGTGTCCAGCAGACCGGGGGACCGAATTTTCAGTTGTATAGGCATTCCAGCGGGATTTATACTCATGTCAGCTCAGGAGGGACCCTGAGTAATTTCTCCCGGGTTATCTGGCTTGATTTTGATACCAGCGCGCCATTTGTCAACGACACTGACGGCGCTGCTATAGAGGTTCAGTCAATCGTTTGGTGGAGCGGTAAGCGCTGTCCGGTAATAACCAATGTCAACTTGCTCAACAATACGACTTGTAAAGTTATTGTAGAAGACACACTCACGAATTGGCGTAATTATTAGTTTATCGAAGTGAAATTTCTAAAATCATCAAAAAATAAAGGATTTACCCTAATAGAAGCAGTGGTTGCTGTGACTGTTTTTGCGATGACGGTTACTGCGATGGTCGGGTCCTTTCTGGCTATTTTACGCATCAATGAAAAAGCCCGAGCAATCCGCACAGTAGAACAAAACGTCAGATTTATCTCAGATTATATCTCCCGAGAAGTCCGAAACGGGGAACTGAACTATTCTGCTTATAGCGGAGGTACGATTGCGGTTCCCAACACGGATTTAAACCTAATCAATTCCTCAGGCGAACAAGTCAGAATCTATCGAAATGGAAATGTAGTGAATATTACCAAAACAGGGATTGGGACATCTGCTCTGACCGGAGGAGATGTTATTGTGTCCAATTTACAGTTTTTTATTCGCCCGGCGACAACACCTTTTTGCGCTTCTCCTTGTTCTGACCAGCAGCCTTATGTGACTTATGTAATGACCTTGCAGTCCAATATCAACATTCGGCCGCAAGATCAGGCGACGATGACTGTTCAAAATACTCTCTCTTTCCGAAATTATCCCGAGATTTAATGCATAATTTAGACAAAAACAAAGATCAAGCCGGAATTACGCTTCTGATCAGCATAATGATTTTGTCGTCAGTAGCTATTATCAGTTTCAGTTTGGGGTCGCTGGCGATCAGGGAAATCAGAGCTTCGCGAATCGCCTCTCAGTCCGAACCGGCTATTGTCGCGGCAGAAGCGGGTGGTGAGAAGCTGCTGTTTTTCAGAATGCGCGGTCTAACTGATTTTGCAGCCTTATGTCCGAGCCTGAATTCGGATAGCTACCCGGCAGGCTCCAGTTATGAGGCTTGCAATGATCTTTATGACGACCCGTACTATTTCCAAAGCTATGATGACAATGTTTCAGTCGTGCTACTAAATAATCCCATCGACCCAAATTCCAGTATTGCGGGGTATTCTAACATTACAATAAACGCCACCACCTCTGATAACACTATTCTCATGCGAGCTTATGCTTTCAATCTCGACAATTTAAACGAATGTCCGCGTGATAGCGGGATTTTTAGTAGTAATCCTGGTACTGGCAATTTCTCCTCCCAACCACTCGACCCAAATAAAAGATATGCTGTATTTCTATACCCGTGCGCCAATCCGGGAGAGCCTCCGCAATGTAACCCTGCTGTCACCACTCTTCCTGCTTGCACAGGCAACGAGGTTGTTCGAGGAAGTATTACCGGTTCAACCAGTCTTGGAGCTACCGGGATACCGTCGGAAAATCCAAAGATTCAAAGTTCGGGAGCCAAAAGCAGTTTAATCAGAAAATTAGAGGTATTGATCGGCAGATAATTTGCATTTTTATCGATATTATATCTTAATTGATGTTTTCCTCTATTAGGTATTTACATTTATAAAAAACAAGGTAAACTTTTAATTTTATAAAAATGGCTAAAATAGGCCATTTTTTATTTGCTTCTGGATAACTAAAGATTGACTGAAGTTACCATAAAAACTATAATTATTTTTATAAAAGGTAGAAAAATCGCTAAAAATACAGGTTTTACTCAATTGTGAATTACCTGCAGAAAAGTCTGTGGATAACTCAAAAAAAGCCTGTAACAATTGACTTTTAGCTACGTCTATCCTTTTAACACGTCCAATCTTAGCGAAAGAAAAACAGATTACAACCAGTTGTTACCAATTAGTTTAGATTGGCGTATATATATCGTCTTTAACCAAACTAATATTCTCTTTTCCGGAATGTATCCTGATTTCAGGAGAAATAATCGGTCGACAGCCGGAATTAAAAAGATAGGTTTGGATTAAAGAAATTAATTAAACCTTATGTTTCAATACTTCGAAATTCAATAAATTGATTGTCTCAATTGAACAATGAATTTACGAGAATCTCGTGTATTTGGTGCATAGGTAAATAAACTTACAAAATGAACACTCCTACTACAGCAAGTCCTTTACAAAAGGTTCTTGCGTTTGGGTTAGCAGTTTCAGTAGTAGTGTGGACCTTCGGGGTTATGTTGGTTGTTCCTGCGCAAGCAGTTGATCAGCACCCGAATGGAAGCTTGATCCTCTCCGGTTCAACTGTTTACAAAGTTATGGACGGTGAGCGATTGGGTTTCTCCTCTGCAAATACATTTTTGTCCCATGGCTATAGCTGGGGTCAGATCGTGAATGCAAATTCCGCTGACTTGGCTTTGCCACAGGGTGCAAACATTCCTTTTGCAGATGGCGCTTTGGTCAATGATGGTGGTACCGTATTCGTTACCTCCAACGGACAAAAGCTTGGGTTCACCTCAGCAGCTGTTTTCACCGGTTTGGGCTACAGCTTTGCTAACGTTTACAACGAAGCATTGCCGTCTGTGCCGCAGGGTCCGAATCTCGATTCGACCACCATGCAGCACCCAGCTGGAACCCTCGTAAACAACAATGGAACCATTTGGTACATTACCCCAA
>Ga0210057_1003340_pt1 | contig 22217 bp, 30 predicted proteins | sample CryGeyCG2114_010_2_FD_183968 | JGI IMG/M metagenome (GOLD analysis project Ga0210057, IMG submission 183968) | Groundwater microbial communities from aquifer - Crystal Geyser CG10_big_fil_rev_8/21/14_0.10 (SPAdes) (version 2) | ecosystem: Environmental > Aquatic > Deep subsurface > Groundwater ...
TTGATAAAACTTTTCCTAAACGTTTTATTTTCTTCTAACTGATTTCCTTTTGGAAGTGCTTGTTTTGACTGTTCTTGATTTTGCTTTGCTTCTTTTTGTAATCTTTGAATTGGTTTTAGCAATCTTTAATTTTGTTTGTTTAAATCCAAAATTTGCTTTAAGGTTGTTGAACAAAGCTGTTATTCTTCCTAACTGATTCATATTATTACCTCCATTTAAAGTATAACAATTATGTTTTCAATTGGCTACATAATATGTTGCCAAAAAAAAAGAAAAAAAGGGGTTTAAGCAACCACCTCTATGTTTAATCTCTTTTTTAATTCCCTGTACCTGTTTCGGATTGTTACTTCTGTTACTCCTGCAACATTTGCAACTTCTTTTTGGGTTCTTCTTTCTCCTTTCAATAGTCCAGCGATGTATACTGCTGCTGCTGCGACTCCTGTTGGACCTCTTCCAGAGATTAATCCGTTTCCAATTGCTTCTTCAAGGATTTTTCTTCCTTCTTCCTGCACTTCACCTGAAAGGTTTAGTTCTGAAGCAAATCTTGGGATATAATGAATTGGATTAGTTAAAGGTACTTCTAATTTTAGTTCTCTTACTAAAAATCTGTATGTTCTTCCAATTTCTTTTTTGGTTAAACCTGATGCTTCAGCCATTTCATTTAAAGTTCTTGGAACATGGTATGTTCTGCAAACTGTATACAAAACTGCTGCAACAACTGCTTCAATTAATCTTCCTCTGATTAATCCTTTTTTCACTGTTTTTCTGTATAATAATGCAGCTGCTTCAACCAATGATTCTGGGATGTTTAAGTAAGAAGCAACTCTTCTTAATTCAGTTAATGCTATAGATAAATTTCTTTGCATTGAACTTGAAATTGAAGCTCTTTTATGCCATTTAATTAATCTATACATTTGAGCTCTTGATTTTGAGGATAATTTGTTTCCTCTTAAATCTGTTCCTCTTCTGTCAATCATTGTAACCAAGCCTTTGTTTAGTTTAACATATTTCATTGGGCTTCCTGTTCTTGCTCTCTCTTCGAATTGATCTGAATCAAAGCTTCTCCATTCTTTGCCTTGGTCTATTTCGTCTTCTTCCATAACAAAACCACAGTCCTGACAAACTAATTCTCCTTTTTCCTGGTCTTTTCTAACGTTTTTGCTTTTACAATCTGGGCATTCAGCCATTAAATCACCTTCTATTTTACAAAAAAAATATTTTTAATTCACGCTATAAGTTCAGATAAACGGAAATCCATCATATAAATAAAAATGAGAACAAATAGCATAGCACTATATAAATAGCAGCTTCCAACCTTAATAAGCCTTTTGGTTCAGTTTTCTTTATAAATGAAAGTTAGGTTAGGCTAATTTTCTAATTTCCTTCTAAGAAATATAGGTAAATAAAGCTTAAAATCCCTTTTGTTTTAGAGTATTAAAGGGAGAAAATGGGCACTCAAATAGGAGAATTAGTTGAAAAAGAAATAATTGAATTAGATGCTCTGTCAAATAAAACTGTGGGAGTAGATTCATTTAACATTTTGTATCAGTTTCTTTCAAATATCAGAGGACAAGATGGAAGTCCTTTAATGGATTCAGAAGGAAATGTTACTTCTCATCTTACAGGATTATTCTATAGAACAACCAATTTACTTTCTAGGGATATTAAACCTGTTTTTGTTTTTGACGGAAAACCTCATTCATTAAAAGAAAAAACAAGAGAAAAAAGAAGGGCTATTAGAACTGCAGCAGAACAAAAAATGCTTGAAGCAAAAGAAAAAGGGGATTTAGAAACAGCAAAAAAGTTTGCCCAACAAACTTCTCGTTTAACAAAAGAAATGGTTGAAGAAGCAAAATTATTAGCTGAATTTATGGGTTTGCCTGTAATTCAGGCTCCAAGTGATGGAGAAGCACAGATTTCTCAAATGACAGAAAAAGGAAAACTGTTTGGGTGTGTCAGCCAGGACTTTGATTCTCTGTTATTTGGGACACCAGTTTTACTGAGAAACATTACTATTGGAGGAAAAAGAAAGGTTCCAGGAAGAAATATTTATGTTGAAAGTTTTCCGGAAAAAATTGAATTACAAAAAGCATTAGAAAAAAACGAAATTGACAGAAAAAAACTTGTTTGGATTGCTATTTTAATTGGAAATGATTTTAATGAAAAGTTTCCTAAAATCGGACCAAAAACTGCATTAAAATTAGTGAAAGAATTTGATGATTTTGAAAGCATAATCAAAAAAACTACACAAGAAATTGATTTTGACTGGAAAGAAGTTGAAAAAATTTTTTTGGAACCAGAATATGAAGACAACTTTAAAATTGAGTTTAAGAACGCTGATAAAGAAAAAATAATTGAATTGCTTTGCGAAAAACATCAATTCAGCAAAGAAAGAGTTTCAGGAACTCTTGAAAGACTGCAAAAAAAATTAGATGAAAAAGGACAACAAAGCGCTTTAGGACAATGGTTTTAACGATAATTTTATAATAACACATTGTGTTACAATATTTTATGGAGTATGTAAGTTTTAGATTAGATAAGCCTGTTTTAAAGCAGATTGAAAAAGGAATGAAAGAATTTCATTATAATACTAAATCTGATTTTTTAAGGGATGCAATAAGAACTAAATTACAGCAGTTAGAGGAAAACAGGGAAAAAAAGAAAGCATGGAATACACTTTATGCTACAAGAGGCATTTTCAAGGGAAAAGGAAAAGCTAAAACTGATGAAGAATTCAGGAAACTGCAAGAAGAAGCAGCTGAAGAATTCTTTGAAGAAATGAAAAAAAAGTTTAATCAAAAATAATTTCTTCAGGGATTTTCACTTCAACAAAATCCTTTAAGTAATCAAAATGTCTGTCTCTGGAAATAAGAACTGCATTATTGTCTCTTGAAATTATTGCATGCAAAATATCTGATTCATGGCTTTCTTTTATTTTAGATTTTAATTTTTCAGATTCAATTATTTGTTCAATTGAAATATGAACCTTCACAAGAAGGTTCTGAAAAGAAGAAAAAATTTCTTTTATTCTTTCTTCAGAGTAATCTTTCTTCAATTCTTTAACAACAAATTCAGAATACAAGACTTTCCAGTTGTTTTTTTCACATTTTTTCAAAAACTGGAAAGCAAATTCTCCTAATGGCTTTAAATTGTCTTTCCTGTCCTCAAAATAGTCTCTCCAGATGCAGGTGTCTAAATAGAATTTCTTTCTCATAAGAAAACAATCAAAACCAAAAGATTAATCATTTTGCTTACGTCAATAAACGAATTAAAAATTTGCTTCAGTTAAAAAACTCTTTTGTTTTAAGTTTTTATTGAGAAAAAATGACTGAATTGAATTTGATTCCGGAAAAAATAGTGAAAGAGTCAGTGGAAAAAATTGTTAAAAGGTATAAGGTCAGCCCAGAGCAGGCAGAAGAGTTTTTTCTGGATGAAGCATTTAAGAACAAGGTTTTTATGGAAAAAGCTTTAGAGTTTTCAGAGAAAAAGAATTTCAGTAAATGGAGCGAGTACAGGAAAGTAATGAAGAAAACCAAAAAAAATATTTATTATAATTTAAGGCAGTACAAACATGAATCAGTTCAGGAAATAAAAGAAAAATTTGATGAACTAAAAAAGGCGTTGAAAAAAGAAAAACCAGAGAAAACTTTGGATTTGCATAAACAACTTTTAAAAATGCATATTTCTTCTAAAGAAAGAATTGAATTTTATCCGGAATTTTACAAAAAAATTTTTGAGGTAACCGGAAAACCAGATTCTTTATTAGATGTTTCTACTGGATTTAATTATTTTTCTTTGATTTTTTCCGGCTTGAAAAAACTGGATTTTGTTGGGACAGAATACAAAAAAGAGTTTGTTGAGCAAATGAATGAATATTTTAAATTGACTGAAAACTCCGGAATAAAAGGAAAAGGATTTTTATTGGATTTAAAGAACACTGATTTTGATACAAGAAATGAATTACTTGATTTAAATAACGGAAAAAACTTCGATGTTGTTTTTTTGCTTAAATTGATTCCAGTAATTGAAAGAGAGAAAAGAGGTTTAACTGAAAACTTGCTGGATTTAATTCCTGCTAAATGGATTGTTTTAAGCTGTTCAAAGGAATCAATGACAAAAAAAGAAAAAATATCTTTTAGAGAGACAGGAACAATCAAAAAATTTATTAAGGAAAACAGCCTTTATTTGAGTGCACAAATTGATTTTCCAAACGAAATAGTTTTTGTTGTTAAAAGAGAGTAAAAATGGATGAAATAGATTTAAAAGCAATAAAAAAATTGATTAGATTAAAGAAAAAACAAGGAATGGATGAAAGAAAAATCATTAAATTCCTTGAACTATCAGGTTATCCTTTAAGGTTATTAGAAGAAGTAAACAGGGAAACAGGAAATGCTGAAGAAACAGAAGAAAACGGTGAAGAAGTTAATCCTTTAGCTGTAAGAATTGCAGGAATACTTTTGTTTCTAACTGCTTTAATTGAATTGTTTTACTTTTTTTTATTGTTTCCTGAATTTGATTTTCTTAAGCCCGGAGAACTATTTATTCAGTTTTTAGTTTTATTTATTTTTACTTTGTTTTCAGCAGTATTAGGTTTTGGTTTATATAAAAGAAAATACTGGGGGTTTAGGTTTGGTTCAACTTTAGTTTTGCTGAGACTCCTGTTATTAGGTTACTTTGTTTTAATGCAATACGGCTTTTTTATTTTCATAATGGCATTAGACATAGTTTTGGCTTTGATTATTTTTATGATTAACCCGTTTTTTTCAGATAAAAGAAAAAAAAGTGAAAGAGAAAAATTAATGGAAGAAGTTGAACTGCATAAAACAGGAAAAGACAAAAAAGAAATCTGGGAAAAATAAAAAAACTTTTTTTACTATATAATTTTTTTAACTAAAAGATTAGAAATAAAAGAATAGTGTGTTTTATTATACTAAAAATAGGGGGGATTAAATGGAAAAAAAGAAAGTAATTATTATGGGAGCCGCAGGAAGAGACTTTCATGACTTTAATTCATATTTTAGAAACAACAAAGAATTTGAAGTAGTGTGTTTTACTGCAGAACAAATTCCTGGAATTGACAACAGAACTTACCCAAAAGAATTGGCTGGAAAAATGTATCCAGAAGGAATTCCAATTCAGCCGGAAGCAAAATTAGTTGAACTAATAAAAGAAAATAACATTGATTTGGTTTTTTTATCTTATTCTGATTTGCCTTTTCCTTATGTAATGGAAAGAGCATCAAAAGTTTTGGGTGCAGGAGCATCATTTCAATTATTAGGACCTAATGCAATGCAGTTAAAATCAAGCAAGCCTGTAATAGCAGTTAATGCTGTAAGGACTGGGTGCGGTAAAAGTCAGACAACAAGATATATTGCAGAAATACTGAAAAAATTAGGAAAAAAATTTGTTGTAATCAGAGAACCAATGCCTTACGGGAACTTGATTGAACAAAAAGTAATGAGGTTTGCAAAATACAAAGACATGATAAAAAACAAATGCACTATAGAAGAAATGGAAGAATTTGAACCTCATATAGAAAAAGGAAATATTTTGTATGCAGGAGTAGATTATGGCGCAATACTAAAAAAAGCAGAAAAAGAAGCAGATATTATTTTGTGGGACGGAGGAAACAATGAATTCAGTTTTTATAAAACAGATTTATTGTTTGTTGTAGCTGACCCTTTTAGAACAGGACATGAATTAGCTTATCATCCTGGAATGGCAAACTTTTTGAGGGCAGACGCAGTAATAATAAACAAAGTTAATACAGCAAAAAAAGAAAATGTAGAAAAATTAAAAGAAAACATCAGAAAATGGAATCCAAGTGCAACAATAATTGAATGTAATTCAAAATTAACAATGGAAAAAGAAGTTGACTTAAAAGGCAAAAAAGTTTTAGTAGTAGAAGATGGTCCGACAGTAACTCACGGAGGAATGGATACAGGAGCAGCAACAGTTGTGGCAGAAGAACAAGGAGCAGATATTGTTGACCCAAAACCTTTCGCAGTTGAATCAATCAAAAAAACATTTGAAAAATATCCTCACTTAAAAAAAGTGCTTCCGGCAATGGGTTACGGAGAAAAACAAATCAAAGATTTAGAAGACACTATTAATGCAACTGAATGTGATTTGGTTTTATCCGGAACACCGATTGATTTAAGCAAAATAGTTAAAACAAATAAAAAAATTATCAGAGTAAGATATGATTTAGAAGAAATCAATGAAGGGGAAATAGAAAAAGAAATTGAAAAGAAAATCAGGAATTAATTTCCTGACCTCTTTTCTTTTTTTTAATTAAAGTTTATTTATTTTTTCTTTTTTACTGCTTTTTTTTTAGCTTTCTTTTTAGCCATATTAATAGCCCCCCGAATTAAAAAATAATTCAAATATAAAAACACGGTTCTAGTATTTATTCTTTTCTTTTTTTTCAAAAAAAATTTTTTTAATCAATTAACGAGGAAAAAAATAATTAAAAGTTTGTTTTTTGATAAAAAAAAGTTTGTTTCTGCAATTTTTTTGATGAAAAATTTTTGTTTAAAAAGTTTTTGTTATTGCTGAAAGCTTCCTCTTAAAGGAACAAAAACAAAAAAGCCTTCCAAAAAATCTTTTTTAAACGACTTTCCCTGAATTTTTGTGATTGACTGAATTCTCTGAGAAAAATTGTCTCCAACCGGCGCAACAGCAATTCCTTTTTCTTTTAATGAATCAAATAAATGTTTTGGGAGAAAAGGACAGGCAGCAGAAACAAGAATTCTGTCAAACTTTTCTTTTCCAAAATCATTTTTTACTGCATCTGCCTGAATTAATTCAATGTTTTTTCTTTTTTTGATTTCAGGGTTTTCTTTTGCTTTTTCAAATAATTCTTTTACTAATTCAACTGCAGTTACTTTTCCTTTTTTTCCAAGTAACTCTGAAAGCAGACAAGAAGTATAACCTGAACCAGAACCAACATCCAATACAGTCATTCCTTTTTCTGCTTTAAGCATTTCCAACATTACTGCAATAGTGTATGGCTGGGAAATTGTCTGACCAAAACCAATTGAAAAAGCATTATCAGAATAAGCATTTGATTTCATTGATTCTTCAAAAAAGTCTTCTCGTTTTACTTCCAAAAAAGCCTGCTCTAAATTTTTTGTTTTAATTGCCCTTGTGTCAGTTAAATGCATTACAAGCTTTTTTCTTTCTAATTCAAATTCAGTCATTTCAATTTAATTAATGATGAAAATGTTTTTTAGGTTTACTTTACAAAAGTTAAGACTTTTTGCCAGACTTTATGGTCTTCCATTTGTTTTGAATTAATTAAATGCAAATCCAACAAAGGAGTTAAAATTATGATAAATATACCAACACTAGCTAAATGCAGTAAAGTAAAAGGAATTTGACCAATAAAAGCTGTCTCAAAAGGCATTTGGAACATCCAGGAAGACATTATCGGACCAGTAATAAAATCAAAAATTAATACTCCTAAAATTCCTGAGCCCAAATAAGTTTTCAAATTAATTTTCTTTTTATTTTTGTAAATCTGGTGAAATAAAATCCCTAATCCTGCATAAGTTAAAGCAGTAACCAAAGTCCATATTCCAACCATTCCAGTAATTAAATCAAATGAAACCATTGTAATAAACGCAAATAATGCTGAAGCCCACCATTTATCCTGTCTTGAATAAGGCAAAAGGCAACCCATAATAGGATCATTATTTGGAATAAATTTCAGCAAACGAAATGCATTACAAAAAAGAATGCTTAAAAAATATTTTACGATTTTCATTTTTTACACCATAATAATAATTCATAAAACTCTTTTTCAATTCTTTCCAGTTCTTTTTTTGTCATTGTATCAGATTTAAATACATAGCCAAGATCCAAGTCAAATTCTGGATTTTTTTCAAATTTGATTCCAAGTTGCTCTTGTTGTTGTTCAACTAAAGTATGTTTTTCAGGACCAAATTTAGAGTAAATAAAAGAATCAATAGTTTCTATGTTTTCCCTTAAAAAATCCAGTGTTTTCGCTGTATCATCAATTGTTTCTGTCGGCAAATCATACATTAAACAAATTTGGTTTTTGATTCCGACTTTTTTTGTTTCTTTTAATATTTTTTTTGCATCCTCTAAATTTATTCCTTTATTTATGAGTTTTAACATTCTTGGGCTAGCAGACTCTAATCCAAAAACCAATTGTAGACAGCCTGATTGTTTTAACAAACCCAAAAGAGGGATAATCCTTTTATCAAACCTTACTAAACAAGAGTATTTAACGTCAATTTTTGATTCAATTAAAACTTTTGCAAGTTCTTCAAGTCTTGAAATCTTTACTGAAGAATCAACAAAAGAAACTCGATTTACCTTATATTTTTCTTTCAATTTTTTTATATCATCAACAACTAATTCAATTTTTCTTTCCTTATAGTTTGGTTCAAGAAAAGGATAAGAACAAAAAATACATTTTCCCCAAAAACACCCTCTTGAAGTCTGCAAAGGCAGAATACTGCCGTATTGATATTTTTCAAGCAAAAGACCATTAAAATCCGGAGTAGGAATTTCATCAAGATTTTGAGTGCAAACAATTTCATTTCTGATTATTTTTTCTCCTTTTCTAAAAGCAATGTTTGGAATTCCATCCAAAGACCTGTTTTCTAAAACACTTTTAGAAATTTGTGTTAAAGCATTTTCTCCTTCAAAAAAAACAATGCTGTCAACTAAATCAAAAAATTCTTTTTTTTCGGGAATAACATCATATAAATGACTGCACCAAGGGCCTCCAATAGTAATATGCGTTTCTGGAAACTTTTCTTTCAACAAAGAAGCTAAAGTAAAAGCAGGAACAACTTGATTGGCTCCAATTACTGAAATTCCTATTACAGAAAAATCAAATTTGTTTAAATCATGATTAATAAGTTCTCTGAAATATTTTCTGAACTTGTTTGATTTGCTTTTACAGTGTTCCACTAATTTACTGCTGGAAAGACTGTAATAACTTTCTGAAATGCCCCTAAAAAGTCTATCATGGTACACTAAAGAAGATTTCTCTATTTCAACAGGGGGTTCAGTGTAATAACTACTGAATTTTCTGCATAACTGCATAAAGTCAGTCTGATTAATTTTTTTAGTTAAAACTTTTTCTTTAAATTCTTCAAAAGAATTTTTTTGAACGGACTTAACATATAAATAAAAAATAATTTCTTGTTTCAACAAATTTTTTTTTGGTTGTTTTTGAATTAAATATTTTTTCATATTAGAATAAATGCATTCAAGATTTTTGTCTCCGGTAAATTGTTCCCAAAAACCAACATTTAAATCTCTTTGTTCAACATTAATCCCTTGTTTTTCCAGAAAAGCTTTAAGAGCGGGAATGCCTAAAGGAACAAAAGCAGGCGACCAAACAGGAGGAAAAACCAATAAAATTTTTGAGTCATTCATTTTCTCACAGCATAATAAATTTATTTTTTTTTAAATAATAGTTTAACCAAAGGTTTTAAATCATTAAATCCAAAAACCTAGTTAATTATGTTTTTTATTTTTTTTCTCTTTTCTTTATTTCTTTCATTAAATCGTTTGCCTTTGAATAAGAATCTAATTCTTCTTCCTGCATTATTGTAGTAGAAGAAATTTTCTCTAAATTAAATTTTTTGGTTAAAATCAATGAATGAGAATCAAATACTGCCTTAGTTTTTTCTAATACTAAAGCCTTTTTTGTTAAATCTGATTTTTCTTTTCCTTTATCTATTAATAAAAATTCTTTTTTTGTTCCAAAAGCTTTGAATGGAGCGTGCTTGAATTCAATTACATCTAATCCAAGAGAATGAATTTTTTCTAACGAAGCATCATCAAATTTTTCGTCAAAAACTTTTTCCTTTTGATCAAACTTTTCTGAAAAAGTTTGTTTTCTTGTTTGAACAAAATCATCTAACAGGTTTTTTTCTAAAATCAAATCTGCTTTCAGTAATTTTTCCAGTTTTTTTGCTGTTTCAATGCTTGTATTAAAACCGTGTTCTAATCTATACAAAGATTCTTTTGTTATTCCAGTTTTTTTTGCCAGTTCCTCTAAAGTTAAATCAAATTCATCTCTTTTTTCTCTTAATTTATCTGAGTCTAATCCAACAATTGATTTTCCTTTAAAGTATTTCACTGAAGGAACAACTGTATCAAAAATTGAAACAAAAGTAGTAAAGGTCATTGCAGGAATTAAATGCCTTTCATACACAATTCCTTTTTTTAGAGTAAAAGCTTTGGTTTTTTCTCCAATAATTAATATTATTGCTTCAAATGCTTTAGCTATTTTTTGAAGTTCTTCTGCTTGTTCTTTTCTAAAGCCATCAATATTTGAATACACTTTCACAACTAATTTCAAATCAGAACGGTTTGCAACTAAATCAAAACAAGAATTTGTTTCCATAAAAGTGCTTACATTAAATCCCTGTGTTTTCAGAAAAGAAATTGCTTTCATTAACAGCATTTCACGCATTCAATCACTTTACAAAATCCCAAACAAAAAAGCAATTAATCCAAAAAACATTCCTCTTTTTGAATGATTTTGTGCGCAGGTATAATCTCCTTTTTGCATTTCAATTAAACTTAATATAAAGAAAATTACGGCAAAAGCCATCAGCAAAAGATATGCAATAGAATTAAATCTTCCAATAAAAAAAGGATAAAATCCAATTAGAATTGAAAGCAAATAAAATAATCCAACTAAAACAAAAATTGCTTTAATTGGAATTAATTGAGGCAAAGTAATTTTGATTCCTTGTTCTGAACCCAAATCTTCCAAGTCTTTTATTATTTCTCTTGCAGTGTTAGCAAAAAACGCTGAAACAAACAAAATAAACGGGAGAAAAAAATTCATTGAAATAATTGCTCCAAATAAGATTGTAAATGCTACACTAAAAGATACAACAAAGTTTCCAAAGTACTTGATTTTTTTCATTAAAGCAGAATAAGCAATTAAAAGCAAGGCAAAAAAAATTGCTGTAATTAAAGCTAATTGACTAATAAAAAAAGAAAAAATTATTCCTATTACAAATAAAGTTATTGAATAAATTAATGCAGTTTGTTTTGAAATTAATCCTCTAACTACTGGCTTGTCTTTATAGGTCAGTTTATCTATTTCAAAATCAAAGAAATCATTTATTGTCTGGCCTCCCGCACAAATAAAAAACACTGCCAGCATTGCATAAGCTAATGTTTGAGTTAAAATAATTCCTTCAATTGAAAGTGAATAACCAATAAATACGCCTATGGCTGCAATTATGCAGTCAATCGGCCTGATTATTTTAATGAATTCAATTAAACTCATTTTACCCAGTTTTTTTAATAGCTTTCTTTTTTAGTCTTAAACCTTTTGAATTACATTTCCTGCATTTAACTGGTCTTTTCCCTGGAGTTGATTTGTTTCTTGCATTGCATTTCATGCAAATCCAAATGTTTGCAAATAGTCTTGCATCTGCTTCTTTGAATCTAGCCATTTTTTATAACCTCTTTTTTTGTGTTCATTAAATTTAAAAACAATAGTATATCCAAATAGATAACTGCTTTAATTTATAATAATTCTTAAACTAAAACTTTATAAAAACTGTTTGAGAGTTATTAACCGCAGTTTAACCCCTTAAGAGGGACTAAACGCAAGTGAATTTGCGTAATAGTAACTGACCAAAGCAGTTGTTATGCTCCGATAGTGTAGCCCGGCCAAGCATAATGGCCTTTCAAGCCGTAGACCCGGGTTCGAATCCCGGTCGGAGCATTAACAACTTTTTCAAAAAAAGTTGTATCAAAAACCAAAGCGTGCTATCTGTGATAGCACTGCAATCCTTCTTTTTCTAAAACCATTAACCTAAAATATGATTTTGAATGTAATTATATTATGGCAGAAAACTGGGAAAAAAAAGAAGAATATGCTAAAGCTTTAGCTAAAAAAATTAAAGCAAGCAGATTTAAGCCTGACTTAATTTTAGCTATTGAAAAAAGTGGAGTGCCTGTTGCAGAAGTAATTTCAAGAGAATTAGGAATTAAAGTTGAAAGCATTATAATTAACAGGTCTATTTCAAAGAAAAAAAGAGAAGGAAGAACTCCTAAAGCTTTAGCTGAAGTAATTAAATTGTTTCAACAGCCTAAAGTAATTAAAAGTGAAAGTAGTTCACTTAAAGGTCAAAGAGTTTTAATTGTAGATAATAGTATTAGTTCAGGTAAAACAATTGAATTAGCAAGAAAAACTTTAATGAACAGAGGAGTAAATGCAGGAAGCATTCAAGTTGCTTCATTGTATTATTTGAAAGGCAAAAAAAAAATTCCTCCTCAGTTTTATTTAACTCACAGAAGAACAAGGTTATTTCGCCCAAAAGCACCAAAAATCAGATAGGTTTAATTTAAGCCAAAAATCAAAAACAGGTTTTTGAGTGTAATTATAGATGACAAAAAAAGAGAAATTTACTAATAACTTTGAAATATAATAACAAAACAAAATGATTGTGGAAAAATAAAAAAATAAAGCTATTAATAGCTAAAAAGAAAAAAAAGAAATTAAATTTTATTCACATGTTTTTGTGTCCTGAATACAAAATCCAGCCAACAGAAATTATCATAAAGATAACCGGAAGCCAGGGAATATTAGTGTTAATTATTTTTGCTTCATCCAAAAACCATAATACTGACAAAATCAATATCAACAAAGGAATAATTGAAAAAACTGAATATTTTGGCAGTTCACCTGGAATACCTTTTTGTCCTAACATAATTTTTTACCTCCTCTATAAATGAAATAACATAAATATTGTTTTTCTTCTATAAAAAAGTTTGTTTTAGAGAAAAAACAGGGAATGTGTGAAAAATATTTAAAGAAAGAAAACACTACTCTTTTATGGAAAAAGAATACAAGGTAATTGAATCCTATAAAGAACTTCCTGAACGAATTAAAAAAGAATTAGAAACAAGCTGGGGATTTGAAAAAAAGAAAGTTAATATTTCAAGAACAAAAAAACTGCTTAATTCAAGCATGATTGACACATTTAAAAAACTAAAATTCAGGGCAATACTAAAAGAAAACCAGTTGATTGCATTTGTTTCATTTAATCCCAGCAAAAAAAATTGTTTTATTAATTATCTGTGGCAGAATCCACGTGATGCAGTGGTTTACAGAAAACAAAAAGGAATTTCTCCTGCAAAAAAACTGATAAAATATTTAATTGAAAAAAAAGGTTTTACTGAATTCAATTATGATGTTCTTTCATCTAAAGGCAGGCAAATGGTTAAAGAACTGAAAAAAAAAGAGTTAATAAAAAAGAAATTTTTTCACAGAATTGAAATAACAAAAAAAGGAGTTAAACACTTTAATCCAAAGCCAAAATAAGAAAACAAAAAAATTCATTCAGCAAAAGTTTTCAGTAACCAAAACATCTCCTTCTTCGTCAATATAGACTCCGATTCCTTCTTTTAGCCAGAATTCTTTTTCAATGTTTTCTCTATGACCAGGAGAATTCATCCAGCCTTCAACTGCCGCTACTTCTAATTCTGCCTGAGAATTATATTCAGCTACCCCGCCGGAAGTATACACCAGTTTAGCTATATTGTATTTAAATAAATTTTCTGCACCCAAATGAATTAGATTTCCAACCACAATTTTACAATCATAATTTGATTGTTCATAACGATAACTAAAATCATTTCCCGGTAAATCAAAATGAGAAAAATAATTTTTGTCTGCCATGTCTTTAGAGTGCTTTCTTGCAATCAAAGCCAAATGCTCGTCAAATTCAAGTGTGTTTAAACCTAATTTGGTTCTTTCATCATTAATTAAAGAATGAATATTTTTTTCCATTTCAAAAACATTATAATTAGTGTAATCCAAATACTCAAATTCTTCTGGAGGACCATGCTGAACAGAATCTAAATTCAAATCAATTAAATTGTTATTTGTTTCTTTTTTTTCTTCAGGACAACCAAAAGAAAAAACAAACAGTAATAACAAAATAAAACAAACCCAGTTTTTCATGAATTAAATAAAACCAGACAAGTATTTAACACTAACATTAAATAAGTGAAAAGCAGTAATTAATGCATGAATACACAAAACTCAAAAATTGATTCAAAAGGGAGAATAGTCATTCCAAACTCATTCAGAGAATCATTAGGAATAAAAAAAGGAGAAAAAATCATTGCAGAATTAGACAAAGAAAACGAAAGAATAATATTGTTCCCACTGGAAAGAAAAGTAAAAAAAATGCATATTTTTTTGAGTGACAACCCTGGTTCATTAGCAAAAGCAGCAGAAGTTTTAAGGAAAAACAAAGTAGATTTGGTTTTTACTGAATCAAGAAGCACAAAAAGAGGGAAAGAAGCTTTATGGAGTGTAGTAGCAGATTTTAGTAAAGTAAACTTAGCGAAAGTGAAAAAAGATTTAGAAAAAGAAAAACTGATTTTGAAAGCAACATTTGCAAAGGTTTAAAAAGATTACCCAACTCTATCAGTATATGATTCCCACATTATTCCCACTAAGTGGTTTAGTTCATCGCTGATTTTATTTATTCAGAGGAAAGAATAGTTTCTGGTGTTTTTATGAGAAGGGATTTAGTTCACAAAAAACGAATTTGATTTATTTTCCCTTGAAAAAATCATTGAAAAAAGAAAACAATCTTTTTCTGAAAAATCTTTTACATGCAAATTACTTAAAGATCCCTTGCTTCTTATAGAAAAAGTTAGTGAAGAAAGCGAAGAACTAATTGAAGCAGCAGAAATAAAAGAAAAAAAAGAAGTTATCTGGGAAGCAGCTGATTTACTCTATTTTTTGATGGTTTTGCTTGCAAAACGAGAAGTAAAACTAAAAGAAGTTTTTATGGAACTGGAGAGGAGAAATAATGAAAAAAATTGATTGGAACAAAGGAAATGGATTGATTCCAACAATTGTTCAAGAAGAAACAAATTCTGAAGTGTTAATGCTTGCTTATTCAACTAAAGAATCATTAGAAAAAGCAATGAAAACCAGTCAAGGATGGTATTACAGTAGAAGCAGGAAAAAACTTTGGAGAAAAGGAGAAACCTCTGGCAATACTCAAAAATTAAAGAAAGTTTTTGTTGACTGCGACAAAGACACTTTGTTGTTTAAAGTTGAACAAACAGGAAATGCTTGTCATTTAAACAAAAAAAACTGTTTTAAGGTGTTAAAATGATGGAAATAATTGAATTCAAAGAAATAAAACAAATAAAAGATTTAATGAAAGACAAAGAAGAAGAAACAGAAAGAATTGAAGATACCGTTAAAGAGATTATTAAAGAAGTTCAAAAAAAAAGAGATAAAGCAATAATAGAATTAACTGAAAAATTTGATAAAGTAAAGCTAAAAGAAATCCTTGTTTCAAAAAAAGAAATAAGAGAGGCATACAAAAAAATTTCAAAAAAAGAACTTAATGCATTAAAGTTTGCTAAAAAAAATCTTGAAAAAAGCTGTAAAAAACAATTACCAAAAAAATGGTTTGTTGAAACAAGAAAAGGGGTTAAAATAGGAGAAATTATTAGACCAATAGAAAACATAGGGGTTTATGTTCCGGGAGGGAAATATCCTTATCCTTCAAGTGTTTTAATGAATTTAGTTCCGGCAAGAACAGCAGGATGCAAGGAAATAGTTTTATGCACTCCTCCAAGAAAAGATGGAAGCATTAATCCGTTTATTTTAGTTGCAGCTGACTTGTGCAAAGTGAACAAAATAGCAAAAATAGGAGGAGCACAGGCAATTGCAGCAATGGCTTTTGGAACAAAAAAAATTCCTAAAGTAGATAAAATTATGGGACCGGGAAATATTTTTGTTGCAACAGCAAAAAAAATGGTTTTTGGAAGAGTCGGGATTGACTCAATTGCAGGGCCAAGCGAATGCTGTATTCTGGCAAGAAAAGGTAATTCAAAATTTATTGCTTCAGAGATTTTGGCTCAAGCAGAACACGATGAATTAGCTAAAACAGTTTTGGTTACAACAAACAAAAATCTTGCATTACAGACAAAAAAAGAGGTATTAAAGCAAATGCAAGAACTTGAAACACAAGAAGTAATCAAAAAATCATTGCAAGAAAACGGAGTAATAGTTTTAACTAAAACACGGAATCAGGCAATTGAAGTGGTAAATGAGCTTGCATCAGAGCACTTGATTGTATTTGAAGACAACAAAAAAACTCTGGAAAAAATAAAGTGTGCTGGCTCAATTTTTGTCGGAGAATTCAGCCCTGTTGCAGCAGGAGATTATTGTTCTGGAACAAATCACATATTGCCTACAGGAAGGACTGCAAGGTTTTCTTCTGGATTAAATGTAAGAGATTTTTTGGTTACCCAATACATTCAGAAAATTTCAAAAAAAGGACTAAAAAATCTTTTAAAAACAATTGAAGTTTTTGCAGACATTGAAGGTTTGCCTGCACACAAAAACTCAGCTAAAATAAGATTTAAGTGAAAAAAATTTGGAGGAAAAAAAATGATTGACTCAATAATATTTGACATTGATGGAATAATAATCGATGTATCAAAATCCTATAGAGAAGCAATAAGACAGACATCAAAAGAGTTTTTAGGAAAAACTGTTTCACAAGAAGAAGTTTCTGCAATAAAAAAAATCCCTGAATTCAACAATGACTGGGATGCAACTTTTGAATTAGTATGCCTGCTTGAAAAAAATGTTTCAACAGGAGAATTCAGGAAAAAAGTCTGCAAAGTAACAGAAAAAGACAGGAAAAGCAAAAAATATATTGAATTGTTTAAAGTTTTTCAGGCAAAATATCTGGGGGAAAAATTATACAAAACAATTTATGGAAAAAAACCAGTTTCAAAAGAAAAAGGTTTGATTAACAATGAAAAATTAATGATTCCAAAAAAAGTTTTTATGGAATTAAAAAAAGAGTTTAAGCTGGGAATTGTTACTGGAAGGCCAAGAAAAGAAGCAGAATACTCTTTGAAACTAAATGGACTAGATGCCTTTTTTGATTTTAAGAAAATAGTTTGCAGGGAAGACACAAAAAAAAGCAAACCAGATGCAAAACCCTTGTTTTTGGCTGCAAAAAATATTGGCTCAAAAAAAGCAGTTTATGTCGGAGACAGTATTAATGATGTTTTAGCAGCAGAAAAAGCAAAAATGAAATCAATTTATTTAGGAAAAGAAAATTTAGGAGATTATTCAATAAAAAAAATTGAAGATTTAATGGAGGGAATTAAATGGTTAAAATCAGAAAAGCAGTAAAAGAAATAAAGCCATATGATCCGCCGACAGAAAACAGGAAAGGAAAATTAAGACTGGATTTCAATGAAAATACTTTAGGACCTTCACCAAAAGTAATTAAAGCAATAAGAAATGCAACAGCAGAAGATTTCAGTATTTACCCTGAATACAATAAAGCAAGAGAAAAAATTGCTGAATCTGTTGGATTAAAAAAAGAAAATATTATTGTAACCAATGCAGGAGACGAAGGAATAAGAAATTTAATGGACTGCTTTGTAGAAGAAGGAAAAGAAGTTATTCTTGCAGTTCCAACTTTTGCAATGTTCAGGTTTTATGCAGAATTGCGCGGAGCAAAAATAACTAAAATTCTTTTCAATAAAGATTTGAGTTTTCCGGAAAAAGAAATTCTCAATGCAATCAAACCAGAAACAAATATGATTATTTTATGCAATCCAAACAATCCAACAGGAACAAAAATTGAAAGAAAAACAATAATTAAAATAATCGAAAAAGCAGAAGAAAACAATTGTTTGGTTTTGGTGGATGAAGCATATTATGATGTCTGCAAAGAAACAGTAATTGATTTAGTCAACAAATACAGCAATTTAGTTGTTTTAAGAAGTTTTAGTAAAGGAGCAGGATTAGCTGGATTAAGAATTGCTTTTCTGACAAGTTGCAAAGAAATAATTTCTGTTTTGCTGAAATCAAGTTCTCCTTATAGCGTGAGTTCTTTAAGCGTAATTGCAGTGTTAGCTGCATTAAAAGACAAAGAATACACTGAAAAATACATTGAAGAAGTGCTGAAAGCAAGGGAATTCACTTTAAAAGAATTCAATAAAATTCAAATAAAGACTTTTCCTACTTCAGCAAACTTTTTTATTGCAAGGTTTGGAGAAAACGCTTCAATTATTGCAAAAAAACTAAAAGAAAAAAACATTTTAGTTAGAGACAGAAGCAGATACTCTTTGCTTGAAGGATGCATCAGAATTGGAGTGGGAACACAAAATCAAATGAAATTATTTCTTGCAGAATTAAAAAAAATCTTGGAGGAAGTCGAATATGAGAAAAGCCAGAATTGAAAGAAAAACAAATGAAACAGAAATTGAACTGGAAATAAATCTTGATGGAACAGGGCAATATGAAATTGACTCAAAAATTGGTTTCTTAAACCACATGCTTGAATTGTTTTCAAAACAATCATTAATTGACTTGAATTTAAAAGCAAAAGGAGATCTTGAAGTGGATGAACACCACACAGTTGAAGACATTGGAATTTGTTTAGGCCAAGCCTTAAAAAAAGCTTTAGAAGAAAAAAAAGGAATCAATAGATATGGCAATGCATTAATTCCAATGGATGAAAGTCTGGTGTTGTGTGCAGTTGATTTCAGTGGAAGAGGTTATCCGGTAATTAAAGCAGAATTTGAAAGAGAAATAGTTGGGGATTTGCCAACAGAATTAGTTCAGGATTTCTTTGAAGCAGTTGCATTTAATGCAGGAATAAACCTCTACATAAAAGTTTTAGAAGGCAGAAATACACACCACAAAATTGAAGCCATGTTTAAAGCTTTTGGGAGGGCTGTAAGAATGGCGTTAGAAACAGATGAAAGAGTTAAAGGAGTGCCTTCAACAAAAGGAGTATTGTAAAAAAATGATTTCAATAGTTGACTATGGAAAAGGAAATATCCAAAGCCTGAAAAATTCTCTCCAGTTTCTTGGAGAAAAAGTTAGTGTAACAAATAATCCAAAAGAAATACTTAAAGCAGAAAAAATAGTTTTTCCAGGAGTAGGAGAATTTGGAACCTCAATAAAACTGCTTCAGAAAAAAAAACTGGATAAAGCATTAATTCAGGCAATAAAACAAGGCACCCCTTTTCTTGGAATCTGTTTAGGCTTACAAACATTATTTGAAGAAAGCGAGGAAAGCAAAGGAAAAGGCTTAGGAGTTTTTAAAGGAAAAAACAAAAGATTTTCAAAACCAAAAAAAATCCCACAAATAGGGTGGAACAAAATTCAAGTAAAAAAAAGCAGGTTGCTTAAAAGATTAAATGGAGAATTTTTTTATTTTGTTAACAGCTATTATGCTGTTCCAGAAGAAAAAGAAATTATTTCCTGCACAAGCAGTTATAACGGAGAAGAATTTGTTTCAGGAATAGAAAAAGAAAATGTTTTTGCTTTTCAATTTCACCCGGAAAAATCAGGAGAAAACGGACTAAAAATACTAAAAAGGTTTAGTGAGTTGTAAAAAAATGCTGTCAAAAAGAATTATTGTTTGTTTGGACTGCGATTTAGCAGTAAAAGGAGGAAGAGTAGTTAAAGGAATAAAATTCAGGCAAACAAAATATGCAGGAGTTCCCTGGGAAATGGCTAAACAATACTATGAACAAGGAGCAGATGAAATAGTTTTTTTGGACATAACTGCTTCAGCAGAAAAAAGAGAAACAATGATTGAAGTAGTCAAAAAAACAAGTGAACAGGTTTTTGTTCCATTAACTGTTGGGGGAGGAATTAAAACAATTAAAGATGCAGAAAAACTGTTTAAGGCTGGCGCAGACAAAGTTTCAATTAATTCTGCTGCAATTAATTCACCTGAATTAATAACAAAAATAAGCAAAGAGTTTGGTTCACAGGCTTGTGTTGTTGCAATTGATGCAAAAAAAAATTCATTTAAAGGAAGAACAAGATTTGAATGCTTTGTTTTTGGAGGAAGAAAAAACAAGAGATTAAATGCATTATATTGGGCAAAACAAGCAGAAAAACTTGGGGCAGGAGAAATTCTGCTTACTTCAATTGATGCAGACGGCACACAAAAAGGATTTGATTTAGAATTAACTTCATTGATTTCAGATTCAGTGAATATTCCTGTTATTGCTTCAGGAGGAGCAGGAACACTTGAAAGTTTTTCTGAAGCAATAAAAAAAGGAAAAGCTGACGCAGTATTAGGTGCAAGCGTTTTTCATTTTGGAAAGTATTCAGTTAAAGAAGTAAAAGATTATCTGAAAAAACAAAATATAATGGTGAGAATATGATTATTCCAAGCATTGATTTAATTCAAGGAAAAGTAGTTCAGTTAGAACAAGGAAAAAATAAAGTTTTTGAAATAGATAATCCGTTTTATTTCGCCGGAAGATTTAAAGGATTTAAAGAAGTGCAGTTGATTGATTTGGATGCAGCAATGAATAAAGGGGAAAACAAATTAATTGTAAAAGAAATAACTGAAATAGTAAACGCAAGAGTTGGCGGAGGAATCAGAAGCATTGAAAAAGCAGTTGAATTAATTGATGATGGAGCAAAAAAAATCATTATTGGAACTCAAGCAAACAAAAAGTTTCTTGAAAAATTAACTGAAAGAGTTCCAAGAAAAAAAATTATTGTCGCAGTTGATTCTTTTAAAGGAAAAGTGGTTGTTGAAGGATGGAAGAAAAAAACAAGCAAAACTCCTTTTGAATTGATTAAAGAATTAGAACCTTATTGCGGGGAATTTCTTTTTACTTGCGTTGAAAAAGAAGGATTAATGAATGGAACAGACTTTGATTTAATAAAAAAATTAAAAGAATGTACAAAAAATGAATTAAGTGCCGCAGGCGGAATTACTTCAATTCAGGAAGCAAGAAAACTGGAAAGAATTGGGGTTAAACCTATCATAGGAATGGCGTTGTATTCAGGAAAAATTTCATGGGAGGAAATTAAATGAACAAACTAAAAATTGGATTGCCTACAGGCAGTTTACAGAAAACAACAGTTGACTTATTCAGGAAAGCAGGAATTGAAATAACAGTTAATTCTCGTTCTTATTATCCGATAACAAGCGATAAAGAAGTAGAAGTAATTTTAATTAAACCACAAGAGATTCCAATGTTTGTTGAAGATGAAGTAATTGATTTAGGAATAACCGGATTGGACTGGATCAAAGAAACTGATGCAAAAGTTGAAAAAATAAAAGAATTTGAATATGCAAAAAGAGGTTTTAATAAAGTTAAATGGGTTTTAGCCGTTCCAGAAAAATCCAAAATTAGAACTGTTAAAGATTTAGAGGGAAAAACTGTTTCAACTGAATTAATGAATTTAACAAAAAAATATTTCAAAAAAAACAATGTTAAAGCCAAAGCAGAATTTTCCTGGGGTGCAACAGAAGTCAAATGCCCTGTTTTTGCTGATGCAATAATTGATTTGACTGAAACAGGAGCAACACTTAAAGCAAACAACTTGAGAGTAATTGACATTGTTTTTGAATCAACCACAACAATGATTTCAAACAAAAAAGCTTTGAAAGATAAATGGAAAAAAAACAAAATAAATGAAATAAAAATGTTATTGGAAGCTGCATTGCTTGGAATGCAAAAAGTAATGCTTGAAATGAATGTTTCAAAAGAAAAATTAGATGGATTAATAAAAATTCTTCCTTGTATGAAAAGCCCTACTGTAAGCGAGCTTTTTGGGGAACAAGGTTATGCAGTAAAAGTCGCAGTAAACAAAGATGAAGTTCCAAAAATTCTTCCAAAAATAATTAAAGCAGGAGCAACAGATGTTTTGGAATTCCAGTTAAATAGGGTTGTGCCCTAATAAAATAAAAAAAGGAGAAAAAAATTAAAAAAAAGGAATAAAAAAATAAGAAAAAGCGGCAAAAATTTGCCGGTTAAATTATTTTCATTTTGCTTTTTCTGCGATTCTTCCAATCCAGATTGTGGCTAAAACAGCAATTACTGTTACTACTACTGCATAGGTTATCATTGGAACCAGTGATTCAGCTGAACCAAAAAGTTCTTTGAAGATTGCCTGAATCGCACCATTCCAAGCTAAAGCTGCAACCAAACCAAATGCTGCAGTCATTAATGCCGCAATTTTTTCAATTACTTCTGACTTCATTAAATTACCCCCCTTAATTAATCTTAAACTAAAAATTTAAAATATGCATACTTAACTTTACTTTATTTTCTTAAAACCGGCAATTTGATGATAAGTTGAACAATATTTAGTTGCTTCGTTGTGGTTATGACACAAGTATTTCCAATTTCCTTGATCAGCACAAACTGAAGCA
>Ga0210057_1003342_pt1 | contig 22214 bp, 14 predicted proteins | sample CryGeyCG2114_010_2_FD_183968 | JGI IMG/M metagenome (GOLD analysis project Ga0210057, IMG submission 183968) | Groundwater microbial communities from aquifer - Crystal Geyser CG10_big_fil_rev_8/21/14_0.10 (SPAdes) (version 2) | ecosystem: Environmental > Aquatic > Deep subsurface > Groundwater ...
CTTTTGAAGTTATAACATACGCTAGATGGCTATCCCATCCTCCCTTGGTTCTTCCATTATCTGGTTTGTTCTTTTTGTTTGTATATAGATTTCTAACTGGGTCGAGCCGAAACTTGATATATGCAGCGGTGGTGTTTGGTTTACTTTTTCAAGCTGAGTTGGTGAACGTTGTCATTCTAGTAGCTACTGTTCTTTTGTGCTTAGTAGTATTCAGGAAACGTATATTCTCTCAAGACTGGCGTCTTTTAAGTTTGTCGGTAATTATATTGTTGGTGGTTTCTTTATTACCTTTTGTGTTGTTTGATTTACGCCATGATTATTTAATTATTAATAATATTTTCTCTATTGCTCAGACTGGTTCTGCCTTTCATGCGTCATGGACAGAAACATTAGTGGGTATAAATCGTGCCTTTAGATCAGTTTCTGCTCGATCCGTGGCACCTTTTTATCCTGTCCTAGGAGCTATTTTAGTATTGGGTGGAGCTGTTACCTTATTAAGGCATCGTTATAAGAATAATACGGGTTCTATTTTGGTCGCAATCTGGCTATTTGCACCTTTGTTAGCGCTGTTTCTGTTTCGCTTTGATGCTTTGGATCATTATCTGGCTTTTTCTGTTCTGGCAATGATAATTCTTGCTGCAGTGCTAGTGGATGAAATAATTACTCGAAGTTTACTACTGGGCCTGCTATTATTAACTCTTATCGTTGGTGCTAACATGTCTGCTTATGGATTTAATATTCAAGACAATAGTAAGATATTTTTTCAATCTGCACAAACTGACTTAAAGTTCGCTGATCAATTAGCTGTTGTGGATGAGGTATATGAAAATGCTGCTGGTAGGTCATTTGAGGTGCAAGCTTATACAATACCTTACTGGATACAAGATGCATGGGAATACCTTTTTTGGCAATATGGAGAAAAGAAGTATGGGTATGGTCCTGTGAAAGAAAAATCCGATGTGTTATTTGTGATTATTCAACCAGATCCAAGTAGTCAGCAGTATCAGGATAACTGGTTAAAAGATACAGTAGATAAGTGGGGAGAGTTAGAATCCTCTCAAGAAATTGGTGCTTTAGCGCTACAGACACTTATTCCTAATTAAGCTTACCACCTTAGCTGTTTAGCTTTAACACTGAAGAATGTTGCCACAGCTAATGCTCCGAGTATGCTTCCAGAGATAGCAATAAGTTTCCAGATGGAGCTTGTATCGTAATACATTGTAACGATGTGCTTACCGGGAGGAACTGCAACTGCACGGAATGCGTAGTTTGCTCTAAGAATTTTGGTTGGGTTGTTGTCTACTTTAGCTTTAAATTTAGGATGATATGCGTCAGATAAATATAGTAGCTGAGGAGTTTTTGAGTTGGTGGTGAATAGGACTTTGTTTGGAGTGTATGACAATAGTTTAACAGTAGCAGTATGATCCTTCTCCAGTTTTAGTTGGGGCTTTTCTTCTAGATAAACTTTTCTTATATTATTCTCATTTGAGAATATCTTTGCTAGGAGATCACTATCGTCAGTCACAACTTCATACTCTGACTCTAGGAAATATCTAGGATAGGTGTCCATGTATTCATATATGTTCCATTTGCCCTCATTAAACACTTTAGTATAGTCATCTAGTCGCTCATTTTTTGCACTATTATATGGCATAGATTCTTTATCGAGTTTTACTATATATTTTATGCCTAGAATCTGGAATAAGCGATCGTAATAAGGGTCTTTCTCATTAAATATAATACTAGGATGTGGTGCAATAGATATTTCAATGCGTGGAATTGGACTTATTGAGTGATTGGTTGATTGTGCATAGTTGATGAGTTCGCCGTAGCGCTTAATATACATCGAGCCAACACCATCGGGTGAGTATAGGTTGTATGTTGTTGGAAAGTTTGGCTGAATATGACCGTCACCCAAGCTTACAAAGCGGTTAATTCCAGCATTCTCTGAGAGATAGGAAAAGACAGGATGAGGGGGAAATATAAACTCACTCTCCGAGAAATATATGTATTTACGTGTGAAATAAAATTGACCAAAAGTAATTAGAGTAAGACAACAAATAATAAAAATTACTTTTCCCATCCTCTTTCGAAGTAACACTAGCAACATGAATACTATTACTAGTATGTGAGGAAGGATGGAGTTACGTATTTGGGTTATATATGTACTGTCGAGGGGAGTATCCCCAAGTGCATAAAATATTGTTCTTAAAGATATTTTAACTCTAGGGATATATGTTGCTATTGTGTCAATTGGTAAATATTTAACTTCTGATATTTGTAAGAGAAGATAAATATCAAGAACTACTAATGCAGATAAAATAAACAAGATGGGCATCAGTACATTAATAGTGCCTTTTTCCCAGCGGGCTTTTAGAAGTTCTCTAGTTCCAAGTGCTGCCAAAACACTCATACCGAAGGCTGTGATTAAGAATATTCGATTAGGTAGAAATGAAGACAATATTGGTATAGGAAGGGATAGTATATAGCGAGAGATGGAGTTATCTATGCCGATTAATAAAGATAGCGCTGTGAGAACTAGGAAAAAAACTACTAGGGAATATTTTTTGAGTACAGTGAAAGAATAGAGCGCTAGAATAAGAGGTATAACGCCAGTATACATAACTGCTTCCTTATATTCACTTTTTCCAAAATAATTATACGTTCCTGGATTACCAAACAGATCTGGTGTCAGAAGAGTAAATAGATGAGATAGAGGCATGAGGTGAGAAGCAGCCGTGCTTAACGACTGAGCTCCTCTTGGTGAAAGAAAATATGCGTCTATTGAAGGAATAAGATGGAATAATGACAATAGTGGAGCTAGTAAAAAAGGGAACATAGATAGGTACGCTTCTTTGTTTTTAAACTTACGTAGTGATGCTGTTTTGTAGAGAGAATAAATAGATCCCAATGCAAATATATAGAATGTATACTGAAACCACCCAGCAAGCAGTGATAAAACCAATGCACCGGTTTGCAGGGTAAGATATCTTACTTTTAGACTCTGAAAGTAGCGTTTGATTCCCCATAGCACATATGGGAGCCAGATTAGACTATGACCAACACTTAAACCCTCAATTGAGCGAACGATAACTATGCTGGAGAAGCCAAATGTAAGACTACCTAATATACAAGCTCTACGATCTTTAATAATTGATACTAAATATAGATACATACCTAAACTAGCAATAATTGGCTGGATAAGTACTAATATAATCCAAGAAAGATTTTGTGGAAGTATCAGAAAAAGAAGGTTTAGTGGATAAAATACGGCAGTTTCTGATCTGGCAAGGTGAAAAGTTCCGGCAAAGCTATAAGGATCCCAGGCGGGTATTTGTAAACTCTTAATAATCTTATTAGTTATTATGCGTTGCGGATAAAAAATTCTAATGTCGTCTATCCCAGTTGGTTTTTTTGGTATACCTTGTTCCCAGTTAGGTATAGTTTCTTGTGCCCAGGGGTTATAGAAAGAAGCTAATAAGTTTCCAGCAATAGGAGTTTTACCTTTGAAGACAGGAAAATAGAGTATTGAGGTGATTATGACTATTAATAAAGCGACTTTAATTGTAGATCGTAGGCGCATTTTATTATTTATAACATACTTGTGTATAATGTGATTATACCTATGAATAGGCTAAAATATCATGTTTCTATTGTAATTCCAAATTTTAATGGTGCTCAATTGCTTGAGCGTAATCTACCGAAGGTAATTGCTTCGGCAAATGCTTATTCAATGGATGTGGAACTAATTGTGGTTGACGATGGTTCAACTGACAAAAGCGTATCGATAACTGAAAATATAATATTAAAAAACGGTAATTTGAAATTGATTCAGCATGAAAAAAATAAGGGATTTGCGAGTTCGGTAAATACGGGCGTTGCGGCAGCTTCGGGTGAAATTGTTGTTTTATTAAATACAGATGTAATTCCGGAAACAGATTTTCTTAAACCGTTGCTGGTTAATTTCACAGATGAGAAAGTTTTTGCTGTGGGGTGTTTAGATAGAAGCATTGAAGGTGATGGTGTAGTTGAAAGGGGAAGAGGAGAGGCATATTGGCGGAGAGGATTATTAATCCATAGAAGAGGTGAGGTGAATAAGAAAGACACTTTTTGGGTGTCGGGTGGATCGGGAGCATTCAGAAAGAATATATGGGAGAGCTTAAGTGGTATGGATGAGCTATATAGTCCATATTACTGGGAGGATATAGATTTATCATACAGGGCACAAAAAGCTGGATACAAAGTTTTATTTGAGCCAGATAGCATTGTGGTACATAGACATGAAGATGGGAGTGTTAAGAAAAACTACTCTTCTTTACAAACAACAAAAATAGCTTATCGCAATCAATTTATCTTTATCTGGAAAAATATAACCGATACTAAACTGGTGCTGTCACATGTTCTTTGGTTTTTCGTGCATCTTATACGGCACGCAATGTTGCTGGATCTAGCATATTATTTAGGGCTAGCTCTTGCAGTGGGGAGACTTAAGTTAATTATAAAAGCACGCCTAGGCGCCAAGAAAACAGCTAAACTAAGTGATTCTCAGCTAATGCATTATTCACAATGAGTATTAAGCGTCGCTACTTTTTTCTAGCTGTAATAATAATTCTGGCTTCATTACTTCGTTTTGGATGGTTAGACAGAATACCAAATGGAATATCAGCTGATGAAGTTGACTATCTTTTTACTGCTCGATCGATTGTTCTTAATGGGAGCGATATAGGAGGTGAGTGGTCACCCTCTTCCTTATTATGGTTTAAATATCCATCAATTGAGACGCCAAAGGCGGAATTGTCTTATTTTCTTCATCTTCCGTCTATTGCTATGGCTAAGTTTTCTTTATTCACAGCAAGAGCACCATTTGTTCTCTTAAATGTTCTAACTGTGCTAGTTCTTTATTTAGTTACTAAAAAACTTCTTGGGAGAGGTATTGCTCTGTACACAGCTTTTATAAGTGCGATTAATCCATGGGGTATATTTATAGGGCGGACTGCATATGAGATGCCACTGGCGGTGCTTTTTTATCTGTTAGGATTGTATCTGCTTTTCGTCTTGAAAGGTTGGCGTATATTAGTAGTTATTCCGGTGTTTGTCCTAGCCTTTTACTCATATATTGGTACAAAAGTTGTTCTACTTCCATTTGTAATCATCTCTGCTTATTTTGCATATAGGTATTTTAATAAAAGAAAATATCTTAAGCAGTACCTTATGGTAATTATTTCAGCTTTTTTATTAACATTGTTGTACCTTATTTCTGTAACTACTACTACCCAAGCTTCACGTGTTACTGAGATTTTATCCCCAGCTCATCAGGATATTATTGATACGGTAGATATGACAAGAAAAACATCAATAAATACGTGGTTTACAAATATATTTGTGAATAAATTGACAGTTTTTATTCAAGTTGTAGTAATAAAGTTTTTTAGGGTTTTTTCAACTGAGAATTTGTTTATTTCTGGAGACAAGTTTTTTGGTATCTATAAGCATGGTCTATTTTATTATATCGATTTTGCTTTCTTACTATTAGGATCTCTTATGTTGTATTACAAGCAAAAAAGGAAATACATATTGCTGTTAGCTTTAATTGTCCTTGGTACAGTTCCACAGGTTATTCATCAGGGAATTGCAGATAATATGGTTGCGCATATAGTATTAATATTTCCGTTTATGACAATTATTATTGCCAGCGGTATTTGGTATTTATTGAGCTGGATTCGTCGCTATCGTTATTTGTATAAACCTAGTTTATTCTTAGTGCTTATTATTTATGTTCTTTCTTTAGTAAATTTTTTAAATCTCTATTTGCATTATCACTCCATACAACCAGGAAATTTTGAATTAAATAAAAGAGTGTTGTCAAGATACATTTCACTTGCAGAGCAGAAAGATATATCTGTGCAGTTTTTGGGGAGTGATCCATTTGGCAATTTTAAAAAGTATCTGTTGTATTCAAATAGTTACAATAGAGAGAATGTCGAGGAAATTGAAGAAAAATATAAAAATGGTATTTATGAGCAAGGGGAGGTTAGGTTTGAACATTGCCTACCAGATCAGTATCCTGCCGAATCTACAGATGTAATTATTATGGATAGAGATTGCTTAGTGGGCGGACAGGAGCGTCTTAGTATTGCTAGGCTAATAGATAATAGTGAGATATATAAAATATATAATGATAGGGTTTGCTCTGGCTTTGACCTGAAACAGCGTGTACATATAACGCAACTTGGTGACTTTGCTATTGAAAACCTTTCACCAGAGGAATTCTGCGAGATCTATATATTGAATCTATGATGAGGTATAAACATTATTATTGGCTTATATTGGTGTTGCTATTAGCTAGCTTTGTCCGTCTGCTTTGGCTAGATATAGTACCCAATGGAATATCTGGAGATGAGATAGACTATGTATTTTCTGCTAAGACTGCTTTATTGACAGGACATGATGTAGTGGGCGAGTGGTCACCAATGTCAGTGTTTTGGTTTAAGTATCCAACGACACAGTTTCCTATGGCAGAGTTGTCATATTTTGTTCATCTACTACCAATAAGTTTAGCTAATTTTTCGTTGTTAGCTGCAAGACTACCCTACGCTTTTTTTAGCGTTCTAGCTGTGCTTATGGTCTACTTAGTAGCAAAAAAGCTCCTAGGGAGGAATATAGCAATTGCAGCTTCATTTATTGCGGCAATCAATCCCTGGAATATCTATATTGGTAGAACATCTTATGATTTATCGATAACACCGTTGTTTTATTTGCTTGCACTTTATTTTTTATTGACTCAAAAGGGTTGGCGGATATTAATAGTTATTCCGGTGTTTTATTTATCCTTTTATTCGCACATAGGTACAAAATTGGTTTTATTCCCATTTGCAGTGGTTACTCTGTTCTATGCTTATCGTTATGTAAATAAAGGTAGATATTTAAAGCAGTACGTAATTGTGCTAGCGTCATGCGTCTTTTTAATTGGCTTATTTGCTTATTCGCTGATTAGTTCACCTAGTACTTCACGAGTATCCGATCTTTTGATGCCAAATAATCCTGAGATTGCAGAATATGTAATAGCCACAAGACGTGATTCAATAACAACTCCATATACTGTCTTTTTTGTAAATAAATACGTGGTCTTTGCTCAGTTTTTGATCATGAAGTTTGTGCGGACTTTCTCAACCGAAAACTTGTTTTTGTATGGAGATAGATTTGTAGGTATCTTTAATCATGGCTTGTTTTATTATGCTGATGCATTATTTTTACTTATGGGGTCTCTAATGCTGTTTGTAAAAAAAAGGAAGGAATTAGTTTTGCTTTTAGTGCTCACTATTGTGGGAACAATTACTCAATTGCTATCATCTGGACAGGACAATGCAGCTCATCATTCCGTGATGATCTTTCCTTTTTTAATAATGATAATTGGAAGTGGTATCTGGTATCTGTTAGAAATGGTTAAGAGAAACAACTATTTATTTCGCTTAACCACAGCAATTATAATTTTTACCTATGTTGCTTTGCTTGCAAGTTTTCTCAATATATATTTTTTCCAGCATAGCCTATACGGGAATCTTGAGTTAAATAAGAGAATTGTAGCTAAATACATTTCACTAGCTAACGAAGAAAGAGTAACACATGTTTTTGGGAATGACTCTTCAGATGTATTTAGAAAATACCTTTTGTACTCTAATATCTTAAATAGGAGTAATATATCTGCTATAGGAGGTAACTATAAAAAAGATGTCTATGAGTACAATAATATAAAGTTTACCTCTTGTGCACCCGATAGTGACTATAAGCAGAGCGCTGATTTATTTATAGTTGATTCTATTTGTGAAACGGTAGAACAAGACCATATTAGCATTGCTAGATTGAACGATGGTGGTGAGCTGTATAAGATATATAATGATCAAATTTGCTCGAGTTATAGCTTAAATCGATATCCACAAAATATAAAACTTAGCGATTATGCAATTGAAAAATTATCACAGAAGGAGTTTTGCGAAACTTATATTACAAGGTTATGATAAAGATTAAATACAGTCATATATTTATTCTTGCTATGGCGGTTTTTTTTTCATTGCCGATGCTCAGAAGTGGATGGATAACTTCTGAAGGACTGAGATTAGTGGGCGTGAACTATACAGATGGACTATGGAATTTATCATTAATTGAAGAGTTGAAGCACCATTTTCCACCACAACACCCTGGTTTTGCTCTACAACCGATTAAAGGTTATCACTTTTTATATCATTTATTATTAGCGGCAGTAGCTAAAATAACTTTAATTCCAGTAAGAATCTTATATTTCCAGATATTTCCAGTCTTGACAGCCTATCTCTGGGGACTAGGGGTTTATAAAGTTGTGTATGAGTGGTTTAAGAGTAGATTTGCAGCATTATTCTCTGTATTTCTTTCTTTTTTTGGAGGGAGTTTTGCTTTTATTTGGTTATTATTTGGTAGATCTGTGGATATAGATAATGTCTTTGGTATGTCCCAGCCATTTAATTCAACCATGGTTAACCCTGCCTTTGCCAGTTCAGTTGCAATAGTAATCTGGTCTTTTTATTTTCTGTTGAGGTATCAGAAAACAAAGGCGAGAAAATGGGCAGTATTGTTGGCAATTACCGCAGGATTAAGTGTAGGTTTTAAAGCATACGCAGGAATGATACTTATGGGAGCTTTTCTTTTGACAGTGGCCAAAGAGCTAATATTAGATAGAGACAAAAGACTGTTGCCGTATTTTTTGTTAGCACTTATGATTAGTTTTGTTGTATTTCTGCCGTTTAATGCACAGTATGGCTTTTTGGTTTGGTATTCTTTTTGGCCTCTGAAAAGAATGTTTCATGGACCGCTAAGTTTTACTAAATATGATAGCCTATGGGATCAGTATGAATATTATGAGAACTCTTATGGATTATTTAAATTGTATGTGCTCGGTTTGGTATTGTTTATCTTTGGAAATATAGGAACAAGAGTTGTGGCGCTTTTCTCTCTCTGGAAAAAATTCAAGGACGGTTTATTAAACAGTAGTACGGTATTTTATATTGCGATGATTTTAGTTTCAACAGTAATTCCAATGTTTTTTATTCAACCAATCGGCGTATTTAATATGATTCAAATGTATTGGTATTTTTTATTCTTAATGGCTGTCTTAGCTGGTCCAGGCGTGGTAATTATTGCTAATAAAATAGCAAGTAGACCGCTTCGGTTTGTTTTTTATACTTCGATTGTCGTGTTGACCTTGCCGTCAAATTTAGTGGGGATAAATAACTATTTACGCAATTCAGGATCAGTAATAGACAGATATGAGTTAGAGTTATTTGCTAATTTAAGAAATATAGGAAATTATGATTCAACCGTACTTGTTCTTCCTGGTGAAGAAACAAATACAGTTGCTGAGCTTGATAGCTGGTTTTGGAGTAGTATCAGAGATCTTGCTATTCCTGCTTTTGGTGAGAAAAGATTATATATTGCCAATGAAGTTGTTCAATTTTCTTATAAGTTGAAAGATGAGCGACTGTCTGTATTTGCTCAGATTATGGATCTGAAAACAAACTCATATGACTTATTAAAACAGGAACAGATTGAGTTAATCTTAACAAAGAGTGATGTTAGTTGGTTGAGTTCGTGGGATAAAGCTGAATTATTATTTGAAAATTCTTCGGGTAGTATATATAAAATATTGTAGTGAAAATAAGAAACAAAAACTTATATTATTATTTATTCATTGTTTTGTTTTCCTTGATATTGGTTCTTAATTTGTTTTTGCATGGGGGAGAGCCTGCTACCTATGATGGTCGAATTCACATTACTAATATGGCCCAATACAATATGGCCATTTCAGATGGAGATGTTTTGGTGACCTGGGCTGATGGATTAGCAAACTATGGTCTTCCTATTCCACTCTTTGCACAACAGCTGACACCTTATATAGGTTCACTGATTAATTTTGTATCTGGCAATTCTTTATTTTCGTATAAGCTTGTATATTTACTTGGTGCAGTTTTGTCGAGCCTTTTGTTCTACAAATGGTTACGAATGTACTGGAAACCAGGAGCTGCATTATTAGCAGTATTTTTATTTAATTTTGCTCCTTACAGAATTATTAATATCTATATTAGAGGTGCTCAGCCGGAATTTTTTGCAAGTGTGTTTTTACCTCTCATATTAATAAATTTATATAAGTTGGCACATAAAATAAGTCGTCGCTCTTTTATTTATCTTGTGCTCTCGATATTAGGGCTTGTCTTAACTCATCCAATGATGCTTCTCGTATATTCTGTTATATATATTCCTTATTTTTTGTATCTTCTATACAAAAATAGAGCTAATTGGCTTAAATTATTTTTTCTTACGAGTTTTGCCTTTGCTCTGGGAATTGGTTTAGCAAGTTTCTATTTGACACCTCTGTTTTTGGAGATGAAGTACCTCTATGTAGGACTGTCAGAGAATTTTCTAGTTGAAGGGAGTTTTCTAGGTGTTAAGAATTTTATTGATCCCAAATGGTACTTTAGCTTAGGTGATAACGACTGGACTCGTGGTCATTTTATTAAATCTGGACTTTTGGAAACCATCATCTTTGTAGTAGGGGCTATGACGGTGGGATATCTTTTAATTACTAAGCAGGTTAAAAAGCATAGTCTGTTTATTACCTTTATGGTTAGTGGGTTGATATCAATATTTTTTCTTACGAGATTGTCGATTGGTGTCTATCGATTTGTGGATATGCTTTCTAAAATACAGCATCCTTGGAGATTTCTTTCAGCTTTTATGTTTATTCCACCAATATTACTGGCGATATTTTATACCAAATATCCTCGTAAATCTGTGCTAATTATTCTTATACTTGTTATTGTCTATATGCGTATCCCGCAGTTATATGGCAAAAATTACGTTGAACATCCAGAGGTGTATTATCAGCATACAGATGAAAACCTGCAGATGGTTGTATTTAATACAATCTGGTCTGGATTGACGGAAGAGTATCCAGTCAAAGAGCTTAAAGGTGAAATTATTGATGGTGAAGGTCAGATAGCAGAGCGCGAAGAAAGTAATTCAAGACGTAGATATAGAGTTGTGGCAGAGGAAAGAATTCGTATGGCTGATTATACTTTTTATTTTCCTGGTTGGAACGTATATATTGATGGTGAGAAGCTTTCCCTACGAGATGTTATCTGGCAGGATCCGGAATACCGTGGAGTAATAACGTATTATGTTCCTGAGGGGGAACACAATATTGATGTTGTCTTTGAGAGTACGAAAGTTAGAAAAGCGGGTTACTTAGTTTCTCTAGTTTCTGGAGTTACATTAATGGCAATCTTAGTTATTAGACCAAAGCGATTTATCTAATGCTTTTTAAGACTTCATGATTAATTGTATATACTTTGGTATTTTCTTTGGAAATATATAACTCTATTACTCTGGATGACTCCATGTTTTTTATGGCTTGAGTGAAGTTGTTCCTTTCTTCCAACAGCATTGTTAACCAAATGTCTGGATGTGTATCAACGATTAAGTATTCTGGTTTCCCAGCAAAATCTAGCCACCAACATGAATCTAGTCCACAAGGACTTTTACCTTGCTTAAAAGAGTTTTTACGAGGGTAGATTAAATAGATTTGTTCTCGGTGTGAAAGGTGTGGAGCAAGGCTTTGCTGAGCTGCTACGCTAGCGTTAGTAGGTATTTGTGAAAGCACGTAGTTGTTATTACTTATCCAGGTTTGTTGTTGCCAAAATGACGGTTTTAACAATTTAGTTAGAGCGAAGTTGAAATGAAATTGCTGAAATAATACGCTTAATACCAAGAATATTACTAATATAGTGATATTAATGCGCAGTTTTTTATTGAGTAATTTTAGGGCTACAATAGTTCCTAACAGGGTATAGATTCCCAGAATTGCGCGGTGATGCATAAAGGGACTCCACATGCGTGCATATTGTTGACCAGTTATAAAATATTGTGCCAGATCGGCAATAATCGCAATATTAGCTACGGGTGATAGTAGTGGTAAAAAAGAAAACCAGGAGTATGTATATAGCCATACCTCTTGTTTCTCGTTACTATTATGAAATTCTTGAACAAGCTGAGTAGGTGTTTGAGGTAGATGGGGAGTATATTCTAGTCCCACGTCGGAGACGAGGTTAATTGTATAAAAGGCGAGTACTGTATAAATAAGACCTATAACACCAGTAATTATTGCCTGTTTGCGATATTTGGAGTGGAAAAACCAGTAGAGACTCAAGGAAGATAGAGCGATGCCCATGTTTTCCTGAGTTGTAAGTAGCAGAATGATACAAGCAATAATTAGTTTTGTTCGCTGCTGTTCCCAAAACAGTAGTAACCAGGGAATAATTCCGATGGCAATCATTACTGGGTGGAAATCGAAAAATATTGCATACTGAATACCATAGAACGTAATGTATAAGCTGGATAATAATAAAGCTTCAATACTAGAAAAGCCCTTGATTTTGATGAATTTAAACAAACCAATCATTGATAATGAGACCCAGGTGGCTTGAAAAATAAGGAGCATTATTACGTTGTCCCATATCCAATAAAGTGGGGCTAGTAGTGGCAGATTTAGGGTTAGATGATCGGCTAATATGAGTCTCATTTTTATGGTGTTGAAAGGAAATAGAAATTTGCTATATTGCCAGATGGCTTGGTCGTAGAGCCCGAGGTCAAATGCACCTGACTGAAAGTGACTGTGTCTAACGATGCTGATAGTTGAGTAGAGAGCAGCAAAGATCAGTACAACAATCCAGATTAGCCTCGGATAACGCTTAGACATGTTATCATTATATACAATGAATAGGAGCTTGAGATATTTGTTACTTGGGGTGGTAGTTTTACTCGCTATAATATTGCGCTTTTATAGTTTAGGAAAAGTCCCGCTTTCACTATCTTGGGATGAGGCTTCATTGGGATACAATGCCTTTTCTGTATTAACTACGGGTCAGGATGAACATGGTACAACATTGCCTATTTCAAATTTCCCAGCTTTTGGAGATTTTAAGCCTCCTGGCTATATTTATACAGCGGTTATTTCGGTGTGGATGTTTGGTCTGAATGAATTTGTGGTGAGGCTTCCGTCAGCTGTTGCCGGTGTGCTGGCTGTTTTAGTAACATACCTATTAGTTAGGGAAGTATTTAAAACTAAAATATCACCCATTGTTAATTATGTAGCATTGGGCTCAAGTTTTATGCTGGCAATTTCACCATGGCATATTAATCTTTCCAGAACTGGCTTTGAGGCAAATCTTGCAAATTTATTAGTCTTACTTGGCTTATTTTATCTAATTCGTTGGTTAAACTTAGTTAGATTTAATGAGACAAATTATAGACAGTTATTCGTTAGTCTGATTTTAAGTTCATTATTTCTTGTGTTGGCGCTATATACTTTTAATAGTGTTCGCATATTTATCCCGGTGTTGTTAGTGATAGTTGGCGCTTTGTCCTGGAGGTATATAGTTCGTTACTATAAAATGTGTATTGCAGTGGCAATGTTGTCTCTATTGCTTCTTTCTCCACTTATCCCACATCTAGTTTCTCAAGAGGGAAAATTGAGATTTCAAGAGGTAAATATATTTACAGATCTTGAGCCAGTAGAAGTATCTAATCAGAGAATTGAAGTACATAACAACTCAATTTTTGCAAAACTACTACATAATCGCAGAGTATTATTTGGAGTTGAGGTAGCTCGGCACTATTTAGACAACTTTAATCCTAATTTTTTGTTCATTAATGGTGATGGTAATCCAAAATTTTCTACACGTGATGTAGGGCAGCTTTATTTATGGAGTTTACCTTTTTTATTTTTGGGAATGTATTTTCTTGTGAAAAATAAGCAAGGTAATTGGTATTTAGTGCTTATGTGGCTGGGAGTGGGAGTGTTGCCGGCATCTGTAGCTCGCGAAACACCGCATGCATTGAGAATTGAAAATACTCTTCCAATGTGGCAGATACTTATTGTATATGGATTTGTTAATGCGGTGCTGCAAGTTAAACGTTATACAATAAAGAGAGCTTTGTTTTTTGTTCTAAGTTTGGCTCTTTTTCTTAATGCTGCATACTACATTCATGGATATTACAAGTACTATCCTGTTGAGTTTGCAGGTAGTTGGCAATGGGGATATAGAGAGGCAATACAAGAGGTGCAACGACTAAAGAAAGATTATGATGTTATTAAAGTAACCGAGAGCATAGGTAGGCCATACATTTATGTTTTATTTTATGAGCAATATAATTCCGCAATGTATAACAAGACAGTTAACCGTAGACAGGATGCCTACGGTTTTTACCACGTAAATGGATTCGATAAATATGAATTTGGTGATGAGTCAGAATTGGATGTAGACAAGACTTTATATGTTCAGTATCCAGGTAGCGTGCCACCGGAAGCAAATATTATTAGTACTATTAAATATCCTGCTGGTGATACAGCCTTAGTGATTTATGATTAACAAGATTAATAAGTCTTATTTAGTTTTAATTTTGATCTTACTGTTGTCTTTGCTGCTGCGCGTTTATAAACTTGATCAAGTACCTGCCGGCTTTTGGTTTGATGAGGCTGCATTTGGTTATTCGGCCTATTCAGTTTTGGAGACGGGTAGAGATGAGTTTGGAGTGCTATTACCAACGGTGTTTAAGAATTTTGGTCAACACCGAGAGCCGCTCTATTTTTATTGGCTAGTTCCTTTTATTAAGATTTTAGGTTTAAGCGTGTTTAGTATACGCCTCGGATCAGCAGTTCTAGGAGTCTTAACAACGTTAACAATTTATCTACTTGGTAAACGGCTATTTGGTCAGAGGAGTATAAGCTTGATTGCGGCATTCTTATTTGCAATTTCTCCATTTGCATTGCAGTTTGGCAGAATGCAGCACGAAAATAATTTACTTGTCTTCTTAATTACCATAGCTAGCTATTTTTTTCTACTGGCTCGTAAGCAACGTCGTTATTTACTGTTATCAGGAATTCTATTTAGCTTGGCATTCTATACATATGTTGCTGCTAGAGTATTTATTCCATTATTTATTCTGTTGCATTTGATCATATGGTGGGATGGGTTTAGAAGGTATAAGAAGAACTTAGTTAAAGTTGCCGTAGTGATGTTTATATTATTGATTCCATTGATACATTTTTTATCTACACCAAATGCCTGGCCCAGAGTTAAAGAAGTTAGCGTTATTGGAGACGTGGGTGTGCTTCTTAATATTATTGAAGAAAGACAAGAGCACGGTACGGTTAGTACTAACGGAAGAGTATTTCACAATAAAGGAGTTGGTTTTGGACGTGTATTTCTTGAGAATTATCTAGTTCACTTTTCTCCAGACTTTTTGATTTTTAATGGTGACCCAAATAAGCTTTATAGCACTCCTAATATTGGAATAATGTATGTGTGGGAGTTGATAGCATTCCTCACAGGAATACATATGCTTTTATCACGTAGAGATAAAAAAGCGGGTGTATATCTATTGGTGTGGATGTTAATTGGGTTCTTACCGGCAGCAATGACTAAATTTGTTCCCAGTAGTAGTAGATCGCTTCAGGTAGTCCCTGCAATTTCACTTGTTGCTGCTATTGGACTTTATAGTATTTGGAAAAGCATAAACAAAACGAAATATAAACTTTTTTTTACTGTAATCGGGATTATGATAATAATTGGCAATTTTATTTATTATATAGATAATTACTATCTGCATTTACCAGTTCGCTATGCTTATGCCTGGCGAAGTGGTGCTCAGGAAGTTGTGGATAGAGTTGCGCTGCTAGAGGATAACTATGAAAAAGTTGTTGTTGATCAAGAAGGTATTAGCTATATTAACTTTTTGTTTTTTTTGCAGTATCAACCCGAGTTGGTGCAGCAGGAAGCAACTCTAACTTCACCCGATGAATTTGGGTTTTCATATATACCCAAAATTGGAAAATATTATTTTGAGAAAAGCCCTCCTCGAGAATTGGAAGAAGGAGTTTTGTATGTTGGGAGAAAAAGCTGGATTGGAGACAGGGGAGAAGTCATAGACATAATTGATAAGGCAGACGCAGATAATGCATATTATATTGTTCAGAAATAGTAATGATAAATAAAAATAGAATAATTCTTGTAATAATACTTCTAATAGCAGTGGTGTTGCGTTTTTATAATCTTGGCTTAACTCCGCCAAGCTTAGATTGGGATGAAGCTGCCATTGGTTACAATGCATATTTATTGTTGGAAACTGGGAGGGATGAGTTTGGAAACATACTGCCCGTGGTTATGCGCTCATTTAATGATTACAAGCCACCGCTATATTTTTATTTAACAATACTGCCAGTGTATTTATTTGGCCTGACGGACTTTGCTGTACGTGTTACGTCTGCATTAGGAGGTGTTTTGACGGTATTGATGACATATTTGTTGGTAAATAGACTAGTCATAAGTAGAGGTTCTAGGTATGGACTTGTAGCTGCTGGTTTGTTAGCAATATCACCTTGGCATATTTACTTATCACGTGTTGGATTTGAATCTAATATAGGACTGCTGTTTACAGTTATTAGCGTATTGTTATTTTTAATAGCTATGAGGAAAATTTGGATGTTAACATTCGCAGCTATTTCTTTTGCGCTGGGAACTTATGCATATCATACACAGAAAATATTTCTACCATTAATTCTGATATTACTTATTATCACTTTTTATAGACAGTTACTAAAGAATAAAAAACAACTATTAATTGCAGCTATTTCAGGAATCTTAATTATTACTCCATTTGTACATTTGATGCTTACAAATAAGAATGTGTTAAGTAGAGTGGGAAATACCAGTGTCTATACTGATCAAACTGGTTTGTTGATGAGGAGTGTAAGCAAGCTTGAGATTGCTCAAGAAAATGGAGATTTACTGGGCAGGGTGTTTGCTAATCGTCGAGTAACTTATACGCTTACATTTATAAATGGTTATCTTGCACATCTTAATCCTAATTGGTTATTTATATCTGGTGATAATCCTAGACATAAGTCACCAGGGATGGGGTTAATGTATTGGTGGGAATTACCTGTTTTGATGACGGGTATATATGTATTGGCTAGAAGAAGATATCCAGCTGGGACAAAAAATATTATTTTCGGCTGGTTATTTTTAGCTCCTGTAGCTGCTGCAATAACGACTGAAGTTCCACATGCTGTTCGATCATTGGTCATGCTTCCAATGTTACAAATATTTACTGCGTTTGGCTTAGTAAAGATTATTGAATTAGTTATGCAGTTATCCAATAAATTGAAAATATCTATAGCTGTATTATTGGTATTTGTAATAAGTATTAATTTTGTATATTTTGTTGATAGCTACTTTGTGCATCTTGATAAAGAATACTCGCAGAGCTGGCAGTATGGATACAAGAAAGTGGCGGACTATATTAAACTGAATGGTGATTTGTATGAAAAAATTGTTGTTTCTACAAAATTAGAGCAGCCGCATGTGTTTATGTTGTATTATCTTAAATATCCTCCTAGTGAGTATCTTGAAGATGGAGGAACAGATCCTATACTTGAAAATACGAAGTTTGGGAAGTATGAATTTCGTGAGATTAATTGGGAGCAGGAAAAACATGACTCGAATACATTGTACGTAGGACACCCAGATGAAATACCAGGTACAGGAATATATCAGATAGACTATCTAGACGGAGTACCTGCAATTGAAATAGCACAGGGATAATCGTATAATTTTATTTTACTTTTCATAGATATTTTAATGAAGCCAGTTGTAAGATTAACGAAAGAACAGCTAAATAAGATCTGGAATCAACCCCCGGTTGACTATTACCAAAATGGTGTAGAAAGAAGCATATTACAAAAAAAATGGCATTTGGGTAAACTCCGAGCAACACTTGGACTTATGCAATCCTATGATTTAAAGCCCAAGAAAGTGTTGGATGTTGGCTGTGCTAGCGGATGGTTTTTAAACGAGATTGCAGCTGTGTATCCTAATGCTAAGTATTATGGTGTAGATGTCTATGAAGATGCAGTTAAATATGGAAATAGAACCTACAAACAGCTTAATTTGAAAGTTAGCGATGCACATATGTTGCCGTACGCCTCTAAAACTTTCGATCTTGTTGTTTGCACGGAAGTACTTGAACATGTCATTGATCCAGATAATGTCCTTAAGGAAATTAAGCGGGTTTTAACAGATGATGGTATAGCTATTATTGAAATGGATAGCGGAAATTTGTTATTTCGAACTATTTGGTACTGGTGGACAAATGTGCGTCACGGAGTTTGGGAAAATTCACATCTACACCTTTTTAATACTGAAAAATTGCTAACGGTGATTTTGGATAGTGGGTTAAGGATAATAAAAAAGAAAACTTTTAATTACAGTATGGCTGTGGTTTTTGCAGCTGTGAAGGACAATAGTAAGAAATATTTATAAATGAGGAAGAGCTGCATTTTTTTGCTTATTTTAGCTGGAATAATTCCCTTAATAGGCTTATTTCATCCGGGGTTGTTTGTTGGTCATGATGTACATCTTCAGGTTGCAAGAATTGCAAGTTTTTATAAGAGTCTAAGTGAGGGAATTATTGTTCCAAGGTGGGGTGGTGAATTGAACTTGGGATATGGTCATCCGGCGTTAATGTTTTATTATCCTCTCACGTCTTATGTGGCTGCACTATTCCACTTTATAGGCTTTCCGTTAGTATTTTCAGCAAAACTAGTTTACGCGCTAGGTTTTATTGGTAGCGGAGTAGCTATGTATTACTGGATTAAGGAGTTATGGGGAGACAAAGCTGGTTTTATAAGTGGAGTGCTGTATATGTATGCGCCTTATAGATTTGTTGATCTATACGTTCGTGGATCTATAGGGGAAAATTTCTTTTTTATCTGGCCTCCTCTATTGCTTTATTTTTTAACAAAATCAAGTAAAAAGCAAAATTGGATATATTTAACAGGGGGATCAATGTCACTAGCTGCACTAATTTTATCTCACAATGCACTTAGTATCATGTTTTTACCATTTATTGGGATATATGGACTATTATTAGTACTAGCTGCAAAGAGAAAATTATTAGTTTTTACGCATCAGTTGTTAGTTCTTGGTTCGGGTTTTGGTCTAACTGCATTTTTTTGGATCCCTGCTTTAGTCGAAAGTAAATATACCCTACAAAACGTTATTATGGGTGATGGAATATATAAGAATTTTATGAATTTTTCACAGCTTCTTGGTTCTAAAGTGGGTGCTCTTCAGTGGACAATAATGCTGGTTTTGATCCTGGTTTTGTTTTTGTGGAAACTAGGTAAGATTAAATTAAAAATTACTAACTATGACTTGCGGATAGTAATATTAGCTATTGTGTTCTTTATATTTGCACTATTCATGATTTTATCAATTTCAAGGCCAATTTATGAAACATTTACTATATTGAAGCAATTTCAGTTTCCTTGGAGATGGCTTTCATTGGCGATTTTTCTATCTGCAATAATCGCTGGTTTTTTATCTAAGCTTATTCCTAGAGCAAATTCTAATATTGCTATATATGCATTGCTTGCTGCATCAATTTTTCTTACACGAAATATGTGGAATATAGAAAACTACACTAATAACTCCGATGAATATTATATTAATTACCAGGGAAGCACCGATGCTTCAGGTGAGACATCTCCAATATGGTCTGTTAGATTTATGGAAGTTAAGCCAAATGCGCATCTGGAAGTTATAGATGGAAAGGCCGAGATAGCTGAAGTATCTAGAGAGTCTGTAATACATCAATATAATGTAACTGTGGTCTCAGAGAGGGTTAGGTTGCTTGAGAACACGCTATATTTTCCAGGATGGAATGTGTATATAGATGGTAACAAGTTAGCTTTGGATGATCTGAGCTGGCAAGATAGAGACCATCACGGATTAATGACTTTTTATGTGCCCGAAGGTGAGCATGAGATAATTGTAAAGTTAGAGAGAACTAAAGTCCGAATGTTGGCTGAGATAATCTCTTTGATAAGCATTGGTTTGTTGGTTAGCCTTCCAATACTATCTAAGGTTCTATGGTCAAAAAAATAACTATATCTGTTGCAATTGCAGTCTATAACGAGGAGAAAAATCTAGCTAGGTGCTTAAAATCTGTTAGAGACTGGGTAGAAGAGATTGTGGTAGTGGATGGGGGATCTGGAGATAAAACAGTAGAGATAGCAGAGTCATTTAACGCAAAAGTTATACACACAGGTAATCCCCAGATATTTCATATTAATAAGCAAAAAGCGATAGATGCATGTAAGGGGATCTGGATATTGCAGCTAGATGCGGATGAGGCAGTAACAGCAGATTTAAAATTGGAGATTCTAGCAATGTTACAACCTACAACCTACAACCTACAACCTAAAATAAATGGCTATTGGATTCCAAGGAGAAATTACTTTCTAGGGCGCTGGCTAAAAAAGGGAGGCGTATATCCTGAATACACACTAAGATTGTATCGAAATGGTAAAGGAAGGTTGCCGTGTAAAACCGTACACGAACAGGCTGAAGTTGACGGAGAGGTAGGGTATCTTAAAAATGACTTACTTCATTACCCATATGCAAATTTTGCGGAGTATCTGGCAAAAGCAGAAGTATATACTGATCTAACAGCCAGATTGTGGAGAGATCAGAGCGTAAAGATTAATCCTATCACTGCTTTAAAGTATATGATTGTGATGCCTGTCTACACTTTTTTCAATATCTATTTTCGCCACTTGGGAGTGTTGGATTTATTTCCAGGTTTTGTCTGGGCTTTATTTTCAGCGCTTCATTTTCCACAAGCATATTTAAAGTATTTAAAAATAAGATGAAGACACTTGTTTTGGTTCTACTTACTGCTTATTACTTACTATTTACTTCTTCAGCACATGCTGCTGATTATATTCTTCCATATCCTTCTTATATGCCAGGTCATAAGTTGTATAAGTTGGAGCAAATCTGGGACAGAGCTCAAGAATATTGGCATTTTGGAGATATTGCCAAGTTTAAATATTACCAAGGTTTCGCAGATAAAAAGCTAGTGGAAGCTAAGGTTTTGTTTGAGCATGAGCAGTATCTACTGGCTGTTGATGCGATTCAAGTTTCTAATAATAGTCTAATAGAAGCGGGAAGATATCTTAGTCATGCAATACAATCGGGTAAGCAGTTAAACCGGAAGGCAGAGATTTATAAGCAAGCTTTAGACAGGCACCAAGAGGAAAGAATAAAACTGAGAGATGAGTTACCGGAAGTCATTATCTGGGAAGATGAAAATAATCCGCCGGTTAAGCTAAATATATATGAAGAATTACGTATATAAAATATACTTTCTCGTATTGATAGCTGTAGTTATATTTAGCTATGGGTTTGTCGATACTAATTTTCCATACCGGAGTTTAGATTTTTTGCATTCGCTAGTTTACGAGCAGCGGACTCTTGCGACCACAATATACGTAGGCATTGTTCTGTTTATGTTTGTTATTTATGCTTTAATGCTACGAAAAGCAAAAAAGATAAATAGTAGTACTGTCTGGAAATTAGTATGGCTATCGGCGGGGATATTGTTGTTTTCGTATCCAGCTTTCTCAAATGACATATTTAACTATATTGCTACAGCTAAGGTTACTTATTTATATGGGGAAAATCCCTATTTTGTAATGCCCATAGAGATTGAAAATGAGCCAATGCTTATGTTCATGCATGCGGCAAATAAGTTTGCCTTATATGGGCTAAGCTGGATACTTCTTACTGCTATCCCATATCTGATGGGATTAGGAAATCTTCTATTAACAATGTTCACATTTAAGTTGTTTATTGCTGCGTTTTACATGGGGCTTAGTCTAATGATCTGGAGATTATCTAGTAAGAAGGTATTTTCCCTAATCTTTTTTGCATTGAATCCTCTTGTTTTGTTGGAGACGTTTGTTGGAGTTCATAACGATGTGGTTGCAATGTTCTTTGCTTTACTTTCGTACTACCTTTTGCAAAAAAAACGCTTAATTATCTCGGTTTTGATGTTAGTAATATCGATATTTATTAAGTATGCCACTGTTTTTCTGCTACCTGTGTATATTTTTACTTTTATACAAACACTCAATAAAAAAAGTATAAACTGGGGTAGTGTCTGGAGTTGGTCGGCAATATCTATGTTTGCTATATTTATGCTTTCGCCACTTCGAGAAGAGATGTATTCGTGGTACTTTATCTGGCCAATTAGCTTTATTGCACTACTAAATTTCAAAAAAAGGT
>Ga0210057_1003343_pt1 | contig 22210 bp, 24 predicted proteins | sample CryGeyCG2114_010_2_FD_183968 | JGI IMG/M metagenome (GOLD analysis project Ga0210057, IMG submission 183968) | Groundwater microbial communities from aquifer - Crystal Geyser CG10_big_fil_rev_8/21/14_0.10 (SPAdes) (version 2) | ecosystem: Environmental > Aquatic > Deep subsurface > Groundwater ...
GAATAATTTTATCTATGTTCCCTAAGTAAAGCAGAACTTTTTGCTTTACCTTGCCATTTTTATCCAATTTTCCTTCGACAATGTAATAATAAATTTTGCCCTTTATTTTTTTGTTTCTTATGTAAGCCATGTTCATTATTTCATCTAGGCACAATTACTATATAAAGATTTATGTTTTGCATTATAGAAATTAATATATAGTTTGTTAGGCACAATAATATAATGGCTCAAATATGGGAAAAACATATTCATGATAAGCTTAATGAACTTGAGCTGCATCTCTTCGAAGAATATAAAAAAATCATCCAAAAAAAGAAGAAGATTATACTTATCTAGAAGAGCTATGAGTTTTGAAATAAATTTCTCTAAACAAGCTACAAAGTTTATCTAAACTTTGGATTCAAATCTCAAAAATAGAATTAAGGAAAAGTTCAAAGAAGTAGCAAAAGAATCATTTAGATTCTTAGAGCATTACGAATGACAAGGATATAAGTTAGAATAGGAGATTATAGGGATTAATAGTTCATTTCAATAAGCAGGCTGGCTAGAATTATTTTTCCATTTGGTCTAACATCCGACCGTCTTTTGATAAATAAATTCTGTGTGTTTTTTCGAGAACTTCTTTTTTGAATCTATCATAAGTCATATTTTTATCACCAACTATTACCGAATCTGTTGGTTTCATTCCTAAAAGAAGTTCTAGGTCTCCAACACTTTCAAAAGACAAATCAAATTTTATAACCGGTTTCGGCTGTTCTCTTGATTGTGGTTTTGAAATAGTATTAAGATATGCACTTTTGCCTAAATATTCAATGTGATCTCCCATATCTTAATAGAATAATTGATAAACTTATAAATTTATCGCCCGCCCGCTTACTCGAGATTTTTCGGCTTCGCCGAACGTTGCACTAAAATCCAACCTCTATCGAGGGAAACTAACAGAAATTTAATGGTTCCGAAACCTTACAGGTTTCTCAACCAAAATCGCACTTCGTGCGACTTCGTTAAATTCCGATGATATACGCAATAATTTCAGGGGCTAACGAAGGAGGCAATTTTCTAAAAACTAACTAAAAACGAAACGACGAGGGGGGAATTCCGTAACTACGACGAACGACTACTAAATATTAATCTCCTTTAACTTCGCAACTATATTATTCTCCAGCTCTAAAATCTTTTTCTTAATCACTTCTGGCTTTTCATATTCAACTTCTGCATATTCAATCTCTTTATACTTAGAAATACTCAAGTCATAATTGTTTGCTTTAATTTCTGCTATTGGGACAAAGAAACATCTTCATCTTCTAATCTTTTCATAAAGATCAAATACTACATCTGTTCAATTGCTTGAAGAGGATTACTAATTCCAACACTCCAAAATTTATTCCACAACAAGTTTATTTTTGATTTTAGTTCTGAATCTAGCATTTTATTTTACACCTATCTCTTTTATTAAACTCCTGATTTTTTCTATCTCTTTTAAACTTAAGCTGTTCTTAAAAGATATGAGTTTAGGATTAAATGCCATCATCGATATAATGATCTCATTTGCAGACTCTTTTGTTAATGGGTTAGTTTGTGCTTCAGAAGTGTAATATTGCTTATCTATTCTTTCTACTTTAGATTTTGAGAGTATAAGATATAATTCATTTTGACTAAAAAAATTTTTTAAAAGTATCAATGTGCCAGAATGGTTTTCACATTTTATTCCACATTTAAAGAATAACGAAAGGACTGCATTATACATCGAATAATAGCTTTGAGTTACTGCCGACTCAAAATAATTATTGTTAAAAGCAAGTTTTGCAACCTCTCTGCACTCAGCAGATTTTTTTTCATAGGAGTGTGACATCTCTTCAGAGCATTCTACAATTTCCAGATTTTTTTCTGCTATTAGTTTACTTAAAAAATCCGAGTTTTTCATAATATTCCTCTCCATTATTTAGAATTACATGGTTTTTTATTATTTCTTTAATAAGCAAGTCTTCTTTATTAAACTCTCTTGCTTGGATGCTTAAATCATCGTGTATAACTATGAGCTTTTCTTTTATTTTTGCATCTTTTGCATCAACATAAATATCTATGTCACTTTCATGATTTGGAATAAATTTAGAATAGCTTCCAAATAACATAATTATTTTTCCTGTGCACTTTTCAATAACTTCCTTTAAAATTGGCTCTAATGAGGGATATTTTCTCAATAGTTTTACAAGCTTATAATTTTCGGCATTTAGAATTAAAGATTTAGAGACCATATTCTTCTTGATAAAATAGATATGGTTTTTGCCTTCCTCTTTATAATCTAAAACATTGATATTTCTAAGCTCTGCAAGAATTGATTGTATTCTAGTTAGAGAGGTTTTTAGCTCCTTTGATAGTTCTCTTTGGTGCATCTCTTTTTTCAAGAGGAGAAGCAATACTTCATACAAGTGGTTGACCTTTATTTGAGTCATATGACCTTTTAATAAGTCAGTCCTATTTAAATCTTTTGATTTCACAGGGATTGGGACAGGATTAGCCAATACTAATTTGATTTATGGCTTTTGTATATCTGAATAATTTTATTAGGGGTGTCAAGATAGTCCTTTTCTGCGGAAAAAGAAATTTTATTAGGGGGCGTCTTATCCTGAAAATTAGAAGAACCTTTATATATGAAAGTTTATCTTTATTTAAATATGGCACTTACGAATGAGCTAAAGAAGGAAATCAAACAAGATTTAATTGATAGAATCAAAAAGAAAATAGAAAACTATGATTTTTCAAAAAAGTCTGGAAATCCTTTTATTGATATACCCTTTGGAAAATTCTCTAATATCAAATCATTTATTCATGGGACTGCTACTATGCTTGGAAGTTATTACGAAATCTTAGCAAGAAAAATAGCAGAAGGAAATAATAACTTTATTGAAGTAAAAAAATTTGTTTTTACTGGTAAAATTTCTAATTCTGAAAGTGCAGTTATAAGAAATTTGGTTAAAGATTTGGAAGAAAAGAAAATTGATTCGGATTATGATGAAGAAATAAAACTGATTTATAATGCTGAAACTAAAAATATAAGAGAAATCAGAATTACTATTGATTTATTCTTAAAAGATAAATCTGGAAAAGAGTATTTTATTGAAATGAAGGGTCCAGATCCTAATAAAAAAGAAGTCAGAGCCGCGAAAGAAGATTTATTGAACATTGTCGCTATGAAAAAAAGAGATATAAAACTTGAAGATTTTGATAAAAATGCAGTTATCATATTTGGAGTTTATTATAACAATGAAAGCGGAACCTACAATAATTGGAAAGTATCACCGATGTTTGAACAAGGAACCGGTCTTTTAGTTCAAAAAGAATTCTGGGATTTATTAGGCGGAGAAGGCACTTATGAAGATTTGTTAAGTGTTCTTGAAGAAGTCAAAACAGAAATTACTCCTTTGATTGAAGAAGTAATGAATAATAAGTTTTAGTTTTTATAAGTTGAATTACAATAAGGATGAGTTAATTGAGCATTATCTGATGTCCCTTTGCCACCATCTTCTTTTCTAACTATGTGATCAAATGAAATTGAATTTTTATGAATAAATCCCCTGCAAATAGGACAACGAGGAGCACTTTTTAAATATGTTTTAATAAATGCCAAATTTTTTACTGGTTGCGAGAATTCATTGCCCCGACTTTCAAAATATTCATTATCTATATTTACATTTTCAAAGTCTTTTAATTTTAAAGTTTCTTTTACAGATTCTTCAATACTTTTTCCAGACTTTAAATTATCAATAATAGTCATATAGAATAGTAATAATGGCTTTATACTTTTCTTGGCATATCTAAATCTTCTATTTATCTGCTGAACTACAAAATCGTATTTATCCAAAATTGTTTCAAAATCTTTTCTCACTTCAATAAAATCATCAAATTTCTTTTTAGTTTCTAATTCTTTTACTAATTCAACAATTCCCAAAAATGAAGCTGGCTTATGCCTTCCAGTTTTAGAATAAAAATAGATAACAGGATGTAATCCTAAGGAAAAGCATTCATTACTATTTATTCTTTGAGCAATTTTTCTTGTTTCTTTTAAAAATTTCACAGTTTCTGATCCATCAGAATCATCGTTTAGACTATGAATTTCTTCATTATCATAAATTCCATTAGAGATATTAACAAATCCCAAGATTAAAGGAAGCGTTTGAGCAGAAGATATTTTTCCACATAAAGGAATATCTAAAGTTTTTAATGGCGTTTCTAATCTTGGAGAGAATAATACTTTATTAATTTCGACAGCTAATTCTTGAATCTCTTTTTGTTTTTCATCTGAAAAAGAAGACCAATATTTATGTCCTTTTCCACTTTTCATTATTGCCCTTGCCGCAATACAACTTGGTTTTTTCCTTGCTTTTAGTAAAACTAACTCAGTTTTATTTATAGGTGCGGCTTGTTGATTTATTTTAAAAAATGAATCTTCTGCTTTACTTACATCTCCCTCTACCCACTGCAATTGTATTGCCAATGCTCCTAAATTTTTTGATAGTCTTTGAATTTCAGATTTCACTTTATCAGGATTAGTTAATGCAAGTTTATAATCTTCATATTCTCCCACTTTTTTCTCAATTAAATCTCTTGTTCTTTTAGCAATTTCTTTTTGATCTTCATCAATTACACCATCATAGAAAGTTTTAGAAGCAATACCATCTCCATAATCATCATTTATCCAAGCAATAAGTGAACTTAACCTATGTGAACTTAACCTATGTGAACCATCAATAACAAATAAATATCCGGTAGGACTTCTCCATAAAATTATAGCAGGGATTAAATCCCCATTAATAAAACTTTCAACAAATTCAACAACTTTTTCAGGCTCCCATTCGTTAGTTTCTCTTTGAAAATCTGGTTTTCGAACATTTGTAATAAAAAAAGACTTTAGTTTCATATCTTCAATAGAAATAGTGTCTTTTTTATTCCCAGAAGTAGTTTTGTCCGAGATTTCAAAATCCTCTCGAGGTATTAATGCATCTAAATTTACTTTTACCATTTTAATTCTTTTTCATTTGAAATATTATTTCTGCATAAGGTTGTCTGTCTCTTTCAGTTCTGTTTAAAACCGGTCTCTTAAATCGGTTAATAATCTTTAATCCGCTTTTTTCAGCAATTAAAGGATATAAATCATATTGGTCATTTGCTACAATAAAATAATCTCCATTATCTCTAACAAATCTGCTTATATTGATTAAAACCTTACTTATTCCTTCTACATAATCATCTCTTGCTTGTTTTCCTTTTCCTTTATACAAAGGTCCAATTTCCTTATCATCTTTTCTTGGAATGTCGAATAATTCATATGAATATGCGTGTTGTTCATGATAATCAATTTGTCCAACATATGGTGGAGAAGTAAAAATGCCCGATATTTTTTTATTAGAAAGCAATTTATAAAATTCTGGATTTTGTTGCTTTATTGCTTCAGATATGCTTACCTCTCTTGAATCTCCATGAATTATTTCAGAATTAACATTTTTTTTGAGATTTGAAAATTCTTTTAATCTTTCTATTGTATCATAAGTATATCTTATCAAATGTTTAACAATGCTATTTATTGGTGTGCATAATTTTTTATGTTTTCTACAATAATAAGGCCATATTTGTGGTTCTGTTAATGTTGCCAAATCGGAGTGCATTGTTGCTCTACAAGAACGAGCAGTTCTACTTAGAATCACTCTTAGAACATTTTTTAAGTTTTCATCGTCAATTTTTTCTAATAATTTTATATAATAAAAAAGTTCTTGCTTTACTCTTTTAGAAAACCATTTATTCAAAAAACTATTCATATCTTTTTCGTTCAATAAACCAGACTTGTCTTTTGTTCCATTTTTTTCAAAAAAATCTTTATTTTCTTCTAAAAATTGTTTAAGTTTTTCTTCTCCATATTTTTTTTCATCTTTTATTAAACCTTTCCTAATTTTTGTTTTAAATTCAGGATTTGGAAAATGTTTATTATTAAATTCGGCTAATCTTTCTTTTAATTGTTCATCAAATGAATCATCAAATACTTTTTGGCTAAATTCTCTTGTTTTAAAGCAAACATCTCTTGCAGTTTTATCTAATTTAATTCTATTCTGATTTCCTATTTTTACTTTTGATATTAAACAATTAAAATCTGAAACATCTATTCCAATAGAATGTAACCCTAATTCTGATGACTGAATTAGTGTTGTTCCACTCCCCATAAATGGATCAAGAATGATATCTCCTTCTTCAAAGAAGATTTCTTTTTTGTGAGTATTAATGTGTTTGTCTAAGAAATATTCAACTAATTGTGGAATAAATTTTCCTTTATACGGGTGTAACCTATGAACATGTTTTGTAGTGTCTGATTCTCTAAGATGAGCAAAAGATAAACCCCAATCCAAATCTTTACCTAATTTGCTTTTCCATTGTTGTTGTTTTTGAACAACTTCTTCATCATAATATTTTTTTAATTCATCTTGATTAATTTTTATTTTTTTTTGTTCATCAAAATATTTTTTTATTTTAGCATACTGGATAAGATAACTAATATTTGATTGAGATACAGGTCTATCTAAGTAATCTGATGCCCATTTTGACGCTTCATTTATTGATAAAAGTGCTTGACTCATTTTCTTTCCTTTTTTGTTTTTTCTTCCATGAAAACTTCAATACTTCTTGATAAAGCTATTGCATTCTTTTTACAAAATTCTTTATAATTATCGTAAATATTTTCATCAAGACTTAATGTTACATTCTTCTGTGCCATATGTGAAACCTCATTTGAATACAAATGTAAATAAATGATACTATATAAATCTTTTGGTCCATTGTCCAGTGGCAAGTGACATAACAACGCCCCTATATGTCCTTTCTTAAAAAGAAAGAAGCAAAGAAGCCACTCTAAAATCTTCTTTTTTCAAAAAAAGAAGCAAAAACACGACGGAATTCCCCACTACGAAACGACGGACTGAAAATTGCCCATTGATACTTATTTCTTGATGGCTCAATGTGTTCGCTTGATTGAATACGCCCCTGAAATTACTTTGATTTTTTGCAAACTTCTCAATACGCAATCCGTTTTGCCTGCCTTAAGAAATACATTTATATAAGTTTAATAATTTACAAAAGTATGAGTAATAAAAAATGTATAATCATCCATGGATGCCCTCCTGAGGAGGAAAAGACAATGAGTCCAGAAACAAGAACTTATGACAAGCACTGGATTCCTTGGACTAAAAATCAGTTAATCGCTAAAAATATAGAAACTGAAACTCCTCTTATGCCTTCGCCATGGCAACCTAACTATGAAAAATTTAAAGCTGAATTTGAAAAATATAATGTTGATGAAAATACTATTTTAGTGGGTCATAGTTGTGGTTGCACATTTTTAGTTCGTTGGCTCGGCGAAACAAAAAGAAAAATTTTCAAACTTATATTAATTGCTCCTTGGAAAATTCCTGATAAAGACGACGATTTTAGAAAAGCATTTTATATTTACAAAATTGATGAAACCATCAAGGATAGAGTAAATAAAATCGTCATGTTCACTGCCAACGATGAAGAAGATGATGGAAAAGAAAGTTTGAAAATTTTTCATAATGCCCTCGGCGGCGAAATAATTAATCTTGAAAATCATGGGCACTATTGTTTAGGTGATATGGGAACCGAGGAGTTTCCTGAATTATTAAAAGCGATTACTGATTAAACGGAGCATCCATTAAGGGTGGGCAAAAACGGACTCACTAACTATCATTCGTGCTGCGCTACGCTCTCCTCCTTTCAGTCTTCAGGGAATATAACAATGATTTAGAGGTTTCAGAAACTTGCAGGTTTCTCCACACAAATTTTTGCTATCGCAAAAACTTCTCTAAATCCTGATGCGATATGGCTACTCAAGGAAAAATATTACGGGGGAGAGTTTTTGATAAACGTGGAAGAATTTACAAGTAAAATATACCAAAATAATATAAACGCTCTTCCCCTAAAAACCCTATGACTTTAGTTCTAGATATTGGAGGCACAAACATTCGCATAGCGGAAGTTTCCAAAACATCTGTTAAAAATAAGCTAATTGTACCAAATACTAAGAAAAAAGATACCTTTCTAAAAACAATTTTTCAATTAATTGACAAATATCCCAAACCAAATAAGATAGGGATAGGAATTGCAGGTTTTGTAAAAAATGGAATTATCTTAAATTCACCTAATCTTCCAGATATAAAAAATCTAAATCTTGCAAAAATTCTAAAATCTAAATACAAATGTCCAGTTTTAGTAGAAAATGATGCAAATTGTGCAGGTCTTGCTGAATTGAAGTATGGTTCAGGAAAAGGAAAGAAAAATATAATTCTTTTAACTCTAGGAACAGGGGTTGGAGGAGCAATTATCCTCAATGGTAAATTATACAAAGGCAACGGATTTGCAGGAGAGCCTGGGCACATGAAAATTCACGAAGCACAATTAGAAAGCAAAGCTTCAGGAACTGCTGTAATTATTCAGGCAAGAAAACAAGGAATAAGGTGCTCAAATGCTCTTGATGTAGAACTCTTAGCAAGACAAGGAAACAAAAAAGCAATTAAAATCTATAAAGAAGTAGGAAAAAATATAGGTCAAGCAATTTTAAGCATTTCTTACTTAATTGATCCTGAGCTATTCATTCTAGGAGGAGGTTTCTCAAGAGCCCCCTTCATAATGGAAGAAATTCAAAAAGTAACTTCTAAAGATTTACTAAAAAGAAAAATAAATATTGTAAAAGCAAAATTCGGTGACAATGCAGGATTGATAGGTGCAGGTTTACTTCCTCCTATTAAGCCAAAAACTTTATAAATATAGATTTTATAATAATTATAAGAAATATAAAATGGAAATCACAACAATAGCAGTCACACCAGAAGTAAAGGATCAGATTAAGGAATTAGGGAACAAAGGAGAAACTTATTCAGATATATTAGCACGTCTTGTAGAAAGTGCAAAAAAAAGACAGCTTCAAGACTTATTAATGAATGAAGAAAATACCCTTCCTATAGAGGAAGCAATTAAAAATGCGAAAAATAGATGGTCAAAGTAGTAATTACTAAGAAACTTGAAGAAGAAATAAATAAAATCTTCAAAAGGCAATCTCTAGAAATTTTTGATTTAATATATTCTTTAAAAGACTCACCCAATAAAGGAAAAATTTTAAGTCAAATTGGCAATATAGTAATTAAAGAGTTAAAATTTGAATCCTACAGATTCTATTTTATTACAGATGGATATAAGATTAAACTTATGCAAACAGAAGAGATAAATGATTTATTAATAAAATTTGTAAGAATGTCTGATAAAAAGTCTCAGCAAAAAACAATAGATGAAATTAAATATATTCTAAGAAGATTTGGAGAAGATAGTTTTTAATTCTAAACAGCAAACAATATAAATCCCTCTTCCTTATTAATATTATAAAAGAGGCATGACAAATATTTCTCAACTTCAGGACATAGCAACATTAATCAGACGTGACTCTATAATTTCTACAACTGAAGCAGGTTCAGGACATCCAACTTCTTCAATGTCTTGTGCAGATATACTTTCAGCACTATTTTTTGAAGAAATGTCTTATGATATTAAAAATCCAGACAATCCAGACAATGATGAATTTATTTTAAGCAAGGGACATGCAGCTCCAGCACTTTATTCAGCTTTAATTCGTTCAGAGTGTATAAAAGAAGATATAAAATCTCTAAGAAAGGCAAATAGCAATTTAGAAGGACATCCCATGCCTCGTTCTCTAAAATGGATTAAAGTAGCAACAGGTTCTTTAGGACAAGGTCTATCGATAGGTGTTGGAATGGCTCTAGCATCGAAATTACAAAAAAGAAAATTCAGAACTTATGTTTTATTAGGAGATAGTGAATTAGCAGAAGGTTCAAATTATGAAGCAGTCCAATTAGCACTCCATTATAAACTAAATAATTTAACTGCAATAGCAGATATTAATCGTTTAGGACAAAGAGGAGAAACTATAATGGGTCACGATATAGAAAGTTACAAATCTAGATTTTTAGGATTTGGATGGAATGTTTTAACAATTGAGGGGCATAATATGACTCAAATACTTTTGGCTCTAAAACAATCTAAAACCTCAGATAAGCCCACAATAATATTAGCAAAGACTCTCAAGGGCAAAGGAGTATCATTTCTAGAAAATAAAGATGAATGGCATGGAAAATCAGTTTCAAAAGATAGACTACAAGAAGCTCTGTCTGAATTAGGAAATCCAAAAATGCCTTTAATATCAATAAGAAAACCTCTAAAACTTTCTCCCCAGATAAGAAAAATTTCTTCTCCAACACTACCTATATTCAAGATAGGAGAAGGAGTTGCAACTCGCTCTGCATATGGAAAATCTCTAGCTTCATTAGCAAAATCAAATCCAAATATCTTAGCAGTTGATGCAGAAGTTTCCAATTCCACTTATTCAGAAGAAGTTAAGAATGAAACTCCAGAACAATTTATAGAAACCTTTATAGCAGAACAAAATATGATTGGAATTTCCTTAGGTCTAAGTAAAAAAGGATTTAATCCATTTGCATCAACATTCTCTGCATTTTTAATCAGGGCGCATGATCAAATTCACATGGCTTCACTCTCATCCGCAAATTTCACTATTTGTGGAAGCCATGCAGGGATATCTATCGGTCAAGATGGAGCATCACAAATGAGTACAGAAGATATTTCATTCTTTAGGTCATTAGATGGTTCAGTTATATTCTATCCATCAGATGCAAATTCAACAGCAAAGTTAGTAAAACAATCCCTACATAATAAATTCATAACCTACATTAGAACAACGAGAGCAAAAACCCCTGTAATTTACAATGAAAAACAATTATTTCCAATAGGTGAATTTAAAGTTTTAAAAGAATCAAAAAAAGACAAAGCAGTTTTAATTGGTTCAGGGATAACTCTTCATGAATGTCTTAAAGCGCACAATTTTCTAAAATCAAAAAACAAAAATATGGCGGTGATAGATTTGTATTGTATAAAACCTCTTAATATAAAAAAATTAATCTCTTTCATAAAAAAACATGGAAACTGCATTATTGTGTCAGAAGACCATGGGAAAGCAGGAGGAATTGGAGAAATGCTTTCTTCATCTTTAGCAAACACAAACATAAAAATCACTTCTTTAGCAGTAAATGGTATTCCTCATTCAGCAAAACCAGAAGAGCTATTAGAAAAACATAAAATAAATTGGAAAGCTATTGTTCAGGCAGTTAAATAAGTAATCACTAGAAAGTTACTCCAATAACAAGATTTATATACTAAGAAATATAAAAATTTCTATGAATAAAGCAAAACAAGCTCAAAACATAGAATATGGTTTAATAAAATATAAAGGGTCAGCACTACCAACAACAGACTTATTAGTTGTACCTCATAAAGAAAGCGATTTGATTGTAAAAGTTTTTGGTCCAGACACTTATAAAGACAACCTTTCAAAAATGAAAGGACATTATTCTCATTCTTCAGAAAGGTTAGGAAATCTTACAGATATAACCTTCAAACCATTACCGACATATTTCTCTCTAGCTGTAGCAAGTTATGATTTTCCAAATCTAGCCAAACCAATGATATTCAATTCTAATTGGCTTCAGGCGGGTAGAATTCTAAGAGTGGCAGAAGGAGTTTGGATAAATCCTTTAGAAGATAAAGGCGGAGAAGTAATAACAGATGAAAAAGAACTTGAAAAATATTTGCATACCCAGAACAAAATGGTAAATGGTATTTATCTTCTTGATGGACATACTTCATTTGTTCCATATAATTCTTTTGAAAAAAGAGAACAATGCCCTGAGAAATTCCTGGAAGGGGGGCTTGCAAGAGGGTTAGTTCACACTTCAGAAAAAATAGCAGACTCATTATCTCCAATAGCAAATGACAAAGAATATCCTAATAATGTAGATGTCTTGGGATTTGACTCTGTTAAAGAACCAATTTTAAAGGTTGTTTGCTTGTACTTCTACAGGGACGTCGGCTGCGGCGGGTTGGTTGTCGATGGCAGTGGCTGGATTGACGACTACTACGGCTATGCTTTTGGGGGTTTGGTTTCTTGCAGAGCCAGCACAAAAATTTAAGTAGGTTTATTAATAATTTTTTATTGAATACAAAGTCTTAGTAAAGCTTATGCAATGCTAGGGCACCACGTCAATTAATAGCGCTTTGCCTAGGAAAAGCCATAAAATAAATTGGAAAGCAATTGTTCAAGCAGTGAAATAAAAATTTTAAATATGGTCCTATTCAGAGATATAATCTGAATATAGGCAAATAAGAAAAATAAATTCTCAAATTTCTAAGATGGGACACAATAATAAATATTTAAAATTTCATCAAAGAGGGTGATGAAAAGTTAAAGAAAAAATAATTGTGAGAAAACTTACCAAAAACTCAAGGTATCAAACTTTCTGCGCAATACTAGATTAATTACTATCCTCTAGAGTTATATAAAAATTTGGAAATAGTTTTTAATGATATAGAAAATAATGCTTTTCAAGATGAACAAATCCTAATAAATTGATGCTTAAGAATAGATTAATAAATAAGGAATAACTAACTTAAAGAGATACAATTTATCAGATGAATAAATATTAATTAATTTATTCTATTGAAAACAGATAAATTTGTATTATATATTCATTGTTAGAGTAACTAGCTCGCAAAGAATATGAAAGGAGATTCAATTAAATAAAATGAAAAAAAACTTATTAATTTGTATAGACCGAGATAACACTCTAATCTACGATAATAAATATTTTTTAGGAAGAACTTTAGATTGGAAATCTAAAATAAAGATTCTTAAAGGAGTTGTTCAAGGGCTAAAAAAACTCAGAACATTAGAAAAAAAGAGAAATTTAAAAATACATATGATAACCAATCAATCAGGAATAGCCATTGCTGATTTCCCTCTATTAAACACAAAAAGAGCAGAATACGTTTGTAAACATATTTTAAATCTTTTAAAGTCAAAAGGTGCAAAACTAGATGGATTTTCAATGTGTGAATTTGTAACACAATCTTATGTTGAAAGACACCCTCAATATAATTTCGATCCAAAACATGTTGGAGATTATGCTTGCACAAAACCAAGAACGGGAATGGTAAAAGACTCTTTAAAAAAATCAAATTTTAAGTTAAAAGACACTCAAATTTATGTTTTAGGTGATAGAGCTAGCGACGTTAAAACTGCCTTAAATATAAAGGGTTTCGGAATCTTAATCCCTAAATATCCAGAATTAGCTGAAGTAAAAAAGACAAAGGCGCTAAAAAGTGAACACACTTACATAGCAAAGGATTTCTTAGGCGCAGTTAATTTTATAGTCAAGAGAGAATCTTAAATTCTACAACTTTCTCTTACTTGCTTCTCTAAATATTTTTGATGATACTCTTCTGCTTTGTAAAATTCTCCAGCTGGAACAATTTGAGTAACAATCTTTTTCTCAATTTTCTTTTCTTCCTTCTTCAATGAGTTTTCAGCTTCTCTTTTTTGAGATTCATCAAAATAAAAAATTACAGACCGATACTGCGAACCGACATCTAGGCCTTGCCTATTAAATGTAGTAGGATTATGAATCTTCCAGAATACATCAATCAAATTAGAGTAAGAAATTTTATCAGAATCAAATACCACTTTAACAACTTCGGCATGTCTAGTCTCTCCAGTACAAACTTCTCCATAACTATAAGTTTTTTTCTCTTCCAAACCACCCATATAACCTACTTCAGTAGAAATAACTCCTGGAATCTTAGAAAATTCTAATTCAACACCCCAAAAACATCCCGCACCAAATACTGCTGTTTGTTTACTCATTTTATATTTTCCTTCAATATATTCAACGCATTTTTAGGGTTTTCAGCAGAAGCTACAAAACTCCCAGTATTAATTATATTCGCTCCTGCCTTAGCAATTCCAGAAACATTTTTATCATTAGTACCTCCATCTACTTGCAAAGTTATTTTAGGAAATTTCTTTCTTAATTCTTTCAATCTAGAAAATATATTTTTATCAAGACTTTGATGCTCTTTTCCAGGATGAACTCCCATTAACATAACTCCCTCTAAATTTTTTAAGAAAGAAACACAATCAACTATTTTATCAATCTTAGTTTCAGGATTAAATGTAATAAATGCCTGCATTTTATTTCTATGAGTATATTCTACAACTCTCTGCAATTTCATCAAATTTTTAGAAGATTCATAATGAAATAATATCTTCTTAAATCCCTTTTTCTTACATTCACCAATCCATTTCTCAGGATTTCTAACCATCAAATGAGCTTCAAAGAAAATTCCCTTGTGCAAACCCTCAATCTCTTTTAATTTCACACCAGAAGAAGAAACAAGTTTCCCATCCATAAAGTCAATCTGCAATTTCCTAGATATTTTAATCAAAATATTATATCTTTCATCAAATTCTTTCTTATCATAAGCAAATACAGTTGGGATTATCTCAGTTTTCATTTAACGCCTCTAATTAATATAAGATCTTCAGGTTTTTAAAACTTCAGAAATAGTATAACATATTGCATCCTCTAGCTTTAAGTTTATCAATAACTTTCTTATTATTCTCACTATTACAATCTAAATTAGGATTACCACCAAGAACCAACTCTCTCAAATTAACCAAATTACTTAATCCAGAAACATCTTTAATTTGATTACCACCAAGACCCAACCATTCCAAATTAACCAAATCCCCCAATCCAGAAACATCCTCAACTTGATTATCACTAAGACGCAACGCTCTCAAATTAAGCAAATTACCTAATTCAGAAACATCTTTAATTTGATTACCCCTAAGATGCAACTCTCTCAAATTAACCAACTTATCAATACCATTTGGAACTTCCATTAAACTTTGAGAACACATATCTAATCTATCAACTCTTTTATCTTCAACATGCAAATACACCGGTTTATTAGCATCACTTAAATTACTAAAATAAGTCTCTACTCCTTGACCAAAATATTCCTTAGCAATCCCTGTCAAAACATTATAATCTTGTCTAACTAGAACATCGCTCATATTCACATCAGTAGCTTGAATAACTGTTGGATTCAATCTCCTGCTTGTTCTTGACACATCAGTCATAATTTTTTGTACTAGTATAACTATTTAATCTTTTTATTTTGTTACTATTATAAAGTAAACTCTATTAAATTCTCATGGCCTATTTTTACAAAATAAATATTTTTGCTTTGATCGATAACTAAGGTCTGCCCGAAAAGTCAATCTAAATTAAATTTTCAATAATTTTAATTTTTGAAATAATCACTTTCCGATAATTTTCTTTCACCTGATCTACTTTATTATATCTTCGAACTATTTCTATTTGTTTATCTAAATCAAGCCATTCATTTTAATTACACACTAGAACTAAAAATTATCTTTGTTCATATTTTTCAATCTTCTTAATCCTTCTTTTATGTCTATCTTTACCACTAAAATTAGTTCTCAACCAAGTTTTAACAATATTCAAATCCTCTTTCATAGGCATTTCTCTTGCTCTAAGACATAAAACATTAGCATCATTATCTATTCTAGCCATTTTAGCAGAATAAGAATCATAAGCCATTGATGCTCTAATTCCTTTAACCTTATTAGTAGCAATAACCATTCCAGTTCCAGAGCCACAAATTAAAATTCCTTTAGCTTCCTTATGTCTAGCAACTTTTTCTCCAACCTTAAAAGCATAATCGGGATAATCATCACTCATTTTAGAATCATAACTTCCAAAATCTTCAAAATAAATGTCTTTCTTAGAAAGCCATTCTTTAATTTTCTCTTTCAAAGCAAAGCCTGCATGATCTGCACCTAAATATATCTTCAAGCTCATTTTATTTTATATTGTTTATAATTAGTACAGAAATCTTTTTTCCCTTCGATAAAATGGTTATGTGCCTTATCTAAAACTTTCATAACTTCTTTATTATCTTTAGCTAAAAATAATAAATGCATATCTTCTTTTCCAAGGTATTTATTTTTCAATGGATGATTTTCTACCCATTTAATCAATGGAGGCCACATTTCGCCTAATAAAATTACGGGAATATGACATGCATGTTTAACTTGCATTAATTGCCAGGTATAAAACAATTCTAAAACTGTGCCAATTCCTCCAGAGGTAACGACTATTGCATTAGATAGTAACATAAAATCATCTAGTCTATCAGTAAATAATCTAAATTCTTTAAAAAATTCTACTCCCGTATTGGCATCTTGTTCATGAGGCAATTTTATTCCAAGTCCTATCGAATGTCCTCTTTTACCATCCGGTTTAGCCGATTTATGTCCGGTATTCGCCGCCTTCATCAATCCTGGACCTCCACCAGTTACAATATCCCATCCTTTATTTCCAATTTGCTTGCCTAAATCATGTATTTGTTTATATTTTTGGTCATTTTCTCTTATTCTAGCCGAACCAAAAATAGTTACTCTAAAATCCTGCTTCTTTAATTCTTCTTCAATTCTTTTTAACGTCATTTCGCACCCTTTTTTATCAACAAAAATAGCAGTTTTCAGTATATAATACTTTCTTATCTCTTGCTATGTTACATGATTAAGGCATTATAAGATTCATAATGCGAATTTTAATCTTATATTTCTTAAACAATGGAATTATTCGTTTAACTTCTTCAGTGTTCATCATAAGAACACTATTACCAATTTTATTGTATTTTATGGCTTTTAGAAAAAAAGAGACTATGATTTTGCGTGTATCCTTTTGAGTAAATTCTAGGTTTTGAATTCCTTCAAAGAATGAATAAATTGACATTTATCTAGAGCAATAGAAATTATAATTTCTGCTTTATAATTTCTGCTTTTAATATACAGAGAACTGCATAGATTATATCTCTCGTTTTTTCAGTTCTCTATATGGATAACTGCTCGGAAAGGGGTCGTAAGTCATACATTTATCCATATTATTCATACATAAGTACATATTAATATTGTCACTACATAATTACAACTATTCCAAAGATTTATAAAGTAGGACTTTGCACTACTTTTAGGTATAATTAGAATGATATCAGAAAAATCAAGAAAAACAATTGAAGCACTTGAAGAAGGTAAATATATCAATAATAGAATAATCTCTTTAGGAGGAGTAGAATTTACTGCTAGAGATGTTTTAGTAAAGGCGCCGTTAATCGCTGGATTAAATACTTATTATGTGGGTGGAACTGGGGAGGGTAAAACTCAATTAGGGCATGATTTGTTAAGTTTGGCTGGAAAACAAGGATGTTATGCTATGGGAAGACCGGACTTCGAACCTTCTGATTTGTTGAGACAAATAAGATTAGATAATGTTAGGAAAGCTAAAACAGATAAAGATTTAGTGGAACTTACCGAAAATGTTAAGAAAAATATTTTTCTTGTTGATGAATTAAATAGATGTCCTCCAATAGTTCAGAACTATTTTTTTGATTTTTTTGATGGAAAGATGGTTTACAATGGTAAAATTATGAAATTAGGAAATGGAAAATATAGTATAGGTTTTGCTACAGGTAATTTAGGTGATGGAGAATATGTAGGAGTTTCTGAATCCGATAGGGCTTTATTAGATAGATTGCATTTAATAGTAAAATTGGATCACCCTGATTATCGTCCAACAAATTTGGATATGCTAGAATTGTTTATGAGTGGAAAGAAAGATCCTAAAACAAATATGCCTGAAAGTTCTAAATTAACTTTTCAGGATGTTTTAGATTTGAATTTAGAATTTAGTAAAAGAAGTGTTGATTTAGTATTGCCTATGTTAGGATTGTATTTTACAAGAGGATTAGATTATTTAGAAAATGTTCCAGGACATAGTAAAAAGGCATTAGATACAAGATGGCCAAATATTGAAGGTATTAGGACAGATAATGATGAAAATAAAATATTTCCTTTATCTCCAAGAGCAGTATTTTCAGCAATTGGATTATCTTCTGCTTTAGAAATGATTGCAGAATCAAAATCTCAAGAAATTGGTCAATTATCAAAATTGCCTAATAAAGTAGAGTTATTTTTAGATAGTTTAAGATTAACTGCACCTTATTCTGGAATTTTGGCCAAACCTTATATTGAGCAAGAACATAATGGAAGTCATTATTTTGCTTTTGATGAATTATTAGGTAAAAATTCGAGTAATAGACGTGAAATATTAGATAAATCTTCAGCATTAGAATCTGCTTTGTGCTATGCTTTAGCAGGAAATAAAGATACTCAGTTATTGGAAGAAATAGCACCAATAGGGGGAAGATGGAGTCCAGTAGCTGAAGCAATAGGAGATTTAGCTGAAAAAAGTGCCAGTGGTCAGAAAGAAGATTTTTTGACAGCTAAACAGATATTAGATAAAATAAAAAAGGAGGTAAATAATAATGAGTAGATTGTCTAATTTATCCCCTGAGCAATTTAAAAGAATGGGGGAAGTATTTAGAATTAATGAAGCTGAGAAAGCCAAAGAAAGAAAGAGACTTGAAGATGAAAAAAGAAAAAAGCTAAATGCTCCTGCGCAAATAACTAAAATAGAAAAACAAGTAGCCCCACAATCAGAACCTTCAAATTTACAAGTGAGTCAAGATTTGAAAGATTATATTCAAGTAGGAATCAATGGAATACATGGAAAGCCAGCAATAATTTCTCCTTTTGAAGTTATCGGATATAATCACTTAACTTATGAGAATACTAATTTCAAACTTATTGAAAATGGTTTGTATATGCCTCCTCCAAGAATATTCGGGACTCATTTTAATAATGTTTTAGAAGCTAAACAAGGAAAGAGAAAATTACATTATGCAGATGGACAGAGAGAAGTTGAACAAAGTCTAGTAGAAGAAATGTATGAACACATGACTACTAATTTTAAAGATGTTTATGGAGCAAGACTAGCAGGTGCATGGACTTGGTTAAATGCTAAGTTTGTAGAGGGAAATGGATTTAATAATATGAATTTAGAAACAATTACAGGGATAAAAAATAGAAAATTAGAATCTACTAATGAAAGATTGTTAGAATGTTTAAATGATTCTAATTATTTTGACTTGAAATTTAATTCACAAGGATTAGCTGATAAAGGAAGTGAAAGTGCTAAACAAGCTTATTCTAAAGGACAAAATATGTATTTTTCTAAACCTGTTTTGAATTATGTCACGAGGTTCGTCGCGGATTACGGCAGGGCTTACATAAGCTGCGATGGGGATCCTACAGACGCGAGTTCGGGTCTCGGGGTATATGCGTGTGCTGAAGGCACCGCATCGCGAAAAATTTAGGAGATTAATAGATAATATCACCATGACAAAACAATTAAGCATTAAAACAATAAAGGAAGAACTGAAAAGAATGAAGAATAGTATTGGTTTAGTTGGCACTAGATTGAATGTAAATGAAGTTTCTGGAAATTCTTTAGAAGGAAGTATTTCTACTGATTGGAAAGAGATAATTATCAATTTTGGAAAAGATTTAGAACTTGTTCCAGATAAAAAGACTCAGGAATTTATTAGAAAAAGAAGTATTTCTGATGCAAAAATGAAGGTTGGAAAAGATATTTTGGATCATGAAGCAGGACATAGAGAAAATAAAGTTGGAGAGAGAATAGGGTGCCCTTATGATTTATGGACTCATGAAAGGATAAAAGAAGGAGTTTTTAGAGGGCTGGTGGAAGTAGATAGAGATGGTTTAGAAAACTATGTTACTAATGCGTTTGAAGATGTATTGGATAATGTTAATTGTAGAAGACATACTGATTTTTCTGGTCAGACTCTCTTTTGGAATAATCAAGGTTTAGTTAATTCTCAAAATGGAAAGTTTAATCCATTTTATGAAGCATTTGTAAGAACAAATTTGATTTTGGGAGGAAAAGTATCAGACCATACTTTGTTAAGCAGATTTTATTCTGGAAGTCCAGAAGTAAAGGTGGCAGTTAGATTATTTAGTGATGAATTAAAATCTGCTTCTGGGGAGCAGAGTTTAGTTAGATTACATTCTAAGGGAGGTTTTAATAAATTATTTATACCCAATGATTTAGAAAAAAGGGCAGAATTGTGGTCTAATTTAGGATATAAATTTGCGATACATTTAGGGAAATTGTTAGATAAGTCTCAAACTCCAAATGAGAGAATGTTTGGTTCTAAAGATGGAGATGAGAATTCTCCTGCACAAAATCCATTTGATGAAGAAATGAAAATTCCTGGAAATAGGCAAAAGATAGTAAGAAAAAAATATGAGCAAAGTTTAGGTTTAGCACCTCATAAAGATATTCAAGAGCAATTATATGATTTGTATAAATCAATTTCTAAAGAAATTCCAATAGAAACTTCACATTATACTTCTAATCAAGCCATGCCTTTAGTTCATTTTGGAAGAAGATTTGTAAAAGAAGATGAACAGAAGTTTAAGTTCAAAGGCATAGGATTTAGAGAAGATGGAGAATTAGGGATAAGAACGGCTAAACATAATATTTCATATCCAGTCACATTTAAAAAACATCAACGTAAATTTCCTAATTTCAAATTAGTTTTAATGGATAGGTCTGGAAGTATGGCTTTAAATACAGATAACGAAAAAGAAGTGGGAGATACGTCCTGCATTCCTTGGGGTGATAAAAGTAAATATCATTTTGCCCTAAAAGGATATTTTGGAATAGATAATTTTCTAGAAAGACAAGGAGTTGCGCCTTATATTGAAAGTTGTATTTTAGGTTTTTCAGGAGAAAGTGCAGTCAAGGGAAACTCTAATTTAGTTGCGAAATCAATTTTAACTGTTCCTAGTGGAGTTACATCATTAGATGTTTCTGGTTTAGAAAGAGAACTTGAAGAAAATGCATTTGTTTTATCTATTTCAGATGGATCTTTAAGTTTAAATGGAGAACAAAAAAGAAAATTCGAGTCTAAGATACAAGGATGCGATTATGCTCATATCCAAATTGGTTCCGAGACTCCATTTTCAAATTATTTGAGAGAGCAAGGAGTTCAAGTTCTCACTGTAAAAGGTGATGAAGATTTGTCTAGAACAATGGTTTCATTTGTTTCAGATTATTATAGACCAAAACAATCCAAGGGAGGGATTAAAGTAATATGAGCAGGTTGTCTAATTTATCCCCTGAGCAATTTAAAAGAATGGGGGAAGTATTTAGAATAAATGAATCTGAGAAAGCCAAAGAAAGAAATAGACTTGAAGATGAAGATGAAGAAAGAAATAGACTTGAAGATGAAGAAAGAAAAAAGCTAAATGCTCCTGCGCAAATAACTAAAATAGAAAAACAAGTAGCCCCGCAATCAGAACCTTCAAATTTACAAGTGAGTCAAGATTTGAAAGCTTATATTCAAGTAGGAATCAATGGAATACATGGAAAGCCAGCAATAATTTCTCCTTTTGAAGTTATCGGATATAATCACTTAACTTATGAGAATACTAATTTCAAACTTATTGAAAATGGTTTGTATATGCCTCCTCCAAGAATATTCGGGACTCATTTTAATAATGTTTTAGAAGCTAAACAAGGAAAGAGAAAATTACATTATGCAGATGGACAGAGAGAAGTTGAACAAAGTCTAGTAGAAGAAATGTATGAACACATGACTACTAATTTTAAAGATGTTTATAGGGCAGGAAGAGCAGGTGCATGGACTTGGTTAAATGCTAAGTTTGTAGAGGGAAATGGATTTAATAATATGAATTTAGAAACAATTACAGGAATAAAAAATGGACAATTAGAATCTACTAAGGAAAGATTGTTAGAATGTTTAAATAATTCTAATTATTTTGACTTGAAATTTAATTCACAAGGATTAGCTGATAAAGGAAGTGAAAGTGCTAAACAAGATTATTCTAAAGGACAAAATATGTATTTTTCTAAACCTGTCTTAAATTTTGTCGCGAGGTTCAACGCGAATTCCGGCGGGGCTGACCTGTTATGCAACTGGGTCACTATTAGCACGAATCCGGGTCTCGGGGTATATGCATGTGCTGAAGGCACCGCATCGCAAAAAATTTCTGGAGAAAGAAAATGAAACAGAAAATATCAATAACGATAGAAAATGAGAAAGTAAAGTTAATTGAAAATTTAGTAAAGAGAAGTTTGCAAAAATAGCTTAATTCTAACTTAAATTAGAGAAAAATAACTTCAATTTGTCGACGAGAAACCGAAAAATATATATACTTTGACGTCGATAAATATAGATAAAAGAGTTAAAAATG
>Ga0210057_1003345_pt1 | contig 22207 bp, 9 predicted proteins | sample CryGeyCG2114_010_2_FD_183968 | JGI IMG/M metagenome (GOLD analysis project Ga0210057, IMG submission 183968) | Groundwater microbial communities from aquifer - Crystal Geyser CG10_big_fil_rev_8/21/14_0.10 (SPAdes) (version 2) | ecosystem: Environmental > Aquatic > Deep subsurface > Groundwater ...
CTCGTTTAGAGATTACTGCAGCAGCTGCGCAGGTTTTAAAAAACGGATTGAATGTGTTAGGTATAGAAACGCTGGAAAGAATGTAGTTCCGCACCAGGATGCAGGAAATCCCAATATCCAATACCCAATACCCAATACCCACTAGCCAAGTAATATCAAATCCCAATGCCTCGATCAAAACTATTTTTTGCACCTTTCATTATTTGGATATTTATCATTGGAACTTTGAAATTCCGCGTTCAAATTCATGAACGCGGTGGTGGACCCTAGGGGACTTGAACCCCTGACCTTCCCGATGCCATCGGGACGCTCTAGCCAACTGAGCTAAGGGCCCTCTCTATTTTTTACATTATAGCAAAGAATTCTCCTCCAAGAATGTTTGAGCTTACCCAGTTCAAAGTACTAGGTTTTATTCCGAACGTGCATTTTTTGGTACTAGTATGTACCATTCTGTAGGCTTTCGATTGCTTTATTTTGTCATTTCATCTATAGTTATATAGAAACATCAAATAACCAATATCCAAGTATCAAATGTCAAATAAATATCCAATATTCAATATCAAACAAGGCAACGGTCAAAAATACTTCACTCTATTACTCGCTCTTCTTGTCGTTGTGTCATTTTTTGTTTCTATCGCTCACGTACAACCAGTTTATGCACAACCATCTCCGACGCCGACTATTCCTTGGACGTCAAACGAATGGGTGCCAGATCAAGAAGTCACTGTTGCGGGTAAGCGTGGAGAGAGAGCTCGCCAATTTATCAATTGGGTATTAGATCACCCTTCGATAGATAACCATCCTGTTTTTCGCCAAATATGGCTCATATCTGCTGGTACCGCGCTCTTTCTTATATTAATCGTAGTTGCGTTTATGGGAATTGGTGTATTGGTTGCTCGGAAAAAGGATGTATCGTTCAAGGTGGATGTTGTACCTATCTTGTATAAAACAGCTATTTGGCTCTTATATATCGTATTTTCATACCTCATAATACTTGCGCTCATTCAAATCACAGATATTATAATGCAGTTTTTTATAAAGATACTGAATGGGGACCAACTTTTTAAAATATTCTTTGTGAGTGCAACGCCCAACCAAAATCCTGCAGAAGCACTGAGACAATCGGAAGAGGGCTATATAACTTTTCAGGGATACAGAAGAATAGGAATGCAATTTGAAGAAAGCGCACGTTCGTCGCTTTTCTTAATAAACTTCACCTCCTTTACCTATTTTGTCATGGGTATTATGCTGTTACTTCGTAAAATAGTCTTGTGGTTCTTACTTGTTGTAGCGCCATTTTTGGCTATTCTTATGCCTTTTGTATTTATTCGTAATATTGGATGGATTTGGATCGGTGTATTTTTTCAGTGGGCATTTTATGGGCCACTGTTTGCGCTCTTTTTGGGAGCCATGGCAAAAATATGGGCGAGTGGCATTCCATTTGCATTTGATTTTACCCGTGCAAAACAGTCGTGCGAACCACCCTATATGGCAGCAGCTTCTGCTGCCTGTGACGCATCGCAACGGGTTGTATATCCGCTTGCTATAAATATTTTATATGGCGGACCTGCGCAGAGAGCAGGTGGATTAGGTTCGGCGCTTTCAGAATCTGGTCCGATCAATACCTCAGGATATATAGACACATTTGCAGAGTATGTCATTGCGCTCATAATGCTCTGGACGGTTATTATTTTACCGTGGTGGCTTCTTCGCATTTTCCGCGACTATTGTTGCGACGGTATTTATGCCATGCGAAATATTCTCATGAACATGCTCAATGGTGGTGGTATTGCGCCAAGTCCACAACCGTCTCCGTCTCAGACTCGCAATGAATCGCTCAGAAGGCCGGCCGTAATTTCGATGCAAGAGAAAGAAAAAATAAAGGATTCAATCGTTGCAAAAGTCCCTGAAAATACAAGTATTAAAAACGTTGAGACAGCAAAGCTTGCGCAAAAGTTGGAAGTCCGCGTAGAAAATTTGCGTGACATTGCTCGCTTTGAGACAGACAAGGAAAAGAGTCAGTATTATCATGAACTTTCTGGATACATGACTAACCCTATGTCTGCGGAGAGTACAACAGATAGAGCTGCCTTTGTACGCTTGAAAACTGAAATTTCACAACGTGCTACTCAGGGAGATGAGCTTGCACAGCGAATTTTAGCTGCAACAACAGCAACGAGTGTGGGTGTTCGAGAACATATCCGCTCACTAGCACACAATAGACCTGCGGTAACGACCGTATCGCAAGCTATTGCAAAAGCAACCACTATGAAATCCGACCAAGTAACACATGTCCTTGAGGCATGGGTGAGTGAGCTAAAGAATCATACGGATTACTTAGAACAGATAGCAAAAAATACGCAAACGACCGCAAGCACCGTTCAGAATGTACTGAATGCGTTGCCGAAAACAGCAGGGACATCGAATGTGAGAGAATACGTAGAAAAAGTAAGTGGTACAAGTTCAACCTCTACCTCTGTTGCTTCACGAATAATGCAAACTGCTGCAAGCATTATCGATAAAAATGTTGTGGACAAGATATCTAAGATGGCTTCTGTCACAACGGATCATGTCATAAACGTATTAGAAAAATTACGAGAGACTGATACGTCTACAACCTCTGATATTGAAAGCGCAATTGTTCGGGAGACTAAAGAGAGCAAGGAAACTGTTCAATCTGCACTTTCAGCACTTTCGAATATGTCATTTGAGAAGTCGTTTGTTGAAAAAGTTTCACAATCTTCGACAACAACACACGATACGGTTGAGAAGGTGCTTACTTCTCTGCCCGCCATTGCAAGCTCGCCATTGGCACAGGCAATGGATGCAGTGAGTAAAAATGCGAATACGACGCAAGACACAGTGAGTAGAGTACTCAAATCTGTATCATCTGTGCTCGATAGTTCTCATGATATAGAAAAAACGCTACAAACGATTGCGCACACAATCGGCATAGATAACAAAACACTTATGCAGCTTATAACAACTGCGAACCGTTTTATGAGTCAGCTTCAGTCGCAAACTAGCTCACTTTCATCGACTCTCACTACTCAGAACGTTTCAGAAAAGAATCAAAAAGAAATATTTTCTGCGCTTTCTCAATTCTCCGATGAGCATGTTGAAAAGAGCATTCGAGAGAAAGATATCACATTGAACAAAGCTCAGGCAATTATGCAGAGCATCGGTCAACATATAACTGAGCCTGCACAAGCAATGCTTTCGGCTGTCGCAAAAGAGCAAGGTATAACCACACAGGCAGTACAGTCCGTTTCAACGTCTATTTTTTCACACCTACACGATAGCTTGAAATCTGTACAGAGCATACAGACGCAAAGCGAAGCAACAAAAATATCAACTGATACGCTCACTGCTGTTGCGAGCGTATTGTCGACAATCCAGAACCAAGAAAACACCAATATCTCTACTTCTGTTCAGCAAACAGCAACTGAACGAGAACAGACAATGAGAAGTATGCAAGAAATGGTACGTCTGATTACATCGTCCAACCAGTCGATGGATAGCCTAAAAGATAGTACTAATACGACTCATGAAGAACTTACACAGGTTTTGTCGCAGATCCCAGCTACTGCCACACAAGCTTCTACAGAAGATTTTGTTACGCAACTTTCTCAGAAAACCAACACTGCTTCTGAAATTGTTGAGCGTGTACTTTCATCTGTGATGAGTGAAGTTGAAAAGGCAGTAGTGTCGACATCGCTCATAGAAGAAATTGCGCATCAGACAAATACAACGCAGCATGATGTTTCATCAGCGATAAGTACTTTTGCAGCAATGGTAAATTCTACCCAACAACCACTCGCAGCGGTTGTTGCTGCACAGACACAAGTATCACAGGAAAGCGTTGTTCCACTACTCAAAGCAGTGTCTTCGGTTGCTCTTGCTCAACAAGATGTGGTAGAGCAAACGGCGCACAATACACAAACGTCGAAAGAAATCATTCGTGCCGTACTCACTGAAGCGCTCTCAACGAGTGCTACCGATACCAGTGAATCCTTGGTATCACGCATGAGTGATAAAACGCAACAATCTACCACTGCAGTCCAAAATATATTGAAAGATGTGTATACCTCTTTTGCTGAGAAAACAAAAACCGACAGCACGCTTGTTTCTTCAGTAGCTCAGGCAGCAGGAGTAGATATGAACCGTGCACAGGCTATGGTGAACAATCTATCTACCATGTCATTTGCTTCTACCCAACAACCACTCGCAGCGGTTGTTGCTGCACAGACACAAGTATCACAGGAAAGCGTTGTTCCACTACTCAAAGCAGTGTCTTCGGTTGCTCTTGCTCAACAAGATGTGGTAGAGCAAACGGCGCACAATACACAAACGTCGAAAGAAATCATTCGTGCCGTACTCACTGAAGCGCTCTCAACGAGTGCTACCGATACCAGTGAATCCTTGGTATCACGCATGAGTGATAAAACGCAACAATCTACCACTGCAGTCCAAAATATATTGAAAGATGTGTATACCTCTTTTGCTGAGAAAACAAAAACCGACAGCACGCTTGTTTCTTCAGTAGCTCAGGCAGCAGGAGTAGATATGAACCGTGCACAGGCTATGGTGAACAATCTATCTACCATGTCATTTGCTTCTACCCAACAACCACTCGCAGCAAAACAATCCAATACGAATATTGAGCAAATGCAACGGATCATCACAACGTTAGTACATGAAATGAGCAACGATAAAGCTACAGTTGAAAAGTTCTCTCAGCAATTCACAGTTGCTCAAGAAAAAGTATCTCAACTGATGCAGCTTGTCCCAACAATGATCACACAGTCTCCGGCGCAAATGGTTGAGCATATAGCCCACGAAACGGCATTACCAGCCCAAGTTGTTTCACAAATACTTAAGAGTATGTTGGTTGAAGTACATACAACTGCTAAGGAAAGCATCATTCAAAAAGTATCTTCAAAGGAACATATTGAAGTAGAGAAGATGAGAGACCTCATTCTAACTGTACTCGATAAAAAGGGGAGGCAAAAGTCTACTCGAATGCCTATGAACATGCCACTTGGTGCACATATAGATGTTGATGATTTGATTTCTGAAGAAGACTCTCTGTCGGTTGATGAATACGAAGAAATTAAGCAGATGTGGATTAATCACTATCTTCATGGAGAAGTGCCTGTTTCTGAAACGATCAAAACACGTGAAGATTGGGTACGTAAAGATATGATCGACATTGAGAACGTATTGAATAAGATAGTATCTGAAGACGAAGATGTACGTGCAGAAGGTCTACAGCAGGTGGCAGATATTATTCCATTCTTCATGCTTGCAAATATGTCTGTAACTGACGTGGCAGTCTACTTGAAAGCAAAACGTGCAGCAGCAAAAGAAGTGAACGAAATGATGATGCGAGAGTCTGCAGTCAAAGAACGTCTTCAAGCACAATCTCAGGAAGAATTTATAGATGTCGACCGTACCCAAGCTGAATCTACGCCAAAAGCTCAAGAGATGAGCATGAATATAGAGGAAGATAAAAAAGAGAAGAATTAACAATGAAGAATCGCTATATTGAAATTTGACCTACAGGACTCATAAGACGAATAAGTTAGAAACAATCCCTTTTGCAGTATATGCTCCATTGGTCTTATTTGGCTATGATTTTTTTGAGAACGAAGCTACTTTCGGAGTAGTCCGCGAATATGATAAGCAACTATTCCCGTTGCAACGACCACATTTACCGATTTGTTAATTCCATACATTGGCAGCTCAACTATTGTATCTGCAATGTCTATTACATGTGTACCAACTCCAAACGTTTCATTGCCCGCAATGAGCGCAACGGGAGCAGCGGTTTTTGGATATTGGTCAAACGGTATAGATCGAGCATCCTGCTCTAATGCGACAATATTGTATCCTTGTTTTTGAAGCGTGAGTACTAGCTGTTTTGTATCTTTGTGGTGCTCCCAAGGGATGTATTGATATAAGCCTACAGATGCACGAGCTATTTTATTGTTTACAACAGTATCTTCAATTGGTAACGGCGTGTCGCCACAGTGGTATATCTTTTGAATACCTGCTGCATCTGCTATGCGATACATACCACCAACATTGAACGTGTCATAAACATTGTCTAAGATGAGCACAAATGTACTCTGTGGTGGCGCCACCTTCTTTTCAAAAGCCCCTTTGCGCAGAGTGCGTGCGAATGACATAAGGGAAGTATACTATAGAGAAACCCCAATACCCAATATGAATAAGAAATCCCAATATCCAATACCAAATGTCAAATAAATGACAAAGCTCCAATGTCCAACTTTGGAATTTGTCATTGGGACGTCGAACTTTACCTGCCTCGCTGGCAGGCGGGTTTGACATTGGATATTTGAACTTGGATATTCCATTGTCGTAGTATCTGCGACAATGGCGGTTGACATACCCAAGATTTTTGCTACACTATCCTTAGCTACTATAAAGGGTGACGATCATTGAAATATTTTCCTATACAACAAAAACAAAGGGTATGTTCCGCTCTCTTCGGAAGAACGGAACTATGAGGCGCTGAGAATCAGCCCTTCCCATTTCCCAAGAATGGGAAAAAATCAATGTGAAACACCTTTATAGTAGCGGTATTTTGAACTCAAAAGTAGATTATTTCCTTTTTTATATCGTAATTAGGTTCGTATTTTATAAATTATTATTCTCTCCATGGTTACACGTGCAAAAAAGACGCCAGATACTTCAGATGAAGCTTTGGATGTGAGCGCATTTATTACTACTCCTCAACAGGAAAAGCTAGTATCTACAACCGTTTCTGAAACAGAAACAGTAGTAGAACCTACCATAGAAAGTGCAGTTTCTATTCCGACGCCTCAACCACCAGTGTTTGAACAGCGTATTCAAGATGACTTAAAGCAGTCGTTTGAAGTTCACGGGTTTTTAGATATCGTGAACACGAGTTATGGTTTCTTAAGACCATCATTTGCGCCGTCAAACGACGACGTATATGTGTCGATGTCTCAAATAAGAAAGTTTCGTTTACGCCAAGGAGATCTTGTGAACGGTTTGGCTCGTCCACCGAAGCAAAATGAACGCTATCACGGACTTTTAAAGATTACACTCATAAACGGACAAGAACCGAAATCGGGGTTTGTTGAGCGGGGCGACTTTGATGCGCTGACATCGATTTATCCCGACAAGCATATCATACTTGAGTATGATCCAACAGCACTATCGAATAGGATTATAGACTTATTTTCACCAATTGGTTTTGGTCAGCGCGGGCTTGTGGTCTCTCCTCCAAAAGCAGGAAAGACAACTGTTCTCAAAGAAATTGCGGCAGGTATCACTAAGAACTTCCCCGAGGTACACATCATCGCAGCTCTCATTGGTGAGCGACCTGAAGAGGTTACCGACATGAGTCGTTCAATTCAAGGAGAAGTCGTTGCATCTAATTTTGATGAATCACCTGAACATCAAACAAAAGTTGCAGAGCTCGGGCTTGAGAGAGCAAAAAGACTGGTTGAAATGGGAAGAGATGTCGTTATTATTCTTGACTCAATTACACGCTTAGCTCGAGCTTACAATCTGAGCGTTGGTCCTTCAGGAAAAACGCTTTCGGGTGGGTTTGATCCAGCTGCATTGTATCCAGCAAAACGTTTTTTAGGTGCAGCGCGTAATTGTGAAAATGGTGGTAGCCTTACTATCATTGGAACAGCGCTTATCGATACTGGCTCACGCATGGACGACCTTATCTATGAAGAATTTAAAGGAACGGGTAATATGGAATTGCACTTAGATCGACGTATGGCGGAGCGACGCATATATCCAGCTATAAATGTAGAGAAGTCGGGTACGCGACACGACGAACTGTTGTTGAGTAAAGATGATTTCTCAAAAATCACAACCCTCCGACACATGTTACTTTTGTTAGGTGAGGACGAACGATTAGTGTCATTAATAGACAAAATGCGAAAAACCAAAGACAACAAAACGTTTTTAGCACAGCTAAAGCAGGGATAAATGGAAAAATTAGTTATCATTGGTGGTGGTCCAGCTGGCTTGGCAGCGGCAATTTATGCAGCGCGCGCTGGATTGAATCCACTTGTCATTGAAGGAGTTCCTTCGGGTGGTCAACTCATGCTTACAACAGAAGTTGAAAACTATCCAGGTTTTGCAAAGGGAATTTTAGGACCTGAACTTATAGCCCAATTTCGTGAGCAAGCACTCCGTTTCAAAACGCGATTCGTTCAATCGAACGTAACGGGCATAGAATTGGATGAGAATAAGAGCAATAGGATAGATGGGGTGTATAGAATAAAAACAGAAAAAAAAGTTTTCCAAACAAGCGTTGTACTCATAACAACAGGCGCTGACGCTATTTGGATGGGCTTAGAATCAGAGCAGCGATTGCGAGGGAGAGGTGTGAGTGCGTGCGCAACATGCGATGGTTTTTTCTTCAGAGATAAGACTGTTGCAGTTATTGGCGGAGGAGATAGCGCAATGGAAGAAGCGCTTACGCTGACCAACTTTGCCAAAAAAGTATATGTCATTCATCGACGAAGTTCTTTTCGCGCATCAAAGATCATGGCAGATCGTGTATTAAAACACAATAAAATAGAAGTGATCTGGGATAGTACCGTTACGGAAGTGTTAGGTACAGAAAAAGTTGAAGGCGTGCGAATACAGACTCGTGATATCGCAGTCGATGGAATCTTCGTTGCGATTGGACATAAGCCCGCGACAGAATTTCTAAGAAATACCTCAATATTATTAGATAAGAAGGGGTATATTGTTACGAGCGCTCAAGATGCGTTACTCCGAGCAGCTTCCCATAATAGTGAAAAGCAATGCCATTGTAACCATGTATGTTCTTCAGATACGGCGAATCAGGAGGGTGAGGAATTGCATCAGTGTGAATGTAAAGAAGGTTCTACGAATGCTGCCACATTTGATTTTAATTATCCATCTCAAACATCTGTGCCTGGTATATTTGCAGCAGGGGATTGTGTGGATCATAGGTATCGCCAAGCTGCAACTGCAGTTGGTATGGGTGTTGCTGCCGAGCTTGAAATTGAGCGATATTTGACTGAAAAAGAGTAACGGATCCTCTTGCAATCTCATTTAAAAAGTATAAGATAGGGTATGATAAAAGTATCTGTATTTGAAATTTAACTTCTATAACATATGGACATGCTTGAAACCGCCCGAGATATAGTACGAAACGCTGGAAAAAAACTGGGTTACAGTGAGCACATAATACATACCCTACTTCAACCTGATAGAGTTATCGAAGTGAAAGTACGAATCCCAAGCAAAACGGGCGAAAGAGTATTTGTAGGATTTCGTAGTCAGCACAATAATAAGTGCGGACCATACAAAGGAGGTATTCGATTTCACCCAAACGTTTCTCGCGAAGAGGTCCTTGCGCTCTCAACGCTCATGAGCATTAAGTGTGCAGTTGCAGGCATTCCATTCGGAGGCTCTAAAGGGGGAATAATTGTTGATCCAAAGAATCTTTCAAAGAAAGAACTTGAGCAATTGTCGCGATCGTATGTCCGAGCACTGTACCCACTCATTGGGCCGCATATTGATGTGCCTGCACCAGATGTGAATACTAATCCACTCATCATGCAATGGATGGTGGATGAATATAGTAGATTAGCAGGTAAGGCGTCGCCAGCTGCGTTTACTGGAAAGCCTGTCGAAAAAGGTGGAAGCTTAGGTAGAACAGAAGCAACGGGTAGAGGTGGAGTGATTGTTTTGAAAGCATTGTTAGCAAAACTAGGTAAAGAATTAAAAATTAAAAATTCTGCCTTCACTAAAGTTATGGCAGGCAAGGCAAAATTAACGGTTGCGGTACAGGGTTTTGGAAATGTTGGATACTATTTTGCAAAGATTGCAGCAGAAGAAGGGTTTGATGTTGTTGCTGTGTCAGATAGTAAGGGCGGTATAGTAAAAATGCCAAAGAATATAAAGAGAGGCGATAAGCAAACTGCTGAGCCATTAGACATTCCACTTGTCATGAGTTGTAAGAAGAAACAGGGTACTCTAGCAGGTTGTTATTGTTCGGGAGGGGTGTGTGATATCAATGAAGGAAAAGTTATTACGAATGAGCAGCTATTGGAGTTGCCGGTCGACATATTGGTGCCAGCAGCACTTGAAAACGTCATTACAGAAAAGAACGCTCACAAAATACAGGCAAAAGTAATAGTAGAGATGGCGAATGGACCTATCGCTCAAGAAGCATATCCAATATTACGAAAGAGAGGTATTCATGTCATTCCAGACGTGCTTGCAAACGCAGGAGGTGTTGTAGTCTCTTACTTTGAATGGGTACAAGGGGTGAAGGGCACTATATGGAGCGAATCTAAAGTAAATAAAAAAATGCAACTTCTCCTTGAAAAATCAGCTATTTCGGTATGGGAACAGTCGAAGCAATCGCGGGTATCACTCAAAGAAGCTGCTTTCATGGTAGCGGTACAGAGGCTCGTTGAAGCAAAATCATAGTTTTTTTAGCATGTATACGTCCTACTTGTGCTATGTGTCTTATTTTACTCTCGACGTTTTATTGCAGGAAGTCGAGTGGATTGAGTAGTTGACCACCACTTCTTATTTCAAAGTGTAAGTGCGTTCCTGTTGAAAGACCGGTTGAACCCATAATTCCTATTTGTTGTCCTCTTGCAACTCCTTGTCCTACACCTACATCTATGCGTGATAAGTGCCCATAGAGTGTTCTATATCCATTTGCGTGGTCAATAATGATATGACATCCGTATCCCCAATTTATACACCCCGCATAGCTAATCGTACCGGTATCGGCTGCAATCACAGTTGGGGCAGAGGAGTTTGCTATATCGAGTGCCTGATGATACCACACAAAGTACTGTGTGATAGTTCCAGATGTTGGCCAAATAAAATTACCCGAACCTGCCTGACCTGCAGCAAACTGCGGGGTAAACGAGGCAGGTCTCCTCGGTGCTTCGCTCGGAGGTACACCGTCAGGCACTACTAACATTTGTCCAGTCGTAATAGCAAAAGTATCTATATCAGCAAATTCGTTGAACGGAAAGTTTAATATTTTCTGAGCATTCGTATTAAACTTATCGGCAATAGAGTAGATGGTATCTCCGCTCTTTACTTTGTATACGATTCCATCCACAGGTGGAATCTTCAGATTGTCGCCGGGTGCTATAGTATCTGCCTTGAGATCATTTGCCCACTTTATGGTATCTACCTGGAGTCCGAAAGATTTTGCTATTTCAGCAAGCGTATCTCCATCTTTTACCTTGTAGGTTTCTACGATATCGCGTGGTTTTTGCGATATATGGGTCGTTGTGAGATTGCTCGATGATGCATAGGTATATATTGAAGCAATAGAACGGTTTTGGGCAGGTCCTTCGAGCGCATTTTTTCCTATGAGCGGATTGTTTTCAGTGATGATTGGACCAGCTACCCATATGCTCACAATGAGCAGTAAAAAAGACGCGTGCAAAAATGATTGCTGGTACTTACCTCGCTTTGCCATGAGCAGAAGCACTAATATATTCTTGAGGTGCTCGAAGCGTCTGCCTAATGCCATTATCTTTGACTGTGTGTATGTATTGAGAAATGTGTAGAATTCTCTCAATTCTTGCCAGATCGAAGCAGTTTTAAACATAGGGTTCATTATACTAGAAAGAAGCCCAAAGCTCCAATGTCAAACGTCAAATTAATGTCAAAGTTCAAATGACAAAAATAAAATACATGTCATTTAACATTATATTTTTAGTTTCTTTTGACATTTGTCCTTTGTCATTGGAATTTTATTGGCTATTTGAACTTGGATATCAGTCATTTTCTATTGAGTTATTACTAAATAGAAAACTTATTGCTGTGGTGGTGCGTTATTGGGAGATAGGGATATTTCAGGTGTTATGCTTGGGATAGGGGAAGGTTGTGAGAGTGTCTCAGGAGTTCCATTTTGAGCTGCCTGATCTTGAGCGGGTTGAGTTTCTTTTACCATTTTTTGGAATTCTTCTAGGTTTTTCTGTGCGGTTTTATAATCTGCACTCTTTTTATCGGGTATAAGTTGCAGAGTGTTTTGCATGGCGTTCACTGCCTGTGTATAGTCTTGCTTTTGGTAGTAAGCCCATGCTAAATTGTAATGATAATTAGGAATATCCGTCTTTAAGGATACTGCATTGCTAAAGAACCTCACTGCTTCATCATAATTCTTTAATCCGTAATAGACGCTGCCAAGATTGAAGTAATACTGTGGGTTACGAGGGTCAAGAGCTATCGCTCTTTGGTAGCTTGAAATTGCCCAGACATCTGCACCCTGTGCTACTGTGAGCACGCTTCTGTAAGTCTCTCCAAGGTTTGCCCAGTAAACTGCTTTTTGTGGGTTTAATATCACTACGTTTCGTGCTTCTTGAATACCTTGCTGTATTAACTGGCTCACGCTTTGTTTGTCGGCATCAGTTAGATTTTTTTTCTGGGATAAACTGTTTGCTAGGAGCAAATTGGTTTGTGAAAACGCAAGATGTGTCTGTTCGTTATAGGGGTTTTGTATAATAGCCCTGTTTTGTAGATCGTAGAGTTGTTGCGCTTGATTTGCTTGGGCAGCGATCAGTGACTGATAGTAGAATGATTGGCTCATGTATCCTCGGTATTCGAAATATCCTCCAATTGCGACTACACCGGCAGCAAGTACTGCGAGCGCGATATAAATGACCGGTAATTCTGCTGCATTAAACGAGCGAATTTTAGAAAAGTTGGTAGTAAGTATGAGAAAGAGAAAAAGTGCCCACCAAGTCATCTGGCTCAATGGTACGAACAAGAACCATGCCAAAAGTACAGCGTATGCAGGAAAAAGAGCAGATTTTTTAGTCTTCTTAAAAAGAATAAAGAGCAGTGTGGCAAGCGTAAAAAGCCCCAACATACCAGTTTCCGTTCCTATATGTAAGAGTGCACTTCCACCCAAGTCTGGATTGATCGACCACAAACCCGATGCGTTGAATGTCGCAGGTTTGGCGATCGTAAACATTGCCAAAAAGTTTCCTGGGCCAACACCAAACAATGCGGTCATAAGTGTCTTCAGCGTTTCTACAAATGTTTGCCATGTGGCAGCGTACGATACAATCTGAGGAGTAAATTCTTTAAATAGTACGTACGAGCTAAATATTGCAGTTACAAGTGCAATAACAAAGAAAACCATATCTATGGCAGTACTTCGTGCTTTTTTTAGCTCTGTAGTGCCATGTGCTGTTGCCATTTCTTTTAATTCTTCGCTCTCAGTGACATGTGGCAAAAGTATTGCGCCCAAGAATGCAGCAAAGAATATGAGGTACACATAGCTACCAACGGTAGTAAAACTCTTCACTTTCAAAAATCCAAGCGTATCGGGAACAAATGAGAACACATTGAAGTATACCAACGCCGTGATAGCAGCAGTTAGAAACAGAGATACAAAAGCCGCAATAAGCGTACCTGCTTTATTATTCTTAGGTATGAGAAAATAGAGAACAACGAACAATACCGGTACGAGCGCTCCACGAGCTGGATCAGCGAGTGCCATTACTTTATTTGGAGCACTTACCAATGCAGACAATATATAGGCAAAGGCAAATAAAGTAAGGGGTGTTTCAAAACCGGTTGTTTTCCATTCTATTTGTTTTGTAACGACAATTTTAACTGCTTTGAGTGCTAACAATAATAATACTGCACTTGCGAGGAAATATAGTTTTGCGGCTCCAACCATGTCAGCAAAGAAGGGGAAGAATACAAGTGGAAAAAGGGCTACAATAGCAAGCTGCGCTATAGATTCAATGCGATCCAAAGTTCTTTTTATATCCATGCATACATTGTAAAGACATGCAAAAAAAATGCAAGGGAATTTACAATCGCAGTAGCGATTGTAAAATGTCAAAGACCCAATACCAAATATCAAATAAACTTCAAATATCTCATGCCAAATGTCAATTGAAATCCCAAGTTCAAATGCCCAATGACGGCAAGGGGATTGTTTCGTCGCGCTCACAATGACGATTATTTTTTTACATTTGAACTTTGACGTTCAATTGATGTTAGAGCTTTGTCATTTGACATTCCCTGGATATTTGAACTAAGGTATTGGTTATTTCTCTACAGTATCCACCATGAGAATTCGATATCGTGTGTCAGTGGTTTATCGAGAGCTACTTTGAACCACGAGTTATCAGCAACACCCGCTTGTTCGTGTTTGGCGCTCATGTAAAGCACTTGATTATCGGTACTACCGGTCGGTGTAACATATACGAGTGATCCATTTTTGACTTTACTATTCAAAATAAGTATTTCGGTTGTTCCAGCAGGGAGTATGCCTGTTCCTGAGGCTTGACCGTTTGTAACAAATGAAGGAAGGTTTTGACCATAGATATCCCATGTTTGTTGCGGAGTAAGCAGCGCACTGCTACTTGCCTCATATTTATCAAAATTCACTCCTTGTGCAAAGTATGCACTTCCGCTGGCGTCTATACTTGCAACCTCGGTATTATCCTGATTCTGAATTTGGAATTTTGCATTGGGTGTTTGCGCCTTTGTACTTATTTTTACGCCCACATTCCCGCCTTGGTCGGCTGGCTCTATAGTATTTGTCTGTACACCTCCACGGGCTATCACTGCGCCCTGCGTAGTCAGTGTACCGTTCTTTGCTATAACGAGAGACCCATCAAAGAGCACTATGCGAGACAAAGCGATAAGGTTAAGATCGTCTGCGATAGTGCTTATTCCCGCACTTGCAATAGTAATATTTCCGATCGTAGCATTTGTGGCAACTGTGAGTGCATGAATATTTGCGGTGTCTTCTACCGTTAAGTTGATGCTCGCAAGCTGTTCGACTTTCATAGAATTGGTCGCAGACGTTAAAGCGGTATCTTTTATTGTTGCAAGCTCTGCCTGAAGTGTGTTCACCTGCGCGTTTAATACCTGAATATTGGTTGCTTTTATCTCATGTACCGTGAGCGTACCAGATATGGTTGCGTCGTGTGCAACGTCAAGATCGAAGGTAGAAAGTTTGGTACTCACTGTAGCGGATTGTGTTTTCAGAGCAAGTGTAGAATTGGAACTTTGCAAAACTGATTGAACTAATTCGATAACGTAATCTTGCAGAGATTTTCCACCGATCGTGAGATTTGCTACGTCAAGGCTTGCAATGGAAGCTGTTTTTGTGACGACAAAGTCTTGAGTAGTTACAAGACCAGCTTGCAACTTACCGATGACAGCTTCAGCTAATGCAGATATACGCACTATCGGAGAATTATCGGCTGTTTTTGTAACGGCATAATGTTGTGTTTTGCCAGCTATTGCGATTTCACCGATTGAGGTGAGAGACACGTCTGGGTCGTACCAGCCCACGTTGACGTACATCATTATCTTACCGATAAATACTCGGTCTGAAGAACTCAAGCCATATCGAGCAAGCGCCTGCTGTGTTGAGATGTTGAATGAGTTTACAGGAATCGAATAGCATGGTCGTGCAATGTTACCCCCAGTATCTGTGGGCCAATTTATTGCAGATACTGCAGAAACAGCAGTACAACTACTACTACTCCAAGAGCTCGTTGATTCTAGTGCTTTACCAACTGTTGAACCGGCTTGTGTAGCGCGCATTCCGACCCCTGTAATATTTGAAGAGGTAATGATATCTCCTGTATGTATAGAGCCGTTTATGAGTGCAACCTTCACCGGAACACGACCTGCGAGAGCAAGCGGTGCTCTCGTTGCAGTGATTTGTGATGGTCTGTCGCTCGAAGGCCCAAATGACGTACCAAGGTTATCATCGGGTGAAGAAAGAAGTATCCCTGGCGCTGTTGAGACGACCCCGATGATATTTGATTGATATGAATCTGTTGATCGTCTTGAGCTTGCGCTTGAGCCTGTAGTTGGCGAGTTGGCTATCAATATATCGCCATACTGTACAGGTTCTGCAGTTGGTATGCTTTCCGCATAGTCTGGTCCGGACCCAGCTCGCCATAGATTTCCGCTATTATCAATGGAAAATAAATCGGTGTAACTTGCGGTTGAAAAGACTGCTGGGACTTTTCTAAATACAAAGCCCCCTGTGGCATCGTATTTATTGAATACCTGATATCCATTTGCTATGCTAGGTACCGTGATGTGCGTATTGTTCGACGCAAAATTACTGCCTACGATTATCCCATTTACATCGAGCTTCTGGACAGGAGCAACTGAACCAATACCAACATTCCCCCCCGCTTCTATGCGCACTCTTTCAGTGTTATTGGTAGCAAATCGAATCGGCGCATTGCGTCTGTTCCATACAAAAGCATGGCTATCTTCACTGGTATAGTTTCCACCACGTATTCCGATAACAAAAGCGTCGGCTGTAGCATTGTTACCAAACTGTAGCCAGTTGCTTGCAGAAGTCCCGGTATTTGAATTGGTTATATTTACGGTATTGTTTGAGCCATTTACGTTAGCAACTATTTGTAGGAGAGAGGCTGGTGCCGTCGAACCAATACCGACGTTTCCGGCTGATGGTAAAGATAAAGCCTGAGCAGATCCTAAATCGAGTCGGCCGTTAGTTTGTGCAACAATAGAGAAGTTGCTGCCACCCCCGCTATATATTTCTACCCCTACGCCACTAGAGCCAGTAAAGCCTGCAACATAAGCTGCAGCACTACTAGACTTTATATGTAGTGCGTAGGTTGGACTGGATGTACCAATACCAAGATTGCCGCTGAAGTAGCCCCTACCTAAGAAGTATCCGGCATATTGGTTAGTATTCCATGCAGTACCATAAACTGCATATGAACCTGCTGCTGATGAACTTGTTAACACTCCTTGTACACCAGCGCCGATAGAGGCATAATCATGTACTCCTGTAATACCTGCATGAGACGTTAAGGTGGAAGAACCACCTGCAGTACCTACTCGTGCATACTCAGCCCAACCACTAGTAATTGGACCAATAACTAATTTTGCAATTGATGCTGTCGTTGTCCCTATGCCGACGTTGCCAGAGTCGACAGCCAAATAGGTAGCTCCGGTGCTCAGCAGTGTGCCGTTTCCAAGCGCCACTCCCTGTTTATACCCGATGTTGAGCGATTTTGAAAGATCAACCGTTGCAGATTCATCTATCCCTGTCATTTCAACACTCGCAACGTCCCAGTCAAACGCAACGTCTGTACCTCCACTGACGTAGAAAAACCCGGTGGTACTAAACGTTCCACCTTCGCCGATTTTTTGTACTGCTATGTATTCTTCCCAATTTCCTGTGCCAGCGGTGCTGGAAATCCATCTCACGGATCCTCCAGTGCCATAGGCATTAGATGCAAATACTATCGATCTACCTGATGGAATTTTTGCCCAGATTCTGTACACATACCGGTTGCCCTCCATATAACAATCGGTATTTGCTTCTGCAGTACACTTACCCACAGCAATATAGAATCCTCCAAAACCTGGGCTTGATCCGCCGCCTGCATAACTTACCCTCAAAATACTACCAGAACTACTTGGGGAGGTTGCATCTGCAACTTTCGCTATCGATCCGTTGGCTCCATAACGTGCGTATTGCGTTGTGCCTTGAGAGAAGTCGGGATTGAAGTTCACCAACCTTCCTTTAAGTCCAGCGAGAGTAGATAATTGACCAGAGTATCTGTTAGTACCGTAGCCTGTTCCATCGGTAAATAATATGTCGCCATAACCGGCTGCACCCTCCATTTGCAAACTACCGACAAGAGAGAGCTTATATCCAGGACTCGTTGATCCTATCCCTACATTGGTGCCATTGTCGTAAATGACCGAGTTGGTAAGTGTATTTGAGTCTGACCACTTCGACACATAGTTAGCAGTACCAGTTCCGTTCGTATTCCCACCTGCATTTGTCCAGCTGGTTATACAGTTGGTGCCATTCCCTAAACACAGACCTGCAAATTCACCATAGTCGGTCGTTACCGTAGTATCGTATACGCTAAAGCCGGCATTTGCATACACCATTCCAGCAGCATAGAGAGAAGTTGCGGCCCCTGGATCTACATAGTACGTACCGCCAGAATCGTAAAATGCAGTGGCTATAACGTTTCCACTCACATCAAGCTTTTGAGAAGGAGTAGCAGAGCCAATACCGACGTTGCCACCGCTGATGTAACTTACTCCGTCGGGTCTTAAGTCAACATCGATGTTTCCCGCGTCATCCCTCAGCAATAACCGAATATCATCACTCGTTTCCCAAAAACCAGAGTAATTTACTCCGTTTGTCTCAACTCTTAGTGGCCAATGGTCCGAGGAATAATCACTATTCACTTGAAGCCCAATTGAAGCAGTGTTCAATATGTCAATACTAGCTCCTGGTGAGTCTGTTCCAATACCAATAACATCATCCCCAAAGGCTATTTGTGGAGTATTTGCAATATCTGATTCTAAACCAGTAGGTTCTGTAAGTGTGTAGGTATCATTAGTGAACCAAGTTATTGCTCCTGCTTGGTAACCATTTTCTATTACTTCAACATCAAACCCTTCTTGCCAATATACATCCCATTGAACATAGAGTTCATAGGTTATTACATTAGCGTTATTGTAAACCCCACTTGCACGAACAATTTTAAAGTTAGGGTTATAGCTTGGAGAACTCACATGTTTCTCGTGTTTCCAAATTTTCATATCACCTCCAGTTGGATACGTGTAAGTGTAACCATACACCTCTGTCTCACCATAAAAATTATCATCATTGTAGTTACGAGCGATAATTTTAAATGTTTTTCTTCTATACGTAGTTCCTGTTGCAAAAGTCCAAGATGCAATTTTTTGCCAAGCACTGTTTGCAGTAGCCTCTGCATTGTTGTGGATTTCTAAAAAATGTCTTTTTTCATTACCGTTAAAGTAATCTACGGTAAAAGGAGAGGAGTTTGCTAGATACAGAGCGGATCCAGTTATATCTAAACCATCAGATATTACTACTGCAGAACCATCAATATCTAAAATAGAACCATTAGTAGCTACACGTATTCCTGTGGTAGCAGAGCCTATATCTGTAGTGTCGTTAAGGACTAGGTTTCCGTCTATATCGGAAATGTACCCATTTGTACCTACTCTTATACCAGTTGTTGCAGAGCCTATATCTGTAGTGTCGTTAAGGATGAGGTTAGCATTAATATCGTTTATTGTTCCATTCGATGAAATGTTTAATCCATTGGCTGATGAGCCAACTACAACATTAGTACCAGCATAGTGGTTAAGGTAAAGTATACCTGCTGTACTGGAATCTAAATGTAAATTATTAGTTGTCATTTGAATTACACCATAAGAAGAGGCTGTAGTCCCCCAAATCTCTATATACCCTCTATTATTTGCAGTAGGTTGACCAACTACTAAACTAGGATTAGTAGCCGTTATGTTATATGTTGTAGTAGGGCCACCATAGATATCTAAAAGACCTTGGGGAGCTGTTGTACCGATGCCGACGTTGCCGCTACTTTTTACGACTAAACGACTATCAATACTAGAACCGTTATAAGTTGCAAGAATAATATCGGAAGCTACTGATGTTCTTGGTTGAATAACCAGATTCCCATTAGCCGTAAAGGGGTATGTTCCACCAATTGAAGAATTATAAATTCTAGGATAGCTAGTACTACTGTAAAATGAGGTTTCTGTACCATTGTTAGTAATATTCAATCCATTTACACTAGCCATACCATTAACATCCAACTTATACCCCGGTCCCGTCGTCCCGATGCCGACGTTGCCGTTATGATCTATTGCCAGCCTCACATTTGTTTGTTTGCTGTTGCTATAGGGAAACTTAACAAAAAAGTTACCCTGATCTGTTCCTGTGGAGTACACACCGATATCAGCGTGCGCATTTAAACTTCCACTAGACTTAGCTCTAAATCGCACTGAGGATTCGTTTAAAGTTGTGTTTTCATTTTCAAAACGAGCTATAGTTGAAAATGTGCTTTGGTTGTCTTGTATGGTGAGCTTCGCCCCCAGACTCGTCGTTCCTATCCCCACATTGGTACCATTATCATAGGTAGCACCCGTACCTAAGTTTGTTGCAGATGTCCATCGTGCTAAGTAATTATTTATCCCCGTTCCTGTTAATGATGAGGAAGCAGCACACGGTGTTAATACATTTGATCCATCATAACAGAGTGCACTGGTTGCCGTACCAGAAAGGGTACCAACCCGAACCTGGCCATTCACATCAAGTTTATACCCCGGACTTGCACTTCCTATCCCCACATTGCCATCTGATTGCCACTTGCCAGAGGGGAAGGTGATATTGCCTGTAAAGGTAGGGGAAGCAGACAGTACTAAATTGGTAGTACCCGTTGATGAAGTTACATCACTGATTGAAGCAACGAGATTCGCAAGAGTTATGGTACTCACTAAGTTCTTTGATCCATTGGATGCAACAAGCCTGCTTGCGGTTAACCCAGAGAAGTTTATGGTTCCACTAGAGGTTAACCCTGTTAACGATGTTAACGTTCCTGCAATGGTAGAGTTACCAGTAACCGTTATACCTCCACTGGTAACGGTTGTATTTCCTTGTATTCGAGCAGTACCATTCACGTCTAACTTTGCCCCTGGAGTTATAGAACCAATGCCCACATTGCCTGTAGGGATGATACGTATATCGCTTGCTGCATAAAGTGAAAGTTTATTGCTATTTTCTGCTTTGATACAAAATTCATCCGCCGTGTTTGAACAACCAGACCAAGCTCCATCATAGAGCATTATTCCTTGTCTTGTCGTGCCAGAGTAATAACCTAACCATTCGTAAGTGGTATCGTCTGTTGTGGCTCCATGGAATCGAATATTCGATCCGGTAGAGTTTATATAGTTTCCATCGACTATACCTACATTGCCGTTTACAGAGAGCTTCTCAGTAGGTGTGGTTGAACCTATTCCCAAATTGCCATCTGTGGAAATAGTAACCTTTTCAGAGTTACCAGCAAAAAATGAAGCTATAGACCCTGTACCATTTTGTTCAATGCGCAAGCCAGGCAAGTTGTTATTTGCAATAGCTCCAATACCAGCGCCACTACTTATTCCCTGATACGCAAAAGTGGTGCCTCCAGTTCTGGTAGACGTTGAGTTGTGTGGCGTGCCTGTCCATGCATTACTACCACCGAGAGATCCATCGGTATACGCAGTTGGATGATCGAGTTGTTCCATCTGATACGCATCAACGAGAATTACTGCATTACTGGTAAGAGTGGTAGTTTTGTTATAAATACGAATACCTTCGCTACCCGTTGTACCATTCTTAGTTGCAGTATGAGTGAAGGTGTGCCATTCGCCGTCTTCTATAAGTACATGATTTCCGCCAAGACCCTGATTCCCAGTGATATACGCTTCAAAATCAGATCCACCGTCGCTTACTACTTTATAGCGCACTTGGGCTGAATATGTTGTACTTGCAGTCCACGACGAATAGGTAAGCTGTATATATGTTGTTCCTGTGCCAGTTGCACCCCCTGAGTTAAAGGTTACCTGCATTGCTTTTGATCCGATATAACTACTTGTTGATAGTGCGGCTGAGGCATTGGCAATTCCGCTGTAAGATGTAGCGAGTTCATAACTTGGATTTACAACTATATTCGTTGTACCTTCTGTGCTTACAACCAGATTATCATTCGGTCCTACCTGCAATTTTCCTAGTGGTGTGGTTAATGGGGATGATAGACTTATCCCCACATTCGTTCCATCATCTTGTGTTGCACCCGTACCTAGGTTTGTTGCAGAAGTCCATCGTGCAAGATAGTTTGCTGTTCCCGTTCCTGTTAATGATGAGGAAGCTGCACACGGTGTTAATACATTTGATCCATCATAACAGAGTGCACTGGTTGCCGTACCAGAGAGGGTACCAACCCGAACCTGGCCATTCACATCAAGTTTATACCCCGGACTTGCACTCCCTATCCCCACATTGCCATCTGATTGCCACTTGCCAGAGGGGAAGGTGATATTGCCTGTAAAGGTAGGGGAAGCAGACAGTACTAAATTGGTAGTACCCGTTGATGAAGTTACATCACTGATTGAAGCAACGAGGTTCGCAAGAGTTATGGTACTCACTAAGTTCTTTGATCCATTGGTAGCAACCAACCTATTTGCCGTTAAGCCAGAGAAGGTAACTGTTCCTGAAGAGGTTAACCCTGTTAACCCTGTTAACGTTCCTGCAATGGTAGAGTTACCCGTTACCCCAATACCACCGGTCGTTACCGTTGTTGCTCCACGGATGATC
>Ga0210057_1003346_pt1 | contig 22189 bp, 18 predicted proteins | sample CryGeyCG2114_010_2_FD_183968 | JGI IMG/M metagenome (GOLD analysis project Ga0210057, IMG submission 183968) | Groundwater microbial communities from aquifer - Crystal Geyser CG10_big_fil_rev_8/21/14_0.10 (SPAdes) (version 2) | ecosystem: Environmental > Aquatic > Deep subsurface > Groundwater ...
CTCCCTCTTACACTTTTTGATGGATATGAGGTTGCTCTAAAAACGGGTACCACCAACGACTATCGAGATGCATGGACTGTGGGATATACGCCGTTTTTGGTGGCGGGTGTATGGGCAGGAAATAGTAATTATGAACCGATGCAGCAACAAGGAGGGAGTATTCTTGCCGCAGTCCCCATATGGAGTCAGTTTATGAAGGGGGTTATAAACAACTATCCACCCGAAACCTTCCAGCGCCCCGAACCAATACTTACTTCAAAACCAATGCTTAACGGACAGTATGTTGTGTCTCTAAGCCAAAACGGAATTGTTTCCCCGCACATTCATACATTGCTTTACTATATTGAAAAAAATAACCCAACACACACCGGTGAATTCAATCCAACAAACGACGCTCAATTTATAAACTGGGAAGTTCCTGTGCTTGAGTGGGCCAAGAAAAACATTTCTCAATTTCAACTGATATATAACAGAACGTCTTTCTTCACAGCTCCTCAACAGACTTCTTCTCTTTGAAATAAAAACCGGCCCACAGGCCGGTTTTTTGTGTTCTTTTTATGAAGAAGATTTAATCGGCATTATCACATAAAGAAACGATGTGTCTCCTGCAGGATAAAATATACTTGGTTTTTCTTCCCCGTTACATCCTATATTAACGGTATCGGTTTCTATGTTTTTTACTCCGTCTATAATAAATCTCCAATTAAAAGTAATTTGAATTTTTTCTCCTTTTATTTTTGCGGGAAGTAAATATTCGCTCTCCCCAAATTCCTGACTAGAAGAATATATTCTTATATTCTTATTAGAATCATCACTTACCAGTTTTATCTCATGGAGTTTGTTTGAAAGGGAGCTGGTAAGTTTAAGAGCTGGAAGTAGTTCTGTTTTTTCCAATGTTATTTCTGTTTCAAAAGATTTAGGAATAATAACATCGTAGTCGGGAAATTTTCCTTCAATAAGGCGGGAGATTAATTTTGTATCTTGAGTGATAAAAAGAACTTGGTGTTCGTCAAATGCAATAGTAATTGGTTGTGATTTTATAGCTCCAAAAATACGCACTGCTTCTTGTATTGTTTTTAATGGAATAATAAAAGACACTACTTCATCTATCTCTGTTTCTATTTTTTTCGCGTGTATCTTTTTCTCCGCGAGACGAAAACTATCTGTTGCTACGCACTTACATTCATCTCCTTTATATGTAAAAAGTACTCCTGAGAGCTCTGGACGAATATCTGATATCTGACACGCCGATACCACACTCGAAAATGCGTCAAATAGCACCGAGGTTTCACATACAAATTTATTTTTTGCATGAACTGATATTTCGGGGATAATAGGGAAATCATCTTTTGGTGTGGTGGTTATTTTTGCGTTAAAGTTGTCAGTGGTAATTGCAAGTGCCTCACCCTTTTTTTCTAAATTAATTCTCTCCGAAGGTATGTTATTAATAAGTTGAGAAAAAACCCCAAAAGGTATCGTTACTGATCCATCTTCAAGCACTTTCCCTGAGACAGTGTGTGTAATTCCGCGTTCAAGATCTGTTGCTGAAAGTTTTACCTTCCCATCAAATGTTTCTATAAGAATATTTTTTAATACAGGAAGATTACCGCTTTCTTTTAGGGCTCCTGCGATAACCGAAAGTCCTTCTTTTAAATTGTTTTTTAGAATAACGACGTTCATCTCTCTTCTATATTACTATAATTTATTAAAATAGTAGTTATTATAGTCTCTGTGAATTTGTGGACGAAACAATTTCCTTCTTTGTTTTATGCCGATTTTTTTGTGTGTGGGATGTGAACAACATGGATATAACTATGGGAAAAAACAAACATATTATCACTCCTGATTTTTGGTGATAAGGTCTTTGATAATAATGATTTTTTGATTAAGGTCTTTGTTTTTCGTCATTTCCCTCACTATTTTCTCATAAGAATGTATCGCGGTGGTATGATCTCTTTTTCCCATTTTTTCCCCAATATCCGGATAAGACATCCCCAACATATCCCGAAGTAAGAACATAGCAACCTGACGTGGCAATACCACCTCTTTTCTGCGGGATTTATTTAATAAATCAGCGTTTGAGATTTCAAAAAATTGTGATACATGTTTTATCACGTGTGCCGGCTTAATATTAGCGGTGTTTTGTTGAATGGTGGTGTTTATAATTTCCTCTGCTGTTTTTATTTCTATCTCCCCACCTTTTAATTCTTTAAAGAAATGGAGTTTATTAAGCACCCCCTCTATTTCTCTGATGTTTCTTTGGATTTTTGATGCGATAAGATGGCACACTTCGTCAGGGATTATTAGATTTTTTTCTCCCATTTTGTTTTTTATAATAGCCACCTTCATTTCATAATCGGGATAAGTAATATCAACAATCATTCCCCACTCGAAACGAGATCGTAGGCGGTCTTCGAGCGTGGGGATCGCTGAGGGGGGCCTATCGGAAGATATAATTACTTGTTTGTTGTTTTGGTGGAGCGTGTTGAATGTATGGAAAAATTCTTCTTCGCTCCGTTCTTTTCCTCCGATGAATTGAATGTCATCAATAATAAGCACATCTATATTTCGATATTTATTTTTTATATCATCCATGCGCCTTGAACGAATGGCCCACACCACATCATTTACAAAACGCTCGGATGTAACGTATTTAACTTTTATTCTATTCTTGTGATTTTTTATAATTTCATTTCCAATTGCTTGAATGAGGTGTGTTTTCCCCAAACCAGTTCCTCCGTATACAAACAAAGGATTGTATTTTGTTCCGATTTCTTTTGAAACCGCTGCCGAAGCAGCGAACGCAAGTTCGTTTGAAGAACCCACTACAAAGTTTTTAAAGTTGTATCGAGGGTGAAGATTTGTTTCTGGATCTGCGGAGAACTCTGGAAACTCGTTCTGACCCACCGTTGCCTTTATGGCTTTCTTTGGAATAATAGAGGGATTAATTTCCATGTTCTGGTTGAGAACCATATATTCAATGCGGGAAATTGTTTCATCAAACTCTCGCAGTATCTCCAAGAGCATTTTGTTATATTTGTTTTTTACCCACTCTTTTGCAAAATTGTTTGTTACTCCTATGGTGACCACCCCGCTTTCTTCGTTCTTGCTTATAAGACGGCTATTTTTAAACCAGGTAAGAAAATTTGGTTTAGAAATTTGAAGCTCCACCTCCGCGAGCGTTTTATCCCAAAGATTTTTTAATTCGGTTGGTGCCATAATAATGAGTGTCTGGATTTGTATAAAAACTTGTTCCTATTGTACGCAAAACATCCAAGTAGTTGAAGCACCTTTTTTTCAGAAACTGTGCACAACCTGTGGATTTCTTTTTTGCATTACCATACAAGGTCTTTGCGCGTGCTTCAATATTGACATGGGGGATTATAATGCTTCTGTATCAATGGGGGTTTTTATACAAAAACCTTTTTATTGACCTTGTTGGTGTTTTCTGATAGCGTGTGACTATATGTCCACAACATATCAACCAAAAAAGAGAAAGCGTAAAAAAACACACGGATTTCGGGCTCGAATGAAAACTCCGGGTGGGCGTAATGTGCTTGCACGACGCCGGACAAAAAACAGAAAACGTCTTTCCGTATAATACTTCGCCGCGTTCAGCGGCGAATGTTGTAATATGCTCGCAAAACAACATAGATTACCCACCACTTTTTTTGCTCACAAGCAACACCACCGTGTATGTTTCTCATGGAAAGGATTGTATATACACATTACAGAATATGAGACCTCCTCTTCTCGTGTCCAATGGGGTGTAGTAATCCCCTCGGCCTCGATTCCTCTCGCGCATGACCGCAACGCGTTGCGACGGCGAGTGTTTGAGTGGGTGCGTGGTCGGGGTTTGTATACGGGGACGGGGCGTGCTATTGTGGTGTTTGTGAAAAAAGAGGCAAAAAACGTCTCTTTCTCTCTTGTTTGGGCTGAGTTGGAAATATATCGTAATCTTCGTTGGTAATTATGACGTATCTTTTTAACGAACTTCTTTATCGACCGTTGCTCAATTTGTTGTTCTTTATATACAACAATGTTTTTTCTGATCTTGGTCTCGCGATTATTCTACTTACTATTATTATCCGCTTTGTTCTTCTCCCCCTTTTCTATAAAAGCGCGAAAGATCAAACTATTTTGCAGAGCCTTGCTCCTCGCGTGAGAGAAATCCAAAAAACTCACAAAGAGAACAAAGAGAAACAGGTGCAAGAGATTATGAGTGTGTATAGGGAACATAAAGTGAGTCCCTTTTCTGGTATATTGTTGCTTCTCATACAGCTTCCTATTCTTATCGCCCTTTATAAGGTTTTTTTGAAGGGGTTTTCTTCTGAGGTGTTTGCTCAACTTTATTCATTTGTGCCCGCGCCCGAGACTGTTCATAGCTTATTTCTTGGGTTTATTGATCTCAATGAAAACAGTTTACTGTTGGTTATTGTTGCGGCGCTTTTCCAATACCTCCAATCGTATTTTCTTATGCGAGTGGCGCGACAGTCCTCGTCTGGGGATCAAAAAGACAAAACAGCTCTGTTTGCCGAAAAACTTTCAAAACAAATGGTGTTTGTGGGACCTCTTTTGACGCTTGTGATTTTATATTCACTTCCTTCGGCGGTTGCGTTATACTGGCTCACAACATCAGCTTTTTCCGTCGTGCAGCAGCTGATAATAAATAAAAAAATTCATGGAAATGCAGCGCGTACAACAAACTCTTGAAACACTCGTTGGGTTGATGGGTTTCTCTGATTTTTCCGTGACATTTAACGAGGAGTCGCGGCGCTTTTCTGTGTTTATAAATGACGGCCCTTTTCTCCATCGCTTTCTTCCTCAGTTTGTAGCCGACCTTGATTTTATTCTCAAGGGAATTGTCAGAAAGGAAGGGGGGGAGGCGGTGTTTGTTGATGTTAATAATTATCGCAAGGAGCGAGAGGAACTAATACGAAAACTTGCTCGAGCAGCTGCGAAAAAATCAGTCGTAAACAAAGAATCTGTTTCTTTACCTCCTATGAACTCATTTGAGAGACGGATAGTACATAGTGAACTTTCTATGCACCCCGATATAAAAACTCATAGCGAGGGAGAAGGGAAAGAGCGGCATATATTGGTTGATCCGATAGATTAAAAAACCGGCGACGAAGCCGGTTTTTTTGCTAGTTCATCTCTCCCCAACGTTTTCCCATCGTAACGCTTGTAGTGAGGGGAACATTAAGCGGGTAAGCGGATTCCATAAGTTCTGTAATATCGGACACAACACGACTTTCTTTTCCTTCGGCGAGCAGTTCATCGCGTATTTCAAAAAGGAGTTCGTCGTGGATACTCAAAAGCATTCGCACCGCGCCCCCAGGCGCTTTTTTTACGAGATAATCAAAGGTTGTTCTCATTGCTTTTTTTAATATATCCGCGGCTAATCCTTGTAGAGGCATATTAAGAGCGATGCGCTCCGCCTCTGCCACAAAGCGTGGATTGGATGAGTGAATTCCCGGGATGCTTCTGAAGCGCCCGTTTTTGTTTCGTGTTTCAAGCGACGTTCGCGCCTCCTTTAGTATTAATTCCTGCCATTTTTTTACTGCGCTAAATCCCTCAAAATATTTTTTTATAAACGCTTTTGCTTCATCAACAGAAAGACCGCTTTGTTGAGAGAACGCGCGTGGTCCCATTCCGTATATAACTCCGAAATTAAGCGTTTTTGCCAGACGCCTTTGTTGAGTGGTTACGCGCTCAAGAGGTACTGAGAATATGGTGTGTGCGGTAAGAGAGTGGATGTCTTCGCCGTTTTTGAACGCGCGCATGAGCGTGTTGTCGCCCGAGAGAGAGGCGAGTACGCGCAGTTCTATCTGAGAATAATCGAACGATACGAACGTATATCCGGGCGAAGGAACAAATACGTCGCGCAACGGCTTTGCCCACACGGATTCTTGGGGGATATTTTGTAGATTTGGATTCTGACACGAGAGACGGCCCGTTGCCGCTCCCAATTGGAGGAAGGTAGGGTGAATCTTGCCGTTTTTTTGCGTCAATTTTTCAAACGCGTCTATATAGGTTGTTTTTAATTTAAAATATTCGCGATATGTGAGAATATGTTTAACAATTGGAAATTTGTCACTGATTTTTTCCAGCGCGGGAGCGGCGGTCGATCGGACAGAGGCCCCCTTTCCTTTGAAATATTCTAGAAGCTGTTTGGGGGAGTTGAGGTTGATTGAGGGATCTATTGTTTTATAAATGGTTTCTTTTATATCGCCTATCTTTTTTTCTATATCGGATTGCAATCTTTTAAGCGAGGAATGGTCTATACATATCCCATTCTGTTCCATTGAGGCAAGGACGGGGATGAGGGGCATCTCTATGTGTTCAAATATATCCCAAACCCCCCTCTTCTTAAGTTGTGGCAGAAGCCACTGATATGAGCGTTCCAAAAATTTCTTTTCTTCCATCGCGCCTCCAAACACCTTCTTGCTTATATCCTCCCACTCTCCTCGAATTTCTAACAATTCGTAACCAATAGAAACATCAAAAAAGGGTTCTTGAACGGCGGTTGTTTTGAGAAGCTCTTTTATGTGAGATCCTACCTTCAACTTTGGCGATGTTGTGATTGACCTTGGAAGCGGGGCGTGCGCCGATATGAAGAGCGCGTCTCCTTGTGGGGTTAGCCCGCCTCCTTTTTGTGTTGTTTGTTTGAGTATTGGTGATTCTTTTGGGAGACGAGGAGAGAGGCGTTTTATGAGCGACAAAAAGTCATTTTTCTCAAAAAAAGAGATAATACTTTCCTGATTTGGCTTGAAAACAATATCTTCAAGCGTGGTGTTGATAGGAGCTTCACAATCCAGCCGTGCTAGTTCTTGCCATAACAACACGTTTGATTGTTCCCCCTTTATTTTCTCAAACAACGCATCCCCCTCTCCTCTTTTAAGGAACTCCTTAAGCGTGGGATATTTTTTGAGAATTGCAGAGGCGGTTTTTGGGCCTATGCCCGGAACTCCGGGAATATTGTCAGATGTGTCTCCCACAAGCGCTTTATAATCAACCACTTGTGAAGGTGTCACTCCCAGTTTTTGTATCACCCCCTCTTCATCATATGTGATGGTGTCGGAAATGCCCTTTTTAAATGTGGTAACTACCACCCTTCCATCGTCTACGAGTTGTAACGAATCCAAATCGCCGGTGAGTATTGATATTAAAACTCCGTCTTCTTTCTTGAATCGTTGTGCCAGGGTTCCAATAAGGTCGTCGGCTTCAAATCCTGCTTTTTCTACTGTAGGTATTGAAAACGCGTGGAAAAGCTCTCTGGCCCGTATTAACTGGGATATAAGCTCCTCGTCTGCTTTTGGTCGGTGCGCTTTGTAGTCCTGGAAACGCTCTTTCCTGAATGTGGGTTCTGGCCTATCAAAAAGGGCGACTGCGTAGTCGGGTGCGCTGGTGGAGAGTAATTTTAGTAAAATCGTTGCGACACCATAAAGCGCCCCGGTTGGTTCCTTTTGTGAGTTGGAGAGTGGGGGCAATGCGTGATAACAACGATGTATAAGAGAGTGAGCGTCTATAAGTAGCACATGCTTCATGGTGAATATTGTACCATGACACCCATTTTCTTTCTTTTATCCACATAACGCGGGAGGTTGTGATATACTAATTTATATAAACACGAAGCGTTCGTCGCGTTTTGTAGGTAGTATAAATAAATTTTTATATGGATCAGAATCAACAGGACCAAAATCAAGGTCCGAAGGTTTTCTCCCCGCAAGGAAACGGATCCAATTCCTCATGGGGGCAATCTCAATCCCCCTCTCCCGCAGGAGAACCCTCCTCAAACTCAAATGTTCCTCCCCCGCCTCCCTCTCCGGAGCAGCAGGTGGGCGTTCGTAGTATGCAGTCGGATATGGAATCTGTCCGCCAAAGCGGAGGAGAACAACCTCAATCCACAATCATTAATGCGCCACCCCTTTCTTCTCAAAAAGAGCCGGCGCCCCCCGCTCCTATCGCGCCTCCACCGTCGTCTCCCGTGTCTGAACCAGGCGGAAATGAGTCGCCTCATGTTTCTTCCGCGCCAGTTGTCGAAAAAGATATTCCCGCTTCCCCCGAAGCAGTGGAGGAAACTCCTAAGGCGCCTTCCTCTTTTTCTCTTAGAACAATCTTGCTTATTGTGGGTATTGTTGTTGCGGCAGCGGTGGTGGGATACGGGGCGTACTATCTTGTTTCCTCGCTTCGTTCTGAGCCCGCAGTTAACGTATTACAGCAGTCACAAACCCAGTTCCCCGTTGAACAACAAACCCAGGAATCTCAGGATACACAAGAACCGCAAGAACCCGCTCAACCCCAGGAGCAACCGCTGGTTCATTCTTCTCTCATAACCAACCCCACCGCATCATTTCAGATTGCGGTTGCAAGTCCTTCTTTGGCTGAGTTTGTGGGAGGCATTGCTACAACCACCACCCCCACTTCAGCGGCGGCTGGTTCCGTAAGTGACCTCTCATTCTCTGATGAGAACGGCGCGTTGATTGAATCATCAACTCTTTTGGGCGCTTTTTTGCCTCAGGCGAGCGTGGCAATTACCCCGCTTGTTCAGAGAGATGCGACTGCGTGGGTGTATTACGATAAAGTTGGCGGGAAAAAACTGGGATTCATCTTCTCTCTAAAGGAAGAGGTACTCTCTGATCAGGCGGTGCCGATTGTTCAATCCGCCATTGAAGCAACTCCTGCCGACATCGCAAATCTTTTTCTTTCTTCCACTACCGTACCGGCCTCGCCCGAGTTTAAGGAGGGACAGGTAGAAAATCTTCCCGTGCGATTCTTGGTGTTTGACGCAAAAAAGGGTCAGGTTTTTGAGTACGGATGGCTTACTTCCGGCGCGTCTACCTACCTTGTTCTTACCACCTCATACAATCAGATGGTTGATATTGTGACGCGATTGACGCCGAGCGTGGAACAATAGTATTGTGTGGGATATGATAACGAACGAACAACTGCAAACCCTTAAGGGGCGGCTCGAAAAAGAGCGAGAAGAACTTCTTTCTTCTATTAAGAAGCTGGAACATCCCATTGATTATGAAGATGTTCCCGGTCCTGATGATGAAACCGATGAAGCCACTGCGTTTAGCAATCAAACGGCTGCGGCCGGATCGCTTCGTGAACGGCTTGCCGATGTAGGGAGTGCACTTCAAAAAATCGACGAAGGTTCATATGGCGTATGTGAAAAAACACAACAGTCCATACCCTACGAGGCGCTAGACATTAATCCAGCACTTCGTTTTCATCCCGATGTGGTAAGGGACATAAACAAAACCGAATAGAAAAGAAACAGCAGCGTATCTTCGCTGCTGTTTATGTATGGCAACAAAACACACCGCGCTTGTATTATCTGCTGAGCTGGAGGGTGTTCACTCAAGCATTGTTGAGGTTGAGGTTGATATTAATGTGGGGCTTTCTTCTTTTACTATTGTGGGATTGGCTGATAAGGCGGTCAGCGAAGCACGGGAAAGGGTTTCTTCCGCGCTAAAGAATGCGGGGATAAAACCTCCTACTCGTGAAAACAGAAGAGTCACGGTGAACCTTGCGCCCGCAACAACCAAAAAACAAAGTTCATGTCATGATGTAGCAATCGCGTTGGGGTATCTTGTCGCTTCTTCTCAGATGGTTCCTTTTGAGGGGAGGGACGTCCTTTTTATAGGCGAGCTCGCGCTTGACGGAAGAATTCGCCCCGTTCCTGGTGCGCTCAACGCGTGTGTTGCCGCTAAGGAGCATGGCGTTACAGAAGTATTTATTCCTCATGGCAATCGAAACGAAGTGTCTCTTGTGGACGATATTACGATATATCCCGCGACACACATTGTTGAAGTGATAGAACATCTGGAGGGCACCAGACAGCTCTCTCCCGTGATCCCTACGTCATTTGAGGGGGAATTTTCTTGTCAGGTTGACATTGATGATGTAAAGGGTCACTCCTCTGCCAAGCGTGCCACTGCCATTGCTGCCGCGGGAGGACACAACCTCTATATGAGCGGACCGCCCGGTTCGGGGAAAACAATGCTTGCGCAGGCGCTGGTGTCGCTTCTCCCGCCCCTTAGCAGGGAAGAAGCGCTTGAGGCAACTCGTGTCCATAGTGCTGCCGGTCTGCTTTTGGGAAAACAGTTTGTATCTCGTAGACCTTTTCGCGCGCCTCATCATAGCGCTTCTTTAGCGGCAATTGTGGGCGGAGGGCAAAATCCTCGTCCTGGAGAGATAAGCTTGGCGCATCGTGGTGTGTTGTTTCTTGATGAAATCCCCGAGTTTCATCGCGATGTACTTGAGGCATTGCGGCAACCTCTTGAGAGCGGGTGCGTGGTCGTTTCACGCTCCAAAACGGTGTTGGAGTTTCCTGCCCGCTTTATGTTTGTTGCCGCGTCAAACCCCTGTCCGTGCGGTTATTGGGGAGATGAGACGCGGGAATGTGTGTGTGGCGCGGGGGATATCGCGCGGTATCAAAAAAAACTTTCTGGTCCCCTTTTAGACAGGATCGATTTACAGTTGTGGGTTGATAGGGTTACTTCCGCGGACCTTTCTCAACATAATGCGGATACAGGATCCATGTTGCGCGCGATGGTCGCGAGAGCTCGCATGGCGCAACGAGAGAGATATGAACGCATTTTTTCTTCCTCTTTTACTAATGCGCATCTTTCCTCAAAACACGTGCGGGAATATATTTTGTGCGAGCCCTCTGCGCGCGCTCTCTTAGAAGAGACGCTAGACAAGGCGCGGATTTCTGCCCGTGGATATTTTAAGATTTTAAAAGTAGCGCGTACGATCGCTGATATGGAGGGGGCCGGCGTAGTGGGCATTGATCATGTGCGTGAGGCATTTTCATACCGTATGAAATTATCCTAACTTTACTTCCTATCTTTTTGATGTATTCTGTTGTTTAGAACACAAGAGGCGCGCGGTGGGCGTAATAATGGACAGATTGATAGAGAAAACTCAGGAAATCAGCCCTGCGATTCGAGAGATTTCCCTGTATGCGGTGGGGATGACAGAGCCCACGAGCAGAGCCGCGTTTTTTGCTCAAGAATGTATTGCTCTTACCAAACACAAGCTGCTTGAATGGAGTTGTGTTGCTCCGCATGTATACGTGGCGATATGTGAGGGGTATACTTTGTGCGTGAGAAGTGAGGGGCAGAAAAAATTTTTTGCATCGGTCTTTCGAGGCCGCAAAGAGATGCTTATGATTGTGAGTGTTCATCCCCGGCACTCTTTTGGTTGTAGCGCTCCTATTATGGACCTTTTTGACATCATCAGCGTCGGAGAGAAGAGAAGGATGCCACCTTCACACGTATGTGGGTTGCAAGGGTTTGGTCTGGATGCTTCTGATCGTTGTCCTGCGTGTGAGGAAGAGGGAAGATACAGACGTTAAAGTAAGAGAAACAACCGCCTATTGGGCGGTTTTTATTGAGTCGTTGTTACCTCTGGCGTATACTGCGGCTATGTTTGGAGAGCTTAATGAAAAACAAAAAGAGGCTGTGTATGCCGGTTCGGGCCCTCTTTTGGTTGTTGCCGGAGCTGGTTCGGGAAAAACGAGAACGCTTACCTCTCGTTTGGCGCGTCTCATTGCCGACAAAGAAGCGAAACCCGAACAAATTTTGGCTATTACTTTTACCAACAAAGCGGCTGATGAAATGAAATCGCGGGTTGAGCAGCTTCTTAAAAGAGAAGGACTTATGCAGGCAGGGCATCCTTTTGTGGGGACGTTTCATTCTTTTGGCGCCAGCGTACTTCGTTCTCATGCCGCTCTTTGCGGGCGCACCCCCAGCTTTTCCATTTATGATGGAGATGACGCGATGCGTGTGGTAAGAAAAATTGTGAGACTCTCGGGAGGCGACACGGGGAAAGCTGCGGTTGCAAAGGTGGGGAAGGCGATTTCGCGCATAAAAAGTGAACTTGTAGATGCGCACACGGTACAGGGGTGGGGGAATGGATTGTATATATGGGATATGTTCCGTGCGTATGAGCGTGCTCTGGAAGAACAGAATGCGTTTGATTTTGATGATCTTATCGCTAAAGTAGTTTCTCTTTTCCGTTCTCATCCCGAGATACTCGCTCATTACCAGTCATTATATGAATATGTGTTGGTTGATGAATATCAGGATGTGAATACCGCACAATATATGTTGGTTCGTCTTTTGGTGGGCGAAAAAGGAAATGTAACGGCGGTTGGGGATGACCAGCAAGCTATTTATAGATTTCGTTTTTCTGATTTTAGGAACTTTCTTAATTTTGAAAGAGATTGGCCCTCGGCTCGGGTGGTGCTACTTGAGCAAAACTATCGTTCCACTAAACACATCATTGAATCTTCTTCGGCGCTTATTGCGCACAATAGCGCTCAAAAGAAAAAAACGCTGTGGACTGACAATCGTGAAGGAGAACCCATTCGAGTAGTGGCGCATGAAAATGAATTTGAAGAGGCGTTGTTTGTTGCCGACACAATAGAGAATGCGCTTTCGTCTCATCGGAGCGTGGGAGTATTGTATCGTACGAACGCGCAAAGCCGAGCCCTGGAACAGATACTCCTTGAGCGTGACATCTCTTTTAATTTGTTTGGGGCCGTGGGTTTTTATGATAGAAAAGAAATAAAAGACATAATTGCGGCGTTGCGAATCGCTCACAATCCCTCGGACGCGGTGAGTTATGAGCGGCTTGAGAAAGTATTTTATAAACGCCTTACCGCAAGTTTGGTCGATGATGTAGTTACGCACGCGACAATGGAACCCGCCCATCTTATCAACCGCGTTCTAGAAAAAACCGATTATCTTGCGCGACTTGAGAAAGAGTACGTCAACGTACATGAGCGGCTTGAAAATTTGCACGAGCTTATCCGTTTTGCCTCGCATTTTGACACGCTGGGCGCGTTTCTTGAAAAAATTTCTTTGGCGCACCCCTTTGATGAGACTACAAAGAAGAGAAAAAAAGGGATATCGGAGCGTGGAGCGTATCTTATGACTATACATCTTGCCAAAGGCCTTGAATTTGACGAGGTTATTGTGGCGGGGGTAAACGAGGGGCTACTCCCGCACCAACGTTCGCTATTTTCTGCTGATGATATGGAAGAAGAGCGGCGCCTTATGTATGTTTCCATGACCCGCGCCCGTTCTCTTCTCACCCTTTCTTTTTGGGGCGTGGCCTCCCGATTTCTTTATGAACTTCCACCTGAACGACTCGCGTTTCGCAGTGGTGAGCTTCCCGATGAAGAGGAGCAATATATAGAGTATGATTAAAGAGATTTATGGGACAGCGACTAGGGCAACATTTTCTTACCAATAAGAGCATCCTTTCTAGGATTGCTGATCTTATCGAGTGCCAACCCGGCGAAGCACTTATTGAAATAGGACCGGGACGTGGCGGACTTACCACTGAATTATTGAGACGCATGAAAGAAGCGTCATTGTCCGGCAATCAGTTATACCTTCTTGAAAAAGATAATGCATTGGCTACACAGATTTCTTGGGAGAAAGATTTTTCTGGCGCCCATATTATCATAGGGGACGCGCTAGAAACGCTTCCATTGTTGATAAAAGGATTCGGGACCACTCCGTATAGGATTGTGGGGAACATTCCCTATTATATTACGGGCTATCTTTTGCGGGTTATATCTCAGACGCAACCCCTCCCTCTTCAGTGTGTGTTCTTGATACAAAAAGATGTTGCGTTACGCATAGTCGCGGGATCAAATAGCCACAACCTTCTCTCCTCTTCTGTGGGAGTGTGGGCGGATTCAAAAATAGCATTCACGATTTCTCCGGGGAGCTTCTCTCCTCCGCCAAAAGTATCTTCAGCTGTCGTTGTGTTAGATACGAATTTGAAGGTTCCCCCGCAAGAACTCCCGCGTTACTTTTCCTTCGTGCGCTCTCTCTTTTCACATCCTCGAAAAACAGTTATAAACAACCTCGTTGAGGCTGGTTATAGCAGAAACAAAATTGAAAACACAATAAAAGAACTTTCTTTATCAAGCGTGGTTCGCCCGCAGGTTTTGGACGTGGAAAAGATACACACATTGATGCGCTTGCTCTCATAAAATATGATATACTTCATAATGAGGTCCGGGTTCGGTTTTCTTCACAAACCCTTCTTTTGTGTGTATGAAGAAATTTTCTTTTGATACAACGATATTTCTTATTTTTTCTCTTTGTGCCATTGCGTTTTTGGTATATTGGGCGGGTGCTATCATGGGGGGGAGAAGCACTCCCTCCGGGCCCGCGGTTACTTCCCAAGGAGTTGAGACCCCTCCGCCTCTTTCTCTGAGCCAGGAGGGTGTGTCGGGGAAGGGGTCCGGAAGAAATCTTACCTATGACATCGTAAACGATGTTTCTAGGGAGTTTTTGGCAACGCTTGGGTCCGGGGATGTTTCGGAAAAGAATGCTCAATCTCTTATTGATAACAATGCCCAGCTTAAAGAGTTTGTTTCAGGATCCTCGTTTTCGTTTGCGACCGAGCCACTTCATCCCGATCGTATTCGTGTGGATAGCGGCGCATCTTCTCGCGCAAATAAGGACTATCTCGACGAGGTCGCCTCTACTATATATCCACTTGCCTCTGTTATGTCCGGTGAGGAGGTACAAAAAGCCATTGAAGATGTGTTTCAGCGAGGCAGTTTTATCGGTGTAAATCGCCTTAGAGAACAGAGCACCGCAGCTGCCGTTTCGTTGTATGGGGCTCGTGTTCCCTCTTCTCTGCGCGCTTTGCACGAGCGCACCATAACGCTTTTTGAAAATATGAGCCGTTTTTACGGACTAGTGGTGAGTTATCAAGATGATCCCGTGTCATTGCTTGCGGCTATAGAGCGATTTCCTGTTCTTATGGAAGAGGGGCGCGTGATTGCTTCAATGTTTAATGCTATTTCAGGATAATCATGAGGTGGAGTTTTTTTCATAAAAAATTATTCGCTGGGTTTCTTATCGCGGTTATAGCGTTTCAGGTGTTTTTCGGCGGAGCAACAGTGTATCTCTCAAATCGTGTTACGGTGCCCGAAGCACAGGCGGGCGTCCCGGTGTTTGACTGGTTCCAGGCGGCGCTACAATCTATATGGCAATATCTTCAGGCAAACGTATGGCCGGTGCTTCGTGATGTGGCGGCAAAAACAATTACCGACTATATTACGCAGGAAACGCTTGAGTGGATAAACAATGGAGAGAAGCCCACGTACGTGAGTGATTGGAAGACGTTCGTGGGCAAAGCCGCCGATATTGCGTTTGATTCAATAAATCAAGATCTCTCTACTCGAGGCATAAATCTTTGTGCTCCCTATCAGTTTCAGCTACAGGCGCAATTGCAGGGTATGAGGTATTATGGGGGGCTCGACGCGCTTTCGTGTACTGTTGATGACTTCAAGCGAAATATTTACAACACTAAGAGTTTTATAGAAAGCGGAGGATGGATTGCATATGACACCCTTCTTACGCCTCAAGGGAACGAATTTCTTGCGGCAGCGTTGGTGTATGACACATACAATACGAAGGTGGCCCAAGAGGCACAGGCGCGTACCAACGAGGCAATTTCTTCCAGCGGCTTTTTGGGACAGAAGGAATGTGTGAGCTACAGCGACGGTGTTTCTCAGGGAGATATTGATTCGGCGTGCGGAGGAGACGAGCAATGTATCGCGGAATATCAGCAAGAGGTGGGATGTGCTGAATATAGAATTGTTACGCCCGGGGACGTGGCTGGTGAAGCGGTCGCAAATCTAGTTGGCTCTGATACGACATGGGGGGCCAATATCCAAAGCTTCACTTCTGCTATTGTGAACGCGCTTATTAGTAAGATATTCCAGAAAGGTCTTGGTAGCTTACAGGGATCTGATGTTGATACTGATTCCAGTATAGACATAGGAGCGAGCGATAGCGCTATTGCCCAGTGGAATGGGGTGAAGACGCAAATGCTCGCGCTCTATGAGGATATGGTCTTTTATTATGATTCAGCGACATATCCCACTCTTACTATTTGGGGACAGGCACAGCAGATTGCGTTTAATGGTACGCAATCCTGTTCCGATGTCGCATTGTGGACTCAAAAATACGATGAGGTGTCTCTTATTACCAGTGGCATTCAAACAATGGTAAATACTGCGCGTCAGAATATACAAAAAATAAACCTCGTTGATCCGGCAATTCTTTCTACTGAGCAACTACTCCAGCAGATCCAGACGATTCAGGCGGAGTACTCTGCGTTTACCAGTTCCTATGAGCCACTTGTGTCTGATATGCAGCTGGCAAAGGCTAATGCCGATATGACCACGACGCAGAAAACGGGGCTTGCAGAAGTATCCACACTTTCTAGCGCGGTTGCATCCGCTCCTTCGTGTGGCTCTCCTTACCAACAGTAGATTCTAGGAGATGTTTTTACGATCTATTAAAAAATTTAGCCCATTCTTCCTTATTGCGCTTGCGGTTCTGTTTTTGGTTCCGGGGGTTGTGATTGGTGCTGATGAGGCAGCTGAGAAGGCGGATGGGGGGACTTTTATAAGCAAATTTGCAACTTCTGCAGCCACTGATTTGTTCAACGGTATGCTCCTGGGTATTCAGACGATTGCTTTGGGTATAGTAAAGATAGGAGCGTGGTTAACAAGTTGGGCACTTAATCTCAATCTTTCCTTAATACAAGACATACAAAGCGGAGGGGGGTTTGTGTTAAGAGGGTGGACGGTGTTTCGTGATCTGGCAAACCTCGGATTTGTGTTTGGTATTATTCTTATCGCCGTTGCTACCATACTGCGTTTTCGAAGCTACGCCGCGCAACAAATTCTCTGGAAGCTTATTGTCGCGGCTCTTTTGGTTAACTTTAGTTTGGTTATTGCTGGTGGTGTGGTGAGTATTTCTGATGTGTTTTCGAGATATTTTATCCGTTTTATCGGAGGGGGCGATGGTGTGTCAAAGAATATAGAAACGCTATCTGATAAATTGGGAGGAGTTTTTCACCCCGAAGACATTGCTAATCCTTGGATTGCTCAATATAAGCAGCTTTGTAAGGTGGACCTTGCCAAGGAGAACCTCGAAAGTCCTGTGTCGGGGGTTGCAATGGGATGGGATGTTACGACAAAAATAGCTGGTTTTATAGGCGACATTACCGGTTCGGTTGATGATGCGTATGCCCAGGCGGCACTTGAACAGTGTATTGCTCAAAAAATTCAAGAATTTGAAGGTTCAGCGGCTGCGCAGGCATACAAAAACTCTTTGCAAAAGCAGCCCCTCTCAAGTCTTTCTTTGGCGATAAGCATTATTGTGCTTCTTCTTATTTTTGTTGTTTTACTTACTTTGGGGGGTTTGTTTGTTGTCAGGTATTTTTATCTTGCATTTCTCTTTATTGTGTCCCCGTTCGCCCTCCTTTTGTGGATATTTCCGCATACCAAAAAGAACTGGGATGAGTGGTGGCATCAACTTATCAAGTGGACCATTTTTGCTCCCGTCAACCTCTTCTTTATATACCTCACACTTCTAGTTCTGAGTCAGAGTTTATTTGCAGTCCCGGAGAGTGCTGGTGGTACCGTGGGGGCATATTCGTTTGCGACTATCGCCAATGCGCTTATGCCACTCTTCTTGCTTATTGCGGGCATGAAGATTTCTCTTAAAATTGGTGTAGCGGGGAGTGGCTTTGCGCTTAATTCCGCACAAAAAGTCGGTGGATGGGCGAAAGGAAAGACACAGCGAGGGCTTGCGCGCGGAACCAACTGGGCCTTTAAGAAGTCCGGTCTTGAAGAAAAAATCAACCAAAAAGCGCCTCAGGGAAGATTGGCCCGTGTGACATTGGGCAGATTTCAGCGCGGGGTTGCTCGCGTGGGACAGCGTCTTGAGCGCGCGTCTGGCCAGTCCTATGAAGATGCAAAGAAAAAGTTTTCCGGATATTCTGACGAGCGGCTCGCGCGAGTCGCGGGAACCGCGGCAAGCGATGTTGAGAAGGCCGCTATCGCGTCATTGCTTCAAGAGCGCGGATCTCTAGACGAAGACACCATGCGTCGTTTGACCGGCAAAACAGATTTGGAAGAAGCTAAAAAACAAATTCTAAATTTGAAAGATTATTCTGAGCGCGTGGGTCTGGGGTTTGGTGATATTGAAAAAGGTGTGGGGAGAAGCAAGGAGGTCCAGGATTCTATGGATCGTCTGGCGCAGATTACTGATAAGAGCAGCGACGAATACGCGCGTGCATCTGAACAGCTCGCAAAGGTAACTGAGGATTTCGCAAAGAAATTGAGCGAGAAAGAGTGGAAGGGAGTTGCGCGTTCAGCGTTTGGAGAGGATCACCCCGAGGGTACCCCGCAGGCAGAATATGCAAAAAATTTGGCACGCTTTATTAACGATGATCCCACAGGAAGACGTTTTGGACGCGCCATTTCTGGTTTGGAGGGGACGCAGGTATATACCCTACTTAACGCGCTTGTAAGAGATGTTATGCCAAAGCATGAAGAATCTGATGTTGTCACCACACAATTTGATGAAGTGTTTGAGAGTGGGGTGAAAGAAGCGCAAAGTTCTTCGGGTAGTGAGGCAATAAGAAAATATGCCGATGTATATGCTGATGTGCAGGGGGCTTTTGAAAATTCTAATGATGCCCGCCAAAAGAAGTTGGCTGAACGTATAAAGAAAAGCGTTATCAGTGATATGATTTCTTCTTCACAAAAAGAGGAAAAGAAATCGGGCCAAAGCAAACCGGCCGAGGAAAACACTGATAAAAAGGAAACAAAATAGGAAATATGTACGGATCAAATCCAGAAAAAGTTATTGAAAGATGGGATTCTTTGCCCGAAATACTCCGGGACGCTATGACGTCTGATGGGGTAGCAAATGAACAAGAGAAAATATACAGCGATTTTCATCTGAGCGATCAGAAACAAGTACTTTTAGGAAAACTTATTCGTGGTGTGTTTTTTGGATTCATACATCTTCAGGATTTGTATAAAGAAATTCGTGACACGCTTGGTGTTGATGGGCGCCTTGCGCTGGAGATATACCAGGAGGTTGACAAGAAGATATTTCTTCCTTTGCACGGGGAGATAGAAAAAAACTACCTTGCTCACAAGGTTGGGGTTGTTGATTCCTCGCAGGTTTCCGAGCCTGCTGTTTCAAGGGAGAAGGTGGTTCTCAAAAGCGGAGAGAAAGATGTAGTTGATCTTCGTTCTCAAAAGGGGTCGCTTCCTACTGCCGCCCCCATACGCATTGTGGGGAAAGAAGAGGAAGCGCGCGCGGTCGCGTCCCCCATTGTTTCAAAGCCGATTTTTCAAAAAGAGGATCCCTCGGTGCAATCTTTTGCACCCTCTCCTTCCCCAGTTGCGCCTCCCTCCGCTCCTCAAGAAAAAACTTCTGAACAGAAATTTTCTTCCTCTCCTTCGTCTCCCGCACAACATGGTCCGCTTATTATCCACAAAAAAGATTCATTTGAACCTCTTGTGGGAAGATCGTCCGACCCCTACAAACAGATGTCGTTTGGCGGTTTTATGGGCGCTTTTAAGTCAATGGATTCTAAAAAGGAGGCTTCTCCTAGCAAGGCCACCGTTGAAATTCCCGGGATGGAGAAAAAAGAATCCTCCGATAGCGGAGCGGGGAAGGTTCCGGTTTCGGTGAAGCACTACACACAGGAACCAAGGACGGTGCATTATAGTGATTTTAGGACGCCACTTGAAGGAGGGGAAAAGGAACAACCCCAAGAAAAAGATAAAGAAAGCGGAATGATTGATCTGAATAATATGACCTTTAGACAATAAGTATGGCTCAATTTGAGGTTCCACAAAATATAGATTTGGAGAGCAAAATCGTAGGACCGCTCACACTGAAACAGTTTGGCTTTGTTGCTGTGCCGGCCCTTATCTCATTCTTTTTCTTTTTTGTGTTCTCCTTTGGTATCTGGATATTTCTTACCGTTATTCTGGTTGGTGGGGGAGTTTCATTCGCATTCATAAAAGTAAATGGACGACCCTTATATGTGATTGCGTTGCTTGCCGCGCGGTTTTTTTGGAAACCAAAGCTTTTTTTATGGAAGCGTCCGGTAGTTGAGGAGGTTCTTTCTATTCCAGAGCCTCAACGCGCATCTGTGGAACAAAAACGTAGCGCACTCAAATCCGCCCTGGGAAGTCTTTCTAGCGTGGGGAAACTTTGGCAGGATCTAACTACTCGCAAAACGCCGATTCCAAAGCGTGAAAAAATTATCCCCGTTCGTCCCATTCATGAGATAAAAGAACAGTATCAGGTATTCCGTCGCATTACGGGAGAAAAGGAGGTCGCGCGTAGGGTTGATTATCGATAAAAACACATTCATTCTTCATATTTGATATACTTTTACTATGGCAGAGAAAGTAACAACCGCAGCAAACTCAACCCAACAATTTGTTGAAGTTGAAGAAGTAAAAGACGGTGTCGTGCGTCTCAAGGGAGGCGGTCTTCGCGCGGTTCTTATGGTTTCGGGGGTGAATTTTGAACTTAAATCGGAGGAGGAGCAGGACATTATCACCAATGCGTATCAGGATTTTTTGAACGCGCTTGATTTTTCTGTGCAGATTATGATTCATTCTCGCAAGCTTAATATAGACAATTATCTCAAGAAGATGCAGGGGATCCGGGAGAAGGAGTCAAATGAATTGTTGCGCAACCAAGTTGATGAGTATATCCAATTTATCCGTGGGTTTGTGAAGGAAAACGAGATTATGACGAAAAACTTCTTTGTGGTTGTTCCGTATGAGAGTGGAGGAATCGGGAAGGTAAAAAAAGGAATTTCGGGGTTTTTGCCCTTTGGCTCAAAAAAGAAAAAAAAGAAGAACAATGACAACGGGGAAACATATGAACAAAAGATAAGCCAGTTGCGTCAGCGGGTTGATCAGGTATTGGCGGGGATTGAGCGTATGGGCCTTCGCGCGGTAGCGCTTAATGACCAAGAACTTACCGAGCTCTACTATAATTTGTACAATCCCGAAACCATAGAACGGGAACTAAAAACATCTCAAACGACAGAACCTACCGCTCAAAAAACTCAACAATAATAACCATGGCAGAACAAATTAAAGTTCCAAAATCATATGAAGGGGGAGCCCAGAGCGATGTAAAAAATATTATCGCTCCCGCGGCGCTTGAGGTGAATCAAAACTATATAAAGGTGGGCAATAAATTTGCTAAGACGCTTTTCGTGTTTTCCTATCCCCGATATCTTTCTAGCGGCTGGTTTTCTCCACTAATCAATCTTGCCAAGTTGTTCGATGTGTCTATTTTCGTGCATCCCGTTGATACTGCGCTCGCGCTTCGCAACCTTCGCAAGAAAGCCGCGCAGGTTGAGGCGGAACTTGCCGAAAGAGAGAGCAAGGGCCTGGTTCGTGATCCGATGCTTGAGACCGCGTTTTCAGATATTGAGTCATTGCGTGATAATTTACAACAGGCGCGTGAACGACTTTTTGATACCGCTGTGTATATCACGATTTATGCCGAGACTGTTGAGAAGCTAAACGAACTTGAAGAAACACTGGTCAATATTTTTGAGAGCAAGCTTATTTATGTTAAACCCGCCATTTTTCAGCAGTTGGAAGGTTTTGTTTCAACCCTTCCCCTTTCGCAGGACAAGCTTGCAATCCGCACCCCGCTTAACTCTGGTCCTGTATCCTCGTTCTTTCCATTTGTGTCCATGGACCTTACCTCTGAGGATGGAATTTTGTATGGCATCAACCTCCATAATAATTCGCTGATTATTTTTGATCGTTTTTCTTTGGAAAACGCGCACGAAGTCGTGTTCGCGAAATCTGGTGCCGGTAAGTCATACGCGGTGAAATTGGAAATTTTACGTTCTCTTATGATGGGCACGCAGTGTATAGTGATTGATCCCGAGAATGAATATAAAAATCTCTCTGATACCGTGGGAGGAACATATTTTAAGATTTCTCTTACCTCTGATCAGCACATTAATCCATTTGATATTCCTATCGTTCCGCAGGGAGAGGATCCTGCCGATGTGTTTAAGTCACACATTCTCACACTCACGGGGCTTCTTAAGATTATGCTCGGAGATCTGACTGTTGAAGAGGAAGCGATTCTTGACCGCGCTATTACTGAAACGTACGCGTCTCGTGACATCACCCCCGAGAATCCCAAGTTTCTTGAGATGGAAGCGCCCCTGCTTTCCGATCTTGAAACCGTGTTGCGCAATATGGAAGGAGGGCGCTCTATGGCTGAGCGATTGTATAAGTTTACGCAGGGAACCTATGCGGGCTTTGTGAACA
>Ga0210057_1003347_pt1 | contig 22187 bp, 17 predicted proteins | sample CryGeyCG2114_010_2_FD_183968 | JGI IMG/M metagenome (GOLD analysis project Ga0210057, IMG submission 183968) | Groundwater microbial communities from aquifer - Crystal Geyser CG10_big_fil_rev_8/21/14_0.10 (SPAdes) (version 2) | ecosystem: Environmental > Aquatic > Deep subsurface > Groundwater ...
AATATGCGAAAGATGAATGACTTTAATTTCATTATTCCGTCTTGGTTGACAATAATTTTATATTACCACAAAGAGAAGCTTTTTCAGCTCTAATGTCCACAGAAATACGACGCCAGTGTTAGACACCCGGTGTCTAACCAAGAAACAATATAAGGACATGCGATGTCCTTAATTTGTAAATTAAATCAACATCGATGTTAGACACCAGGTGTCTAACATTTACTGCCGAAAATATCTGAAAATATATGGACTTCGTAAGTCCAGATATTTTTAAGTCCAGATATTTTTAATACGGTTAAAAAATTAAAAGACGATTGATGATTTATATTTTTCTGGCTGAAAAGAATCGATAATAACAATTTTAGGTAAGGGATTAATGTTCGAATTTTCTAAAGCACTTTTAAGGTCGCGCTGGTCATAGCCAATCCCGACTATGTCGGGATTGTACTTTTTTAAAATCCCCCAATTGCCAAGTGTGGAATCCCCAACCACAATTTTAATATCCGGATATTCTTTTTGAACAAAATTGATGCGTTCTTTCAGAGAATACCTGGGTTTTCTTTTCTTGATATGTTCGATCACTTCATCAGGAGGGACAATAATTACCACCCTCTCGCCTCTTTTCTTTAGCTCATTTATAAAATAGCGATGGCCCTCGTGAAAACCATCGAATGAACCGAAGCCGATTATTAATTTGTGTCTCATAATAATTATCAAATGACCAATTTTCAATTATCAATCAAACTCCAAACCTCAATTTTCAATTACTTGCCACGAGAAGTTCTATCTATTTTAGAAAATATCAACAAAAGCTCGTGGGCTTCTTTCCAGAATTTCTCTATTATTTCTTTTTGTTCTGGATTAGCTCTGACAAGTAATCGTAACCAATGTTTTGATTCCTTTAACTCTTTTCTAGTTATAGCAATCTTGTGTATAAAATCTTTTTTACTTTCCGATTCTGTAGCTTCACAGTAATTTGCCCCGACAGAACCCGTCGCCCCGACGAGTTGACTAATAATCCTTTTGTTCACAGAATCTTCTTTGATGGCACGGAGAAAATCAATAATATCCTCGGCAAACTTAGCAGTCCTTTCTTCGAGATCATAAACCGGTTTGTTTGATAATTGGTTCATTGAAAATTTATTGAAAATTGGTTATTGAAAATTGAAAATTTAACTGTTTATTTATTCTCCCACTCTTTTTCCTGTCTCACCAACAACTCATCTTTTTTCATCGGTTCAGCCATAATTTCGAGAACGGCTTTTTCCATTCTGACAGCTTGTGATCCCTTCACTAAAACAATGTCTCCTTTCTTTAGAAATAGTTCGACTTGCTTTCCGGCAAGCTCGGCGTTGTCAAACTGCATAATCTTTTCTTCCGGAAAACCGAGTTCAAGCGCGGCTTCGGCTGTGTAATGAGATCTGACTCCGACAGTTACCAAGAGGTCCACAAACTCAGCAGATATTCGTCCGGCATTTTTATGTTCCTCTACAGAATATTTACCGAGCTCCATCATATCTCCAAGAATTGCTATTTTTCTGCCGGAAACCTTAAGCTCCCTAAGAACCGAGAGTGCTTCGAAGAGAGCGGCTGGAGAAGAGTTATAGGTGTCATCTATGATAAGACTGTCTTTGACTCCTCCCAAAATTCTCATTCTGCCGGGTGGCGTTTGGTAATTCTCCAAACCCTGTAAAGCTCCAATCAAATTCATTTCATTAGCTTTGGCACAAGCTACAGCCGCCAAAACTGCATAAATTTGATGTTTGCCGAGTGTACCGTTTATAAAAAACGGTAAGCTTGAACCGTTGTAATTAATTTTGAAATTTACTCCCGTAGGAAACTTACTTTTTGTATCATAAACGATTTTATAATTAGAGACATTGATTTGAGCGTCTCCACCAAAACCATAAGAAATTTTCTTGAATTCTTCTTTAGTCGAAAAATATTCGCTTATCATTTCGTCGTCTGAATTAAAAACAACATTTTGGCTGGGCGAATGAAGTGCCTTGAGTAATGACATTTTTTCTTTAAAGAGCATTTCCGGTGAATCAAAAAATTCCACATGAACCGGAACCATAGACATCTTGGTAAAAACAGCTGTCTCTACCGTAAGCCAGCGAGAGACACTCTCAATGTCTCCGGGGCGATCGGCTCCTATCTCAAGAATCAACCATTTGGGATAATGATTGGGAAGAATTATCAGAAAAAGACCATCTATAAAATTTCTAAGCCAGATTATAGGATTATTCCAACCATTAGGACAACCTAAAATGGTAAGTGGAATTCCGATTTCGCTGTTGAAGCTTTTGACACTTTTTCTGGCATAAACAATATTAGAAAAAGCACAAAAAATAGCATCCTTAGTTGATGTTTTGCCCACAGTTCCTGTCACCGCTACTATTTTGGGTTTGTATTTCTTAAGAACCAGCTTGGCTTCGAAAGTGATTATGGAAACAACAATTTTTTTGAGTAAAGATTTCATGACTGATTTATAAAAGGATCTTATCTGTCAGGCGGAATTTCATAATAATTAATCAAATACTTGGTGATACTCACAAAAGGAAGAGTCAAAGTTTCAGAAGCATATCTTACGCCTCTGGGATCGTAAGAAAAAATAAATACCAAAAATTTCGGATCAAAAGAAGGGAAATAACCAAAAAAAGTGTGGAAAAACTTATCATCGTAATATTCTCTGGCATCTTCTTTGGCAATTTGAGCGGTACCGGTTTTAGCAGCCACACTGTAATTCTCCATTTTGACGGTCCCGCCCAAGAGCGCCTCATCAACCACCCGAGTAAGCATACGGCTTATTTCCTCAGAAGTTTCTTCTTTGATAACTCTTCTGCCCTTCTCGAAGGAAATATTTTTAGATAAGCCGGTTGTGTAATCAATTTTCTTTATAAAATGCGGTTTTATAAGAAAGCCGCCGTTAGCCAGAGCAGACAAAGCTCTTACCATTGATATGGGGGTAACAGCGATTCCCTGCCCGAAAGAAGCCGTAGCATACTCCACATCTCTTACACTTTGTAAATTATTGACTAGATTAGCAGCCTCATTGGGCAAATCAATTCCCGTCCTTTCACCTAAACCAAAATCAAACATATATTTGGCAAATTTGTTTTTACCCATTTGACCAACCACGAAAGCGGCTCCAGTATTCAAAGAATTGTTTAAAACTGACTGCATATCAACCAAACCTCGCCCTTTGCCATCGAAATTATAAATCGCCCTATTGTCCAAATAAATAACCCCCTCGTCATAATAAACGCTCATCGGGGTCACTACGCCGGCATCTAAACCGGAAGCCATAGTTAAAGCTTTCATTATAGAACCCATTTCGTAGACATTCTCCACCATCGGATTATTAAAAATTGAAATATCTTTTTCATTTTTTAAATTATTTGCGTCGAAATGCGGAAAAACACTCATGGCGATTAATTCCCCGCTATTGGGATCTATGATAATGCCACCGGAGTATTTCGCTCCCCACTTGTCATTTAGACTTTTTAACTCCTCTTCCAAAAAGGCTTGAACTTGCGGTTCGATAGTAGCGACAATGTTACCCTCTTTTTCAGAAACTTCCGAGGAATCATCCGAGGAGACACTTTCTTTGACATTACTGAAAACCTCAGCAAAAAAATTAGCAAATGAAGATTCTTCGGATCTTTTTAAAGTCTTTTCGTAGGTTCTTTCTAATCCATATCGGCCGGCCAATTCATCGCCTTGATAACCAACAAAACCGAGAGCATGAGCCGCTAGTGTCTCGCCCGGATATGAACGCCATCTTTCCTGAGAAATAAAAACACCGGAAAGATTTAACTTTCTTATCTTTTCAGCTTTTTCTAGATCCACTCTTTTAGCAATTTCTTGATGTTTCGTTTCTTTTTTCTGAACCCGTTCCATGAAAAAATCTCTTTCCAATTCGATGACACTGGCCAGTTTTTCAAAAGTATATTCGTGGCTTTCAGTCGAAATGATTGACGGGTCTATTGTAATAATAAATCCGATTTTTTGAATAGCTGCCGGGAAAAGACTACTGTCTTTGTTGCTGAAAAAAATAGAGCCCCTATTTTGAGAGTTCGGCCGGAGACGGAAATATTGTTTTTCTGCCTCACGATTATATTCTTCACCTTTGACTATTTGAATATCATAAAGTCTGTAAATTAAAATAGAAGCAAATGCTAGAACAAAAACAGATATGAGTTTCATCCGGCCCGGCAAAATTCCTTTTCTTTTTTCAATTTTAGTCATATTTGAAGAAATTTAATTTTAGCTAATCAATTATTGTCTACAATGAACTCCCAGATGGCAAGAATTCCAGCTGATTTTGATTAATCTATAATATCGTAACGGAAAAAAGAAATTACTGAATATTGTTTTTGTCCAGCACCGCGACCACAGACTTTCGAGGGATAAATTTTACATCTTTAGCCTCTTCGAAACCCAAAGAGTAAGCCAATTCCAGGTCAATGTCTTTTTTTTCACTGAGAACTTGAAATTCCATCTCGCTAATCTTATGGTTCAAAAAAGCCATTTCTTTCTCTAATTTGATTCTTTTGACCGTATTAAAAACCGTAGCATTAACGCTAAAAATATAGGTTGCAAATAAAAATACAGAGAAAATAGCACAAAACCAAAATAGCGTTTCTTGGTTTAATATTCTTTTATTTAATAAAATTTTCATCCCGTTAGTGACAGGAAACAACTTTCAAAGTGGAAGCTGTTGTCTGTCTATTGTGATTAATCATAAATTTCGCTTTTAAATTAAAATCATGTTTTAGTTGTTTCCGTGACGAAGCTTGTATTTTCCGCGTAATTTTCAATATTTTTGATAAGTTTTATAAAAAGTAGGAATATTAACTCTTTGGTCACTAACGGGATTCATATTTTTAAAATTTTCTGAACTACTCTTAATTTTGAACTTCTACTTTTGGGATTGATCTTTGTTTCTTCGAAGCTTGGCCTTAATGGTTTTTTAAAAGGCAGAATCGCTTTTTCTTGTCTGGCTAGTTCTCTAAAGAAAACCTTGACTTCCCTGTCTTCCAAACTATGAAAAGAAATTGTCGCTATCCGGCCGCCGACGTTTAACTTGTCAAAAGCTTGGACTAATCCTTCTTTTAACGAATTTATTTCGTCGTTGACAGCGATACGAAGCGCTTGGAAAGTTTTAGTGGCCGGATGAATTCGTCGGTGGTGGTAAAATCTGGGTGTGGAGTTTTCTATTACTCTTACCAGATCGAAGGTGGTGTTTATCGGTCCTTGCTTTCTCTCTTTAACAATTCCTTCAGCAATGCGCCCGGCAAAAGATTCTTCTCCGTATTCTCTGAGGATTTTTTCTATACTGTCTTTCGGCCAACTCCTTAAAATTTCATAAGCGGTCAAATCGCCTTCTTTGATATCTTTCTTCATTGTCATCAAAATAGGTTCATTTTTTTGGAAGCTAAAACCTCGCCCCGATTGAGCCAATTGCATCGAAGACATTCCCAGATCAAAGAGTCCATTGTCGATCTTTTCGATACCTTCTTCTTCGAGAACTTTCGCCAGATGCCTGAAATTGCTGACTTTGATATCAAACTGACAACCGCAAGCAAGAAGGTTACTTCTCCCGATTTCCGCCGCCTCGCTGTCAACATCAATCCCAATAATTTTTATCCAGGGAAAACGTCGGCAAACTTCTAGACTGTGCCCTCCCGCGCCCATCGTGGCGTCAAGAAAAACCTTGTCTTTCTCATTAAAATCCAGAGCCTCGATAACTTCTTTTAAAAGAACGGGTGTATGCATATCAAAACGCTCCTACTTCTCCCAACTTTTCTGCCAACATATCGGCCTGTTTTTCAACTTTTTTCTTGTACTCGCCCCATCGTTTTTCATTCCAAACTTCTATCCTGCTTCCCACTCCGGCAAAAACAATCTTGTTTTTAAGATCAGCAAAATCTCTTAAATGATCCGGAATCAAAAATCTTCCTACGCCGTCCACTTCGGTTTCGACAGCAGAAGACAGAAAAAAACGATTGAAACTTCTCTTGTCTGCTTGGGCCATTCCCAAATCAGAAATTTTCTGAGCAATCTTCTGCCACTCCGCAGAGCTGTACATAAATAAACAATTATCTAATCCTCGAGTTATCACTATTTTTTTACCTACTTCATTACGAAATTTTGAAGGCAGAGAAACCCGCTTTTTTTCGTCCAGAATATGAATGTACTCGCCGGTTAACATGTTATTTTCTGACCTTAACTTTCTCTTTCAAACACTTGCCACAAAGCACAAAAACCTCAATCGGGTATTTTTTATTTCTGAAGTGAGCTGTATAAATTTTTTTGACGATTTTCATATATTTTTGCTAGAATCTTGTTTCCCATTTCTTCCCACTTTTATAGATAATATACCATAAAGTCCCACAATAATAGCGACGGAGTTATCCCCAGCCCATTACAAAAAAACTCCGATATTAATCGGAGTTTTTCTAAGAAGTTTCCCCCTAAAAGACCCGGGGTTCTGTTAGACAGCCAACTAAAGCAGTTTTTCTTTTATCTTATTGTATGAATCCCGTTAGTGGCAAAGCATCGCTGCGAGCCCTCGCGACCACTAACTGGATGAATTAAATAGCTTCCTTCAAGCGATTTTCTAAAAATTTCTTGTCTAAAACACCCAAAAACCAACCCGCTTTAGGACCACTTGTTTTGCCCAAAAAGATCATGTAAAGCGCGCTAAACATTTCTTTGGGTTCGATAGAAAGTTCTTCTTTAATCTCGTGAAGGCGGGTATGGAAGCCCTGACCATCAAGAGTGCTCGACGTTTTCACAAAATCTAAAACTTTCTTCAGCGCTTCTTTTTGGATGTCGCTTAAATCTTTGGCAATGGAAGGCAAAGTTTTTTGAAGTTCAAATTTGTATTTTAGTGGAGCATAGAGTTTAAGCCAGAGGATAGCGCAATTCCTCCTTTCCTCAGCCTCTTTCTTGTCTTCGGCAGAAAGTTTTTCGCCCTTGAGCTTCTCAATTTCAATCATAAAGTCGGTATGCGGCATTTGAACTAAGAAAGAGACCAGAGAGAACCTCGGCCGGAATCTCGATTTTATCGCATCCATTTCCCCTGTCGGATGAATAAGTTCGAAAAGACGGGAGTAGTCATCTTCTTTTTTTAAATTGTAATGTTCCGCCATCGAATCATAAGAATCAAAAAGTGTAGGAATAGTGTCACCTTCTATATCAAATTCGATAACTTTCTGCGGTTCTTTTTGAAGCACTAGCAAACGTAAAATTTCAGTCGGCAAAAGATCGGCAACTTCTTTGGCCGAAGAGCCGACACCTTTCGAGGAAGACATCTTTTTCCCGCCGTGTTGGAAAAACTCATAAGGAATGTCAAAAGGTGGCGGATAATTAAAAACTTCTTTGGATATATTGTTAGCAACGTCCCTGGAACCTCCTTTGGTTGAATGATCTTTACCTCCGCCCTCGACATCAACTCCAAAAACTCTGAATTTCGCCGCCCATTCCACTTTCCAAGGAAGTTTGGCGTTTCCATCAAAAGGAGAGATTTTACCCTTATAGCCGCATCCTTTGGCATAATTTACAAAATCCCCACAAACATATTCGACTTTTTCCCCGTCCCAACTTGTAACTCTGGTGGTCATGATTTTTCCGCATCCTTCACAAACAACATTCAAAGGAAACCATTCCTCTTTGACTGAACCGGAAACTTCTTTGTAAATTTTTTTTATAAGCTCAGATTTATCAAGCGCTTCTTTTATAACTTCATTAAATTTACCTGATTTATAAATTTCACTGGAACGATAATATTCCGGTTGGAAACCAGTTTTCTCTATAGCCTCTTTAAATTCATCCGCAAAATATTCAGCATAGTTTTTAGCTTTTCCATCAGGAGAAGGAATGCTGTAGAGCGGTCTGCCTAAATAACTATGAAATTTTTCTTTATCCAGATAATGTGGCAAATCGTCCATTGGATCAAAATCATTTATTTCAAATAAATATTTATTGATTACATTACGTTCTTTTAATACATCTGCGATTATTCCATGGATAATCACTCCCCTTAAGGAACCGAGGTGAACTCTGCCGGAAGCAGTCTTTTCATCGCGAATAATCAAGGGTTTTTTTACCCCTCTCTCTTCCGTGATTTTTTCTGCTATTTTATCTGCCCAATACATTTTTTATCGTTGATTCTTAAATTAATGATTAGGCTTAGTATACAACACAAGACCAAAACAGAAAAAGCGTCGTTTTTGACGCTTTTCCGGGAACTCTATGGGAGTAATTATTAATTGATCGAGATAATTTTATACTTGACGATCCCGCTAGGAGTTTTGAAAGAAAAAACGTCGCCGGATTTCTTGCCCAAAATAGACTGACCGAATGGCGAACGAACCGAAATCTTTCCGGCTGACATATCAGCTTCTTCAAAGCCGACAATTTTATAAGTATCTGTTTCTTTTTCCTTTTCTTTATGTACCGTAACAGAAGAGCCAATTCTTACTTGACCGCCTGCAGCCGCTCCCCCGCCCGAAGAAATTATTTTCGCTGATTTGAGCAGATTTTCCAATCTTAAAATCCGGTCTTCAAGATTAGCCTGCTCCTCTCTAGCTTCATGATATTCGGCGTTCTCTGACAAATCACCCAAAGACCGAGCATACTCTAAATGTTCGGCTACTTCTTTCCTTTTAATTCTCTTCAGATAATCAAGTTCTTTGGTTAGTTCCTCGAACTTCTCTTTTGTTAAGTATTCTTTATCGCCATCCATGTTTTTTTAAAATAGACCCGAGAGTCTCTCTAAAATTAAATTTACTTAGGGCTAAAAATTGTATACCGAGAGGCCAAAAGAGTCAACGATTTTATAACGTGCATACTGGATAAATATTACTTAAAATACTCGGGAGTATTCGTACTCATCCAATCCAATAACTGTCGCATAACATAAACTCCGCCGATAGTGTTTGCTCGCGGGCCTCTTTCCATCACTACCACAAAAGCGTACCTGGGTTTTTCGAAAGGAAAAAACCCGACAACCCAGGAATTAACTAAACTTTTGCCAATTTCGGCAGTCCCTGTTTTAGCCGCGACTTCTAGGTAAGGAACCGACAGGCCTCTTGCGGTACCGCGCTTTACGGCCTCTCTCATTCCTTCTCTGGCGACTCGTAAGGCTTCCGGATTGATATTTACCAACTTTGGTTCTTGTGACTTACCACCATTCAAAAGAGTCGGCTCCAAAAGTCGTCCTCCGTTAGCTAATACCGCGACACTTTTCAAAACTTGGATTGGGGTAACTTGGAAACCGTATTGACCGATCGAAGTATTGTAAGTATCGCCGAGTCTCCAGTCATCACCTTGGAATTTTTTTCTTTTCCATTCCGGGTTAGGTATTACTCCTCCGACTTCGCCCGGCAAATCAATACCGGTCATTTCCCCAAATCCGAAATTTCTTAAATAACTTTCTATCTTAGTTATGCCCAAACCTTTCTGGTCCTCGAAACCTCCTCCTATTTGATAAAAATAAACGTTAGAAGAAACAGCCAGGGCATCAAACATGTTTACCCAACCATGGGCTTTCCAGTCATTAAAAATAGAAAATTGCCCCGGGAAATAAGGATTAGGTACCGACAAAGAACCGGTGCTCAGAATTTTTTTGGATGGGTCTATTAATCCTTCGTTTAAGGCAGCGGCCGCAAGAAATGGTTTTACAATCGAACCCGGGCTATACAGTCCCGAGACGACCCTGTTTAAGAAGGGTTTCCGCGGATCTTTTTGATATTCTTCTATTTTTTGAGCATCTTTGCCGTCGCTTAAGATTTCAGAATTGTACTCGGGGAAACTAACTAAAGATAATATCTCCCCCGTTTCGACATCAATCATAGCGCCGGCACCCCCCTCATAATTGAACTGGATAGCCGCATCGGCAATGATTTTCCAAAATTGGCTCTGCAAACTTGAATCAAGAGCAAGATAAAGATTTTCTCCTTCTTTAGGAGGTCTCACAATATTTTGAGTCTGAATATTATCCAAAGCGTCAGTTTCAACTATTTCTAAACCATTTTCTCCTGTCAAAATGTCACTATAAAAACCTTCTACTCCGCTTTTCCCGACATAGCTTGTTTCCCAATAAAATCCGGCTCGGTCTTTGGTCGGATACTTTACATAACCTAAAACATGAGACAGACCCAAAGACGATGTATATTGCCTCTTAGCGAAATCACTTTCTTCAGATAAGAAAACATTGAAAGCTAATTCTTTATTTTGTCGATCGTAGATGACCCCTCGATTGGAAAAAATGTGATTATATCGCAACCGATTGCTCTCTCCCCTTTCCAAATAAACTTTGCCTTCGGTTACCTGGAGAAACCAAAGCCGGTAAGAAAAAGCCAGGCCTAATAACACAAAAGCCAGGAAAACAAAATTAATAGCTTTTTGTGATATTGGTTTTTCAAGACGACCTTCAAACTGATCAACATCAAATCCGGGTAAATTGCTAGCATCAAGAAATATTTCATCAGGCGTAATCTCACCGCTGAAGTTTGGAGCAAACCATTTCTTTAAATGCTTTCTTACTTTTCTCATTCCAATTTTTCAACTAACCCTTTTTTATTAATATATTAGACCCATTTTAGCTCCCCGCCCGTGCGGTAAGTAGTGCCCTACTAGTCGCTAGTAAAAAATAAGTTTTTTCCTGATAATTTGAAAAAATATAAAAATAAAGACCATACCCAATGTGATTAAATAAAATCCGGCAACAAAAGAACTAGGCGCATAAAGAACGTCAACGATTAACGCGACAACTACAGATTCCAGAAAAAATTTGAAAAAGAAAATTGAAATGGCCGCCGCAATGACAGTAAACCACCAAGGCAAAATAAAAATAGATATCAATAAAAGAACATCTATTACAATTCTAACAAAAATTTTATTTTCTATATTCATAAAAGGAGCTGGATTTTTGTCGCTGTTTATGCGTTATTGGCCTAGGGTCGATTTTTCTACTGTCACCCATCTTAAATCCGAAATACTTAAAGGAAATCTGAAAAAGATTAACTTGAAGGCACTTGTGGGATTTTCTTCGACACCTTCAACCTGTCCCAGAAATTTTCCTACCATGTCTGCGGCTATTACAAAATCCCCTTTTTCTATTTCAGCCTCGTCGTGCACTCTCGATTCAAAGTTCCCGCCACCTTTTCCAACAGCAGTGACAGAAATCCCGATTCTACCTATAGAAGCTTTGGTCTCCACTCCGCCAGAAGAATAAAGCCTGACTTTTGCCGTCCTGCCCAAAATTTCGGTAATCTCTCCCAAGAGTACAGATTCGAAAAAGACTCTTTCGCCCCCTTTAAAGTTTGATTGGCCTATATCAATAATCAAAGTGTCATAAGGAGTTTGTGGCGGCTTTGCTAAAACCAAAGAATAAAATTCCGAAGATGTTTCTTTGAAAAAAGGCTGAAGAATTTTTAATTCTTCTTTCAAAATCTCATTTTCCTTGGCTTTAAGCTCCGCCGCTAAAAGATCTTCTCTTAATGACTGATTTTCGGCAACCAGAGAAATTCTAGTTTTTATCAGAGCTCCTAAGAAAAGTTTCTCAGACAAAGAAGCTTTGGCTTTCCAAATGGGATAACCCAAAGACCCCAGAGAACTTAAAAAAAATGGCTTTATTGGTAGCAAAAAAAGAAGCAAAATGATCAGTAACAAAAGCAAAAAAACAAAAGGTGTAAAAAATCTTTTTCTCTTTATATCATTTCCGTGGAGGTAATTCATCTTCATTGATTATGAGTGTTTCTTTATATAGTTCGAGATTCTCAAGAATAATTCCGGCTCCCCTGGCGACAGCTGTTAAAGGATCTTCGGCGACATATACTGGTATCTTCAAATTTTCTTTTAAAAATTCAGCCCAGCCGCGAATCAAGGACCCTCCGCCGACTAGATAGACCCCTCTTTGCATAACATCAGAAAGGATTTCCGGCGGAGTAGTTTCCAAAACTTCCTTCACAGCTTCGAGAAGGGTACTGATAGACAACTGAATAGCTTCCCTTATGTCTGAATCGGTAACAACCACTTCCTTAGGAAGTCCTGTGACCAGATCTCTCCCTTTTACCACATATTCCATTGGACCACTTGGCAGAACCGAACCAATTGCAATCTTTACGGCTTCTGCTGTTTTTTCTCCAATTAGAATTTTAAACTCACTCCGGATATAAGAAATTATATCGTCATCCAATTTTTCTCCGGCAATACGCAAGTTCTTTGACCTGACGACGCCGCCTAAAGAAATTACTGCAATGTCTGTAGTCCCGCCACCGATATCAATAATCATACTTCCCACCGGCTCCATAACTGGAAGCCTAATACCAACAGCTGCCGCTACCGGCTCTTCAACTATATGAACTTCCCTAGCCCCGGCATTTTTGGTAGCATCCCTGACCGCTCTTACCTCAACACTGGTAATACCGGAGGGGACTCCTATCACAACTCTCGGTCCAAAAAGTTTATTAGAACCTCTCTGTGCTTTATTTAAAAGATAAGTAACCATCTCTTCGGTAATTTCGAAATCAGAAATGACTCCGTCTACCAGTGGTTTAACCGCTTTTATATGAGCAGGAGTTCTTCCGAGCATTTCTTTGGCGTGGGTACCGACAGCAACAACTCGTCCGGTTTTCTGGTTCAACGCAACAACAGACGGCTCGTTTATGATAATTCCCTTTCCCCGAAGATAGACCAGAGTATAAGCTGTACCGAGATCGATGCCTATGTCATGAGAAAAGGTGTTTCTAAAATTTTTAAACATACTATTTTATTAACTGAAGCGTTTGTTTGAAATTAATTTTTTTTGTTTTGCCGGTTTTTCTTTCTCGCACTTCAAGTCTTCCCCCATCAGCAATTATTTTTTTGCTGACAATCACCCTATATGGTATTCCTATTAAATCTGAATCAGAAAATTTTTCTCCGGCCGAGACATCGCGATCATCATAAAGAACTTCAACTCCTTCTTCAAGAAATTTTTTATAAAAAGCATTCGCCTCTTTTTTGGTTTTAGAATCCTCTCCCAGTCGAATCAAATGAATCTTAAAAGGCGCAATCTCTTTGGGCCAGACAAGACCTCGCTCGTCAGAAAGCATCTCTGCCACCGTACCTATGATTCTTCCCAAACCGATTCCATAGCTACCCATAATAACAGGCTTTTTTTGACCGTCTTTGTCTACAAAAGTCAGACCAAAAGCATCTGAAAAACGTGTACCCAAGCTGAAAATGTTTCCAATTTCAATCGATTTTTTCTCCTCCATTTGGCCTTCGGAAAGCCCCAGATTCTTCAAAACATCCGGCGAAAAAACTTCTTTGTTAACAGCTATTTTTTGTTTTTGGTCTATATAAATAATATCTTCCCCGGCTTCCGAAACTGCTTGAAACTCGTGGCTGTAACGGCTAAAAATACCCCCCGAAGCAAAGGTCAGAAAATAATCGGTCAAACCGATTTTTTTAAAAATTCTTAAGTAACTTTTCTTGACCGATTCATAAAACTTTTGATGTTCTTCTTCGTTCTTGGAAAAAGAATAAAGATCTTTCATCAAAAACTCTCTTCCTCTCATGAGTCCACTTTTGGCTCTAGTTTCATTCCTAAACTTTGTTTGGATTTGGAAAATGTAAACCGGCAAATCTCTATGAGAATTTATGTGATCTTTCAAAAGAGCGGTCAGCGGTTCTTCGTGGGTCGAAGCAAAACCGATTTCATTTTTGTTTTTGAGAGAGGACTTAAACCAATTGTCCACGACTTCGTCATTCCAACGTCCGCTTTTTTCCCAAATGTTTTTGTCTTGAAGAGAAGCCAGCGAGACTTCTTGTCCGCCTAATTTTTCCATCTCCTCTCTGATTATTGATTCCACTTTTTTGAGAACTTTCAATCCCAAAGGCAAAAATGAATAAACACCTGCCATCTCCTTATGGACAAAGCCGGCTCTGACCAAAAGCGAAGCGTTTTTGGCGAGCTCGTCTTTCGGACCCTCTCTTCTGGTTTTGGTGAAAAGTTTAGACTGAAGCATGAGACAATATTATCTTAACAATCGATTGATGACAATCCTTTTCTAATTAAAAAAGTCTGGAACTTCTAACTGGATTGACATACATATTTTAATTAGTTATAATTAAAAGAGATGCTCTTCTAATCCGAACATTTCCTACAAGGAGACAGAAATAAAAAATATCATGCGTCGTGGCTTTACACTGATCGAGGTTATCGCCACGCTGGTGGTTGTCGGGATTGTGCTCGTTCTTTATCTTCCCCTATGCGAACAAAAGCCGACACAAACCGCCAACAAAGATGGGATGACTGAAACTGAGGCAACCTCCGAGAGTACGTTGTCCGAGAAACTCGGTTTATTCGAAAAACTCGGTGAGGAGTGGAAAGACGTTCGCTCCGGAGATCTTGTCCAATTCAAAGACGGGCGAATCTGTCTCATTCACGATTTTGGCGGAGACCAAATTTTGTTCTACACAGGACAGAAAATGACTCCTACGTTTTGGAGAAACTTTGATGGTCTCGCAGACGTGGAATTTATCTTCAAGAGAGGCGACGACCGACACCGCCCCGACCCTGAATATCTCGCCAAGTTGGATGAATTCATCCAACAGATCTACGGCAAACGAGGGGGGGGTGAAATTCCCAACCGAGCCTACACAAACCCTGCAAATGCGGGGTTTTGTTTTGAGTAATCGGCTTAACGTGTTAGCATCAATCGAGAATCGTTTAAAACTCATTCAAAATCAATCATAAGGAGAAATTCATGGGACTCTTCGTGTATATTCTGTCGTGGTTGATTGGATGGACAGCTTTTGTCGTGGGAGTGTACCTTCTCAACAAAGAACTCTGCCTTTGGCAAAAGATAACTGTTTTTTATTACACGAATTTCGGTAAAACCTATCTTTGCAAATGCGGACACAGAGCAAAATGGAAAACTCGACTGAGTGTGAATGGTCATGAAGGCCTTTATACTCTGACAGACAAAGAGTATTGCCCTCAATGCTTCGCTCAATCAGCGATAAAATGCGCTTGGTGCGGCGATACAATCTTTCCGGGGGACCCAATCACTCTTTACACACCCCCAAAAGACTTCGCAATTCCCGCACATGCAATTATCCATAAGACAGACCCCCTAGAATTGGTGGGCTGTCTCGGTTGGGACTGTGCTCAAACGGGGGCGGACAGAAGTGGTTTCTGGGTGATGCCAGGCAAAGTTTAAAGAGTTCTTTCTCCTTTAGAGATGGTTTTCGCCCGCGGGCCCTTAGGAGAGCCTGTGATAATACACGACCTCTCCGATCCTCGCGGAACCATTCCCATAGCTGACTAGATCGCCTGACCCGAAGAAAGTCTGCCCCTGCACCTAGCGGGGGCTTTTTATTTTAGATACTAAATATTAAACACACGGTATCTACCAAACAATACCGATAAATATCTATATTTTTGATACTAAGAGTCCTAGCAGATTTTTTACTTCTTGTTGAGCATCTTCTTCCGTAGAGCTTTCGGTAAATTCTTGCCATTGCAAAAGTATTTCTTCATCACCGATGGCTCGTACCGCATTTTCCAATTGTAGACGTGTTTCAAAATCAATTTCGTTTTCTGATTTCAAAACTTTCTCAATAAAAAGACGAGTAAAAGACAAAATTTTTTCGTTGAATTTATTTACGGTATCAATATTTTGATTTTTCTTAATTTCTTTTCGCGCCGAGATATATTGTAGAACAAAGAAAATATTAGAAACCAAAAGTACGACAAGGGTGATAAGAAAAATTTTCTGTTTCATGTTTAAATCTTTATGTTTTGTTTCCCGACTCTGTCGCGGTAAAAATTATAGAATAATAATAATCCAAAAATAATTAAAACGATACTTTTCCAATCAAATACCCGTAGCCACCAATATCCGGCTCTAAGCTCAATGTTTTCGTGTACGCCGGCACCTTCTCTTACCTGAAATACTTTCCCCTGATAAATCGGGTAGCCCGGAGCCTCTACAACAAGATAATATGTGCCTTCGGCCACCAGGAATGAGTACCGGCCGGTTACGTCCGTAATTTGAGAGTTTTCCTGTTGATAATTTTGAGCCGGCCACATTTGGTATTCCTTTGTTTCCGGATTAAGCCAAAAGAGAGAAACAATAGCTCCGGGAATTCGGATTTGCCTGTCGCCTGATTTTTCATAAACATATCCCTCCGGGTCCACCACTGTAATCAGCCGGATCGCTTTTTGCCCGAGTTCTGGGTCCCGGTATTCTATGACGGAAATAATTTCGTATTCTCCGTCCACCACTGGAGCCTTAATATCGGCTGTCCATAGTCCTTGCTCATCCGGACCAATATAGTCAAATTCCAGTAAAACCAAGCGAGTCTCCAGGTCTTGTGTATCATATGTTTGAGCAATAACCGGGCTGGCGAATATCGTGGAAGCGACAAACTTGAAACCTGAATATTCTTTCGCTCCTCTAAGCAAGCTAAGTTTTTCTACCGGAGAGATTTGAAAACCGACAGAGCCGCGAGATTTAAACACTAAAAATCCCTTTATGCCGTTTGCCGGCGCGTCCGGTTTTAAACTAAGGAGCAGAGGTTTACTGGCAATAACGTTAATCTTTTGTTGAGGTTCACCTTGCTCAGATACGTATAGTGCGGAGGGGATATCAATAATGGGATGTCCTTCCGGTTCCTCTCGGGAAAAACCCGCTCCGGCGAATACAACTTCAGTCGGAATATCGCCCCTGACTTTTCCCAATCCGGGTAGAGTTATTTTCACGGCTTGTAGTTTTTTTAAGTCAGTAACTTTGGTGATGCCGACTTGTCTTAAAGTTTCTCCAAACTCCGGGAACTTTTGAGCAAGCTGTTTGATTTTTCCAGGTAAAGGCGCCAAAACAAAACGGTAAATTGGTTTCTGGGGAATAAGTCGCCACTGCCCCCGAAGAGCCAACGGCGCTTCTTCGGAGACAAGTTCTTCTATGGGAATTGGAAGAACTTCGCCGTCCGAATCCGGTTCCAGAAATATGGTTTCGAAAGACGGAGGCATAAGTCCTTTGACAACAGACAGGGCTTTAAGCAATTCATCGATCAACTCATTGAATGATTGTTGTTCCGGTTCTCTTTGTTGAAAAGTTCTGTCAAAGAATCCTCCGCTTGAACTTCCACCACCGGATGAGTCTGGCTCCGGCTCCGGATCAGGTTCAGCAACAAAGGTCCAGTTGGTGTTGCCGGTGGAGTCGGTGCAGTTTAAGCTGATGCAGTTAATAGCAGTGGCGTTTATGTTATTGGAATCTTTAACATCAAGGAATTCAATGTCTCTGGTCCCTTCGGGGTCTACTTTCCAAGGAGTGCCATCTACGGTGGAACGAAGAGACAGAAGTTCTCCTAAAGCTCCTTTGAGAGTCAAAGTGTTTCCGATGGTTTGAGTACTTTCGGCTTCGAAGGTTAGAGTGTCTGAAGTGGCGACTTCTTTGCTTAGTTTGTAGAAGCTGGTAGAGCCGGATATGGTCTGATCCGTTCCGTCTAAGGTGACTGTGCCTTCGTTCGGGGTGAAGGTTCCGGAGTTTGAGAAGTTGCCGGAGACGGTGAAAGTTCCGGTAGGAGCCGTGAGTGTTCCACTTGAGATGGTAACGTCTGCGGCATCAATTGTGCCGTCGGTTGCAGTTAGAGTACCGCCATCTATGGTGGTTGTGGCGGTAACAGTGTAGTCATTGGTTAGGGTTAGAGTACCGGCAGTGACTTTAAGATTGGTCATGGTTTCGTCAACGCTAGTGGTAAAAGTGCCACCAGTACCATTAAAGACCAAGTTGTCATACGTCCAATTTTTAATATCTCGCGTACCTGATGTTGCAGAGTATTCAACAATTGAATTAGTGTTTAATGTTGGGGTGCAGGAGAGAGTTTCGTCCCCTGTTAGTTTGAGAGTGTCTGTAACTGAACAGGTCGTAACAGTTGAAAGGCTTTGTCCATTAAGATCGAGAGTGCCGTCTGTAACTGTTAAGGTGCCGTCAACATCGAGATCATTAGTTGAGAGTTGGACGACCCCGCTTCCGGTTTTATTGACAGTAAAATTATTGAAATCTTGAGTTGTACCAGTGCCGCCAGAAGTGACCGTGCTATTACCCGATCCTATGAAAGTAACTGTGCCTGTGTTTGATGTGAAGGTACTGTTGTTTGTCCAATTGCCCGAAACATTTAAATTGGTTGTTCCGGAAAGCTGTAAAGTTCCAGAAGTTATTGTCACGTCACCAGAGATGGTGGAGTCGTTGCCGGAGAGAGTGAGTTGCGATGTTGCACTGTTTTGAGTTAACCCTGTAACATTACTTCCGACAACAGAACTTAAAGCTACTGATCCGGTACCTGTACCGGAATTAGTAATAGTTCCGACATTATTTACGTCTGTAGTGGAAATTGTAATACCGCTTGCCGTTGTGCTGTCGTTGTTAATAATCAAATTACCTGTACCGACTACACCGCCGGATATAGTGAGAGTTCTGGTCGTAGCTGAATTTGTTAAAGTTGTACCACTACTATTTACAGTAATCTCGCCACTCACGGTAAGAGGTTGAACTGCACTATTTTGGATTATTCCAGTAACATTTGAACCAATCGGCGCGGTGATAAATACAGATAAAGAATTATTATTTCCTGCACTGACATTAGTAATAGTTCCAGAGTTATTTATTGCTCCCGTAGCAAATGTTAAATTTTGACCAACAGAAGAAGCACTATTATTAATACTAAAATTGTTATTACCGGTAATACCGCCTGTAAAAGTTGAGTTATTGCCATTTTTGTTTTCAATAGTTAAAGTGCCGGTAGTATCAGAAGCGAGAATTATAGGATTGGCAAAAGTTAAGCTACCCGTACCCGCTGCCAATCTCGCATCATCGCTTCCACCTGCACTATTGCCAAGTGTGACAGAACCAGTCCCGAAAGCATTAGCACTCGTTGAACCAATAACCGTTCCCTTAAGAATCGTCAGACCGTCGAAAGTATTGTTGCCGGAGAGGGTCAGTATGCCAGAGGTTATCAATGTCCGGTTCTGAATCACCTCCGTCACATTAGTACCTATGACAGAGCTGATTGTTGTGTTGCCGTTGGATCCTCCTATGCTCGTAATGGTTCCAACATTGTTAATTGACCCAGTTGAAAATGTAATAATATTACTATCGCTTGTTGCTACGTTATTTATTGTGAAATCATTAGTACCCGTCACACCACCAGTGAAAGTCGCAGCAACGCTGTTGAGATTTTTAACAGTTAGAGTTCCGGTGGTATTAGAAGCTAATACGATTGGATTAGCGAAAGTCAAACCGGAAGTACCCACTTCTAAATTCGCATCATCACTTCCGCCAGCACTGTTACCAAGCGTGACAGAGCCAGTCCCGAAAGCATTAGCACTAGTTGTGCCACGGACCGTTCCCTTTAAGATAGTCAGACCGTTGCCTGTGAAGGTGTTGGCGCCGGATAGAGTCAGCGCTGAAGTAGAACTATTCTGAATCACTTCGGTCACGTTTGAACCGATGACGGAGCTGATGGTTACACCGACGGTCCCCGAACCGGAGTTAGTGACGGTACCTGTGTTATTTATAGACCCGGTAGAAAAAATTAAGATACCCGAAGTACCCCCAGCGTTAATAGCAAGATCATTGGTGCCAGTTACGCCACCACTAAAGACGGGGCTGAAGGTCGGCTCAGGCTTACTAATGGTCAAAATTCCAGTGGTGTCAGATGCTAGAACGATCGGGTTGGAAAATGTTATGGAACTACTACCTTGCAATGTCGCATCATCACTCCCCCCTGCGCTGTTGCCGATTGTAATCGTGCCCGTGCCGGCAGCATTGGCATTAGTGGAGAGAGCGACTGTGCCTTTTAGTATGGTAACTCCACCGGCATAATCCGCATTATCACCAGCTAAAGTCAGTGACCCTGTAGAACTATTTTGAATCACTTCAGTTACATTACTACTGACAATCGAATTGATCGTTATCCTGGTTTTACTGCCAGTGCTAGAGTTAGTGATAGTACCCGTATTGTTTATAGACCCCGTAGAAAAAGTCAAACCGCAACCATTTGTAAACGTACTATTAAACACAAGGTTGTTTGTTCCAGTTATCCCGCCACTAAATGTAATATCACAACCAGCTACTTGCCCACCAATAGCAAGTGTCCCAGTAGTATTCGAAGCTAATACAATAGGATTTGCGAAAGTTAGTGCGGAGACGGCAGTCAACGTCGCATTATTACTCCCCCCCGCGCTGTCGCCCAGTATTACTTGACCAGTGCCGGAACCACCAAGAGCATTGGCACTGGTTTGACCACTCTTAACCGTCCCCTCTTTAATAACCAACCCACCGGTAAAGGTATTGGAACCGGACAAAGTCAGCGTTCCCGGCAAAGTTTTGTTTATCCCATAAACTCCGGCGGCACTGCTGATTATTCCCGAAATTGTTAAGGTTTCATTTGAATTGGTAACCGCAATTGTCGTCGTGGCTGTGAGAGCAATATTAAAACTAATTGTATTAGAACCGCCTGAAATGTTTGAGGTGATTCCACCGGCCGGCAAGCTGATACTGTTTGTAGCTAAGGTGTAACCGGTGCCTTCGAACGTAATACTGTTGAAAGAAGTGCCGGCCGGGAAATTATTACTGGTCGATTTGTTAGAAGCCGATGCGGGGAAAACCAAATCATCGCCCGCCACCGGTTTTGTCCCGCCCCAGTTGGCGTCCACATCCCATAAATTACTTGCTGTTCCTGTCCAAGTTCTAATAGTTTGAGGAGTTTCTCCTTGGTCATCATAAACTTCATTGTTGCTTCCACCGCCCACTGCGCTTATCACCGGAAGAACTTTATCGTCACTGTCTGGAATGGGCTCTGTCGAATCGCCCGGGGTAGGCTCTGTGAGAACATCTATATCGGATTCGACTTCAGTGCTATCGTCTGATTTCTCTTCTTGACCCGCCTCGTCAGACGGTTCGACAGAGCTCACCGTAGACGGAAAAACCGCTTCGACAATTTATGCCGGCGTTATTGATGTTTCGTCAAGAGTGACTATTTCTGATAGGAGATTGGTTTTTTCTTCATCTTCGCTTCTTACTTGGATAGGAGAAACATATGCTAGAGAGAGCAGAGATACGAGAAATATTAAGGAAAGAAATATGCGAAAGATGAATGACTTTAATTTCATTATTCCGTCTTGGTTGACAATAATTTTATATTACCACAAAGAGAAGCTTTTTCAGCTCTAATGTCCACAGAAATACGACGCCAGTGTTAGACACCAGGTGTCTAACATTTACTGCCGAAAATATCTGAAAATATATGGACTTCGTAAGTCCAGATATTTTTAATACGGTTAAAAAATTAAAAGACGATTGATGATTTATATTTTTCTGGCTGAAAAGAATCGATAATAACAATTTTAGGAAAAGGTTCTCAACGGGCTCCGCCCTGCTCTCCTCCACGGGAAAAACTAGAATTTTCCCGGCCCCCTTTCCTCGCGCTTATATCCCAGCGGCACAAGCCGCGGGGATATAAGCGCTTTGTTAAAAGAATTTTGAAATATCGCTTATGGTTATAATAACCATAAGAAGGAGAAGAAGGATGAAGCCTACGGCGTTTAAAGTATTAGCGATTTTAGGATTTATAGCTGATCCTTTTATGCTCTCAATTAAAACAAATAAAAGTCTTCCGCCATCAAGCGCCGGAAAAGGAAACAGATTAATCACCGCCAGATTGAGAGAAATGAATGCGGTAAATTGGATAAGGTAAATAAAACCCAGTTTGGTAGCGTCGCCGACCAATCCAACAATTCCAACTGGCCCGGCGACTTGGGAGAAATCAGCTTGACCGGTAATCACCTGCCCCAAAAAAGTAAGAATGCCTACTGCTATCGCCCATAACAAAGTTAAAGTCATTTTCCCGGCCTCCCAGAAAGCCAGATGAATAGGCAATTTCAAGGTTCCGATAGTTGCCATGGAAATACCAATCGCTCGCCTATCTTCAACAACGCCAGTCGTTGGGACCACTTCTTTCGTCTCGATTTCTCCACCTCTGTCTACGGTAAGAACAACCGGACCCTGGCTTTCGTTAATAAAAAGAGAGACGGGTTCGGGGCTTATTTCTGAAAGAGTGCTTTCTGAAGTTTTGACACTTAAAATAGCGTCCCCTGTTTTTAAACCGGCTTCTTCGGCGGG
>Ga0210057_1003351_pt1 | contig 22178 bp, 18 predicted proteins | sample CryGeyCG2114_010_2_FD_183968 | JGI IMG/M metagenome (GOLD analysis project Ga0210057, IMG submission 183968) | Groundwater microbial communities from aquifer - Crystal Geyser CG10_big_fil_rev_8/21/14_0.10 (SPAdes) (version 2) | ecosystem: Environmental > Aquatic > Deep subsurface > Groundwater ...
AGGCGCTTTTTAAAACACTTGAAGCAGAGCTGGCTCGTTAAATGGGGGCCGGTTCGTTAACCAGCCCGCCCTCCTTGGCCACGCTGTCTTCAACCACCATTTTCTGCTCATCAAGACTAATCACTTGACCGGAGCTTATTACCAGCCCCGCGCCCACCAATCTCTTAACCACTTGCGAACTTTCGATGAAATATTTGCTGACGGCTTGAGTTTCGGTATTGATTTCAACTTCTTTGATTTTACCCAAACAATCGCCACTTTTAGTATAGACCGGAAGATTCTTTAACTGTTGGAAATTGATGAGCATAAAATTAGCTTAAGCGGCCACCTTATCCATTTTTTTAAACACCATGGCCTGTTGAACAACACCTAATAATGTTGTTAAAAGCCAATAAAAAGTCAAACCGCCGGGCAAAGAGGCGCCAATAACCGCAGTTACGATTGGCATAAAATAGAGCATCTGTTTATTCATTGAGGCCGCCAGAGCGGATTTGGGCTGGGGCTGATTTTTTTTGTGCCCCAGCATCATTTTAGACTGCCAGAACTGGGCCGCCCCGGCCAGAATGGCCATCACTAAATTGTTTTTTGATAAATCAACCAGCCCCAGACTAACGGGATTGATCGAGCCCGGATTGGTAATAAAAGGATAAATCAATTCAAAACTGCCATTGATTAAGCCGGTGCGAAAAACTTGAAAAACGGCAATTAAAATCGGCATCTGGATCAAAAGCGGCAAACAGGAAGAAAAAGGGCTGACTTTTTCCTTTTTATAAAGCTCCATAATGGCCGGACCCAGTTTTTCTTTCTGGTCCTTAAATTTTTCCTTTAATTCATCAAGCTTGGGCTGAATGGTCTGCATGGAGCGTTGCGCTTTAATTGACTGAACAAAAAGAGGGGAGAGAATCAGCTTAATCAGCAAAGTAAACAGAATGATGGCCAGGCCCAAATCGTGCCCTGGCACCAGGTTATAGAAAAATACCAACAGATTGTAGATTGGCTGATATAACAGAGTGTTATAAATTGCGATCATATAATATTATTTCAGCGGATCATAGCCGCCGCGGTTAAATGGGTTACATTTTAAAACTCTTTTGGACAATAAAAAAATGCCTTTAATGACGCCGTGCTTGACTATGGCCAGACGGCCGTACTCTGAACAGTGCGGCCAGTAACGGCAAAAACCATTGGGATGTTTATAATAAAACCAGCCCGTATCAGGTGAAAGGGTGCGCTGATAAATCACGATTAATCTAAGGATTAACTTTTTAATCATAATAATCCGGATTTTTTTAGCAAACCTTCCAACTCCTTCTTTAGTGCTTGATAATCTTGGTCTAAAATCGGGCCTTTGGCCACCAGCATCACTTTATAGCCCGAGCTGACCTTTTTAATATTGCTTCTTAAAATTTCCCTGACCCTTCTTCTGACTTTATTTCTTTGGGTTGCCTTTTTACTGACTTTGGCGGAAATAACTATTCCAAATTTCGTTGTTTGATTGGCAAAATTAAGTTTCTTCAAAATCAGGCACGGCGAATGAATGGGCCGGCTGCCCCTGGCCACTGCCTTAAAATCCGTTTCCCTGGTCAAACGGTTAGCTTTAGGCAACATAAAACTAGACGGTTAACTTTTTTCTACCCCTGTCCCGCCGTCTTTTTAAAACTCTTTTCCCGGTTTTAGTGCTCATTCTCTTTCTAAAGCCGTGAGTTTTTGCTCTTTTTCTTTTTTTGGGCTGATAGGTTCTTTTAGGCATATGCTTAACTGATAAATAAGTATCCGGGCAGCATCTTGTTAACTAACGGGCGAGGCCAGAAGCGCTGCTGGTTGATTTTAAACACGCCTTGAATTCTAGCAATTCTTACTGTTTACGTCAATCAACGACCAATAAAAATTATACCTAAGCATCTGCCGGTGTTTGCCGATTCCGTTATAACGGAGAGTAAAATTTTTATTGTCTCTCTTGATAACTTATTCGGGGTCCTGATAGAATCGGTTGATTTATCCCGCACCTTCCCCGAATGCCCCGCAGGAAGGTGCGGGATTTAGCTAAAACCTACAAAAATTTTTTTCTCTTGGCCTGGCAAGCGGCCGAAAAAATCAAATAAGTTTTATTAACAGAATCAACAGTTACTAAAAATTTTCTTTTTATAAGGAAGTCTTAATAAAACTCATTGTTATTTTTTTCTTTGCACAAAAAATCCACATCTTATTAACAATCGCGGTACTATTGTGGATATTTCACATTATTTGCTTTTGTGCTAAGATTTTGTTACCCTCATTTTTACCAATAACAACGGTAAGACTCATTAAGAATTTACTTCTAAAACAAAAAAGTTATGACCAACGAACAGCTTTGGCAGGCAACACTGGGCGAATTGGAGCTACTTATCAGTAAAGCTAATTTTACCACTTGGTTTAAAAACACCTTTATTATTTCTTATCAAGATAATCTTATTATAGTCGGTACGCCCAATACATTTACTAAAGCCTGGCTGGAGAAAAAATATCACCAACATATTATCCAGGCCTTAAAAAACATAACCAAACAAGCTGATTTAAAAACTGAATATGTGGTAGAAACGGCCAAGCCGCAATCAATCAGGCCGCAAATAGATGCAGTTGGTCCCAGGGTGCGGGACAGCAAAGAGACTGTTACGGAGGTAGAATTAAATAGGTTTGGTTTAAATAAAAAATATCGTTTTGACAACTTTATCATCGGTTCTGGCAATGAACTGGCCAATGCCGCGGCTAAGGCGATCTCGGAAAAACCGGGGCTGGCCTATAATCCTCTTTTTATCTATGGCGGCGTGGGCCTGGGCAAAACCCATCTGATTCAGGCCGTCGGCAATCTGCTGTTGGAAAAAAATCCGAGCCTTAAACTTCTATACATCAACAGCGAGCGCTTTACCAATGATTTTGTCAAAGCCATCAAAACCAATCAACTGGATGCCTTCAAAAGACAATATCGCAATGTTGACGTGCTGTTAGTGGATGATGTACAGTTTATGTCCGGCAAGGAACAAACCCAGGAAGAGTTCTTTCATACCTTTAATGCGCTTCACCAAAATAACAAACAGATAGTTTTAAGCTCTGACCGCCCGCCCAAAGCCATCCCCGATGTGGAGCAGCGCCTGATATCCCGTTTTGAGTGGGGGATGATCGCCGATATCGCACCGCCAGATCTGGAAACTAGAGTGGCGATCCTTGAAGCCAAATGCCAGGAAAAAAGTTTTAATCTACCGAACGATGTTATTGCATTTTTGGCGGAAAATATCCAAAATAATGTCCGCGAGTTGGAGGGGGCGCTCAATAGAATTATTGCGCACTATGAACTGACCCAAAACGTGCCCACCTTAGACTCCATTAAACAGACCTTGCAGGTCTTCACCAGCGGCCCGGCTAAAGCCAACCTGACCCCAAAGAAAATAATTAATATCGTTTCCAGCTACTTTGATATTAAAATTGACGATTTAATCGGAGCCTGCAGACGCAGAGAATTGGTCACACCCAGACAAATTGTTATGTACTTAATGAGAGAAGAAATAAAGTGCTCTTACCCCTCTATTGGTCAAGAGTTGGGCGGCCGAGACCATACCACAGCCATTCATGCCTGTAATAAAATTTCTATTTTTATTGAAAAAGATGAAAAAATGAAAAATGATATCTTGTTGATAAAAGAAAGATTGTATCAATAACAATAGTAATAGTCTATAACAAAAATTGAACAAACTGGTGATAAAATTACCAAAACGGTGTTGGTAAAATAACAATTATCCACTACTAACAATTAAATTAAACATAACACACAGTCTATTAAAAAATTTGAACAATTGTTTCCACCTCCTTATTGTTTTGAAACAACACCCAACCCAGCAAAACAACAAAAAAACAAACTTTTCAACTTATCCTCACCCCCCTATTAATATTATTACCTATTATAAAGTTAAACTATAACTATGAAATTCACATGTACACAGGAAAATCTTTACCACGGATTGGCCCAGGTGGTTCATGTGGCTAGCAAAAGCGCCACCCTGCCCATTCTTAATAATGTTTTAATAAGGGTTGATGATGGGATGATTAATCTAAGCGCCACCAATTTAGAGATTGGCATTAAAACATCGCTGCGCGGTAAAATAGAAAACCCGGGCGAGTTTACCGTCAGAGCCAAATTAATATTTGATTATATTTCCCTTTTGCCTAAAGGCAATGTTAATTTAGAGCTAGTCGGCCAAACACTACAACTTACCTGCCAAAACTATACCACCAGTGTCCGGGGCCTGCTTTCTACAGATTTTCCGGTGATCCCAGAAATTATCAAAGACAATCCAATTAAAATAAAATCTGGAAAACTAAAACCAGCCCTGGCGCAGGTTATTTCGGCCGTTGCTCTTGATGAATCACGGCCCGAGATTAGCGGCGTGTTATTTAATTTTTCCGGCGATTCGTTAACTTTAGCCGGAACGGATAGTTACCGTTTGGCTGAGAAAAAACTGAAAGTTGACAGCCAGCTCAAGGAGGACCTTAAGGTCATTTTGCCTTTGAGAACTATGCAGGAGGTTTTTAGAATTCTGAGCGAAGTGGACGAACAAGAGGTGACCATTTACCTTAACGACAGCCAAGCCCTCTTTCAGCTCAATGATGAGGTGGAGTTAGTTTCCAGACTAATTGAAGGCAACTACCCCGATTACCAGCAGATTATTCCCGCCAGCAGCAAGAGTATGGCTAAATTTGATGTGGCCGAGATGATTAAAGTAGTTAAAAGTGCTTCGTTGTTTTGCAAGCCCGGTATTAACGACATAAAAATTATTCTTACGCCCAGTAAAAAAGAAATGGTGGTAACGGCAGTTAACAGCGGCATCGGCGAAAACGTTGCCAAATTCGAAGCCGAGGTAACGGGCGAGGTTAACGAAGCGGTGTTTAACTATCGTTATTTTTTGGACGGTCTTAGTAACTTGGGTGGTAAGGAAGGTAGATTGGAATTAACCAGTGAGAGCGCGCCCGGAGTTATTAAATCAGAAGCCGATGATAGCTATATTTATATTGTGATGCCGATCAGGCAATAAAACAGCGCCCTGTCTAATGAAATATTATAAAACCGCCAACGATTGATTTGGCGGTTGCCCGACAATCTGGCGGCCGGAGCTTACCGGCGTCAAAATACTAGACTAAAAATATAAGTCTCTTCTCCCGTTTTCTATTCTCGCAAGACGCGCCGCCGTTTCCAGGCGGGTTTTTTTTGAGGGAATCCCTTGTAAATATTGCTTAATGATTTTTTGGCCCAGAATTTTTACGGACGAAGAAGCATAGTCTTCCAAATATTCCTTAAAAGTTAAAATGGCATTTGGCCGGCAAAGGTTTTGGATGTCGCCGGGCTTGGCTAAATCCATAAAAGTCTGGCCGGTCCGGCCAAGGCGGTAGCAGGCAGTGCAGAAACTGGGCAGCAAACCCTGCTTTAAAATACTTTTTAAAGTTTCGTCTAAACTTCTTTGGTCAAAAGTATCAAATTGTTTAACCGGCTCGTTGTGGCTGTAACCGCCGGGCGCGGTTTTGGAAGCGGCTGATGTTTGGGAGATGCCTATCTTAAAAGCTTTGGCTCGCAGCTTTGGCCGTTCGCGGGTGGAAATAATCATGCCAGTGTAAGGCACGGCCAGGCGGAGGATGGCAATGATTTTTAACAGCTCCGGTTCACTGACTTGGTAAGCTGGGTTCAAATCAACGGTAGCCGCCGGTCGCCAGCGCGGTACCGAAAAGGTATGCGGCCCCACGCCAAACTTATTCTCTAAATATTGAGCATGGGCCACCAGCCCCAGAACATCAAATTTATAGTTATACAGTCCAAACAGTACTCCCAGACCAACATCGTCCAGGCCGGCGGTCATGGCTCGGTTGTGAGCCAGTAGTTGCCTGGCGTAATTGGCCTTTGGTCCGTGGTGAACTTTTTCGAAAGTTTTTCTATGGTATGTTTCCTGAAACAGCTGGTAAGTCCCGATGCCGGCCTTTTTTAGCCGGCGATAATTTTTTACCGTGGTGGCGGCCAGATTAACGTTGACCCGTCTAATTTCGCCCTGGCCTGATTTGGTGGCATAAATGGTTCTAATGGCTTTGACTACATAATCAATTGGGTTATTAATCGGGTCTTCGCCGAATTCCACCAACAATCTTTTGTGACCCATATCCTCCAAAATCTTTACTTGTTCAGCGACTTCCGCCAAACTTAATTTTTTTCTGGGCGCCAGATTTCTTCTGTGGAATCCGCAATAGTCGCAGTCATTGATGCAGTAGCTGGAAACATAGAGGGGGGCAAAAAATACCAAACGTTCGCCGTAGATCTCCCGCTTTATTTTGCCGGCAGCGGCGAACATTTTTTTTAAAAGCGCTGGAGAATCGGCGTTAAGCAAGCAACTGACCTCCTTTAAACTTAACCCCCCCTTTTTTAGCGCTTTATTTAAAACAGCCTGCACTTTCTTGGTCGTGGGCCGCCGGGTTAATTTGAGCAGAGCGGTAATCTTTCTCTCGTCTATTATTTTTTTTATTTCTAACTCATCCATATATATTATTTTTTATCCAGATTATTTATTTTTTTAAAAGTGGCTATGAATAAAGAATTTAATAGCGCGTAAACATTTCTACGCCGCTACAAAACTGAAATCTCATAAAATCGTTAAAACCTGTCCATAAAAAATGTTGGGTAATATAGGAATATTGGAAAATTAGATATTTTTGTTCTAGCAGGGCAGAATTTAAAAAAATCGACTCTATATGGTTCCCTATTTTCTTTTCTCTTGGATTCTGAATTGCCGGACATAAAAAATGCAAAATGTTTGAATTCTCTTTTCCTGCCCTATCTTTAAGATATTGTCCTAAAATCATATGATTTGCGTGCTCATATTCCCCATCAATATTATGAGTAAAGACAATATTATATTTTTTAATATCAATTGTAGCCAGTTTATCGTGTATCTTCTTTTTATCATCTTCGTTTTAATCAACTTATGGTAATCTTGTTCATCATCCATAGCCTCAATGAATCTATAATTTATTTTTCTTACTCCATACTGCTCGCGATATTTTTTTATTGCCTCCATAAATTCCGCACTCCTACCATCATTTTCATTATGGGTCGATACAATTATGTCCCAATCCCAATCTTTATATTTAAGTATTGTGCCGCCCATCCAAACTGTTTCGTCATCAGGATGTGCAACAAAAATAGCGGCTTTTATGTCGGACCCATTACTTAGAAAAAAATTATTTGAGGTGTTAAATTCTGTCATATATTAGATTAGGTGGACTATTACCAACCGAACAAATATAGTTTGACTTGACATACTCAAAAGTTTAAATAAATTTTATAGTTCTATTTATTGAATAATAAATTAACTCGGTTATACTGCTCATCAATGCTTTGAATGATATTATTAATTATGTCTTCAGTAAATACAATATCACCCTGCGGAGTTGTTACGGGTAGGCCAGAAGCAATACCGTTCAATATTTTCTGGTTTTTTTCGTATTGTTGCTGCGTCATAATGCTAGCTTTTAACAAACGGTCCTCGTATCGTTTTCTCTCGGCGCTTTCTACAACCTGGCCGACTTTTAACGATTCTATCGCATCCTGATAAAAAATTTTTATATAAACAACTGCGGGACCAACTATTAACTCACGACTATCATTGATATTTTGAGTCGTTACCCCATTATTCTGGACTATCGACCAAAATTTTGATTTTGTTACTTGGGTAGGTTCTCCAGGAGTCGCCATCACAAACTTCATTATATCACCCAACTCTTTTTCAACCTCCGGCGCAAGACTTATTCTTTGTATTTTATCTGGCAATTCATTTTCTGATGATACTTGGCTATTAGTCACTGGCTTATTTGATATTATGTTTCCAATAATTATTAAAGCAAAAATCACCAACACAATCACAACTATTATGGTTTGTTTTTTCATAATGCTATAAATTAATGTTTAAAATAAATTTTTATCCAACATACTCACAAACAATTACTACCACCCAATCAATTAATATCCAAGTGGCAAATTTTCAATACGAGAAATGTCCTAAAAGAGTGGTGGCCGCCAAGATCAATAAAATAATTACGTAAATTTATTAAATACCAAGATCGGTCGGTGCCCGACCTAGGGCATAAAGCAAGTTTAATGTTTCTTTAATATTTTCTTTAACGCCCCTTCTTAAATTATGCCAGCGAGGATAGATAGAGTATTTTTTTTGATAGACAGCCGGGGTCAGATTAATCATCAAGGAATTGGCACCGGCCAGCAGCCCCAATTTTTTGGCCTTTGGGTCCAAGGTTTCCAAAGCACTGGTAATCAAAATTTTTGCTTGACGGTCTATCAGTCTGGTCAAAGCAATAATTTTTAACATCAGATTAAGATCAATTTTGCCTTGGTCTTTGAGAGGAGTATGGGGCGCCGGTATCACCGGGCCGAATGAATACATATCGGCCTTCAGTGATTTAGCCAGCCGGATATTATTTATGATGTCTTGCGGGGTTTCGTTGGGCAAGCCCACTAAAAAACCGGTGGCCAGAATGTAACCTATTTTTTTGGTGTGGTTAATCAGGTCCAGTCTTTTGGCCAAAGTAGTTCTTGGCCTGGCCTGTTCAAAAATTTTCTTATTAGACGTTTCAAATCTTAACAGATTGGCCCGGGCCCCGGCTTGGTAGAGTTTTTGGTAAGTTGTTTTATCCCTTTGGCCAATACTTAAAAAAACCAGAACTTTTAATTTTTTTATTTCCCTGACTAACTGGCCAAGTATTTTTTCGGTATACCACAGATCTTCGCCGGATTGCAGCACCAGGGCTTTAAAACCCCAGTCGCGGACAGCCACCCGGGCTGTTTTAATAATCTGGTCTGGCGTCAAACGGTAGCGCTGAATGGGCGCGCTTTTTCTGATGCCGCAGTAATGGCAGTCATTGCGGCAATAGTTAGAGAATTCAATAATGCCATGAACGCAGCAGGCATTGCCTTGGTTTTTTTGTCTGATGTTATTGGCGGTTCGCCAGAGAAGTTTTAATTCTGCCGGATGGTTAAGATTAAGCAAGGTTAAAAGTTCGTGGTCAGCGAGAGCTTGCATCAGACCAACTTTTTTTTCTATAGCAATTATTTTATCCGTTTGGTCAGGCGCATTGTTCAATCGGTCTTTTGACTGCCTTATCCTGCTGAATGGCGGAGGATTTATTTGAGAGATTTTTTGATCTAATTTTTGCAATTTAAAAAAGTTTTTTTGCCACAGCCGCAAGATGGCCTGCGCTTCCAAGGCCGGAATTTTATTAATAATGATTCCGCCTTGGGCATAGACGTAGTCATTAATTTTGACTTGGCTGAAATCCGTTAGCACCTTTTTGCGCTCGCCGAAATAATCAACAATGGCCAGGTTGCTTTTTATTGAGACGATTTTACCGGGGATGGCATAACACATTGGCTAATACATATTCGATCTGTTGCTGTTTTGTCAGGCAATAACTAAAGATCGCCAGCAGCAACTGTCCCTAACTAATAAAAATGATTCGCGGCCCTATTCAATACTAATGGTGGTTTCTGGTCCTTTGATAACTTGATTTTGGCTGGTCGTAATAACCGGGTAAACTTTATAGATATTGCTGGTCGGATATTCCTGCCAGACAATGGTTATATTGTTGTGGTTAAAACTTTCCGTGTACCCAAGCCAATGAGAGTCGAACCCGTCGGTTAAATGGTAATAAAAATCCACTTTTTTAATTTGATCAAGATGGTCAATGTTTATGCTTAAGATGTAAGGAAAATCCAGCGGCGTCAAAACAGCGGGAGCAGCCGGGCTGATCCAAACAATATGCCAATAATCCTCCCGGTCTAAATTGATTTGGCTAAGGGCTTCGGCCGTGTTTTCCACTTGATCGTAAACTTTAACTCTTAAATTATGCAGCCCGTTGATTACGGTTAAGGGGATGCTGATTTCTTGATTAAACGGCTGGTCGTAGTTGGTGCCGATTAAAGTATCGTCAAGGTAAAATTCCACTTTGGTGATGGCTAAGTTTGCCCGAATCTCCAGCTCGGGAGTTAGATTGTCACTGTTTATCGTGGTGTTGTTGCCTGGGTTATTAATGCTGATCGCCGGCTGATCTTGCGCTAGGTGAATATTATCGTAATCGGTCGGCGGCGATTGATTGACAAGGTTATTAGCCAGCGCCCATTTGGCCACCGGTTCTTCCCAGTAGCGATAATAGTCATCATTTTCGGGATGCTCGGGGATTGGCCCCAGGGGGTCATTAATATCAACGTAATGGAGAATAGAGTGGGCCTGCTGAAAAATTTTCTCTTCCACTAAATGGGCCGGAGTGTATTCTGTGGCCAGCAGTCCGCTCATTTTATCAATTTTGATTTTTACGCCGGTGGCTTCGCCGCCCAACATCGGCTTATCGGGCAACTGGTACTCCGGTTTTTTGAATGAGAGTATCGGCTGATCCTTTAGGGCTTCTTGCATAAATTGGTGCCAGATTGGCGCAGCCACAATGGAACCGTCCGCGCCGCGCTTCATGGCGGAGTTATCGTTATTGCCAACCCAAACGCCAACGGCCAGTTGCGGGGTATAGCCCAGTGTCCAGGCGTCGTGATAGTCATTGGTCGTGCCGGTTTTGGCCGCTACTGGCCGGTCGCCTAAGGTCAAATAATTACTGGCGCCAAAAATAAAGCTCCGGGCCTGGTTATCGGCCAAAATATCGGTAACCATTCTGGCGATATTCGGTTCCACCACCTTTTTGGTTGATAATTGTTTGTATTCTTCCATGACTTTGCCGCTGGGCTCTTCCATTCTTAGGATCGGCGAATAATCCATTGCCCGGCCTTCTCTGGCTAAAGCGGCGAAAGCATTAGTGTGTTCCAGTAATTTGACTTCACCGCCGCCTAAAACCAGAGATAAGCCAAAGCGGCTGCGATCTTTAAGCGTGGTATAGCCCAGATCATCGGCTAAATTTAGAACATTATTAATGCCCGTCAAGTAGATCATTTTCACCGCCGGAATGTTAAGGGAACCGGCTAATGCCTGCCTTAAGCTGGTCGGACCGCGCTCTTTTAGGTCATAATCATGAGGGATATAGTCTTTCTCTATCGTCGGAAAAACAGTTTCCAGATCATAAACAACGGTTTCCGGCACATAGCCCCTGGCAAAACCGGCGGCATAAACAAACGGCTTAAAAGAGCTGCCGGGCTGGCGGTTTGAGGTGGTAACATTAACTTGGCCGTCTATTTCCTCGTTAAAAAAATCTTTTGAGCCAACCATGGCCAGGATTTGGCCGGTCGTCACATCAATGGCGACTAAGCCGGCGTTGCTGGCTTGGTAGCCGTCCAGATTTTTTTGCGCTTGCTCCGTAATTATTGCTTCCGCCTTTTTTTGCAGATCGTAATTTAAGGTAGAAATTATTTTTAAGCCGCCTTGTTCCACCAACTTTTCTCCGTATTTCTCGCTCAACAGTTCTTTGACGAAAAAGACAAAGTGAGGCGCTTCAATACTTTCAATTTTGTTTTTAAATTTTATTTCTTGCTGCCCGGCCGTTTCGGCCTCGGTGGCGGTAATATAACCCAGTTTCACCATCTGATTTAAGCAGTATTTTTGCCGGTCAAAGAGTTCGTCCACGTGGCCGCTGTAGGGCGAAAAGTAACTGGGCCTCTGCGGCATGGCGGCCAGAATGGCCGTTTCGGCCAGCGTTAAATCTTTGGCGGCTTTGCCCAGATAAAGCTGGCTGGCCGCTTCAATGCCATAGGCGGTGGAGCCGTAAGGAATTTCGTTAAAGTACATCTGCAAGATTTCATCCTTGGTATATTTTTTTTCTATTTGGTAAGCCAGGATAATCTCCTTTATCTTTCTGCTGATAGTCCGTTCGTTGGTTAAAATAGCATTCTTGACCAGTTGTTGGGTCAGGGTGGAGCCGCCTTGCACGCGGCCGCCTCTTAGTCGGGCAATCACCAGCCCCCGGAAGATGCCCCATAAGGAAATGCCCTGATGCTGGTAAAAGTTTTTGTCTTCCAGAGCCAAAGTGGCCTGAATGGCGTATGGCGGGATATCGTTTAGCGGGATTAAAGTCCGCTGCTGTTCGCCGTGAATTTCGTATAACAAATGCTCGCCGCTACGGTCATAAATTTTTGTGCTTTGGGCCACTGCCCGCTCCGTCAATTTATTAGGATCGGGCAGGTTTTTGGAATACCAGGCAAATAGACCGGTCAAACCGACTATGCCTATTAGGATTAATATTAACAGGAACTTCCAAAAACGCCTGATAATTATAAAAGGCAATTGCCAGAGCCGGACAGCTGAAAATAACCTTGGGCGGCGATGACCCTTTTTAAGATAGTGAAGTTGCCTGGTTTTTTCCTGTAAGGTTTTCCGTTTTCTTTTTTCTAGTTCCTTAAGACGGCTGTCTTGCCAGGATTGGGGCGAACGGATTTTTCTGGAAAGATGAGGAATGGGCATAATTAGCGTATCGTTAGTCGTGTATCGTGTAACATTTTAGTCATTTGATAAAAGGATTCTTCATGTTAAAAATAATTTTTGGCGTTTGGTCGTTGATGATCTTTTTGGATAGATTATATTTTTTGCTATAAAGCGTATCAACCGAACCAAATAACGCATCTTGGTAATTAAAACCGAGTTTACGGGCAACTTCTTTAACTTGTTTTTCCGATTTACCCTCAATTTCTATAAATGGTTCCAAAAATGGCCATTCATCAATAGTGATTTCAACTCCATCTAAAGTCCACAACTCCCTTTTGTTTTCATGGAGGGCTTTTTCTGTGCAACCCAATGTTTTAAGAAGTTCGCAAGCCCCGGCGAAGTTATTTATCATAAGACATATTTCTTTTTGGTTGGCAATCTTTTCGCCATCAACAATCTTTAAGCTCAAGGTTACTTTATCACCTTCATTTCTGACTCTCAACCAACTGCCTTTTATCTTGTGCCCTTTTGGAAGATTAAAGATTTTACTTTTTTTAAAAAATCCTGGGCGCAACAATTTTGCTTCTGCTCTTTTTAATTTTTTCCTAACCTCATCTTTGTTAATGTTAGGAAATGTTGCTTCGTATTCTATATCCATGAATGTATTTTAATTAGGATTTAAACAGCAGTGCGGCGCCAATAATGCCGGCTTTATCAATCATGTTTGATTTGACAATCTTTGGAGGGCTGGTTAAACAATATTTATTGATGGTTTTTATCATTTCCGGATAAAATAGCTTGAAGGCCTTGGTTTGCTTGCCCCCAAAAATTATGATTTCCGGATCAAGAGTATGGATAATATTAAGGCAACCAAAGCCAATGGTCAAGCCGAGTTTCTGCCAAAACTTCAGAGCTCTTTTTTCTTTTTGCCGCCCTTGCTTTTCTAAAGTCTGGTAATCTTGAGCGGAAAGTTTTAACTGGCGCGCCCCGACAAAGTCTTCCAAATCGGCCGCTTTTTTAAAATCAATGAACTGGTGGCCAAATTCGCCGGCAATGCCCCGGCCATGAAAAATTTTTTTATCTATTACCAGGCCGCCGCCCACGCCCGTGCCTAGGGTTAAACCTACGACCAGGCGGCAGTTTTTGCCGGCGCCCAACCGGGCCTCGGCCAAAGTAAAGCAGTTGGCGTCGTTATCCATTTTCATCGGCAGATTAAATTTCTTTTTCAGGATTTTTAGCAGCGGCAGATTAGCCAGCGGCAGGCTGGCCAGTGATTTAGGCAGGGTGGCGCCGGTTTTTAAATTCAGTTGTCCGGGTATGCCAAAACCTATTTTAGATATTTGAGGCCGGTGATGAATAATAATCTCTGCCAATTTTTCAACGACTTTCGATTTAGTTTTTGGGGTCGGCGTTTCTGCTGATTTGAGCAAGCGGCCTCGGTTGGTTACTAAGCCGTATTTAATGGTGGTGCCGCCCAAATCAATGCCTAAAATGTTGCTGTTTTTGGCCATAAAGATGTTTGTATTATAGCAAAATAATGGTATAATTTGAATATGTCTAAAATAAGCATTGACCGGAAAAAAATTGAAGATCTTTTAACTCGAGGCGTTGATGAAGTTATTGAGTTATCCGATTTGGAAGAAAAGTTAAAGTCCGGGAAAAAGCTGAGAGTTAAGCTTGGCATTGATCCTACCAGCCCCAACATTCATTTAGGCCGAAGCGTTCCTTTATTAAAACTGCGGGATTTTCAGGAACTGGGGCATCAGCTAATTTTTATTGTCGGAGATTTTACCGGCGTGATTGGCGATACTTCCGATAAAGACAGCGAGCGGCCGATGATGAGCAAGCAACAGATTAAAAAAAACATGAAGGGCTACGTCAGCCAGGCCAGTAAAATAATCAATTTAAAGGAATGCGAGATCCGTCATAACAGCCAGTGGCTTCAAAAACTGACTTACGACAAAATCGGGGAGCAGGCGGACCAGTTTTCTTTAGCGGAATTTATCGCCAGAGAAAATATTAAAAAACGTTTAAAGGCAGGCAGCCGGATTTCGCTTCGGGAAATTCTTTATCCTTTAATGCAGGGCTATGATTCCGTGGCCGTCAGAGCAGATGTGGAAGTTGGCGGCACCGACCAGAGATTCAATCTTTTGGCCGGCAGAGAAATTCAAAAATATTTCGGCCAGGAACAGCAAAACATCATCATGGGCCCGTTGCTGGAGGGCACCGATGGCAGAAAAATGAGTTCCAGTTGGGGCAATGTAATAAATTTAACCGACCCCGCGAGCGAGATGTTCGGCAAGGTTATGTCTATTCCCGATCAGTTGATTATTAAATATTTTACTTTAGTTACCAGAGTTTCCGGCAGCGATTTGGCGGATACTGAAGCGCAGTTGAAAGCCGGCGTTAATCCCAGAGACATTAAAGCCAAACTGGCCAGGGAAATAGTCAAGCTTTATTATGATGAAAAATCTGCTTTACGTGAGGAAAAATCATTCAACAGCCAATTTAGAGACAAAAAAATGCCGGATGATATGCCGGAGCTGCGCTTAGGCGCCGAGGTGCGTGAGCGCAGCATCGTTGATATTTTGGTTGAAGCAAAACTGGTACCATCAAAGTCGGAAGCCAGGCGCATGATCAACCAAGGCGCCGTTAAAATCAATCAGAAAAAGATTTCCCAAGAACAAGACATTGAAGTTGAATCGGGCACGGTTGTGCAAGTTGGCAAAAGGAAGTTTGTCAGGATAAAATAGCTTTATGCCAATACCAACTACTTTTAGCCGCACCGCCGGCATTTTTTTAATTGCGGTTGACGCCTTGACTGACAAATATTAAGATTATTCAGTAGGCTAGGATATCATTCGTTCGGTTGATCTGCCTTGGAGCCGCCTGCGCTCCTCGTCAAGCTCAAAGCTTCGGCGGGTCGGCTGAAATGACCATAAAACGAATTAAGCGCGTAAGTCCTAAATTATCAATGGCAATCTACCTCACTTAAGAAAATGAAATCAAAATATTTATGGAAAAACAATCATTTAATGAATCGGCGATTGAATCTCCAGATGTTATAGAACAAGATTATGAAATAATGAGTGATTTCAAAGAACGTAGAACCGCTGACGACATCCATCAAGAATGGGAGGCCAGATACTATAATGACCCCAGAAGCTTCTTTAGCGAAGAAAATTTGACTGAATTGGAAAAGGTGGAGCCGGGTAAACGTTTAATCTGGCTGGCCAGAGCCAGTAATTATTTAACCAGCACGCCAGAAATGGCTCGGCGGTATTTTGCAGTTTTTCCGGCCGACTTGCGAATAATTTCCGAGCTGTTTGAAGAACAACACGGTTATGTTAATAGTGTCTCCGAACTGGCATTATTTTCCATTAGCGCTCCAGAAATTGAACGAATACTCTCACAGCAGAATCGGCCAATTAATAATCGCATGGGTTCATTCTTGGAGCAATATCTAAATATCGCCGAAAGAAAAAATAAAGCGCCGGATCACTTACTTAATAATTTTGAGCATAGATATAATAAAAGTTTTGCTGAGTTTGGAACGGGGGCTGATGGATTTTTAAAGGCTCTGAATGAGGCCGATGAGCTGTCTTTATCTGGAGATCATTTTATTGACCCCGATCAAATTTTTACCGCCGAATATCAAGCTATGCCAGAACAGGCCAAAGCCGGCTTTTTAAGAAAAGCTTTAGCCGAACTACATTTTTCTTTGTTGTTTTATGAAGTTTATAATAGTTGTTTTACCGAGAAAATGATGGAACGTATAAGCGCCACCATGCGACAAGGAAAAAAAGGGGGTCAGCCAGTACATTGGAACGTTGTTCATTCCATGTTATATAAGACTGCTCAACCAATTTCAGTCTATAACATGTCGCAGGATATTTTTAGCCAAGATATGGACTCATCGGCTATGCGAGGAGGTGATATAGAAGAGTATCCTATGCACAGACTTTTACAGGCTGTCTTAAAAGAATTGAAAGAGGCTAAAGGAGAAAAAGCTGAAAACACAAAAGTGTTGGTTGATTTTTGGGACAAAAACCGCAATCCTATTTTTGGCAATGGCGTGGCTGACGCCCTATCAGAGCAAGATACTGGCCTGGCAGTTTCCGAACTATTAAAATTGATCCGCGAGGAAAAAAATGACAAAACACCTTTGGCAGCCATACTTTACCGACTGGAGTTCGGCAAAGTTGGCATATCGGAAGAAGGCGTCAAATATCTGGAAAGAATGTATGATTTGGGAGAATACAACAATCCGGATTATCATGTCAGCCGCTTAACGGCCGACGGAGAAGTTGGTGTTTTTAATGAAGATCAGGAGTTAATCAAATATTTTCATTTGGGCGATTTATCTTCGCCGGAAAAACAGGTCCAGGCCAAAGTTCTAGATTTTGTTTATGAAACTTTATTTATCGGTCAAAAAGATGAAACGGAGGCAGAAACAAATAAGCGCTTACAATATTTAGAGGAATTCAAAAAAAATTATTACAATATTGCCAACGACGATCTGTTTGCCAAAACAGGCGTAAAATTAAACAATTTATCATTTAAAGAGCAGGGCTGGTTTGTTATTTATTTTAATGAAGCCGACGACCAAGAAAAAGACCGGTTAAAACAGTTCGTTGCTGAACACGGTGAAGAAGGCATCAAAACCTTTTTAGCATTAGAAGCGAGCGAGGAGAACGGTCATAAAATTTTGAGCATTGGCGAGAATCTGGAAAGGCATGTGGCCGCGGGAGTATTCAGTAAATTTAACGAGGTGGCTTCGCTTATCAAACAAAGTAATCAAGAGCTAAGTCAAAGGTTTTTTAATAATGATAGAACCATTGAGCCGGCCGCGGAAATTTTAAAAAGAGCCGAAAAGGTCTTGACCGATTATGAACAAAAGATCACAGAGCTAAACTATGCGGCATTACCCGAAGAGGAAAAGAAAAAAATTAACCAAGAGATGGCTCTGGGCCTATCACAAACTAAGAGGGAAACGGTTTTTTTTGCAGCCATGTTCAAAACGGCCTATAAGGAAAGGCCAAACGTTAATCTGGACGAAGTCCGGGGCCTGGATCTGGGCATCCAGTCATCCAGTCAATTAATTGATCAGGATAGAAAACAGCTGATATCCATTACAAAAGAAAATTATCGCCATAATTCAAAACAACAAACGATTGTTTTAAATGGCTTAGAGACAGCGTTAAATAATCAGGAAAAAACCCGCTGGTATATTCTAAAAAAGCAGGGTCAGGATAATGAAGAAGGGCCGCGGGTTTTAGCTTTTGTTCGTTTTGACGAGCAAGAAGACGGCAGTTTATATGCCGCCTCGCTTAACGTCAGTCCTGATTTCAGAGGTTCCGCCTTGGGCGAAGCTTTGTACCATAAGGCAGTGGATAGAGAATCTAGAAACGGAACCTTAAAGGGGATTGTAGAAATCAACAAACCGGTCAGCAGTTATTATTTGGAAAAGGGCGGCTTTGTGGCCGTTGGGGCGCATGCCAATCCGGCCACCAAAATCCCTTATTTTGACATTGTCCGCGATAACCGGGCCAATAATTTGCTGACCTCTAGACAGGAAGGAGTATCGTCGCAAACATTAATAGAAAAGAGTTATCATCCAAATAAAAAAATAAGCGATTTGCTCGGTCAAGAGCCAATTTTCATTTTGCGTTTAGAGTCAGATGGCGATGACATAATTAAAACCGTTAATCAGTGCGTCGCTCAAGGATACTTATTAACCAGATTATTCCCCGATCCGGACGATAGCCAACATTTTTATTATACTTTTGAACTCAACCCTCAAGCTAAAGATTATTTGGCTGCGGCCTAAATTTTGGACCAAATAAATTCAAATAAAGCTTGATGCATTGAATAAACATAAGAATCTTCCAATAAGGTAGAGGATAAGAAATGATCCGTCATAGTAATGTAGGCGATTTTATTATCGTAAATTTGGATACTGGTACTGAAGGGATTAATTTTTAAATTAAAAAATTTAACTTCGGTCAATTGATTGGCCTCGGCAAAATGCTGCCTGGCGTATTCCGAATCGGCGACTAACAGCCGTTTTTTTATTTGGTTTTTATTTCTGGCTATGACATATTCTCGGTTGATTTCTTTAATGTATTTGTCAATCGCTTCCACGTCGGCAATGGTTAATATTTCTGTTGTGGCAGTCAGCGTGTCTTGTAATACTTTTTTAACACCCTCCTTGCCCTCGTAGAATTTGATGCCGGGCCGGTTTTGGGATTGGTGGTAAAAATCAATAAATGACGGCAGTATGGCCTCCAGCTGTCCCTCAACCTTTTTTATTTGGCTGACCCGATTTTCCAGATACTCCTTCAAAGCGTAAGGATGCTTGGCGCGGAATTCAATTATTGCGTCAGTTTCGTCTTTTTCTATGATGTTTTTTCCGGTCAATTCGTCCAAAATGCTGTAAACGGTAGTGCGCTTCAGTTTGGTCTCTGGCAGTATTTTACTGGCCGGCACTTTGCCTTTTTTTAACAAAATTTGATAAATTTCCGCTTCTTTGTCAGACAGGCCAATCTGAAAAAGCAAGCCATTTTCTTCGGTCATAAAGTTTCTCTGCCCGCACTTTTACTTAATTTAGGACTTACGCGCTTAAATCGTCCTGTGTCATTTCGACCGACCAGCCCTGTACTTATACGGTACAGGGCGGAAAGCGGAGAAATCCCTTTAGTTTAAAAATTATTAAGGAATTTCTCGATTCCGAATAGCCGCGGACAATAATTTTTGAGACTCACTAAAGTATCAGTAGGGGGCAAAGTCCCAAAAAGCCCATGGTCGTAAGCCCAAAGTGCGGGGTTTACCGAGTTAATTTTTCACCAAAAGCCGGGGTTAATTAATTATATTATGGTTTAATTATAGCAAATTAAATAATTTTGTCAATAGTTTTCGTCAAAAAAATATATAAAATGCCAATAATTTTATGAATTTTATCCAATAAAAATAGGGATTGTCAGAATTTTTATAAAATTCTTGTCATTTAACCTTGACAGAATAATTAGTATGTGATATTATGGAATGTTAAATTGAAATTGCACATTAAACCACCATTCAACACATCACTGAAAGCCCAAGGTCTAAGCCGGTTATTTAATATAATAACTGTCTTAGCAGGCCAGTCGTAATACCCTCAAATATTGATTGCTTAATCGAGGATTAGTGCTCGGAGAGAGATAATCCCCGGCCAAGCAGAATAGTTGAGGCACACGATATCCATCAGTGCCCCTCCCAAAGTTATTTGCACCCGGCATTAACACGGGAGACCATTGCTGAATATCAGTGGGGATTGTCCGTCCAGAACTTTGACAATTTAATAAGTTAGCATAACGCCTAAAGCCTATTGGAGAGAGTTAGGCCATGGTGTAGCAAAAATGTCTGATTGGAGAGAGTCAGACGATTGCTAAAAAACGAAAGTTTAATTAAATTTGTAATAATTAAAAAGGGCTCTCTCCATTTGGGATTGAGCCCTTTTTAGGTAAAAGATCGCCTCTGGACAGGGAGGGTAGTGGGAGGGAGAGAGTCTTATAAGCGGATATAAGTAATAATTATTATATAGATCCGACTCATTGCTCGCCCTCACTACTTTCCCTGTTAAGGGATTTGTACATTTAATCAAATAAAGCTAAGTAATCCCGATATGTTGGGACCAGATAGCTTTATCTTCAACAGGAATGAATAATCTCAAGGCCCGCTACAATCACTATCAAAGGAGAGAGATGCGGCCCTTGGTATTAATCTTCCGGATAAGAGGTTCAGAATCGGTGATAGTTATACTCCTTCGCTAAAAGCTTCGGAGTATTAAATTGTAAAACATTACGATTACTACCCGCCTGAATGTCTTTCCCAAGTGCCCTTCGGCGCAAGCCGAAGGAGCGGCGCCAAACTGCTTTGGCCATGCTCCTTTGGCTTGCTTATTTATGAAGACAAGTTCCTCTTGAGGGTTTTGAGGTCAGGAGAGAGTCGTAATATATATAGATGGAGATCTCAAAGCCCGAGTAGAGGAACTTGTAAAGAGAAACCAAAAACCAACCCGCCGCGTATGAAGCGCAGGCGGGCGAGGAGAGTGAGATGAACAAGAACGATGACCTGGTGGCCGGCAAAATGTCAATTTTTGCCGACCCAAAACTCTCCTGCGCGATGAAAGTCGTGCAGGAGGTTTTCGGCGACATGACCGATGCCGGCCGAGTTGCCCAAATTTACCTCTCTCAAGGAGGTAAACCCTTGGCCCAATTAGAGGCTGAGGTCCGGGAACAAATGTTCCCGGAGAACTCGACTGGCAACCAGGGGGGTTGCTATGTTGAGGAAGAAAACGTGGTCGCCACAACTGGCGGCGACCATTCAATGGTCGTCGACACCGACGGTATGATCGTCGGTATTGATGATCATTTTTTCCAGAAGCCAGATTGTGGCTTCTGGGGCTGCCGGCGAGAGGCGGCCCTCAATTATTTAAGCGACGAGGATATTATACACCTCGCCGCAAAAACTTTGAACGGACTGGGACAGTCCGTTCAAAGTCAATTCCTTAACCGCCTCGGGCATGAGCTCGGGCGGTGCACGAAAGCCGCCCAGCGCAATGGCGCTGGGCGGGAAGTTGGAGGCGGTGAGGAGTTTCCCCACCGCCGCCGTCGGCGGCGTCGTCCAACTCCGCCGATTGGCGGGGTGGACGACGAGTCTGGGGAATAAAACCCCCTAGACTCGAGGCTGTATCCAGGGTATGCCTAAAAAACACACTGGAGCCAAAGCGGAAAGCAGAGTCCGCAAAATTTTTCCAGCTCGCGACCGCGAGCCGGAAAGCACTTTAGCAGGGTATGTTCGCACAACATACCCTGCTCTTTTCCAAATTCATCAGCCATCAGATTGGTGGGTTTGGACTTATGTGGGAAGCTCTGTTTGCATAAACATCTTCCCTCTCTTTTCCAACTCATAACATTGAAGTTGTGGGTTGAAAAAGAGTATTTCATCTCTCCGCTTTAGGAAAGTTAAAATTTTAAAAGATAAGGTTTAATTTCTTGGGGTGGAAAGAAAAATAAAAAAACAAAAATAAACTAAAAACCAGCCCCTGCGAAAAATAGTGGGCGAGGAGGAGAAATGTTGACGACAGTGCCGGAATTTCTAGAAGAAGGCAGGCCGGTATTTCATATAGAGACCAACAAGTCTCTAAGGGATTACCAGCCGATAAGTATTCTTTACGGTAATCCGGACGAATATTTCGTCCGGAGAACCCCGGATATTACTCCGATATCCGTGGTAATGCCCGTGTATGACGGGCGAAGCTTTAGGGAGGTCAAGAATGTCAAGGGGCAGATTGACTTCCATAATCAGGAGCGGATGGCTCTATATTACCCGGTATTATCTTCCTTGTGCCGGGTCAAAGGGTATCGGGCGGAATTCTGTCCTGATTTTGAGGGCTCAATGGCCCTCGGTGGGGGTCGGAGTTTCTCCGAAATGTATAGTATAGTCTGGCCCCGGCCAATAGCTATACTCTTTTCAGGTTCCCCTAATCTGGTTTTTATGCCAGATGAAGGGGAAGACGTAAGCGATATATGGTCGCTTGCGGTGGTGCCTCCCAGTTATCACGTTCATCCCCCTCATCATGAGGGGGACATATTGGTGGGGCTCTTTACCGGGAGCCGGGAACCGGTATTGTCATGGGCGGAGGAGGAATATCCCGTATCAACGGGTGGTTGCCTCCCCCACAATAGGAAAACGCTTTCGCTGTTT
>Ga0210057_1003352_pt1 | contig 22175 bp, 27 predicted proteins | sample CryGeyCG2114_010_2_FD_183968 | JGI IMG/M metagenome (GOLD analysis project Ga0210057, IMG submission 183968) | Groundwater microbial communities from aquifer - Crystal Geyser CG10_big_fil_rev_8/21/14_0.10 (SPAdes) (version 2) | ecosystem: Environmental > Aquatic > Deep subsurface > Groundwater ...
AAATCCACGAAGGAAAGCACGAGCCAATCATTTCAAAGAAACTTTTTGATGAAGCACGGGAAATGTTGAAGTTTCGTGGACAACCCGAGAGAAAACCACAAAATGAACCTCAACCTTTTTGTGGTCTCATTTCCTGTGCTTCATGCGGAATGATGATAACTGCTGAAAACAAAACGAAGCGACAGAAAAATGGCAATGTTCATTATTATGTATATTATCGTTGCACGAAAAAATCGAAAGTAATGAAGTGTTCCGAAATGTCGCTTCGTTCCGAAGAAGTAGACAAGCAGTTATCATCCTTAATCAAAAAAGTTTCTTTGCCCAAAGACTGGGCGGAGGAACTTAATCGTCTTGCTTTGCAAGACTACAAAAACTCCGCCCCGTCTTTGACTGCTTATGTGAAAGAGAGCGAAACAAAACTATCGGTCATTTCACAAAAGCTAGAGCGACTTCTTACAGGTTATCTCGACCAAGTAATTGATGAGCAAGATTATCGTGCTGAAAAAGGAAAATTGATTTTGCAAAAGAAGTCGCTCCAAGAAGAAATGACCGCTCTTTCACACACGCAGAATGATTGGCTCGCACCTTTCCAAAACTGGCTAAAAGACGCTCAATCATTGGACAAAATTGCTTCTGATTCAGACCTTTTTGCGAAAAAGGTCTGTGCCAAAGAAATTTTTGGCTCGCACCTGCTTCTTGGCGAAAAAACAGTCCGTTCCGCCGAAGGCGGGACTCCGAATTCGTTTGGAAAAATGGGGGGAAATCAGTGGGACGCGCTCCGCGCGTCCCACCTTCTGGCTTCTTCAAAACCTTTAAGTTCTATTCTGGTGCTGGAGGAGGGAGTTGAACCCTCACGAACCGAAGTCCATGCGATTTTGAGTCGCACGCGTATGCCAATTCCGCCACTCCAGCGTTATGCTCTATAATAGCACAAAAAGCAGTGGAGTAAATACCCCTTGACACGAGTTAATTAATTTGCTATAATAACATTATAAGCTTAGTTCTTCATAGAAATAGCCTAAATTCGTCTATAAGGAGGAATTTATGAGTAATAATAGAAGTAGCTTAACGCCTACAGAAAAGATTCAAAAGCTAGCCAAATATGCAGAGATGAATGAGGAAACGAGAAGACAAGGTGGCGAATCCTTATTCACACCAGAGGAAAGACTCAAGATGTATGAGGAGTCATTGATTGTTACGAGAGGAGATCCTAAAGAAGACTAATGTTAGGCGATGATCGAGGCGCAAGAAAATTGCGCCTCTTATTTTGTTAAAAAAATAAGCCAGGTATAATCACCTGGCTTATTGAATTGTTATTTATTACATTTATAGTGTTGCACTAGAAGCTTATTATAATCTACTACTTCTTTGTTAAAAACTTTTTTTTCCACTGGCATTTTTGGCAATGTTGCAACAAGCGCTTCCGAATCAATTACTAGTCCACTTGGCACATAGCAATTATCTGGTAGCGTCACTCCTTCTATGACTGCTTTGTGGCCGATGAAACAATTTCGGCCAATAATTGATTTGTGAATGACCGCGTGAAAGCCTATAAAAGTTTTCTTGCTAATTTTGCTTGGCCCATGAATCAGTGCATTATGTGCGATAGAGCAATGGGAACCAATGTAGATTGAATATGGCTTATCGTCCACATAAACGAACTGATTAAGAAGCCCATGCATAACTACAGAGTTCTGGATGTTGGAGCCCTTGCAAATTCTGAATGGTGCTCCTTCATCTGCCCGTAGTGATGCATTTGGTGCGACAATTACTTAATCTTCAATAATAATATGGTCATAAATATTTGCTAATGTAGAAATGTAGCAGTTTTGGCTTACGATTGGTTTGCTTACAACAATTTCAACTGTCATGTATAACTCCTGTAATTTAAGTTTAGGAAAAGTCAATTTAGCGAACTTCTTGAAATTCGCATTGGCTATTTTCGAATTCTAGGTAGTAAAGTGTAATGGCCAGAGCAGGGTACTTTTCAAGGATTATTTTTTTTGCTTTTTTGAGATCTGCTTCTTGTGTTGCTCTCTCTTATTCTCGTGACGCGAATGCCTTAGATGAGCCGTAAGCCCCACAATCTCGATGAGAGACTAAAATTAATTTTTTAGTTTTATGTAACCCGGCAGATACTTTGCCAATTTTATCGGTTAGAGTTTGCCCAAATTCATCTTCTAGTATATTTTTTCCTTCACATGGCAATACGTAAACATCAAAATCTTCGAGGCCAAGCTCAGCTTCGAGAAATGTTTTGTGTGCTTTGGTGAATCTAGGATCTAAGCAATGTAAAATCGCTGTTTCCGCTTCATGAATATTTTTGAATTGATATTGAGCCATTAGTTTATTTTAATATTATGTTTAGTATGATGTTTTTTAGCAATTTTGATTCGAGCGTTTTCTTTTTCAATAGCGATTGCAACTCTGGCATAATCGGTATCATTAGAGACTATTTTTTCTTCTTGAATTTTTTTAGCTAATTTTTTAGCTTCTTCGGCTCTGGCTAAGTCAATTTCTTCTGCTCGCTCGGCCGTATCGGATAAAATTATTAAATTATTTTCATTAAATTCAATAAATCCTCCAGAAGTGGCTAGATGTGTTTCTTGCTCAGATGCTTTTGTTATTATTTCCCCTGGTTTTAGAGAGGCGATATAAGAAACATGATTTGGCAAAATTGTTATTTCGCCATTTTCGGTAGGTAAAGTTACTTGGTCAATATCTCCTTCGAGTACTGTTCGTTCTGGTGTAACAATTTTTAGTTTTATTTTCATGTCTACTTAAGTACAGTTATTTTTTAATTTTATCTATCCCACCCTTCATGTAGAAATCTTGTTCTCCTATACTGTCCATCTTACCACTTAAAATCATTTGGAACCCTTTTATTGTGTCGGTTAATTTTACGTATTTGCCATGTGTCCCGGTGAATTGTTCCGCTACGAAAAATGGTTGAGACAAAAATTTCTGGATTTTTCTGGCGCGAGAAACGGTCACTTTGTCTTCTTCTGACAATTCTTCCATTCCCAAAATAGCAATGATGTCTTGAAGGTCTTTGTAGCGTTGTAAAACTTTCTGCACATTTCTAGCTACTTCATAGTGCTCTTGCCCAACAATGTTTGGATCTAAAATTGTGGAACTGGAATCCAATGGATCTACGGCTGGATAAATTCCTAATTCAGAAAGTGCACGGGATAATACCACGGTGGAATCTAAATGCCCAAAAGTAGTGGCTGGAGCAGGATCAGTTAAGTCGTCGGCTGGTACATAAACCGCTTGCACCGATGTAATAGAACCTTTTTTAGTTGAAGTGATTCTTTCTTGGAGGCGTCCCATTTCTTCTGCTAAAGTTGGCTGATAACCTACGGCAGATGGAATGCGTCCTAAAAGAGCGGATACCTCTGAACCAGCTTGAGTGAAACGGAAAATATTATCAATAAAAAGCAAAACATCTTTTCCTTCATCATCCCTAAAATATTCTGCCATGGTTAAGGCGGATAGGGCAACGCGTTGTCTAGCGCCAGGTGGCTCATTCATTTGCCCAAAGACTAGTGAAGTCTTGTCTAAAACCCCTGATTCTTTCATTTCGTGGTACAAATCATTTCCTTCGCGTGTTCTTTCTCCGACGCCAGCAAATATAGAATATCCACCATGCTCTTGAGCGATGTTTCTGATAAGCTCTTGAATAACTACGGTTTTTCCTACGCCTGCCCCGCCGAATAACCCAACCTTGCCTCCTTTGATGAAGGGGCAGATCAAATCAATGACTTTAATTCCTGTTTCTAGAATTTCAGCTGTTGTGGATTGTTCAGAAAAAGCCGGCGCATCGCGATGAATTGGGCTGAGTTTGTCAGACTTAATCTCGTCTTTAATCCCATCGATTGGTTCGCCTAAAAGATTAAACATCCTTCCTAGGGTCGCTTTCCCAACTGGAACAGAAATTGGCGCACCAGTGTTGACCACTTCTAAGCCTCGTTTTAGACCATCGGTTGGTCCCATAGCTATTGCACGAATTTTACCGCCTCCCAGATGTTGTGTCGTCTCTAAAACTAATTTTGAATCACCATTTGTGACCTCTAGCGCATGATAAATTTGTGGCAATTCATCTGCGAATTCCACATCTACAACTGGTCCGATAACTTGAGATACGGATCCTTTGTTTAAATGATTAGAGTTATTTGTGTTATTTTTCATAAGTTTTATTTATTAGTAAAATAGTAGTAGATTTAACTTTCTAGTGAAGCTCGTCCTGCGGAAATTTCAGCAATTTCTTGTGTTATTTTCCCTTGTCTAATTTGATTAAAAACAAAGGTTAAGTCTTCAGACATTTCTCCAGCTGCTTCCGTGGCATTTCGCATAGCCATCATTCTAGCAGATTCTTTTGAGGCGTTAGACTCTAGGATAGCATGATATATTTGCATTTCAATTAGTCGTGGAATAATGTGCTCTAACACGGTTTGAGGGTTTGGTTCTATTTTGTATTCTGTCGCTGGCTTTTCTAGCCCATATTCCTTAGCTGAAACATCCATTTCGGCAATTTGTTTCTCTAAATCTATCTTTGAAATCGGTAACATTTGGCGCACTCTGGTTTCTTGCTTGATAGCCGAAACATAATCAGTATAAAAAACTACAACTTTGTCATATCTTTTATTCAAATATTCTTCAATTACAATTTTAGATAATGGTCTCACGTCTTCGATGCCAGGTAAATAATTGAGTTGGGGAAATGAGGCAATAATTTCCCCGTTTGTAGCGCTATGTCCGCTCGTGATAGATACATTGTTATTGGCAATCGTAGCATTGCTGTAAGGCTTTTGCATCCTTCGTAAGGCCTGTTCTCCTTTTTTGCCTATGGTAACAAAATTAATGCGTAATTTATCGTTGGAAATTTTAGATTCTACTCTCTTGATCCCAGCACGATTAATTTTTAAATTAATAGGATTTTGAATTTCTTCTTTTATGCGCTTAATCATCCGCGAGTTAAAAGAGCTACATAGCCCGCGATTGGCAGTAACAACAATTGCTAAAACAGATTTAACTTCACGTACTTCTAACAGCCCACTATTAATTGATTCAAACGCGCGAGCTAAATTTGTTAGTACGGACCATGCACTGTGAGCATAAGGGCGAATTGCTAAAACTGAAGACACTGCTCGGCGCATTTTGGCAGCTGAAACCATCTCCATCGCTCGAGTTATTTTTTTGGTGCTATTGATTGATTTGATTCGCCTTCTAATGTCTCTTGTACTGGCCATATTTGTACTTGACTTTTAATTTAATATATACTATATTTTAAGCTAAATTTGGCTTAGATTTGTTCATTTCTAACTAGATATGAGGATGAAAACATGATAATAGAACTTATAATAGTAAGAACATTGCTTGTATTAATAGCGATAGGCAATGAAGAAGCTTGTCTGTTAATCATTGATTTTTACCTTGGAATAAATTTTTATGAAATCTCTGCATACGCTATAACAACGCATGCAGTATTGTATTCAATATGTGGCTACTTGCTATTATATTGGATGCGAGAAGTAGTGTTTTAAAAAAGATAAGTAGGTTTTAAAAGGTCCCAGTTTCAAAAAATGGAATCCTTTTTTATTTTCCAAAGAACAAACTAAATTAATTTCTAATTATAAATTTCTAATTCCTAATTAATGACTAATGTTTTAATTTCTAATATTAAATTTGTCATTATGAAATTGGGATTTGGTCAGAAATTAGTAATTAGATATTAAGACTTCTTTACTTCCCAGCCTGATATATTTCCTTAAACACCTTAATCGCTTTTTCCAACGCTTTCACAACTTCTTCTGACAATTCTTTCTTTTCCAAAATTAATTTCAAAACATTTTTTCCATTACCTTTCAGATATTTGTGGAAATCGTTTTCCCATTTTTTTATTTCTTCCACGGCCACATCATCCAAAAATCCATTAGTCAAAGCATAAAGAATCGCCACTTGATTTTCCACCGCCATTGGTTCGTATTGACCTTGTTTCAAAACTTCTACTGTTCTTTTTCCTCTTTCAATTTGTTTCCTCGTGTTTTCATCCAAGTCAGAACCAAATTGCGCAAAGGCTTCCAATTCTCGAAACTGTGTCAAATCCAAACGCAATTTTCCTGCCACTTTTTTCATAGCTTTAATTTGCGCAGCGGATCCTACTCGAGAAACGGAAAGACCAGCATTGATAGCTGGGCGAATACCTTTATAAAACAAATCCGATTCCAAATAAATTTGCCCATCAGTAATGGAAATAACATTAGTTGGAATATAGGCTGAAACATCGCCCGCTTGTGTTTCAATAATTGGGAGTGCTGTCAGCGATCCTCCACCAAAATCTTTATTCAGTTTTGCACTTCTTTCCAATAGTCGGGAATGCAAATAGAAAATATCTCCCGGATAAGCTTCTCGTCCTGGTGGTCGACGCAAAATCAAAGACACTTGGCGATAAGCCCACGCATGTTTGGACAAATCATCATAAATCACCAAAACATCTTTACCTTGATCCATAAAATATTCCCCCAAAGAACATCCAGAGTAAGGTGCGATATAGGAGAAAGCGGCTGGATTTGAAGCACTGGCCACAACTACTGTGGTATATTCCATAGCTCCATTTTTTTCCAGTTCAGCTACAATTCTGGCAATTTTGGATTCTTTTTGTCCAATAGCCACATAGATACAATTCATATTTTGGTCTTTTTGATTGATAATGGCATCTACAGCAATGGCAGTTTTTCCAGTTTGACGATCACCAATAATCAATTCTCGTTGTCCGCGTCCGATTGGAATCATCGCATCAATAGCTTTGATACCAGTTTGCACCGGTTGATTCACTGACTGACGGGTGATAACTCCAGGAGCGATTTTTTCAATTGGATAAAACTTATCAGAACTGATTTTGTCTTTGCCGTCCACCGCTTGCCCCAAAGGATTCACCACTCTTCCAACCATATTCTCTCCAACAGGTATAGACAAAATTTTTCCAGTTGATTTCACTGTGTCACATTCCTTAATGCCTTCAAAGCCTCCCAAAATCATAGCTCCGATTTGTCCCTCTTCTAGGTTAAGAACAACACCAAGGGTGCCATTGCTGAATTCAACCATTTCAGAAGACATCACATCGGACAGACCGGAAATTTTGGCCACGCCGTCTCCAATTTCAATAACCGAGCCAACTTTTTTCTTGTGTGCTTGAGTTTTAAACCCAGCAATTTGGCTTTTCAGTTGTTCAATTATATAATCTTTATTTGTTTCATTTGTTTTTCCCATAATTAATTTATTAAGGTATTTTTTAAATTATTTAATTGCTTATCGATGCTTAGATCAATTATTTCATCACCTATTTTGATAATTGCTCCACCTTTTAAATTTGGGCTCACTGTTTGTTTTAGAATTATTTTTTTATCTTCGCCTTGCGTTTTTAGAAAAGCGTTTAGCATAGTTATCGTTGTCGAGGGCAGTGTTTCTCGGCTGATAATCTCTGCTTCAACGATGTTTTCATTTTTATTATAAACTGCACTGAATTTATCAGTAATTTCTTTTATTTTTCCAATCTGTCCATTATTTTGAAGCATTTGGGCAACTTGAGGTATTAAAACATCGATTTCATTTTTTGTTTTGCTTCGAGTTATTTCATATAGAAGCTTAGCGTATTGTAGGGGATTAGTTTTCATTTTATTAGTTTGGAAATTATTTTTTGATCTTTTTGTCCATCTATTCTCTCGTCCAGAATTTTTTCAGCAATCAATACAGCTATTTCCGCTACCTCTTTTTTTGCTTCAGTTATTATTTGCTCTTTCTCTACAGCAATTTGATTTTTGGCTTCTTGTATAATTTTTGAAATTTCTTGTTTAGCTTTAATTTTTTGTTCTTCGTGATTTTTGGTGACAGTATCCTCTGCATCGGAAATAATCTTTTGAGCTTCGATTTTCGCATGCGACAGTATTTCTTTTTCTTTTTCAACTACATCTGTCATTTTTATTTTAGCATTTTTTGCATCTTTTAGCCCTTGCTCAATCTTTTCAGTTCGATCGTTTAATATTTTTAAAATTGGTTTATAAGCAAATTTATATAGAACTAATAGGACAATAGTAAAATTCACTAATTGGGCAATTAGTAGTTTAATATCGATATTAAATGTCGCTAATAATTCGTTCATAATAAATTACTGTGCCCCGCCGAAAAATCCGCGGGGCATAAAAATTAATTTATTGAGAAAGCTATAACTAGCGCATAAATAGCAACCGCTTCAGCGAAGGCAGCTGCCAATAGCATTGGCACTAATATTTTTCCGGCTGATTCCGGATTTCTTCCGATGGATTCCATCGCTTTTGCACCAATTTGGCCGATAGCTAATGCTGGGCCAATGGAGCCGATACCAATGGCTAACGCCTTAGCTAGAATGTTTAATTCCATTTTTTGTGGTTTGTATTGCTTGAGCTGTAATTTTATAATAAAAAAAATCAGCTTCAGTGCTAATAACAAACTATTAATTAATTTTTTTAAATTAGTGTTCTTCAGATTGCGACGCTATTGTCATGAAGACCAAAGTTAGCATAGCAAAGATTAACGATTGAATCAAGCCTACGATTATTTCTAGAAACATGAAGGGGAGCGGGAGTATAAAGGCAAAAAGTGCCATCGTAGAAGCAAGAAGAACTTCGCCGGCGAAAATATTGCCAAAGAGCCTAAATGATAGTGAGGCGACTTTAGCTATCTCACCGATTATTTCGATTATTCCAACAAATGCTTTTATCGGATTTATTAAAGCAATTGAAACATCCGATGATATTTTTTTTGGGATTTCTATAAAGGCTTTTAAATTAATGAATTTGTTGAAGTGTTTCCACAGGCCAATTGTTATAACTCCCATAACGTGAGAAGCTACAACCGCAAATAAAGCCAAAGCGAGCGTAGTATTTAAATCAGCTGTTCCGCCTCTTAAAAGAGGCACAAAAATTTTATGTGTTTCTCCTTCGATAAATCCGATTGTTCCAACGCCTGGTATCAGTCCAAGCCAATTATTTATTAAAATAAATAAAAAAAGTGTGAGCGCAATTGGTAAAAATTTTTCTGATTTTTTTCTGTTACCCGTAATAGAGTCTGCTAAAGAAAGTGCTTCTTCTAGGATAATCTCAAAAATATTTTGTATGCCTCGAGGCACCTTTTTTATCTTTTTACCTAATGCAATAAAAAAAACAATAAGTATAACAACTGCAACCCAACTAGTTAGAAGAGAATTAGTGATGGTAAAATTACCTACGTGAAAAATCGGTTCAGCATAAAGAGTCGACTCGTGAGATGCTTCGGTTGTTTGACTAGTTGTTTCTGACATTTTTATTGTTTTGATTATCAATCCTTTTCATTTCACTCATAGTTTCTTTTACTAAGCCAACCATTGATATAATGAAAGAGGAGCTAACAATTATTATAAATAACCAAGGCGCTGTATGAAATTTATTATCTAACCATCGGCCAATAAATACAGCAATGATAATTGGACCAGCAATCCAACCAGAAAGGCGGGTAAAAAGAATAAGGCCAGGTTGCCACCATGGGTTGTCATTGGGAGCATTTATCATTTTTTTAGATTATAGCACTTTTGGCTTCAAAGCAAGAGTTTGCTATAATGCCAATATACATCAATGGGTAAAATTATTGGGCTAATTAATCAAAAAGGCGGAACGGGTAAAACCACAACAGCGACAAATTTGGGGGCTTTTTTGGCGGCGATGGGGAAATATGTTCTATTGGTGGATTTAGATCCGCAAGCGAATGCAACCTCTGGGTTAGGACACGATGCATCAAAAATTGAAAAAAGTTTATACCACAGCATTATTAATGAAGAGCCACCTCACGCATCAATTAAAAAAACCAGTATTTTTGGATATGAGCTATTTCCTTCGTCAACTGATTTGGCTGGTGCCACAGTAGAGCTTGTTAATTTGCCGGAAAGAGAATATCGGCTTCATAATGTGCTAGAAAAACTTAGACAAAATTATGATTATATTTTGATTGACTCACCGCCATCACTTGGTCTTCTTACTATTAATGGGCTAGTGGCGGCTGATGAATTAATTGTGCCTGTACAGACAGAGTATTACGCACTTGAGGGGTTGGGTAATTTAATAAGAACCGTAAACTTAGTGCAAGAAAATCTAGGTAGAGACTTAAAGATTAAAGGAGCACTACTAACAATGTACGATAAGAGAAGCACTCTATCCAGGCAAGTTGCCAAAGAAGTTCAAAGGCATTTTCCTGGTCGGGTTTTTGACGCTGTTATCCCGAGGTGTGTCTCTTTAGCCGAAGCGCCATCTCATGGCAAAACTATTTTACATTATGAGCCAAATTCTAAAGGCGCTAATGCTTATAGGCAGTTGGCAAAAGAAATAGTAGATCTTGATCTAGAATCATGAGTTTAAAAACAGTTGTTATATTGTATCTATTTACGACAAAGTAAAAATTATATAAAATAAGATTATGCAAAATAAAAATCTTGGCAAAGGATTGCAATCATTAATTCCTCAAAAAGTAAATTCAACGGCGGGTAATAATGCTTACCCAAAAATTTCTCAGCCTCTAAGGCATGGAGGTTCGCAAAATCATAAAGAAAGTGTTTTCAATATTGAAACTAATAATATTGTCCCTAACTCTCATCAGCCAAGGTATTATTTTGATCCAGAAAAATTAAAAGATTTAGCTAGTTCAATTAAAGAGCATGGGATTCTTCAACCATTAATTTTAACAAAAATTTCTGGTGTGGCTGTTGGTCAGCCAGTTCAGTATCAATTAATTGCTGGTCAAAGAAGATGGGAGGCAGCGAAAATGTTGAAATTACCACATGTGCCAGCAATTGTACGAGATAGCTCAACACAGCAACGATTAGAAATTGCATTGGTAGAAAATATTCAACGTGCTGATTTAAATCCAATGGAAGAGGCTACGGCTTATAAATCGTTGCAAGAGGAATTTGGTTTAAGTCATCAGCAAATTGCTCAAAAAGTTGGTAAAAGTCGTGAAGTGGTAAGCAATGCAATAAGACTTTTGGGGCTACCAGACGAAATCAAAGATGCCATTAGAAAAGGTAGGATTTCCGAAGGCCACGGCAGGGTGCTTGCCGGGATAAAGAACCAGCGTCAACAAAAAGAGCTATTTGAAGAAGTTTTGACTGGTAGTTTAAGTGTCAGGCAAATCGAACAAAAGGCGCGCATAATCCAGCCTCAGCAAGCTAGACCAAGAAAAGTTTCTTCACTTTCGCCATTTATTAAAAAAATCCAACAGGATGTTGGAAAATTCTTTGGAGCAAAAGTTAGCGTTGCGGGTAATAAAGATAGTGGTAAAATTAGTGTTTCATACGATAGCTCTGATGAGTTGCAGAAAATTTTAGGGAAACTTAAATAATTAATACCATTCCAAAGGGAACAACCGGTCTTTGTTTTTATTCTTTTCCATGTTTTCGCAATTCTTTTTGTGGATAGTAAGGCCTCGTGTGGCTGTTATATAGCCGATGATTTTGTCAGGATATTTTGGATGGCAACATTTGGTTGATTTGATAAGAATTTGAGAAATGCCTTTAATTTTATGTTCGACTTGGCTACTTGCCAAAGTTTTTTTTATTTTTGGTAATAATTCTTTTACGGTTTTAAGTGCATTTAACGGTAGGTCTTCATCAATTTTATTTTCCAGGAGTTTGTTTTTTGATTTTAGGTATTTTTTTATATGGTTACGAGCGATGGACGTTTTTACATATTGTAGCCACTTTTCGCTTGGGTGGGCATTTTTTTGAGTAATTATTTCAACAATATCTCCATTATTTAGCTTAGTATTCAATGGAACCATTTTATCGTTAATTTTAGTAGCATTCATGGTATTGCCAATATTGCTATGAATGCGATAAGCAAAATCAATTGTTGATGAACCTAACGGCAAATCAAAGACATCGCCAAGTGGCGTAAAAACAAAAATACGATCTTTAAAAAAATCAATTTTTAAATTTTCGAAGTCTGTTGCGTCTGGGCCAATTTTTTCTTGACGTTTACGCAACTCTTGAATCCATTGAATTTCTTTTTTTGGCGATTGAGGTAGTAATCTTTTTAAGTATGTCAGAATCCCTTTCTTTTCGTCATCATAATACCAATGGCTTGCGATACCGTATTCGGCGTTTTTATGCATGTCCGGAGTTCTAATTTGAATTTCAACAACGTCATCACAGAAAACAGTTGTATGTAAAGACTGATACCCATTAGGTTTTGGAGAGGCGATGTAATCTTTTATGCGTCCGTGTAGTGGTTTATAAATTTTGTGAATTATTCCAAGTGTATGATAACAACTGGCAACATCTTTTACGATAAGTCGAAGAGCGACTAAATCATAAATTCGTGACATATCCATATCATTGTGTTGTAACTTCCTCCACAGGCTGTATAGATGTTTTACTCGCCCATCAAATTGAATTATATCGATATTTTCTTTGTCTAACTCCTTGGTGATTATTGTTTTTACACCCTCGACAATTTTTTGACGAATAGGATATTCTTCTGCAACTTTTTTGTTAAGCCATTCATATTGTAAGGCATATACGTAGGGGAATGACATGTCTTCAAGCTTAGATTGAATTTTGCCCATTCCAAGGCGATTAGCTAATGGGGCATATATTTCTAGAGTTTCTGTCGCGATTCTCTTCTGTTTTTCTTCGTTGAAAACTCTAAGTGTTTCTAACCCATGCGTACGATTAATTAACTTTATAATAATAACTCTAATATCTTCGCCCATTGCTAAAAATAACTTGCGAAGATTTTCAGCAGATCTTTTGGCTCCTTGGTGCTCAACTTTCCCAACATTGCTTATCCCTTCAACGATATGCGCTACTTGAGAGTCAAATTGAGTTTCAATTTCTTGACGAGTGATATTAAACTTTTCAATTGTTTCATGTATAATAGTTGCTTGAATGCTGGCAGTATCGAGTTGTGCGCCGGCTACGGATATGGCGATGTCTAAGCAGTGATCTAGCATAAACTGTCCAGATAATCGCTTAGTATCGCCATAAACTTTTTTCGCAAAGTTGTAAGCCTTGCGAATTTCTTGTATATCCGCTTTTGGGTTTAAGCTTTTAATTTCGCTAAGAAATATAGGGAGATTCATAGTGGTTATTATATTAGTACAATTTGACTGTTTTGTAAACGATTGACATATTAGTCATAATACGGTAGTTTTTAGTTAGTTATTTAACATTTAAAGTTTCACTAAAAGGAGGTGAGTCGTATGCTTATATGTTCAAATTGTGTTCAAGGTGCAACACATTTTTGTATAGGTCTCTTAATACTAAATAGAGACACTATGCCAAAAAACGAGCAAGAAGATGTTGATCTCAATGACGTTGAAGTACTGATGCAATTTCCTGGCAGGGACAAGGGAGATGGTACAAAATTCGACTACTCCTTAATTACTGGTCATAAGGAAGCAGGCGAAACAATCCGCGAAACCATTGAGAGAGAACCCCAAGAAGAAGCGGATGTGGAGGTAGAGATCGATTTTTATACTCGACCAGAAGAACCGGTTTTGCTTTTTGAGCCAAAACAAAAAATTGGTTCAAAAAAGCACGATAATGTCATCGCGGGTTATATTTGCTTCGCGAAGTCTCTGAGAAGAGACACGACAAGAAGTGAAGCAAAGTCGGTGTTAGTTAGAGTAGGCGAGGTGTTGCGGCTTGAAATCGATGATTTTTCCAGAGCCATGCTGAATTATTTTGTTGATAATTTTAGCGAGATAGTCTCCGAAATGAAACCATCTGTGATTGAGAAGCTCTGGCTTCGCCCAGTAAGTAGTTTTTTTAAGAAAAAATAAAACCCCGAAGTTTTTATAATTTGGGGTTTTATAATGAGGAAGCAAATTTTAAATTATGTGATGTCTTCTTCGGAGACATTTTCTTCTTCTTTATTTGGACTATTAGGGTTTCCCCATGTAGCATAGTCGCAATCAGGGTATCTATTGCAACCAAAAAATACTTTTCTTTTTTTCATCCGTCTTTCAACTAATTCGCCTTGGGAGCATTTGGGGCAAGGAATTTTTGTTGATTTAACAATCGCTTCTGTATGACGACAATCTGGAAATTTTGAGCATGCATAAAATCTGCCGAATCTGCCCGACTTAATAACTATAGCACCTCCGCATTTTGGACAAATTTTGTTGGTTGTTTCTTCAACTTTCTTTCTATCAGCAACAACAATTTGTTTTTTTTCTAGATTTTTAATAAATGGATTATAAAATTCGTTTAATACCGAGGTCCATTCAATCTTTCCTTCGGCAACTTCGTCAAATTCTGCTTCCATTTTAGCAGTGAATTTTACATCAACAATTTCAGGAAAATGTTCCGACAGTATTTCATTAACTTTGGTTCCAATTTCTGTCGGTTGAAGTTTTTTCTGTTCATTTTTAAATATATAATTGCGGTCTTGAATCGTAGATAAAGTTGGAGCATAGGTAGATGGGCGACCAATACCTTCTTTTTCTAGTACTTTAATTAAGGTAGCTTCAGAATATCGGGCAGGTGGTTGAGTAAAATGTTGTTCGTGAATTAATTTTAATAAATCAAGTTGTTCATTTTCAGATAGTTTAGGTAGTATAACTTCTTCAACTTTTCCAGCATATAAGTTTAGCCAGCCAGGAAATTTAATTTGTGATCCATTAGCTCGGAAGATGTATTTTGAATTTTTGCCTGCGGCGTTTATATCTATAGCAACGGTGTCTAGTATTGCATCGGCCATTTGAGAAGCCATAAATCGTCGCCAAATTAAATTATATAATTTAAATTGTTGAGCATCTAAATATTGTTTAATGCTATCTGGTGAAACAGCAGGCATAGTTGGACGAACCGCTTCGTGCGCTTCTTGTGCGCCTTTACTTTTTGTTTTAAATCGTCGCTCTTTGGAGTAGTCTGCCCCAACATTTTTAGAAATATAGTTTTTTGCTTCTTTTATCGACTGCTCTGATATATTTAGCGAGTCTGTTCTCATATAGGTAATAAGACCAGTAGATTGGCCATTGCCTAATTCAACACCTTCGTAAAGTTGCTGAGCCAGGCGCATGGTTTGCTTGGAGGAGAAGCGAAGTTTTGCCGAAGAATATTGTTGCAAAGTACTTGTTGCAAATGGTGGCAAAGGACGGCGGATTGTTTCTTTTTTATTAATTGTTTCAACAATATATTTTGCACCCTCTAGGTCAGTAACAATCTCGTCTGCTTGTGCGGAGTTTTTTATTTCTAATTTATCAAGTGATTGTTCATCTTTTTTGAATAAATTTGCTGTAAATTCTGATATCTCACCTTGCTGTTTTTTTAAATTAGCGGAAATTGACCAATACTCATTTGCTTTAAACGCCAATATTTCTTTTTCTCTTTCTACTATTAATTTAACCGCCACTGATTGGACGCGTCCAGCTGAAAGACCTCTGGCAACTTTCCTCCATAAGAAGGGGGATAGGTTATAACCAACCAATCTATCTAAAACTCTGCGAGCTTGTTGTGCGTTTACCAAATGCATGTCTAGGTGGCGAGGTTTTTCTAGTGCCTCTAAAATTGCGTCTTTGGTGATTTCATGAAAAACAATTCGTTGAGTATCTTTTTCTTCAATTTTGAGTGCAGTCGCCAAGTGCCAAGCAATAGCTTCGCCTTCTCTGTCTTCGTCGGTTGCCATTATTATTGAATCGGCTTTTTCAGCAGTTTTTTTTAATAAAGTTAAATTTTTCTTTGCTTTAACAGGTGTTATATATTTAGGGAGAAAATTATTTTCTACATCAACCCCAATCGTAGACTTTGGTAAATCTCGAACATGACCAAATGAAGATAAAATTTTATATTTTTTATCCAAGAATTTGGTAATCGTTCGTGCTTTAGTTGGTGACTCTACGATTATTAATTTCATTTTTTTATATAATTTAGTCCGCCAAGGTTTTTAATTCTTCCTTTTAATTCCATCTCAAGGAGAATAGCGTTCACAACCGAAGCCTCAAGCTTAGCCATTTTTATTATTTTGTCAATGTGGGTTGGCTCTTTGCATAAGCAATTTAGAATGACATTTTCTTCGGCTGATGCACCAAAAATAATTTTAGGTTCTTTGGCCTTGGGTATTGTTTGTAAGTTGAGCTCTTCCATTATGTCGTAAGTATTTTGAACTAGTTTTGCGCCACGTTTTATGAGTTTATTTGTTCCAGCTGAGGTTGGCCAATATATGGATCCTGGAACGGCAAACACCTCTCTGTTTTGCGCGAGCGCATGTTCTGCAGTTATTAATGCTCCACTTTTTTCTTCTGCTTCAATTAGAAGCACGCCAAGTGAGAGGCCGCTGATAATTCTGTTGCGGAGTGGAAAATGATAAGGCATCGCTTTGGTGCCTATAGGAAATTCGGATACAACCGCACCGTTAGTGGCTATTTTTTCGGCTAGTTTTTGGTTTTGAGGAGGGTATATATTTTGGCGGTCTAATCCCGATCCGATTACGGCGATTGTTCTCCCTCCGGCTTCGAGTGTTGATTGATGGGCCAAAGTATCAATACCTCTGGCTAGTCCGCTTACAATTGTGAGGCCTTCACTTGAAAGCCCAACACTTAGATCAGGAGTCACTTGTTGACCGTAGATTGATATTTTTCTTGATCCAACTATTCCTATAGCGAATTCATCCTCTGGAATTATCTTTCCTTTTACGTAAAGCACATGAGGGGGATCATAAATTTGTTTAAGTCTAGCTGGATAATTATTGTCAGATATCGTTATTGCTTTAATATTTTTTTTTAATAATTTTTTATATTCATCGGTTGGGTTAATTCGCTGTTTATTATCTAAAAATTTTTGTATCCATTCTTGGGGTAGCCCCGATCTTGTCAATTCATTTGTATTTGCATGCCAAGCTTTTTCTATATTACCAAAAAAAGCCAAAAGTTTTTTAAATTTAACAGGCCCAGTGCCCGGGATTAAATTAAAAGCATTATAGTATTGGCCATCCATTTAACTTGACAATTTAAGTGTATTTGCTATAGAATTATTTGAAATCGTTCTTTCTACCATCCTGCTTGCGAGCGGTGAAAGGTTAAGGAACCCCTCCTAAACTTTAATCTAGTAGCCATGAGCTTGGAAATCTTTCTTTATTGAAAGAACTTCTGACGCTCGTCGGCGGGATAGTGGACGGAATTATTTGAATGCCATTGATAATTGTTCTATGGCTTTTTTAATTATTTTAGGCAATGCTTTCTGTTGGGTAGGAGTAAACTTTCCTAGAACTAATTTCATTGCATCAACTTTCTTTTTACCAGGTTGCGTGCCTAATCTGATTCGTGTAACGTCTATAGTTTTTAAAACTTTAAGTATTGATTCAACCCCTCGGTGTCCAGCAGCATTTTTACCAAATGATATTTTAAAATTTCCGAAAGGTATATCAACGTCGTCATGTGTAATAATAATATCCTTCGATTTAATCTTGTAAAATTTTGTTAGTAATGCGGTCGCACGTCCAGATGCATTCATCATAGTTTGTGGTTTGGCTAAAATAACTTTTTCATTTTTTATTTTTCCTTCGCTTATTTCTGATTGAAATTTTTCGTTTAACTCAAAATCACTAAATTCAAATTGCTTGGATAAAATTTCTATAAATTTAAATCCATAATTATGACGAGTTTTTTCTAAGTTTTTGCCGGGGTTGCCTAACCCGATTATTAATTTCATATTATTTTTTTAAGATATTATTTATAAAGCTGTGGAATTCAGTATAATCATTTTCTCCTGCCTTAGGAATTACTATTGATGCAGTATTTTCTCCTAAATCTCTTGAACTGACTTTAAGTAAATTTTCTTGATCGGTATTATTTAAAGTGTATGTTGCCAAATTGCTTGGGTCAATGTTATATACAGCACTCCATAAGTTTTTTAAATCAAATATTGATAAATCAGTATACAAATTATCGTGTAATGTATTTAGTATATTGAAATATGTTATAAAATGCCAGACGGGGTTTAAGCTTAATACCTTTTCAGCCACGGCTTTGATAACTTGTTGTTGCCGTGCAGAGCGTTCAAAATCATTATCCTGATTGCGGGTGCGCATGTATTTTATTGCTGTTGCTCCGTCTAATTTCTGGACTCCCTTTTTTAAAGAAAGTGTTTCGTAAGAGTTATTCGGACCAGGGTAGCCACTGTCATAAATATCTGTTTTTACATCAATAGTGGCTCCTCCAATTTTTTCAATAATTTCTTGAGTGGTTGAAAGATTAACTCTTAAATAATTATTGATTTTTTGTCCTGATATATTTTCAATTGCTGATTTTATTATTGATAAATTATTCATATCCATTTGGTATAGTGAATTTAATTTAGTGGAGTATTGTTTTCCAGGAATTTTTACCCACAGGTCTCGGGGGAAAGATATGAGTGATGAGGTTTTATGTTTTTTGTCTAAAGACGCTAGTATAATTGTGTCTGTTAAATTTGGCGCGCTATTGCCTGGTCCAGCAATCCCTAGAATTAGTATATTTTGAACATCGTTATCAGACACAGTGTCATTTATTGATTGAGTTGTTATGACGCTGGCTGATAGAGTAGACAGTACTCCAGAAATAGACCAATTCATTCCTGCTTGACTAAAAACCCTGGTCGTATTTAATAATTTACCCGTAGTAAAAACAATCGCTACAATAAGTAAGCCATTGGCAATATATAGTAAAAATTGCTTAAATCTGTAGTTCATAACGTTATTATAGCATACAAAATCTGCTATTTGCTTTTTTGTAAAAGTTATGCTATATTGTTCATGTTATGGAGAGGGAACATTTCAGTTTTTTGGAGCTCTTAAAAGTCGCCTTAATATCTTTGGCGATCGTTTTGCCAATAAGGTATTTTTTGATGCAGCCTTTTTTTGTAAAGGGGGCGTCTATGGAACCAAATTATGAAGATGGCCAATATTTAATAATCGATGAAATCAGTTGGAGATTTAGAGAGCCAAAAAGAGGAGAAGTTACTGTTTTTAAATATTCAAAAGATACTAGCCAGTATTATATAAAAAGAATAATAGGGTTGCCAAATGAAACAATTAAAATAGAGAATAATCAAGTTTCTGTCCTGATGGTTGGCACGTCATCGTTTGAAAAGTTAGAGGAAAAATATTTGGATTCTACGCAGATTACTGAAGGAGATGTAACAGTTAAATTAGCGGATGACGAATATTTTGTGATGGGGGATAATCGTTTAGCAAGTTATGATTCAAGAAGATTTGGGCCAGTTCAAAGAAGTTATTTCGTAGGAAGAGCTTGGATCCGGGCGTGGCCGTTTGGCGCAGCCGTTTTATTGCCATCAGTACAATATTCATTAAATAAATAATTATGGCTTCAAAAAGTTTTCAATCACCAAAAGGTATGCCTGATATCTTGCCACAAGATCAGGCGTATTGGGAAAAAGTAAGAAAAATTGTAAAAGATCTTTCTGGCATTTACGGTTTTTCAAGAATAGATACACCAATTGTAGAAGATACAGCGCTTTTTGAGCGTGGCACAGGAGAAGCGACCGAGGTTGTTTCAAAACAAATGTATTCTTTTAAGACTAAAGGTGGATATAATTTAACATTAAGACCAGAGGGGACGCCTTCTATTGCTCGTGCTTATATTCAGCATGGCATGATTAATCTCCCGCATCCGTTGAAGCTTTATTATATAGGGCCATTTTTTCGTCATGAACAGCCACAGAGTGGACGATTTAGACAATTTCACCAATTTGGATTTGAAATTATTGGTGAAAAAAGTCCAGTGCTTGATGCACAAATAATTCAAATATTTTTAACAATCTGTGAGAATTTGGGATTAAAAAACTTATCAATTCATTTAAATAGTATCGGTTGTCCATCTTGTCGTCCGGAGTATAGAAAGGTGCTTAAAGATTGGTTGGGAGCTAAATCAAAAAAACTTTGTTTGGATTGTCGGGTTCGTATTAAAAAAAATCCTTTGAGAGTTCTAGATTGTAAAGACGAAAAATGTAAGCAGATGATTAACGGAGCACCAAATATTATTGATTATTTGTGTTCTGATTGTAAAACACATTTTAAGAAATTACTTGAGTTTTTAGATGAATTGGAAATACCTTATTTTATAAGTCCATTTTTAGTTCGTGGACTTGATTATTACACTAAAACAGTCTTTGAAGTTTTTTCAGACGCAGGAGAAGAAGATCCTGTTGCCTTAGGTGGTGGCGGACGCTACGATGTTTTAATAAGCGATTTAGGGGGAAAAGATACTTCAGCGGTTGGGGCAGCGTTTGGTATAGAGAGACTTGTTAATTTAATGAAAAAGCAACAAGTGAAACTAAGCCAACGGCCAGCTCCTAAGGTTTTTCTGGTACATCTGGGTGACTTAGGGAAAGTAAAAAGTTTGAAATTATTTAATGATTTGTATCGAGCGGGAATAATCGCTGGTGAAGCATTCGGTAAAGATAGTATTAAATCACAGTTTAAGATTGCCGATAGAATAGGGGCTAAGTTTAGTTTAATTTTAGGGCAACAAGAAGCTTTGGATAACGCAGTAATTTTACGTGATATGGAATCAGGTGTACAAGAAGTTATTCCTTTGCCGAATATTGCGGTTGAAGTTAAGAAACGATTACGAAAAGTAGTGATTAAAAAATAATGGAAGATTGTCTTTTCTGTAAAATAGTTAATAAAAAGGTAGCATCAGATATTGTTCTTGAAGATGATAGCATTATTATTTTTAAAGATATTAATCCCAAGGCTGATGTCCATTTATTAATTGTCCTTAAAAAACATATTGAATCGGTTGAGCATTTAGTTGAGGAAGACAAAGAATTAATTTCACAAATGATTTTTGCTGCACAAAAAATAGCTCGCCAAATCGGTGTGGCAAAAAATGGTTATAAATTGCAATTTAATGTAGGTCGAGATGGCGGGCAAATTATAGATCACATACATTTGCATTTGATTGCAAATGTAAAATGAAAAGGAGGTGTTTTTATGGCAATAGAAGTTAAACGAAAAGAAAGAGAGACAACCGGTAGTTTGTTAAGACGCTTTTCACAACGAATGAAGCAAAGCGGTGTTTTGCATAAGGCAAGAAAAGGTAGGTTTTACATTAAACCAAAAACTAAACGACAAGAACGCTTAGGTGCAAAACGACGTCAACAGTTAATTGGGTTGCGAGAGGAATTAGTTAAAAGTGGACAACTCCAAGAAGGCGAATTAATACCAAAAGATAAAATTAAAGCTTATGAGCTCAAATCTTCAAAATCAAATTAAGCAAGATATTAAAGCGGCGTTAATTAGTAAAGATGCTAAAAAGGCGGGAGTTTTAAGGATGCTCCAGTCATCGATAAAAAATGCAGAAATTAGTAAAAGACTCAAATTGGTGAAAAGTAATGCAGAGGGCGATGTAGAGCAGGCATCTTTATTAAGTGAAGAAGAAACGTTGGCTGTGATTAAAGCGGAGACAAAAAAGATGAAAGACTCTATTTCTCAATTTACCGATGGAGGCAGAAATGATTTAGCTGAACAAACGAAGGAAGAATTAGCGATGCTTAGTAATTATTTGCCAGCCGAAATGTCAGAATACGAAGTAAGAAAAATTATTAAAGAAGAGTTATTCAATGGACAATTTACTACGAAAGATATGGGGCGCGCTATAGGCGCTTGTATGGGGAAATTGAAAGGGCAAGCCGACGGTGGAGTTGTAAGTAAAATTGTTAAAGAGGAATTGGGTGCGTAAAATGATTGTTGTCTCCGATAAAAATTGCAAGCAAGGGAAAAAACCGTTGGAATTATTGGCGAAGAAAGTATCTGACTTGTTGAATATCGAAGAAGAAATTAGTGTAGTTTTAGTGGACGGAAAGTACATGAAAAAAATCAATGGTCAATATCGCGACAAAAATATCGCAACCGACGTATTGGCGTTTGAGGACTTAGATGAAATATTTATTTGTCCGCAAGTTGTTGAAAAAAATGCTAAAGAAAATAGTATAACTTTTAACGAAGAATTGACCAGAGTTTTTATTCATGGTATTTTTCATTTAAAGGGTTATGACCATGAATTAGTGGACAAGGAAGCCGAAGAAATGAAACGTGTAGAAAATAATCTGCTTAAAAATTTATAAAATTCTAAATTAAGATGGCTAGGGAAAATTTAGTGGCAGGGCTAGA